>Ga0116184_10001517_pt1 | contig 22033 bp, 17 predicted proteins | sample AD_JPNNA5_MetaG_FD_89886 | JGI IMG/M metagenome (GOLD analysis project Ga0116184, IMG submission 89886) | Active sludge microbial communities of municipal wastewater-treating anaerobic digesters from Japan - AD_JPNNA5_MetaG | ecosystem: Engineered > Bioreactor > Anaerobic > Digestate | place... | reverse complement strand
TTCGTCTCGATCCTCATCGACGCTGCCCGAGTCCGCGAGGTGGGGCTGCCGGTCGCCGACTTCTTCCTCTGGAACGACGACTTCGAATACTCGGCCCGGCTCATCCGCGGACGCCGAGCCCTGACCTGCCCGGCCTCGGTGGTCCGACACCACACCAAGGCCTTCGGTGGCACGGACGTCGACCCGGGTCCCCGCTTCTACTACGAAGTGCGTAACAAGGCCTGGACCTTCACCCGTTCCCCCGCGTTGGGCTCTTCCGAGAAGGCGTTGTATGCCGGGTCGACCGTTCGCCGGTGGGCGCGCACCATCGCGCGGTCCAAGGACAGGGCGACGCTCCTGCGAGGGCTGGCCCAGGGTCTGCGCCACGGCCTGGGGGGACCGCCGCGCACGACGGTCGAGGTGCTGACCGAAGCGGTCGCGGAACCATTGCCCGGCTTCGTCCGCGCGGCCCCCGGGCCAGGAGGAGCAACTGACGAACCCGCGGACGGCACCCTTGGCGCAACCGAGGGCTCGCGATGAGGAGCGACCCACCCTTCTCGGTGCTCATGGCCTGCTACCACGGTGATGAGCCCGACCAACTCCGTGACTCGATCCGGTCCGTCACGGTCGACCAGACTCGTCGACCCGACGAGGTCGTCCTGGTGGTCGATGGGCCGATCCCCGATGCTCTCGATGCCGAGATTCTGCACTCCTACCGCACCTCGCACGTGCCGATCGTCGTCCACCGGCTCTCGGCCAACCGAGGCCTGGGGCTCGCGCTCAATGCCGGGCTGGAGATCTGCCGGCACGAGATCGTCGCGCGCCAGGATGCCGACGACATCTCCATGCCGGAGCGCTTCGAGCGCCAACTCGAGGCGATCGAGGACGGGGCCGATGTCGTCGGCAGCGCCCTGCGCGAGTTCACCACGGATCCGGACGACCCGACCGACGCCGGCGTGGTCCGCACTCCGCCACTGCGGCCCGAGGCGATCAGCAAGGACGCCCGCTTCGCCCAGCCGATCTTCCACCCGACGGTCGTCTACCGGCGCTCCCTGGTCCAGGGGGTCGGGGGCTACGAGGACCTGCCGTCCTTGGAGGACTACTGGCTCTTCGCCCGCCTGATCCACGCCGGCGCGCGCTTCGTCAACATCGCCGAACCACTCGTCGCTTATCGCATCGGTGCCGGCGCCTACGCCCGTCGGGGCGGCACCCGTCTGCTCCGCTCCGAGATTGAACTGCAGCGCCGGATGCGCAGGCTAGGCTTCACGTCACCCGCCCAGTTCGTGCGGAATGTCGCCGTGAGGGGCGGCTACCGGCTCGTTCCCGAGGAACTCAGGCGCACGGCATACCGGCGAATCCTCGCCCAGCGCGCCCACCGCTGATCCCACATCCCGTGGGACCCGGCAGGCCGGTCACTGGCCGGTGGGGACTCCGTCGGTGCCGGGCATCGGCTCGGTCAAGGCCGTGTCGGCCTTGAGCGCATCGAAGAGGGCGGTCGCCTTGGCGGTGTCCCACTTCACCGCCATCCCGGCGTTCGTCTGGAGTCCTGGATCCGACACCGGCACGACCATCGACAGGCCTTGTCCACCGCTGATGTCGCGCATGGTTCGCACGACAGACACGGCCTCGAGGAGCGAGGTGTCCTCGCCGGCGCGCAGCCCCGAGGCCGATGCCATCGCGAATCCGTAATAGCGCCAAGGGATCAGCACGGTTGAGGGGGTGGCGGCCTTCTTGATGATGGCGGACAGGAACTGGCGCTGGCGCTCGGCCCGGCCGATGTCCCCGCGCGGGTCGGAGTAGCGGGCGCGGACGTAGCCCAAGGCATTCGGGCCGTTGAGGGTCTGGCAGCCGGCCTTGAGGGTGATCCCGGCGCGCTCGTCGTTCATGTCGAAGGGGACACACACCTCGACCCCATCGAGCGAGTCGACGACCTTCGCGAACCCGCCGAAGCCGATCTCCAGATAACCCTCGATCCGCAGGCCCGTGGCGAGCTCCACCGTCTGCACGAGCAATTTGGGTCCGCCGATCGCGAAGGCCGCATTGATCTTGTTGCGACCATGCCCCGGGACCTCGACGTAGGAGTCGCGAGGGATCGACACCATCGACGACTGACCACTCGAACTGCGGTGCACGAGGATGATGCTGTCGGTGCGCTGCCCGCCACCCTCATCCGGGCCGGTGGAGAGCTCTTGCTGTTCCGCCTCCGACATGCCGGCTCGCGAATCAGAGCCCACGAGAAGGTAATTCGAGCCACCGCCGGCCTCGGGGCGTGCCCCTGCAGGAGTCGAGTCGACCTTGGACACCGAGTTCCAAGCGTGGAAGGGCACCCACGCCAGGAAGGCGATCCACACCACGACGATCGCGAGCAGCACCCGGACCAACCGGCGCCCACCCCCGCCACGACGTGGCTTGCGAGCGGGTGGCCCGGGCCGCGGCGGCGGGGGAGTGGATGATCGCTCGGTCACTCGCTGCTGCTGGCCCTGCCCGCGTGCCCGTGGAGGGGCACTCGACGGGCGCGGGGCCTGGCGCGGTTGTCCCGCACCCGTGGGGACCCGCTGTTGGCCCGGTCGCAGGGGTCGCTCGCCCGGTGCGCCACGCCCAGCGGGAGGTATGCCGGGAGCCGGCTCCCCGGCATACCCTCGCGTGTCGTTGGGCGACCGTCGCGGGCGGGGCGATTCGCGCGGAGCCCGGCCACGGGTGTCGACGACGTAGACGTCCTCGTCGGGCTGGCTCACGGGAGAAGGGGAGCGCTGGGGGATCGGTCGGGCACGGTCCCTGGGCTCGGTCATGCCGTCCATGATGACTCACCCACCCGTGTGTGCCCGGGAGATCGTGGGGGTCTGGGAGGGTCCCGGCTAGGCTGACAGCGCTTGAGCTCCTTGCTCTGAGCGGCCAGTTGCCCGACCGAAACCTACGAACGGACCTGCTCGCGTGGACCCTGACCTCGTCATTGTCGGCTCCGGCTTCTTCGGCCTCACCGTGGCCCAACAGATGGCCGAGCGCGGCCGCAAGGTCCTCGTCATCGACCGGCGCGACCACATTGGCGGCAACGCCTACAGCGCGCCCGACCCCGAGACCGGGATCGAGGTGCACGTTTATGGCGCGCACCTGTTCCACACGAGCAACAAGCGGGTCTGGGACTACGTCAATCGCTTCACCGACTTCACGCCCTACGTCCACCACGTCTGGACGAGTCACAAGGGGCAGGTCTATCCGATGCCGATCAACCTGGCGACGATCAACCAGTTCTTCGACGCCGCCTACAGCCCGGACGAGGCGCGCGCCCTCATCGCCGAACAGGCGGCGGAGATGGACGGGATCGAGCCGAGCAACTTCGTCGAGAAGGGCGTGTCGCTCATCGGGCGGCCGCTCTATGAGGCGTTCATCGCGCACTACACCGCCAAGCAGTGGCAGACCGATCCGGAGCAGCTCTCGGCCGACATCATCAGCCGGCTCCCGGTCCGCTACACCTATGACAACCGCTACTTCAGCGACACCTACGAGGGGCTCCCGGTCGACGGCTACACCGCGTGGCTCAACCGGATGGCCGACCACGACAACATCGAGGTGCGGCTCGGCGTCGACTTCTTCGACGCCACGCAGCCCGTCCACAAGGAGGCCGTCGTCGGGCAGGTGCCGGTGGTCTACACCGGTCCCGTGGATCGCTATTTCGGGTATGCCGGGGGGCGGCTCGGGTGGCGCACTCTCGATTTCGAGCGGGAGGTCGTGGCCACGGGCGACTTCCAGGGGTGCCCGGTCATGAACTATCCGGACGCCGACGTGCCCTATACGCGCATCCATGAGTTCCGGCACTTCCACCCTGAGCGGGAGGCCCGGCACCCCAAGGACAAGTCGGTGATCATGCGGGAGTTCTCGCGCTTCGCCGAGGGTGACGACGAGCCCTACTACCCGGTGAACACCCCCGAGGACCGTGAGCGTCTGCTCGGCTATCGCGACCTTGCCCGCGCCGAGAAGGATGTCCTCTTCGGGGGGCGTCTGGGGACCTACAAGTACCTCGACATGCACATGGCCATCGGGTCAGCGCTTTCGATGGTCGACAACAAGCTCGTGCCGCACTTCGAGTCCGGCGAGGCGCTCGAGGCCGGCGGCATCACCGACTGACCGATTCGATGTATTCAACGGCCGGATTCCGGTCGTTGAATACATCGAATCGGCGGAAGGGGCAGGTCAGGTCAGGGCGACGGTGAAGTCGGGCCCGGTGGCCTCGCGCACCTGCTTCTCGGTGACACCGGGAGCCAACTCGCGCAGGACGAGCCCGTCGTCGGTGATGTCCATGACGGCCAGGTCGGTGATGATCCGCTCGACCACGCGCTGACCGGTCAGGGGCAGGGTGCATTCCTCCACGATCTTGTGCGAGCCGTCCTTGGCGACGTGCTCCATGAGGACGATGACCTTCTTGGCGCCGTGGACGAGGTCCATCGCCCCGCCCATGCCCTTGATCATCTTGCCCGGGATGGTCCAGTTCGCGATGTCGCCGGCGACCGAGACCTGCATCGCGCCGAGGATGGCCGCGTCGACCTTGCCGCCGCGGATCATCCCGAAACTCGTCGAGGAATCGAAGAAGGAGGCGCCGCGGCGCAGGGTCACGGTCTCCTTTCCGGCGTTGATCAGGTCGGGGTCGACGTCCTCCTCGAGCGGGTAGGCGCCGACGCCGAGGATGCCGTTCTCGGACTGCAGGACGATCTCGACGTCGTCCGGGACGTAGTTGGGGACCAGGGTCGGCAGGCCGATCCCGAGGTTGACGTACGAGCCATCGGTCAGTTCCTTGGCTGCGCGCGCCGCCATTTCCTCACGGGTCAGAGCCATGACTCAGGCACCTTCCTTGGTCTCAGCCGGGTTGGTCACCGTGCGTCGCTCGATCCGCTTGTCCGCCGCCTGCTCCGGCGTCAAGGGGACGACGCGCTGGACATAGATGCCGGGCAGGTGGATGGAGTCAGGATCGAGTTCGCCCGGCTCGACCAACTCCTCGACCTCGGCGATGGTCACCTTGCCCGACATCGCGCAAAGCGGGTTGAAGTTGCGGCTGGACTTGTTGAAGACGAGGTTGCCGTGCCGGTCACCCTTCCAGGCCCGGACCAAGCCGAAGTCGGCGCGGATCGCCTCCTCGAGGACGTAGTCACGAGCCACCCCGTCGACCTCGAAGGACTGGACCTGCTTCTTCGGCGACGCCACCGCGACCGAGCCGTCCGCGGCGTACCTCCACGGCAGCCCGCCATCGGCGATCTGCGTGCCGGACCCGGTGATCGTGAAGAAGGCCGGGATGCCCGCGCCGCCGGCACGCAATCGCTCGGCCAGGGTGCCCTGGGGCGTCAATTCGACCTCGAGCTCGCCGGACAGATACTGCCGCGCGAACTCCTTGTTCTCCCCGACATAGGAGGAGATCATGCGGCGGATTCGCTTGTCCGCCAACAGGATCCCCAAGCCCCAGTCATCGACCCCGCAGTTGTTCGAGGCCACTTCGAGGTCGACGACCCCCTTGTCGTGAAGGGCCTGGATGAGCACCGATGGGATGCCGCACAACCCGAACCCGCCGACGGCCAAGGTGGCGCCATCGGGGATGTCGGCCACGGCCTCTGCTGCTGAGGAGACGACCTTGTCCATGCTCGCCACTCTAGCCATCATTGGGTCGACGACCCATGTGGGCCGGGCACATGGGTCAGGGCATGCAGTGTTCGCTGGCCAGTCGCTGGGCCAAGGTGGCCGCACTCGGTCGTCCCCGCGTGAGGACGAGCGAGCCGCCCGCCGCCCACACACTCAGGCAGGTCCGGAGGAAGGACTCGGCGTCCGGGTCGAGGAGGTGGAACCTCCCCTCCGCGTGGTGCCCCACCAAATCCGCGTATGCCGTGGAGCCGGTTGCCGAGACGAGTGCGGTGTCGCTGGGGCTGGCTTCGTCCCAGGCGGTGAAGGCGTCGGCGAAGGTGGCCAGTTCCTTGGCCTCATCGACGACTCCCGGCGACACCTCGACCGTGGCTCGGCGAGCAAGACCAGCCAAGGTCACGAGCACGGCGGGGTCGGCTGCGCCCGCCAGGTCGGGGTCATCGGTCACCGTGAGCGTGAGGTCGTCAGGGTCGGGCACTGGGCCCGGGCCGCTGCCAGGCGGACCGAGCACGACAGTGGCACCCACGGACCACGCGGCGAGCGCCCAATAGGCCGTGCGCCAGTGCGCGGGCAGCGCGAGACGCACGCTCGTGCCGACGCTGACGTCGAACTCGTCCTGCAGCAGGTTCGCCGCCTTGGACACCCAATTTGCCAGCACCTTGGCCGAGAACTCGAGCCGTTCACCCTTGGTGGGGGAGTCGGTGTCGTCGTATTGGGTGATCCGAGGCGCGGTCGCATCTGATCGGAGCATCGCGGCGAGGACATCTGCTGGCATCACGCCTTGCACCTTACGGTTGGGCCATGCCGCCGCAGGACTCCCGCCTGAGCCGAGTGCTCGTGAGGACCGTCGTCGGCGTGGGCCTCTGGGTGGTGGGACTCGGTCTGCTCGCCGCGATCCTCGGGAGCCTCGGGTGGTGGACGCCGTGGCTGGTTCTTCCCTTGGCGACCGTGCTGGCCGTGTCTCTCGGGATCGCTCTGACGCGACTGCCCCTGCCGCCTCGCAACCACCGTCAAGCGCCGACCCTGCTGCTGGTCGCCACGTGCCTCGCCTTCGGCGTCTGGGCTGGCGCCACCCATGCCGAGCAGGTCCTGCCGCGCCGCGACTCGGCGAGCAATTTCCAGGCCGCGATCTCGCTGGCCACCACCCATACCCGCGTGGTCGGGATCGAGCCATGGACCGTCGGCTTGCCGCAAGGCCTGTCCATGCCGGGACTCACGCTGGCCAGTCCGGCGTTCTTCGCCGTCGGCGATGCCGCTCATCCGGCCATCCAGCCGCAGTTCGTCGTCGGCCCGGCAGCGATCTACTCCCTCGGCGACTGGCTCGGCGGTCCCACGGCCATCTTCTGGATCCCCGGCTTCATTGGCGCCCTCTCGCTCCTCGCCCTTGGCCTGCTGGTCTCGCGCTTCCTCGGCACCTGGTGGGGTGCGGTGGCCGCAGCCCTCACGGGCCTGAGTTTCCCCATCCTCCACATCGCGCGATCCACCTACTCCGAACCCCTTGCCCTACTCACTCTTCTTGCCGGACTGCTCGCCCTGACGCTGGCGATCGATTCCGATCGGGACCTTGACGAGGCGTCCACCGGGTCCTCGCCGGGTCCCTCCCGCTCCGTCTTCCTTTGGGGGCTCACCGCAGGGGCGCTGATCGGCGGGACGGCTTTCGTCCGGATCGACGGCCTGCGCGAGACGATCCTGCTGCTCGTCGTGGCCGGCTTGGGGCTGGCTCAGGGTCGTCGGTGGCCGCGGCCCTTGCTCTTCGGCGCCGGGATCTCGACGCTCCTTGCCTTCGCAGCCGCCCTCTGGCTCTCGAACCAATACGTCGGCTCGATCGCGCGCAGTCTCATCCCGCTCGTGGCGATCGGCGTGGCCATGGCCCTGGTCATATGGGCCAGCCTGCGGCTCCGTCATCGCGGGTGGGGCCTGCCGAGCAGGTATGCCGCCCGCTTGCCTGCCGCCCTCACGGTGGCCGCTGCGCTCGGCGTGATTCTGCTGGCCTCCAGACCGCTCTGGATGACCGTCCGTCAGGACCCGAATGACCCCGGAGCCCGCTACGTCGCCGGGATGCAGGCACGGCAAGGGCTCCCGATCGACGGCGGGCGCACGTACGCCGAGCAGACGGTGAATTGGCTGTCGTGGTGGCTCGGCCCGATCACGCTCACCCTTGCCGCGGCAACGTTCGTCGTCCTCGTTCACCGTGCCACTCGCGCCTGGGTCGAGGGTAGGGAACCGTTGCCGTCGTGGACAGCGCCGCTCATCGTCGGTGCCGGCTCCACGATCCTCACCCTGTGGCGACCGGGGATCACTCCGGATCACCCGTGGGCCGAACGTCGCCTCGTCATCGCCCTACCGTTCGCCATCGTCCTGGCCGTTGTCGTGCTCCGGTGGGTGTGGGGCCGCCACTGGCCAATCGGGCCCAGTCTTGCCCCACGTGCCCTGACTGTCCTGCTGCTGTTCGGATGCATCGGATTCCTTGTGAAGGGGACGGCACCGTTGGCGACCGCACGGGTCGAGGTCGGCTCGGTCGCGGCCGTCGAGCAGGTCTGCGCATCCCTCGAGCCCGAAGATGTGGTGCTCATGGTGGACTCGCGCGCCGCGAACGAATGGGTTCAGGTCGTCCGAGGACAGTGTGGTCGGGCGGCGCTGGCCACGACGTCGGCCCTGCGCAGGGATCCGTCAGCCTTGGCCGACACCATCGCAGCCATGGCCGAGCTGGTGAAGGTGAACAAGCAGCGACTCGTCCTGTTGTCCGCGGACGACGCGGCACCTCAGTTCGGGTCCGACTGGCGCGAGCTCGTCGACGTGATGGTCCAGGAAAGCGAACACGCACTGGAGCATCGCCCCGACCGGCTCGATCCGCTCCCCATCCGGGTCCGCCTCGCCACTCCCTGATCAGCGGCGCGTGAGGGCCGCCCTCGCGAGGGGTTGCATGGCCGAATACGTGGCCGGATCGGCGGCCACCACCAGTCCGCGCACCTGCGAGCGGCGGGTGTAGGGCGAGCCGTCCGCGTGACCGAATGCCCCGCCCGCCTCGGCGAGCATGAGAGTGCCCGGGAGATGGTCCCAGGGGTGGCTGCGCGTGTAGACGATGTAGTCGCAGTCGCCCTCGATGAGGTGCGGGTAGTCGACGCCGCAGCACGCCCAGGACAGGCGCATCGTCGGCAGGTCACCGAGCCGTTTGCCCCGCAACGCCCAGGTCGAGGTCGCACCGACGGGGTCGACACCATCGGCCAGCGGCGGGCGTTGGACGCGGACACCGTTGCGCCACAGCCCATTTCCCCGCTCCGCGACCCAAGCCACCCCATGCTCCGGCTGCCAGATCCACGCTCGGACCGTCTCGTCGCCAATGGACTCTGACACCATGACGGCGTGGTCGGGCGAACCCTCGACGAAGTTCTTCGTGCCGTCCACGGGGTCCACGGTGAAGGTGTGCTCGGCGGCGAGATAGGAATCCATCAGGCCCGGGTCGGCGGCGAACGCCTCCTCCCCGAGGACGACCGCCTTCGAGTATGACGCGGTGAGGGCTTGCGTGATGAGCACCTCCGCCTCCCGGTCGGCGACGGTCACCAGGTCGCCGGGGTTCTTCTCGATCACCTCGCCATCGGCCAAGGCGCGGAAACGGGGAGTGATCACCTCTGTTGCGACCTCCTTGAGGAGGGTCAGCACGTCATCGGTCGCCAGGCCTGCCATGGGTCAACCGTGGCACACCAGTGCGGAGGCCGCGCGCAGGTAGGCTCGCCGGTGATGAACGAGCACCCCGAGACCGAGGTCATCCCGGTCCCCACCCCTGCCTCGCCAGCGTCGGTGACCGAGCCCATCGCGATCCGCGTCGGTGAGCTGGCGGGCCGCGACGTCGACCCCAATGCACGCCCAGCGACAGGGGAGCGGGCTCCGGTGACCAGCCACCCGGCATACCCGATCGAGGACGGTCCCAGCGGAGCAGGGCCCAAGCCGGAGGTCACGATCGTGCTGCCCTGCTACAACGAGGGTCCGCACGTGCTCAAGGAGATCGAGCGCATCACGACAGTGATGAATGCGAGCGAGTTCACCTATGAAGTGCTCTGCATCGACGACGCGAGCACCGACGACACCCTCGCGGTGCTGCGCGATGCTGCCCAGCGCTACGCCCACCTGCGGATCTTGCCCTTCCGGCGCAACGGCGGCTCCGGCACCGCACGACGGATCGGCACACAGCAGGCCCGCGGCGAGATCGTCGTGTGGACCGATGCGGACATGACCTACGAGAACGAACGCATCCCCGACCTCGTGCGGGTCCTGCGCGACGACGCAACCTATGACCAGGTCGTGGGCGCAAGGACGACCGAGGAGGGGACCCACAAGTGGGCGCGCGTGCCGGCGAAGTGGTTCATCCGCAAGGTCGCCGAATGGCTGACCAAGACCAAGATTCCTGACCTGAATTCAGGCCTGCGGGCCTTCCGTCGACAGGTCGCCCTGCCCTATCTCCGGTTGCTCCCGGCCGGCTTCTCGTGCGTCACCACGATCACGATCGCCTTCCTCTCCAACCAGCACGACATCAAGTACATCGAGACGAGCTATGCCAAGAGGGCTGGGACGAGCAAGTTCCACTTCGTCTCGGATGCCTATCGCTACATCCTGCAGGTGCTGCGGATGGTCATGTACTTCGATCCGCTCAAGGTGCTCATGCCGCCGGCCCTGTGGCTCATTCTCATCGGCGTGGTCAAAGGGGTCGTCGACATGGTGCGGCACCCCTTCTACTTCCCAGCGAACACGGTGCTGCTCTTCGTCAGCGGGGTGATGATTGCGTCGCTGGCCCTCCTCGCCGATCTCGTCGTCCGGTCACGGGACGGAGTCTGAGGCGATGGCCGCTCACGAGCCGGCGCACGATGCGGCCGCGCTGCGGATCGCGATCGTCGGCCCGAGCCATCCGCACAAGGGTGGGGTGGCCGCGCACACGACGACCCTGGCGCACGAACTGGCCGATGCCGGTCACGACGTCACCCTCATCTCATGGAGTCACCTCTATCCGAGCCTGCTCTACCCCGGCGAGGCCGCCGTCCCGGGCGGGGCTCCCGATGTTGAGCCCTTCCCGCGGACGCTCCGGGTGCTCTCGTGGGCGCGACCGGACACCTGGCTGCGTGCTGGACGACGCCTGCGCGACATGGATGCCATCGTCATCGTCCACGTGATCCCGCCCGTGGTGCCAGCCCATCTGGCGCTGTTGCGCGCCGCGGGAGTCGGACGGCGGGTGGGCGCCAACGGAGGGCTCGACTCGGCGCCCCGCACGATCGCGATCACCCACAACGTGCTGCCGCACGAGCCCCGGCCCGGTGACCGTGCGCTGATGGAGTCCTTCCTCTCCCGAGTGGACTCCGTGATCGTGCACAGTGACGAACAGGCACGGATGGCCGCCGACCTCGGCGCCCACCACGTCCGCGAGCTCGACCTCCCACCCCACCTTCCGGGAGGGCCCCGGGTCCCCCATGTCGATTCCGACGGACCCACCCGCCTCTTGGCGTTGGGGATTGTTCGTGACTACAAGGGTGTGGACCTTCTCCTCGAGGCGGTCAGGGAGGTGCCTGACCTGCGGGTCACGGTCGCCGGGGAGATGTGGGGGGATGCCGGTCGACGGGTCAAGGAGCTCGCCCTCGAACAGGGCCTCCGTGACCGGGTCGAGGTCCACGGCGGCTATGTGCCTGCAGATCGCATCGCCGAACTCATGGCCCGCCATGACGTCCTGGCCCTGACCTACCGCTCGGCGACGGCCTCCCAGAACGTCTTGCTCGCGCGTCGCCACGGACTTCCGGTGCTGGCGACCGACGTGGGGACCTTCGGGGAGCAGGTCCTCGACGGCGTCGATGGACTGCTCGTCCCGGTCGGGGACCACCCGAAACTGGTGGATGCGTTGCGTCACCTGTCCGACCGCCGTTATGCCGCCAAGTTGCGTTCGTCGGTACGCCCGCCCGACGAGGCCGGACCTTGGGCGCACTATGTCGGTGCACTGGAGGCCCTCGCGAGCGTCGAGTCGTCGGCCCTGGACCTCGGCGCGTCGCGCGCCACCGGACGCGGCGAAGCCTCGGTCGGGCAGGGCTCCGGGCCGAAGCTCCGTGGAGTCCTCGAGCGGGTGCCCTCGGGTGCCATGAACGTGCGGCGCGTCGTGACCGGCGGGGGCCTGGCGACACTGCGGCGTGGCGGGCCGCGCGTGGAACTGCGGCCCACGGACTTCCCCGACTGGATCCGTCCCACCGACGTCCTCGCCCGCGACAGCGATGCGCTCGACGCGAGGGAGTGGGCCAAGGAGGCCGGGCTGCCCCGAGCCAACGACGCCGTCGCCGCATGGGCCGCCTTGGGTGCGTTGGCAGCCATCGTGCGGATCTGTGATGACGGACGCCGACGATCGGTCATCGTCGACGAATCAGGCGCCAAGAGCCCTCTCTCTCGATGGGCCCGCGCGCTCGGTTTCGCCCCCGTGGAGCTCGAGCTCACCGGCCCCCGCAGTTCGGTGGAGGTGCTCGACGTCGACACCGCCAGTCTGGACGTGATGGCGCGCCTCCACCCGGGAGGCTGTTCTGCGGCGGATGTGGACCACGCCGTCGGCCAGGCCTCGTGGGCGCTGCGGTCGGGGGGACTGCTCCTCTTGACGCTGCCGGTCGGCGACGACGACCCGGCGTGGGCCATCCGTCCCGCGGACATTCGTGGCGTGCTGGCCCGGGCCGCCGACCTCGGGCTCATTCTCGTGGGTGACCTGGACGGTGAGCTCACCGAGCGGATGCGGTACGCCGCGAGGCAAGCGGCGTCCAGCGGGGCCGACGCCACGGCATACGGGATCTTGCGACTGACGTTCCGGCGGAGGTGACGATGCGCGGACGCTTGCTCAATGGCGTGAGGGTCGTCATCGGTGTCCTCGTGGTGGTCGCGATCATCGTCGCTCTGCAACGCAATTGGTCGGATGTCTCTCGCGAACTCTCGACCCTGTCGGGTGGGTCGGTGGCTGGTGCCTTCGCGCTTGCGCTGGCCTCGCCGATCCTGACGCTGTTCGGCTGGCGCGCCCTCCTCGTCGACCTCGGAGTCAGACTCGCGCTCCCGGCCAGCGCGAGCGTCTTCTTCGTCGGGCAACTGGGCAAGTACCTCCCCGGGTCGGTGTGGTCAGTGGCCATCCAATCCGACATGGGCGGGCGTCTCGGGGTGCCGCGGCGGACCTTGGGCATCGCCGGGCTGCTCAACCTCGCTCTGGCGGTGCTGACGGCTGCCCTGGTTGGGCTTCCGGCGCTGCCCCTCCTCGTGCGTCGCAGTGGGGAGGACGTGTCCCTCATCTGGTTCGCGGTCCCGGTGCTCCTCCTGGTCGTGCTGCTCTGGCCGCCGCTGCTCAACCGGCTGATCTCCAGAGGGCTGCGTCTCCTGCGTCGTGATCCGTTGCCCCGGGCGCTCTCGGGTGCGGCGATCGTCGCGTGCGTCGGCTGGTTCGTCCTCGCTTGGCTGAGCATGGCCGCGGCGGTCTGGGTCTTGGCTGCGGACCTGGCTCCTGGCGCATCGGTCCGTGACCTCGCCCTGACCACGCTGTCGGGGTACTGCTTGGCCGCTGGCCTCGGGATGCTCTCAGTGATCGTTCCCGCGGGCGTCGGCGTGCGTGACGGGCTCCTCGTGCTCCTGCTCGTCGGCCTCATGCCGCTGGGTGCCGCAACCGCGATCGTCGTCGTCCACCGCTTCCTGTCGGTGGTCGTGGACATCCTGCTCGCCGGTGGCGCCTTCCTGTGGGGGCGTTCCCACCGACTCATCGGGAGCGCGGATGTCACGGCCTGAGCCACCTGGTGCCGAGGGCGGCCGGCGCGAGGAACAACTCGCCTATTCCGAGCTCATGGGGAAGATGCTCGACGAGGGCAAGCGCCGACAGAAGGCGGCCAAGCTCATCGCTGTCCTCCAGCACGGGCTCGGGGTGTCGGATCTCGAGGGGCTGAAGGCGCTTGATGTCGGGTGCTCGGCCGGCTTCATCGCCGACGAATTGGCGCTCGCCGGGGCCACCACGTTCGGCGTCGACATCGACGAGCCGGGTCTGGCCAAGGCGCGTGAACGCTTCGGTGAGCGCGTGGACTTCCGGCTCGCGCGTGGAGAGGATCTGCCCTTCGCGGACGACTCGCTCGACATCGTGGTCCTCAATCACATCTACGAGCACGTGGTCGACCCGGAGGCCGTCGTTGCGGACATCCACCGGGTGCTACGGCCGGGTGGCGTCCTCTATCTCGGCATCGGACACAAGTGGCAGGTCCTCGAGCCCCATCATCGGCTGCCCTTCCTCTCGTGGCTGCCGCAGAGGGCGGCTGATCGCTACATGGCGTTGTCCGGCAAGGGAACTCACTACTACGAGCACTACTACACCCCTCGGGGTCTGCGCCGCCTTTTCGGCGCTTTCGATGTCTGGGACTACACCCTGCCGGTGATCGCGGACCCGACGGCATTCGCGGGGGATGACGTGGTGCCGGCCTTTGTCTCACGCCTCCCCGAACGTGCGCTGGCCGGGTTGTTGCCGCTGGTCCCGACGTATGTCTGGTTGGCCTTCAAGGGATCCCGTATGCCGTCCGGTCCCGATCTCGTGGTCGCGCCTCGACACCTGTCCGATCCCGACGCGCGGTGAACGGCGGTCCGACCCACGGCGGGACCGCGGCTGTGTCCGAACGACGACTGCCGCTCAGCCGGCCACTGGACCTCAACCGCACGGTCGGTGTCCTTCGGCACGGGGCCGGGGATCCGACGTGTCGGGTCAGGGACGGTGTCTGGTGGTTCGGGCAGGCCACGCCCGAAGGGCCGAGCACCCTGGCCGTGCGTGTGGTCGGGTCGGAGTGCCTGGGGAGCGCGTGGGGGAGCGGAGCGGCGTGGTCGCTGGAGCACCTGCCCGACCTGGTGGGTGAGCAGGACGATGCCAGCGGCTTTGTCGCCCATCACGACCTCGTGCGCGAGGGAGAGCGGTTGGCGCGCGGTTGGCGAGTTGCTCGGTCGGGACTGGTGCTCCAATCGCTGGTGCCGGCCATCATCGAGCAGAAGGTGACCGGCAAGGAGGCCTTTGCCGGGCATGCACGCCTCGTGCGGCGCTTCGGTGACCCGGCTCCCGGCCCGGGGGCTGAGCTGGGACTGCGGGTTCCGCCGGCTCCGCGTGTCTGGGCCCAGATCCCTTCGTGGGAGTGGATCACAGCCGGGATCGATGGCAACCGGGCAGCCACGGCCGTGCGGGCATCACAACACGCCGGGCGCTTGGAGGAGTGCACGGATCTCCCGCTGCCGCAGGCACACCGGCGGCTTCGCGCCATCCCGGGAGTGGGCGAGTGGACCGCCGCCGAGGTGGCCCAGCGCGCCCTGGGCGACCCCGACAGCCCCAGTTTCGGCGACTACCACATGGCCAAGAACCTCACGTGGGCCCTCACAGGGGAGATCGGCGGCGACGACGAGGCCCGTGCCCTCCTGGAGCCGTATGCCGGACACCGTTATCGCGCGCAGGTCTACGTCATGGTGGCCGGCGGAATGCGCCCGAGGCGGGGACCGCGCATGACCCTCCCCACTCACCTACCCCGCGGCTGAGTCGGGATCGCCGCAGCCGGCTCAGACGGCGTCAGTCAGCGGGAGGGGTGGGTGTCTTCAAGGACCTCTGCAGTTGCCCCGTCCTCAGGGGCAACTGCCATGCCCCGTCCTCAGGGGCAACTGCCATGCCCCGTCCTCAGGGGCAACTGCCATGCCCCGTCCTGAAGGGCAACTGGGGGGTCGAAGGAGAGGTCCTCGGACCAGAGTGCGACCTCGAGCCGGGCAATGAAGCGGCCAGCGGCAAAGGGGTCCGCGGCACGCACGCGGATCTCCGAGCGGGTCAGATCGACGTCGACATCGACACCCCTCGTGACCTCTCCATGCCGCGCCACGGCGAGCGCTCGCAGAGCACGGTCCTCCTGGCTCTCTCGGTCGATGCGACGGATCCCGACCTTCCGGGCAGACGGAGTGCCGGGCGCCACTCCGAGGCTGGCCCGAACCGCTTCGACGTGGCCGAGCGAGAACCAGTCCGTTGAACCCGTCCTCACGACAGTGCGAGCACCCGGAGCGTCCGGATCGAACCATCCCTGCGGGCATCCCCGAATCACGGCGACCGGCAGGCCGTCGGCCTTCCCCTTGACGAGGTCAGCCATGGCGGCGAGTTGGTCGACCAGGCAGCGGCTGGTGACGGACAAGGGCCGACCGTCGTGGTCCACATCGCCTTGATGGTCGAGCATCGGCCAGATTCCTGCTGACCCCAGTGCGAAGTCCGTCTGGCCGGCCCGCCATGGCCGTCCCGCCGTGTCCGAGATGATCACTCCCAGCGGGATCTCGCCAATCCCGGGCATGCCTCGGATGATGTTGTCGCGCAGTGATGCTGCCTCGGCGTCGCAGTTCGTGGGCAGGACGAGCACGCCACCGGCGGAGCCGACGTTCGACGCGTCGACCCCCGCCGCGGCCATGACCGGACCAGCCGCGGCTTCCACGATGCGCGTGATGCGGTCGGACGTCGCCCGCTCGGCGACCACACGCACCGTCTGTGCGTCGATCACGCTGTCACGGGCATCGGTGGATCGCAGGCCCAGGGCCTTGGAAACGATCTTGCTCGACAGCACGACAACCATGGGTTCGTCGAGGTGAATTCCATTGTCCTGCAGCGCATCAATTATCAGGCTGGTGAGGTCAACGCCCTGTGCCACCTCGGGAAGGCCGGCCAACGCCGTGGCGGTGAGAGACGGCATACCCTCGGTTTGTGCCCCGGCTCCCCGGCGCATCAGGCGCCCTTGAGGGCCAAGGCGAGGTCGAGGGCGGCTGCTCCGATGCGCGAGGCGGAGGGGATGTCGGTCATGAGGAGCGGACCGTCATGGATCGAAACACGCGCCCGGGGAAGGGTGAGCCCGGCATCGGCCGGGTCCACCAACCAGCCGTCGAGGAAGTCCTCGTACAGACCAGCCACCGCACCGCTCGTGGAGGGCAGGCTCAGAGCTGCCAGACACGCGTCAGCGTGGCCGCGGACGGGTCGTCCACCGATCAGCGGGCTCACGCCGACGACCGGAGCCGCGCTGCCCCGCAACGCATCTCGCACGCCGGGCACGCCGAGGATGATGCCGATCGAGACGACGGGATTGCTGGGCGGTAGGAGGATGACGTCGGCCGAGCGGAGGGCGTCGAGCACCCCCGGCGCGGGCGTGGCCCGATCGAGTCCGGCGACGACGAAGCGCTCTGCCGGCACGCGGGCTCCCATGCGGATCCACCACTCCTGGAAGTGGACGGCGCGCTGCTCCTCACCTTCGGCGACGACGACATGGGTCTCGACGGGTTGATCGGTCATGGGGAGCAGACGGACCCCGCGGCCGGGAAGGCCCCAACGGATGGCAAGACGTTCGATGACCTCGCTGAGACTGAGCCCCTGGCCAAGCCATTGCGAGCGCTGAATGTGCGTCGCGAAGTCGCGATCGCCGAGGGTGAACCATTCGGGTTGAGCGCCGAGGGCCGCGAGTTCGGTCTGGACCTGGGTTGTCTCGTCAGCCCGTCCCCAGCCTTGGCCTTCGTGGACTCCGCCCCCGAGCGTGTACAGGATGGTGTCGACGTCCGGGCTGACCCGCAGTCCGTGCAGGGTGATGTCGTCGCCCGTGTTGGCAACGATGGTGAGTTCTGGGTGCCCCGGGTGTGATTCCAGGTGGTGCAGCAGGCCCCGCAGGAAACGTGCACCGCCCACGCCGCCAGCCAGTGCCGTGATCCGCATGGAGGCAGTCTGACAGTCATTCGAGCCGTCCCCGAACGATGGTCCAAGACTTCTGCCCGAGAGGGGCGAAGCACTCCCGATCCTGCGGCGGGTCAGAGTTCCTAGCAGATTGCGGCTTGACGAAAGGCGTATGACACGCGTGTAATTCCATTGGTGTCGTTGTGAGTGCGCAGCGCGAACGGTTGCGTCCACGCTCGACATCGGGTCGGGTCGGGAAGTGTTCGTCGGGTCATCGGAGCCGGCATCCAAAACTGCAGGGTTCCACACGGAGCCGGTGAAGGGTCGAGGGTCGAGGAGGCGTCGTGCGCGAGTTGAAGATGGTCGAAGCACTGGCAGTGGAGGAGGAACTCCTGTCCTGGCAGGAGAGGAGTCTGTGCGCACAGACTGACCCGGAGGCGTTCTTCCCCGAGAAGGGCGGGTCCACGCGGGAGGCCAAGAAGGTGTGCATTGGGTGCGATGTGCGCTCCGAATGCCTCGAATACGCCTTGGCGAACGACGAGCGCTTCGGCATCTGGGGCGGGCTCTCCGAGCGAGAGCGCCGCAAGTTGAAGAAGCGGGCGGTCTGAGTCGGCTCGTGGCCGACGCTGACCGCCGCCTCTCCTGATGACACTCACCGCGACCGCCGTGTCCCACGACTCGCCCCCCTCCCGCACGCTGATCACCGTCCTCGTGCACACCGGGCCGAGCCTGCTCGGCGTGCTCGCCACGCTTGACGCTCTGCGCGCGCAGACCTTGCGGCCCGATCGCATCGTGGTCCTCGACGCCACGACCGGTTCGGGTGAGAGCGCACCGCTCGACGATGACGCACGGGCTGCCTTGGATGATTCGGGAGTGGAGGGCCCTGACCCCGTCATGCGTCATGTGGGACGGCTGGGCCTGCGTGGCGCGGTCTCCGGATACCTCCAAGAGGTGGACGCCGACCCACGTGAGCTGTTGTGGATCATGCCCGGCGGCAGTGTCCCTGACGAGCGCTGCCTCAGCCGGCTGGTGGAGGCGCACCGGCGGTCTCCTTCGGTGGCGATGGTCGGCCCAAAGCTGACGGACTCCGCACGCCCGGGGCATCTGCGCAGCGCAGGAATTCGCGCGACCTCATCTGGTCGCATCGTCGACGATCCCGCCTCGGGCACGGAGGACCAAGGTCAGTTCGACGAGCGGGCTGACGTCCTCGCGGTCCCTGCCGCCGGGGCGCTCGTGGAGGCCGGTCTGGTGACCGATCTCGGCGGGTGGGATGAGCTCTTTGGCGATGTCGGCTCCGATCTCGACCTTGGTTGGCGCGCCCAGCGACTCGGGAGACGCGTCCTGCTGGCACCCCGTGCCCAGGTCCAGGTTCCTGACGGCGTGGGGTTGGCCACCGCCGACGACGCCGCGCGCCGGCGCGCGGGCAGACGTGTGGCGCTCAGCCGGCGAGCATGGTGGTCTGCGCCGTTCCATGCGGTGTGGCTTCTGGTGTCCAGTCTCCTCACCGCCGTGGCGTTGCTGCTTCTCAAGCGACCCCGGGGAGCGTGGCAGGCGGTGGCCGACCTTGGTGCCCTCGAGCCGATCCACCTGATCCGCGCGCGTTGGCGTCATGTCCGTCGCGAGCGACGCCGGCGGGCACGAGTGGCTGGCGGTGAGGGCGTGACGCCACTGCGTCCGGTCCGTCGCCGTGACCTAGCAGCGTTGTTCGTCTCGGGGGAGGAGGTCAGGCGTCGAGTCACCGACCAGGTGCATGATGCGGTCTTCCCATCTCGCAGTGGCGATGACGACGCTCCGGATCAGCAGCGTCGCTCCACCGCCAGCCGCCTGCTTCGCAACCCCGGTTTGTTGGCGCTCCTCGCGACCCTTGTCGTGGTGTTCGCGGCCGCTCGGAGTTGGGGCCTTCAGGTCTTCTCCGGACTCGGAGGCGGACTGACCGGCGGACAACTGCTCGGGGGACAGATCGGTTCGAGCGCTCTGTGGCATGGGTGGACGGATACGTGGAGAGGTGGCGGACTCGGTGCCCCGGCGGCCGCTGGGGAGCCGCATCTCGGCCTCCTGGCCCTGCCGACGCGCATCGTGGAGATCCTGCCCGGGCTCGGGTCGGTCTCCTCTCCGGGGGGCTTGATCGTCGGCCTGATCGTCCTGCTGGCTCCGGCGCTCGCCACGGTGTCGGCCTACTTATCCGCCCGTGTCATCACCGAGCACCGTTGGGCGCGTGCAGCGGCCGCCCTGATGTGGGGCATCGCCGGGGCCGCAGGACCCACGGTCGCGCAGGGCCGGTTGGGGCCTGCGGTGGCCATGGTCCTGTTGCCTGCTGTGTGCGCCGGACTCTTCCTACTCGCTGGTCGGGATGGCACTTCCACCGCCGCGTGGGCCACGGCTCTGGGACTGGGTGTCGTCGGGGCTTTCACGCCCCTCCTCCTGATCCTTCTCGGACTCGTCTGCGTGCTGATCTTCCTTGGTGCCCGCACAGGGGGAGCGCGAGTGCGCGCGCTCGTCCCGTTGGTGGTGGCACCACTCCTCCTCGGGCCTTGGTGGCTCGCCGTCCGCGACGACCCGCGCCTGCTCCTGGCCGGGCCCGGCGCCACGAACTGGGGTGTCACGGAGCCGCCCTGGTGGCAGTTGCTGCTTCTGCACCCCGGTGGCGCGGGCTCGACCCCCTACTGGCTCGCCGTTCCGCTCGTGGTACTCGCCGCCATCGGTCTGCTCCGTGCGCGCGACCTGTCCCGGGCGAGCACGGGAGCAGCCGTCTTGGTGGTCGTGGGGTTGGCGGCCGTCCTGGCGGCGCCACGCCTCGCCCTCGCGACGATCCCTGAGGGTGCGGCTGAGGCAGGGGGGCAGGTCACGGTGTGGACGGGTGTCCCGATAATGCTCCTCTCACTCGGTCTGGTTGCCGCGGCCTTGTGTGCCGTGAGCCCATCGCGCGGTGACGCCCTCACCGGCTGGTGGGGTCAACACCCCGGAGCGGCTCGCACCTTGGCCCGCGCTGGGGTGGCCGTCATGGCCGGCGCCTGCTTGGCCTTCGGCGGAGCGCTCGTGCACACAACATTGGGGGACGAGTTGAGCGCTTGGCGTGATCCTCGTCCCGCGGTGGCGCTGGAGCACACCGACGGTGATGTCGCCGGCCGAACCCTCTTCCTCGTGGCGGACGGAGACCGGCTCGGCTTCCAGCTCGTGTCGCGCGAGGTGGGCGCTGTCGCCCGGAGCTTGCCCGTCGATCGGCACACTGACGCCACCCTTTCTCCCGCCGTGTCAGCGCTCCTGGACGGGCAGGCGGAGGCAGCCGCTCGACTGGGCGCCGCGGCTGTGGGCATTGTCGGACTCCCGGAGAGCGCCGATCCCTCGCTCCGCCGATCACTGGATGCCAGTGATGGACTGACCCGTCTCGTCGCCAAGGACGGCTGGGACTACTGGCGCGTCGCGGCCCAAGGAGACATCGAGCATCGGCCCGTCGCGCCGCCGCGTCTCGCGCTGGTCGATGACGGATCGACCATGGTCGTGACCACGGGCCAGCATGCGGCCACCACCACCGAGGTCAGCCTCGACCGGTCGGCCACGTTGGTCGTTGCCGAAGCCGATGGCTGGGTGGATCACGCTGTCGTACGCGTCGACGATGAGGTCGTCCGGGCTACCGGCGACAAGCCTGCGTATGCCGTCCCTGCCGGCACGCATTCCCTCTCGATCCGTCTCGATGAGCAGACCTCTCCATGGCGCCGCGTGCAGTTGATCCTGATCGGAGCCGTGGTCTTCCTGGCCATCCCGTTCGGGTCTCGCGTGAGTCGGAGGCGGGCATGAAACCCTCCATCATCGGGATCGGGCGTCTCGCGCTGGTCTCCGGCCTGGCGGCTGGCGTCGTCCTGGCCAGTCAGCAGGTCGCCTCCGAGGTCTCCTTGACGCGCTGGGATCACGGGCTGTCCTCCGCCCCAGGTGAGCAATCGAGTGCACCCACGACGTCCGCTCGTACCTGCCCGGGGCCGGAGCTGATGGGCGTCAAGGGTGCCCCGGACGCGGCGCAGCAGGTCCACGTCCTGGCCGCTCGAGCACCCGGCAGTGTGTTCCCCGACGATCCGGGTGAGGGCGGCCAACTGACGTTGACGGCGGGGGGCTCCACCTCGCAGGTCGAGGGGCTGTCCGCCAACGCCGACGTCTCGACACCCACGCCGGTGATGGTCCAGGCGACCGACGGGCACGCTCCCGGTCTCGCGGCCAGCCAATGGTGGAGCTCGGAGATCAAGGACCTGCGGGGCCTGGTGACCACGGTCTGCCCCGACGAGGGTGACGACCTCTGGTTGATCGCCGGAGGGGGTGCCCCCGGGCGGCAGGAACGCCTCGTGCTGGCCAACTCCGGGGCCAATGAGGTCACCGTCGACGTGACGGTGCACGGGCTGAAGGGTGCCATTGCGGCCCCGAACGGTCGTGGCATCGTCGTGCCGGGGAGGGGCCGGACCGTCATTCTCCTCGATGCCATTGCTGGCGGCGAGGCCAGCCCGGCCGTCCATGTGGCGGTGCGTGGTGGGACGGTGAGCGCGGTTCTCTCGGACGTGTGGCTCGATGGTTCCGTCGCTGCCGGCGCTGATGCCAGTACTCCGATCATCCCCGCGTCCCGTCAGGTCATGCCCGGTGTCCCGTTGTCCCAACCCGGAGTCCTGCGGGTGGCGGTGCCGGGCGCGGTCCAAGCCGTCGTCTCGGTGCGTGTGGTCACCGCCGATGGCACCGCGCCGCTGCCCGGTGGTGGCGTCGTCATGGTGCCGG
>Ga0116184_10001515_pt1 | contig 22045 bp, 9 predicted proteins | sample AD_JPNNA5_MetaG_FD_89886 | JGI IMG/M metagenome (GOLD analysis project Ga0116184, IMG submission 89886) | Active sludge microbial communities of municipal wastewater-treating anaerobic digesters from Japan - AD_JPNNA5_MetaG | ecosystem: Engineered > Bioreactor > Anaerobic > Digestate | place... | reverse complement strand
TTAGGTTCATGGTCTGTGGAGCCGAATGCAGGAATCCTAGCTTCGTTTAATGCAGCTAAGAATACAATAACGCATAATTATTCAGGTGAAGCGATTGATTATTATTCTGAAAAATTCACGTTTAACGATTTAACTTATGCACTTACTGCGGGATTAAACGTAAGTTATTTGGTTAGTCCAAAGTTGAAAATATTTGTTGCCGGTAATTACCTTAAATGGATGAATTCTTCGGCATCATATAAAGCAGTCAACTATACCGCTTCCCCACAATTAAACGGTTCGATTGGTATCGAGTTAAAAATAAAGTAACATGAGAAATTTATTAACCACTTTACGCGTTAGCTTCTTGCTAATGCTAAGCCTTCCTGCGCTCAAAGTTTCGGCGCAGACCAACTACGGTACGCTGACAAACGCTTCTTTGTCGAGTCGAGTGTTTAGTAATCTCGAATTGTTTTTTGATAGCCAATCTCAGCACGGATTTTTCGAAAGTCCTGCCGGTAGTGGTAAGAGCGCTATATTCGCTTCGTCATTTTGGTTGGGTGGCCTCGATAATTCTAATGTGCTGCATGTAAGTCAGCAAACCTATGCGCAAGCTGGAGATCAGAATTTTTATCCCGGCCCTTTAGATACTTTAAACGCTACCGCAGCAGTTCCCGCTCTTTGGGATCATGTATGGTGTTTAACTAAAGCACAAGTGCAATATCATATCACTAACTGGAATCAGCCGTGGTATGTGATGCCAACCGATATCGAGACTTGGCCCGGCAATGCGCCTGTAGGTAGTAGTTATAATAAAGTCTTGGCTCCATTTTATGATAGTAACATGAATAACGTTTACGAACCTGCATTAGGAGAGTATCCTGTATTCCCGGGTGATGTTGCTGCTTATTTTATAGCGAACGATAATTATGCTGCTCCACAAAATGGAACGCCTTCAATGAAAACGGAATATCATGTGTTGGCGTACATGTATAATTCGGCAGATGTTGCTGTAAGCAATACCGTTTTTGTGAAACTGCAAATGAAGAATTTTTCCGGGCAAGATTATCATGATGTTTACTTTAGTAACTGGACCGATTTCGATTTGGGTAACGCAGTCGATGATCATGTTGGTACTGATGTTGGTCGATCGATGGTATATGTGGTGAATGGCGATCCGAATGACGAAGGAAGTAATTGTTATGGTTACAACGCTCCTGCATGCGGATTAAAATTCTTAAATACTTCAATTTCACATTCGATGTATTATTACAATATCAATAATGACACATTGAAAGGCAATCCGGTTTTAGGAGAAGATTTTTACCATTTATTGAAATCAGAGTGGATGAATGGTCAGCATATGACGTACGGAAATGCAGGCTTTGATTTGGTAGGGACTAACTGCAATTATGCCTTTCCGGGATTGACCGATCCTGCCTTTCCTGGTAATGATTGGACCATGGCTAGCGCCGGAGTTGTGCCTGATGATTGGAGAATTTTAGGATCTGTTGGACCATTTGATTTACTCGCAGGAGGAGTTAAAACCTTTGAAATGGCTTATGTCGTTTCTTACGGAAGCAATGGCACATTATCGTCATTAGGCCAGCTGTTAACCGATGCACAGCATATTCAAGATTTATATAACGGTAGTGCGTTAACGATAAATGATATTGAACATCATAATTTGATGGTGAAATCTTCGCTAACGGGAAGTACTGTAGAGATTGTTTGTCCCGATGACATGAAAGGGAAGAAGATAGCTCTCAAAATCTTTGATGTAACAGGACAAGAAGTGCTGGTAAGCAATTACTCATCGGCTGATTTATTATCAGTCGATGTAAGTAACCTTTCAGCTGGAATGTACATAGTATCATTAAGCGATGGAAATAAAAATTACACAAGCAAGATTATTTGTCAGTAGGGGTTCGTTGCACTATTGAGATTTATTTTCTACTTTAGTTAAATGAAAGGTGGCCGCCATATATTGTTTTATGTATTGGTGGCTGCCTTTTGTGTTTTTTGTAATACCTCTAAGGCTCAAGGTCCTATTTCAAATTGGTCGTTTGGCGATCAAGCATATTTAAATTTTCAAAATCATCAGGCGACTGCAGGTGCCTTTAGCAGTTTTTCAATATCAGGTTCGTCGGTGTATTCGGATTGTAGCAAACGATTTGTTTTGCACTCGAATGCGACCATAATACGCGACGAGAATGCAAATGTGATCAGCGGCGGAAATCTCTTTTCTGCCAATTCGCCTTCCGAATGTTTGTTTGTCCCCGTTCCCGGAAATAATGATCGTGTATTATTGTTTCACATCAATAAGTACAATGTTGATACTTTCAATTTGTACTGCTCAACGGTTGATTATACTGCGGGAAGTCTTCAGGTCTCAAGTGCAAATGTTCGCCTCGATTCGTTGATAGCAAATAAATTATCGGCAACTATGCATTCGAATAATATCGATTATTGGTTGGTGACCTATAGTCATACTCAGGCCGCATTTTTATCGTATTTAGTTACTTCAGCGGGTGTTTCGGCTACGCCTATCGTTAGTGTTGTGCCCGGAGCAGTCCCGCCGCTCACATCGGAGATAGAAGGGTCGATGAAGTTCTCCCCTTCGGGTGATAAATTGGCGGTGACATTCAAAGACTCCGACCGATTAATGGTTTATAATTTCGACCGACAAACAGGTGTTGTTTCAACAGCGAATCCCTTGTTGCAATTAAATATTATGCAACCGGTTGGAGTAGCTTTTTCGATGGATGAAAAATATCTTTATTATTCAACTGCTACTTATTCCCGTTTATTTCAATTCGATTTTCAAAATTATTTGACATCGGGAAACTACAATCAAGTGATGCTTGATTCATTATTTAGTGGTGAGTATGGCGATCTTCAGCTCGCACCTGATGGAAAGATTTACGCGGCAATATCAGTGAGTACCTATTTGGCAGCAATCGAGAAACCTTCATTGGCTTTTCCTGATTGTAATTATATACGCAATGATTTGTATTTAGCGGGACATTCTTGCTTTGTAGGGCTTCCCGATTTCGTGCAAACTTTTACCGATGTAACCACTACTGTTACAGGCGACTCTGTTTGCTTAAACGACACGGTATTTGTTGTGCCGGATCATATTGGAGAATTTGCATCTTCCTATACAATTGATTGGGGCGATGGAGCAACGGATCAGTATGTGGCTGCAACAGTACCTGAAAAATTCTCACATTTATATTTATCATCAGGTGCCTTTTCGGTTGGTTTGATAATCAACTATCCTTGTTATGCTGATACCATTTCATTGATGGTAAAAGTTAATCCTTTGCCTGTAATTAATCTAGGCGCCGACACCTCCTTATGCGAAGGATTATCATTGCCCGTAAGTGTATCATCCGGGTATGATACTTATGAATGGTCCGATGGTTCTACTTCTCCTTTAAACATAATTGAGTCGGGGAGTACCGAAGTGCTTACAGTAACATTTAACGGATGTATATTTTCGGATACCCTTACCGTTAGGAAGTTGCCAAATCCTTCGGTGAAAATCGAAATGATAAATCCTTTATGTCCCGATTTTAATATCGACGCATTACTGAAAGTAACAACAAACGATAATTATAGTTGGTCGACCGGAGATACATCGAAAGTGATATCGGTAAATATTCTGGGATGGATAAACATCACCTGCATGACCGACAGTGGTTGCGTGCAAAAAGATTCGTTATTAGTAGAAGATACTTGTCCGTTTTTAATTTTCTTTCCCTCAGCCATCACTCCCGACGGCGATGGACTCAACGATTATTTTATTCCCTATGGGGATGTTCCTGCCGATTACAACTTAACAATTTACAACCGCTGGAACCAACCCATATTTTCAAGAAGCTCCTCCAACGAAATATGGCCATCTGCATCTACTCCCGAAGGTATTTACAGTTTTGTATTTACATGTAGAGATGAATCGGGTGGAGTGTACAAGAGGAGGGGAGTGTTTACGATTGTATATTAGAATTTTGGATTATGGATTCCGCGGAGCGGATAGCGAAATGATTTTTGAATAGAAATAAGGGTGGAGTAAAGAATTTTGGATTGGATGGGGAGTATGGAAAAAAGGTTCATGGTTCTTGGTTCATGGTTCGCGAAGCGGGCGGCGAGATGTTAGCTTACGCTGTTTAAAGTTTACGATTCAGTGTTTATGGTTCGCGAAGCGGACAACGAAATCATTTTATGATTCGAGGCTTGCCATGAAGTGTGCTTTTTCAGCTCTACTTTATGGTTCTTAGTTCATAGTTCTTAGTTCGGCTGGTCGTTGAGCGGAGTCGAAACGAAGCCGATATGGTTCGAGGCTTGCCCTAAAGTGTGATATTTCATCACTACTTTAGGGTTGCGCGAAGCGGATAGCGGATAGCGAGATGGTTTTGCCCCTTACCTTCCCCAATTAAATTTCTCCGAAAAAATCTCCTTTAACAAAAAATCCCTATTTAAGAGTGGGGTACAGCAAGTTCCCTCCCAAATTAAAATTACAAAAAGTTCACTAAATAGTCGGGAGATAAACGCTTACAAACGGTTAATTTATAGGAGCTGTGGAAGAATTTATTTACCATAGAAAATATGCCAGCCTTCTATTGTTAACTAGGATGTTAAATTGATATTAATTCATGATTAATATCAATTTACGTAAATAATCTCGCTAAAATACAATAAGTTGTGAAAATATAAAAATATATTTTGTGGAGTTGTTTTATTTTTATTTACACTTGCTAAATTATTTATTGGATTTAGTTGAATTGTATAGTGTTTTAAATTTTGAAACTGCTTTTTGAAAAGTAGTTTCTTTAATACAAGCAATTATGAACTTCGTTTTTAGAAGTAATTTTTATGATAGTATGATTTTTCCGCTAGCTAAGTGGATGTCGATTCGATTGTGGATCAGTATCCTTTTTGTGCTGATAGTTTCGTGTGTAAAACCTATAATTTTGTTATATGAAAAAAATAAGATTTATTATCGTTGCCGCATTCCTAATGCTTTTTCATACATTGGGAAATGCTCAAGCAATTGGCGATGCCTTTATCGTTAATGCGGCACCTCAAGGCGGATACACACAATCAGTGTTAAACATTGTTTTAACAGATACTGTTAATGTTTCATCAATTATAGTTAAAGTTGGTTCTTTAGATGGTAGCCAAGACTTATTCAGTTATACGTTTACTTTTGATCAATCAGGTGGCTTTTCAAACGGAGTAGGTTATTCGCGAAGTGGATATAAAGTCAGTTGTCCATTGGGAAATTTAGTTGAAACAGCAGTGTACTTTACTGAAGTAACTTCTGTTAATAGCAGCGGTGCACTTAGTCCCGCATTTAAGTTTGTTTCTAATTAAGAAGCACAACAATCAATTCCAATTTTCTTACAACCTATTAAAAAGAAACCTATGAAAGTATCATTAAAATATACCGTACTCTTTATTTTTCTTTTCGCAAATTTTAACCTGTTTGCAACAAAATATACCTGGACAGGAAACTCAAGTACTGCCTGGACAACTTCGAACAATTGGAGCCCAGTAGGTGTTCCAAATACGACCGATTCTGTTAAAATTGTCACTCGAACCAATGCTCCCGTTTTAGGGGCAAATACTACCGTGAAAGAGCTTGACCTGACTTCCGGAAGTATTTCTTTAAGTGGATATTCTTTAACAGTTTCCAATAATGCCTATTTCTATGCCGGAACTATAAGTAACGGGACGTTAGTTTTACGTGGAAGTAATGCTATTTTTAATGGAAGTACATTAAATGTAACTATTGATGCCATTGTTGCAAGGGTTGACTTTAGTGGTGGGGTTTTTAATTATCAAAGTTCATTTGAACAAACAGGAACCTCAACTACTAATGGTGCAGGTGGTTGTACTTTTAATGCACCAATAACAATAAAGAAATCGGGAGCTGCCTATTTAACAATGGGAGTTAGCTCGGCTGATATTTTTAATAGTACTTTAAAGGTGATAAATACTGCTACTTATGCCATACAGCTTGGATATAATACAGTAGCTTCTTTTTATGATAGTTTGATATTTGAGAATAGTAGTTCATCCGGAATTAGTATTGGGGGAGGAAATGCAAACGGCGGTGGACATATTTATAATGGTAAAAAAATAGCTATAGGAACAGGAGGATTTACTGCGGGGCTATTAACCCTTAAGAATTTTGTACAAACAGGAACAGGACAACAAACATTTGTAACCACAGGATCAGCAATAACAAGTCTGGCAGGATGTAGTTTTGAAGGAGATTTAACGATTACCTCACCGGGAATACTTTTAAAAACGAGCACCTTTAATGGAACAACGGAATTCATTAGATCGAGTACCAGTTCGAGTTATAGCGATGGAGGTAATGTCTTTAATGGATCCACAACATTTAGAAACAATGCAACGAATACAGCATCATTCCGACTTGGAGTCCAAACCGGAGATCAATACAACGGAAATGTAAGCTTCATTACAACCACAGGATACATTCAACCTGCCTATTCCGGCACATCCGAATTTAAAGGCAACGTAAGCATGTCTTCTTCGTTGGTAGTATTTAATGTGGGCACTGGCAAGTTACTGTGCACAGGTACTAGCAACCAAACATTTTCAACCAGTGGGTCATTAACCTATTTAGTTTCAAAATTTGCTGTTAATAAAAGCAGTGGAACGGTAACATTTAACGCTCCAATAACTATTGATAGTTTATTGGAACTTACCAGTGGAAATATTATCACTTCAAGTACCAACTTGCTTACTTTAAAAGCGGTAGCAACGGTTAGTGGCGGAAGCTTAAGTAGCTTTGTTACAGGACCAATTAAAAAAATCGGGAACACATCATTTAAATTTCCTGTTGGTAAGGGAGTTGACTACAGACCAGTTACTATATCAGCTCCTTCAATTTTAACAGATGCCTTTACAGCAGAATATTTTAATTCGGCTCAAACAAATGGATCAACAAAGGACACTTCAATAAATTATATTAGTGATTGTAATTATTGGAATGTAACGAAAACAACTGGTTCTTCAAATGTTGCGTTAACCTTTAATTGGTACAAATCATCATGTGATGTTTTTGATATTGACAGTACAAAACTTGCACGATGGAACGGCACGAAGTGGGTTGATGGCGGATTAATGAACTATACAGGAAATGACAGTATTGGATCTGTAACCACTACTGCTACACTTTCAACTTTTGGTAACTTTTTGTTTGGACATAAGTTAATTCCGCAGTTGAGTTTTCATTATACAATTGATAGCCTTGTTTCGCCTTTGAAAGTAAATGCGTCTTTCATTTCAAGGGGATTTGATAAAAATACTGTGTTCAAGATAAAAGCCGGACTTTTTGTAAATGGATTAAATTCAGTTCTTCCGTTTGGTCAAGATAAGAAAGTTTCAATCATCTACCCAACAAAGAGAAATTATTCAGTTGAAATACTTGCAATAGGATTAGATACAATAAGCTTTTTAAATAAAATTTCAGTAGTGCCACCGGGTCCATCCGTAAATATTTCATATTCCACAACCCCGAATAGTGGGTCAAATATATTGCCTTGTAATTATAATTCAGAGGCTCTATATACTTGTTTTCTTCCACTAACAATGAGCTTAGAATGTACAGATTTTGGTCCAGGAGATGATGTTACTATAACTGATTTACCTCCTGGAACCATAGCAAGCCCAATAGGCTTCGGAAGTCAGGCCAGTTTTACGGCCATTACAAATGGCTTTACAATAAGTAGTATTACAGTTGATCCTTGTCTATTAACTGTAAATTTAAATAGTTCTGATTGTTCGTTTTTGAGCTCAAATAGATCAAATGCAATAAAAATAAACTCTAGCAATGCAAACTCTAAAATTTATTTCAACAATAAACTTCAAAGTAGCACTAATATTCCGGTTAATTTAAGTCAAATAAGATCATCGCTTGAGGCCTCAGTTTTGCCATCAACATTGTATGGAAATTTAACAGGTTACTCAAGTCTAAAAGATAAGGAGTTTTATTACAAGGAGCTGGTAAGCCGTTATTTTGTTATAAATGCAAATGAAGGCATTGTTGATCATTTTATTTTAAAAGCTAAATATGAAGAAGATATTACAGTTTCTTCTGTAAGTGTTTTCGATATGAGTACTCAAACTTTTATTCCTGTAACTAGTGCCCCAATTAGTGGGGGAAGTAATTACAATTTTGTTTTTTACAATCCATACAAAGCAGGCTTGCCATTAGGATATCCGGTTCCGCCACTAATGCCTAATACTTCTTATTTTGATTTAAGTACAGTATCGTTATCAAATAAAGATGCAACATGTCTCATTTACCCTTCGATATTATATAATACTGGAAATGGAAGTTCAAATTATTTGTTACTCAAAGAAGATTTGATAATTGAAAAAATAGATCATTCGTGTTCAAGTGTTACTTTTAAAGATGAGACAGAATACACGTATGACTTGATTTGCGATGGTGTTAATCCTTGTTTAAAAGATAAAGAATTGTTAACACTTAATGTTAAATGTGTACAGCCTCCGTTAAATATAGGTATATCAGCAGGCTACATAGAAAATTCAGCTAATCCAGATTACGTTCCACTTAATTATTCAACTAATGTATTGCAAGTATGTAATTCATATACACCTAACCCTCCTAGTACCTATCCGACTTTGAGCTATGGATTGATAATTAAAAATGCAACTCCAGTGGGGACAGCCATTCAATCAAATGGAGCGGCTACAATAAAGATTAAGAAAATAGAATTTGATGTTGATAAAAGATATTTTCAATGGGCAGGCAAGCCACTTGATAGTGATTTTGATGCATTGGGTAATGCCACCACAATGGACGTTTATTTGGGAAATACACAGTTGCAAGCTAATGTTAAGAAGAATGGATCTAATTTGTATTCGTATAGTATAGATTTAGAAAGTATAATTAATAAAAACTTTTTAACCTCTAATCCAAATTTATTTGGAAATGTTAATGGGGTGATTCCGATGTTTAATGCTGCCAATTTGCAAGGAGGAATATTAGATTATACTTACTTGCAAAAGGGTCATTATATAGGTGTTGTTTTTCATGACTTTAAAATGTATGATTGTACCTCTTCTCAATTTGCTCCCTTGAAAAGTCCTGGCCATGATCAAATTATATGTTTCACATCGACCTCTGTAACTTATAACTCAATGTGTGATATGTATGTAGATCCTGATGTTCAAATTAGCAAAACTTCAATAGCTCAATTTGAAAACTTAACTGACTACATGAGTGTGAATTCAGCATCTGCAGACCCAACTGATATTGGTGCTGGTCTATCTTCATCAACAAAAATCACATTTATACATAACAATATATCTGGTACCTCAGACCATTGGGTGTTGAGACATGGAATAAATTTGTTTTATTGTCCAAATAAAAAAGTATATGCAATAGTAAAGGCAAATATTAGCCCATTTTGGGGGAGCGCTAGTAGTACTTCTTATTCATTTTCTAATGCAAATTTAGTTGTTAATGGAGTACCTACTTCTGTTAATTGTATTCCCCTTTCTAGTACTAGTGCATTAATTGAATTGCCAAGTCAGGTTGGGAATAATTTACATATAGAAGTTAACGCAACTGTAAATTGTGGCACTTCGAACTCCTTTGGAATGGATGAATTTATAATCACTATTTATGAGACTTGCGATGAATTAGCTTGCAGTGATTGTTTTCTTGAAATAGGATCAGCTTCTGCTTTTGTTTTGCGACATTGTAATGGAGACTGTTCTGCAGATGCATTTGCTAGTACAAACTCATTTGAAACGAATCGTATAAACTTTGGGTGGGCAAATCAGCAGGATTATGAGAGTCACTCTAATATTATTCCTACTACGAACCCTAACGCATCATCATCTGCAAATGTTTCAGGATATTATCCATATGATGGGATAAATTTGAAAGCTACAGGTAGTATTTACAAGGCAACAACAGCTACGCCAAGTGTTATTACAGGCGTTTCTGAATTAGATCAATTCTACTTTGATATTTGGATAATGAAAAATCAATTGGACAAATTTGTTGGGCCAATAGAGTATGCAGATCCTATTTTTACAAAACCTCTCAATACAGTTGGTAGTAATGTTGTTTTTACACTTAATAGTACAAATCCCTCATCGGTTAGCCAGGCCTCGTTTTCAATTCCATTAGCTGATATCGATATAGAAAATCCTCAATTACCTGCGCCGTATGACGATGATTTTTATTTATGTAGATTGAAATTTAATCAAGGTTTATTAATTGGTAGTTCTTCTAATACATTGAAGGAACTATTGCAAATTGATGGCTATACTATCGATTTAGATATTAACCTTGAATTGGCAGATTTAGGTCAAAATCATTCTAGTTTAAATTATTTGAATTATGGCTATTATGATCTTCATCCTATTGTTGGTATGTTTAGTTATTCAAAGATGATGGAACATATGTGCCAAGTTGTGACCCTTATACTTCCAATATGACTTATTACCAACTTCATTATAACGTAACTTCCGCATTAGTTGGTTCCCGGAATAAAGAAACATTTTCCGGCGTTGTGCCAAATCAATCTGAATTACTTTGGTATAATCAGTTTAAAGTTTATGGAGGGTTAGGCACTGGAATAGATGATTTTCCTGGTGAATTTAGGCCAATGTTTAGGTTTACACATAATTTTAATTTGAACTCATCCTCTAATTTAGTTTACAATGGAATGACCCTAATGTATCCTGGGATTTTTGATTACAAATTCACTTATGGAGCTGGACCTTTGACTTCTGCTAATTTTTATGAACTTGGTCAATCTGGTTGGTTTCATGGATTGCCTAAGGTTGTCCACCCTTATGTATTATATAATTTATTCGGGAAGAATTGTAGTGATCCTTATGATTCACAAAATTATAGTATAGTCCATAATTCAGGAGATCTCCGCTTTGGTGCTTACGCGAATCACTCAATTCCTGTGTTGCTTAACAATACAACTTATACGTATGACCCGACACCAACAGCAAATACTAATGCAAGTGAAGAATATGATATAGAAGTTAATTATCCTATTACTATCGGGGCATTAAAATTGAATCCGAGTGAATTTATTCCGATAGATGTTGTGTACAAGCCTCAAATAAATAACGGCCAAATTGGACCTAATGAATACATTTATTTTACTCTTTTAGGTGGAAGTAATTTAGTTGATTTTGAACTGTATACTTTGGTTGGAAATATTTATACTTTAGTACCTAGCTTAAGTCTAACTGATAAAGTATTTATGCTTGGTGATGCGGTGAGTAATGTTACAAGAAATTATTTTCTCAAATTAAAATGGAATGATTGTTCTTTTGTCGATAATCAAAGAAAATTTTCGGTAATTGCCCACACAGGATTAGCTTGTGAAGGGTATCAAAAGTTAATTACTTCCGGTTCGACTTTAAATTATTCCTGTAAAGAGTTTGAAGATGTGCCCGAGGAATTTACAGTTGGAGTTTCGAGTTTAACTGTAGATGCTATAACACCTAGTGTTTCTACTCCCGGATGCAATCCTGTAATAATTGAAACAAATATCAGTTCACTGGATGCAGAAGTTAAAAATGGAAGAATAATAATTGGGAAAACACTGGGCCTTAATTTAGATTTGTCAGCAAGTGAAATAAGCCTTCCGGGTTTAATTCCTCCACCTTCACTCCAAACTTATCTTTCGGCAATAAATTATACAAGTGTAAACGGTGTCTATATTTGGAATATCAATGATGTTTTATCTGCCATTGATCCTCTTAACCCTGACCCCCATTTCTATAATGATTTGCCAAATAAGGTATATGCTTCTCTTCATTTAAAGTTGGTCGTTCGTCCAAATAGTTCAGCAGTCTCCGGAGAACAAATCTCTATTGGAGCTGCTGGAAATGGAATATGCAATGAGATGATTTCTGAAAATTTCCAAATATGCAATATCGAAGTAAATCCTATTCCAACGGGTATTGTTAATATTACAACTACAGGAGTGCTTTGTAATGGTAATCCTATTAATTTAACCGCAGTGTTAAGCCCTTCTCCGGTTGGTTCAGTTTCGTATCTCTGGAACACGGGTGCAACTAGTCAAGCTATTGCGGTGTCTTCAGGGGGCAATTATCATGTTGCAGTAACCAATAATGGCTGTACATACGTAAATGATATTATTGTTGAAACGGAACCATCGGCCACGTTGCTTCCTAATTATACAATTGCGTGCAAAAGTAGTTCTGTTGACCTTACACCATTAGTAAATTGCGCATCGTGTACATACTTATGGAGTACAGGTGCAACTTCAAATATGATAAATGTATCCGTAGGAGGGACATATAGTTTGACGGTGACAAATGGCTCATGTTCTATTCCACTAACGACTACAGTAATAGATGAAAATTTTGTTGGTTCGATTTCTGTAACAAATTCTGGCCAATTATGTACAGGTAGTCCTCTCGTATTACCTACTGCCACCGTTAACGTTAGCCCACTTAACGGTAGTCCATTTTCTTATCAATGGAAAGAACCTTGTAGTAATACAATACTAACAGGACAAACAATCAGCTGTAGTTGTGCTGGCGATTATAATGTGATTGTAACAAATAGTTATGGTTGTACTGGAAGTTATATGACAACAATAAATGACATTACTCCGCTTGTGATTTTTTCTCCAAATATTATTTCATTGCCAGCCACAGGTGCAAATACAAATATTACTGCAACAGTTCTAAATTCGATTGCTCCCACAAATTACACCTGGAATAATTCAACTTTTCCAAATTCTAATAGTATTACTGTTATGGTTGTTCCTCCAGTTTCTTACACTCTAACAGCAACTAATCTTTTTAGTACAGCCAATTGTTCCAGCAGCGCATCAATTGTTTACCAAGTTGACAATACACAACAAGTAAGTTGTGTTCCGTTTGGCAATACACTTGATCAAGCATCGTTTAGCGTGGAAGGGTCTAGCGGTAATATTATTAATTTACCAAGTGGTAATTATGATTTATATTCCAATATTGTAATTGATGATGAAGTACATATAGGTGCCAATACCAACTTTAAAATCATGAATGATATATCAATTACAATTGTTTCAGGTGGTCAACTAATAATTGATGACGGCGCTCATTTTTATAGTTGTTTTGGTGCTATGTGGGAAGGATTTAGATTATTGCCTGGTTCAGGACTTCATGCTAACGGAAGCACTAGTTTCCCGTTTCTTGTTGAAGATGCGAAATTTGCTATTGATGCCAATGAAACTACTACCCTAAATACCTCTATAACTATTCTCGGGAATTCCATATTTAACGCTAATAGAGTCGGAATATATTTACATGATGGTAATTTTAATGATTTTGTTTTTGAAGGAATTATGCGATGCGATAAGTTTCTTTTACCACCTTACGGCACTAATAATTTTACTAATTATTCATTAACACATCTTAAGCTTTCAACAGCCGGATCAGTTTACATTGGAAAAAATAGTGTAGCAGGTGTTCCTGCGGTTTCTTTTTATGATGCATTTACTTGCATAAGCGCTATGGAAACTAATTTATATATTGACGGAGCGTTGTTTAGTCAACCAAATGTTAAATCTCTGGTATTTGCTCAGAAAATTAATCGTGCTGCTATTCAATTCAATGGGACATTTTCGGGATCCGGTAACCCTAGTTTCTCAAAACAATTGTACCTTGGAGTAAATAATTCGATATTAGATCCTAATAAATTCGATATGTGTGACATTGGAGTAAAGGTGCGAGGACGAACCGTATTCAAATGTTTCAATGGTTTATTTCATGAAGACAACGTTGGAATAGATGTCAAAAGTAATAGCAGGTCCTCTGATGTAAATAAATCAGGCCAAATCATGATAGATAATAACGATTTCAATTATGTTAAATTTGGGATTGATTTAGCAAATAATTCAAAAGTATTAACTTCAGTAAAGAATAATCGCTTCAATATTTTCAACGGGTATCAATTTGACCCATTACTTGAGGACGAAAAAGCTATATATGTTCATAATGCGATTGCAGCCCAAGGAGGCTTAATGGAAGCACCTACGATGACTATTTCTGAAAACACAATCAAAAACTCTCGTTTTGGCATTCAGGTGATGAATCAAAAGTATGGCGTAGTATCGAACAACGCTGTTTTTTTCGATATTCCAAATGCAAACTTGAATTATTCAACTAGTATTTTTAGAAAAGGATATGTGGCTGAAGAATGTATTTCAATGGCAATCTTTAATAATTCATGTTCTCGTTTAATTAACGGTACAACTTCAACTCTTTCAATTGACCATACAATTGATCCTGCAAATCCTAGTGATACACGATCTTTAATTGTTGGATTTAAAGAATCAAGTAGTAGTAATTCTTATAAAGAGAACCAAACTAATAACTTGCCTAGTGCTTTTGAAGTTGTTGACCTTTGTGTTAACGCCACTTTCGAATGCAATGAAATGAATAGTGGGGTTGAAGGATTTAAAATGGTTAATGCCGCAATTCCTGATCAAGGTAGTTTGAGTGCACCAAATGGGAATAAATGGAACAGTTGGAATTTTAGCGGAGCATCTAGAATTAATGGGACAGTTGTTGCTAATCCTCCAATTAAATGGTACTACAGCGCACTTTATCAAGCTATTGAGGATCCGGGATATAATGGGTTATTTGTGCCACAAGGAATTTTCCCAATACCAATTCCTTATGCTTCTTGTGTATCAAATCCATGCTCGGGCTGCGATATTGAAAGGCTCGCCCAATTAATATCTATGTCGGATACGTTGGATTACCAGTCAGAGTTGAGATACGCTATAGAACATTATGTGTATTTAAATTTGAAAGATAGTTTGCAGTTAATGTATTCTGGCTCATTCTACGATGCGAGTCTTCAGAATTTCTTTACAGCGGTATCATTAAATACTATAGGAAGTTTAGAAAATGTAAATGAGTTATTAAACAATAACAATTACGCATCAGCTTATTTCGAGAATAATTCGATTAATTCATTACGATTGCAGGAACAAAATAATGCAATTGTCAATGAAATATGTGCACGAGTTTACATGAATTTCGATAATTTAAGTGAAAATGATATTTTGGTTCTCGAATCAATTGCCTACCAATATCCTTCAATTGGCGGTGAAGGAGTTTATAGAGCAAGAGCAATATTAGGAATTGATTTAGATGATACGACCATTGCTTATAGACAAAGCTCAAAACCATTAACATCAAAATCTTGTAAATTTGCTTTAATGCCAAATCCAAGTAATGGAAATTTTAAAATAATTTGCACGGAAAATTTTGCAAAGGGTACAGTGATTTCAATTACTGATCAAACAGGACGTTGCGTTCAAGAATTCATGGTTGACAATGAGGCAAATATTTTTGATGAAAGTTTGCCTCCTATTCGAGCCGGCGTTTACTATATTAAAGCAGTTACTGATAAAGGTACTATTTTAACTCAAAAATTGGTAGTTGTAAAATGAGGAACATCAAATCATTTGCGATATTATTATTACTTGTAATAAGTAAAATAACAAGTGCCCAATACACCGATCGGTATTGGTGCTTCGGAGATAGTGCTGGAGTTGATTTTAACGTATTGACGAATCCAATACCTGCTAATAGTGTATTAAGATCCCGAGGAACTTGTGCTAGTATTTGTGATAGTTCGGGGCAATTGCTTTTGTATTGTGGCTCGCCTCAAGTTTCATTATGGTTGGCAGGGACGGGCATTGAAACTTTCGGTTATGTATTGAATAAGTTTCATCTTTTAGTTGATAATGGGGACAAATTGTATGGATTAGGGTGGTATCAAGACATGATAATAATTCCAAATCCAGGCAACTCAAATCAATTTTATGTATTTTGTGCAGGAGTAGTGCCAATGGAGACAGGTTTAGTTTATTCTGTAGTTGATTTATCGCTTAATGGAGGTTTAGGTAAAGTGATACAGAAAAATGTTGTAGTAACTACTGATACATTATGTGACGGCATAACAGCAGTAAAACATGGCAATGGTAGAGATTGGTGGATTGTGTCAAAAAACTGGAGTTATTCACCAACATATCGAAATGATATTCAAGTAACCTTAGTCACAGCAAATGGTATTACTCCTTTGCCAAAGCAGAATATTGGTAGTTTGAATACGAATGCAGGTTTTACCCGTTTAAAATTTAATGAAGAAGGTACACATTTATATTGTGTACATGCCGAAGGAATAATTGACCGCTTTGATTTTGATAGATGTACTGGATTACTTTCTAATTTTCACAATTTCACGCCAGCTAACGCTAGCTATAATAATTTTTGGGGGTTTGAAGTTTCACCTGATGAAAGTAAAATATATACAACATCTATTTATAAAACAGCTAACCAAGATTCATCATTTTTATTTCAATTTGATTTGAATGCAAGTAATGTTCTAGGAAGTGTTGATACCCTTGGTGTATTTGCAATACCGGATTTAGCAGGATCGCTACAAAAAGGTCCAGATAATAAAATTTATTTAAGTGTAACGTGGCAGTGGCCGGACACGTGTTATGATTATTTATACTGTTATCAAACAGTTGGCATTACTAATTCGAATTTGTCGGTAATTAATTTACCAGATAGCTCTGGAACATCATGCGATTTCCAGCCCTTCAGTTTCTATTTAGGAGGCCATAAAGCATACACTGGTCTTCCTAACAACCCTAACTATGAACTAGGTGCATGGATAGGTAGCCCTTGCGACACACTAACGGTAGGCATAGGAGAAGTTTTAGGATATAAGAATAACTTGTCAGTGTTTTATGATCCAAGAATTAAAACAGCCTTTGTAAATGCAAAGGGATTACGTGGCAAGAAAGCTAAACTTCAAATCTTCAACTCCGCCGGCCAATTGGTGTTCACACATACCTCCCCAACAGATGGGGAGTACTTCACCCTCGATGTAGATATGTCACCTTACATGGATGCGGTGTTTGTAGTAAGGCTAGAAACAGAAATAGAAATGGTGAGTGGGAAGTTTGTGAAGAGATAGGGGGGATTTTGAATTTTGTCCCGATAGCTATCGGGATTGGATTTTAGATTTCACGAAGCGGATAGCGAGATCTTTTTTGAATAGAGGAGTGAGTAAAGCATGAGATTATAAGCAGTATATAATCTCCATTATACCTTCGACCTAAAAATCAATTGTTTATTGCCAAACATCTAAAGCCAAATTTCAAAGGCTTTTCGAGAACAACTTTTATCCTGTGCCCTGTATCTTTTATCTAATTAATTGCAATTCCGTAAACACAAATTTACTTCCATCAAAGAGGCCTTTGTCGCTGAGTTTTAATTGTGGAATCACCAGCAATGCCATAAAACTTAAAAGCATATACGGTGCTTTTAATGATGATCCTAATGCTTTTGCGGCATGGTCGATTTTCGCATAGGCGTTACCGATAGTCTCGCAGTCGCGGTCGCTCATTAGTCCTGCAACAGGTAGTCCAATCACCATTTCTTCTGAATTGCTCACTAAACTTAATCCTCCTCGTTCTGCAATTATTAAATTCGCTGCTTTCGCCATAGCTGCATCATCGGCACCAACAATAATAATATTATGCGAGTCGTGAGCTACGCTCGATGCTATGGCTCCTTCTCTTAATCCGAAGTTTTTTATAAAGGCTACAGCTACGGGTGCTTCCGAATAGCGATTTACTACTGCTATCTTCAATAAATCTTTTGATGGATCCGCTATCAAATACCCATCTTTTATAGTTGCGTCAATAGTTTCTTCTTGGGTGATTAACTGTCCGTCGAGCGCAATAATGGTTCTTACCTTTGTTCCTTCTGCTTTAATTGAAAAATCGCTCGCCGTTTTCGATTGAATGTTAAATTGATTCGGTGTTGAATGTTTTCTGTCAGGTAAAAAAGTTTTTTGTGCTTCTGCAACAACTTCTCCGTCGATGACAGTTTTTATCACTTCAAATTTGGTGAGGTCTTTTACACAGATGAAATCAGCTTTGTCGCCTTCACGTAATAAGCCTACATTCATTTTGTAATGGTTCACCGGATTAACACTTGCTATTTGTAAAACATCGAAGAGGTCGTAGCCTAATGCTATTGATTTGCGGACATGCTCGTCGATGTGAAAAAGTAATAATTCATCAGGGTGTTTATCGTCGCAACAAAACATCACTTCCTTAGCATGCGATTTTATCAACGTATGCAAGGCGTTGTAATTTCTTGCTGCCGATCCTTCACGAATTAATATTTTCATTCCATGCTTCAACTTACCCAACGCTTCTTCTAACGTAAAACATTCGTGGTCGGTACTGATGCCTGCTGCTATATATTTTTCTGCATCGGCTCCCATCAATCCCGGTGCATGTCCGTCAACAGGCTTGTTGTATTTTTTCGCCAACGCTATCTTCTTCATTACCTCGCTGTCTTCAAATAAAACTCCGGGGTAATTCATCATCTCGCTTAAATAAAAAATATCGTCACGTTTTAATAATGTCTCTACTCCGTCGGCATCAATAATAGCTCCTGCAGTTTCAAAAGTGGTAGCAGGAACGCAAGAAGGGGCACCAAAGTGAAATTTCAATTTCGCACCTTTTGCATTTTCGAGCATGTAAACAACGCCATCGATTCCCAATACGTTGGCAATCTCATGCGGATCACTAATGGTAGCTACCGTGCCATGCTTTAATGCTATTCGAGCAAACTCATAAGGCACCAACATAGAGCTTTCAATGTGAATATGGGCATCAATAAATCCGGGCATGATATAATGCGCCGGCGCTTCCGCTAATTCTTTGATTTCGGTAATAATGCCGTTTTCAATGGAAATTGAGCCCGGGAAAATTCTTCTTTGGTGAATGTCAACTATCTGACCTGAAATAGCTTTTAGTGGTTCCATAAGTGGCCGCAAAGATAGGGAAGATGCGTTGCTAATGCCTGATTATGGGCAGTTTGTGAAGATTTCCCGCAGTTTATCATGAAAAATATTCTTATTTGTAGAAAAGGTCGATGTTTTTCCTTAGTTTTGTCAACATTCATCCATTAATTTCAATTCAATGAAAACAGGTAAAGTAAAATTCTTCAATGAGGCTAAAGGATACGGCTTCATAATCGAAGATGAAACAAGCAGAGAAATCTTCATTCACCACAGTGGTCTTGTTGACAAAGTTCGCGAGAACGACCAAGTGAGCTACGAAGTTATTGAAGGTCGCAAAGGTCTCAATGCTGTGAACGTGAAAAAAGTGCAATAAAAAATTGTCTTTTCAACGTGAGAGTCCCGTTTTCTACCAAGAAGACGGGATTCTTCTTTTTAGACCTATTCCATCAATAGAAAAACATTTTATGTTTAGCTCTTTTTACCTCGTAAAATTGATAACAGCTGATCTTTTCCCATCAATAAAAAATCGTTTTTCTTTCACTAGTAAATTGATTTATCCCGCCGCATAATTTAGCCTTCTCGCTTTTCCCATCGGTATTTGAATATTTTTGCATCATGCAAGTGCGCCGCGAATATTTTGATACTCCTATCGAGTACCTCAAAGGTGTTGGTCCCCAACGCGGGGCTGTGCTGCGTACTGAATTTTCTATTTTTAATTTCGATGACCTCGTCCGACATTACCCTTTCCGTTATATCGATCGGTCGAAGTTTTATAAGATTGCAGAAATCCGCGAGGATTTACCTTATATCCAGTTGAAAGGCAAGTTGTTACGGATTATTTCGCATGGCGATAAACGTACTACGCGCTTGTCGGCCATCTTTGCTGACGACACGGGGCAAATGGAACTGGTTTGGTTTCAGGGAGTTAAGTGGCTCAAATCGTCGCTAAAGACTAATGTAGAGTATATCGTCTTCGGAAAACCTACTTCTTTTAATGGTAAGTTCAATATCGTTCATCCCGAACTCGAGGAGTCGTCGAAGGCGGAGTCGTTTTCAGGTCCTTCTTTAACCGGAGTATATAGTGTTACCGAGAAGGCGAAAGTACACGGACTCGATTCGAAGGCTATTGTTAAATTACAGCGAACCTTAGTTGCGGGATTGCCTAAGTTCATGCCCGAGTCGCTGCCCGCAGAGGTAATCGACAAACACCGATTGATGTCGCTGCACGATGCTTTGGTGAATATTCACTTTCCGTCGAATGAAAACATGCTGGCGCTGGCAGTACGTCGATTGAAATTTGAAGAATTATTTTATGTTCAAATTCGTTTGCTGAGAGCGAAGGCGCAACGCAATGAGACCTTTAAAGGAAAGGCGGTTACTAAGATTGGTGATGTGTTTAATGAGTTTTATCAAAAGCATCTTCCTTTCGAACTGACGAATGCACAGAAGCGTGTGCTCAAAGAGATTCGTCTCGATATGGGCACGGGAAAACAAATGAATCGTTTGTTGCAAGGTGATGTAGGAAGCGGTAAAACGATGGTGGCATTGCTGAGTATGTTGATGGTAATCGACAATGGTTATCAAGCTTGCTTGATGGCGCCAACGGAAATATTAGCATCGCAACATTTTCAGTCGATTGCCGAGTCGCTGCAGCAGATGGATATCAAAGTAGGATTACTTACAGGAAGCACGAAAGCAGCGCATCGTAGATTCTTACTCGAAGAATTGAAAAACGGAAACTTGAATATATTAATCGGCACCCATGCGTTAATAGAAGACCGTGTGCAGTTTAATAATTTAGGATTAGTAGTTATTGATGAGCAGCATCGTTTCGGTGTTCAGCAGCGCGCTAAGTTGTGGATGAAAGATGATGAAGTGCCGCATGTTTTAGTAATGACAGCTACGCCGATTCCGCGGACATTAGCAATGACTTTATATGGCGATCTCGATACCTCAGTGATTGATGAATTACCTCCCGGAAGAAAGCCCATAACAACCTTGCATAAATTTGAATCGGGACGCTTAGCGGTGATCGGATTTATGAAACGAGAAATTGCTTTAGGACGACAAGTTTATGTGGTGTATCCGTTGATTGAAGAATCAGAGAAACTCGATTATATGAATCTCTTTGCAGGCTATGAAGCTTTGTGTAAAGATTTTCCTTTGCCCGATTATAAAGTGAGTGTAGTGCATGGAAGAATGAAGCCAGCAGAAAAAGATTTTGAGATGCAGCGATTCAAGAATGGCGATACACAAATTATGGTTGCCACTACTGTTATTGAAGTAGGAGTGAACGTACCGAATGCATCGGTGATGGTGATTGAGTCGGCAGAACGTTTCGGATTATCACAACTACATCAATTACGAGGTAGAGTAGGTAGAGGCGCAGAGCAAAGTTATTGTGTATTGATGACGGGAAATAAAATCAGTCACGAGGGACGCTTACGCATGAAAACGATGGTTGATACAAACAACGGATTCGAAATTGCGGAAGTAGATTTAAAACTTCGCGGTCCCGGCGATATCACCGGTACGCAACAAAGTGGAGTGGTGAATTTGCATATTGCCGACATCACAAAAGACAGAGCAATAATGGAAGAAGCACGATTAACAGCTGCTGAAATTATCTCCGTAGATCCTTCACTCACCACCTCAAAATATCAAGTCATCAACGATCAATTACAATATCAAGAAAAAGAAAAATCTAATTTTAGTAGGGTAAGTTGATTTGGATGTGGATGGGGTATGTTGTTTTTTTGGAGATTATAGAGGTGATATATATTGAACGATGCAAGATGCTCGATAATCGATTCTAGATGTTCGAGATTCATTTTTAAGATCCGAGATCATAAAGTCATGAAATCGAGAATCAAGAATCGGTCATCAAGAATCAGAAGTCGATTCTAGATGTTCGAGATTCATTTTTAAGTTCCGAGATTATAAAGTAATGAAATCGAGAATCAAGAATCGGTCATCAAGAATCAGAAATCGATTCTAGATGTTCGAAATTCAATTTTTAAGATCCGAGATCATGAATTAATGAAATCGAGAATCAAGAATCGGTCATCAAGAATCAGAAATCGATTCTAGATGTTCGAGATTCATTTTTAAGATCCGAGATCATAAAGTCATGAAATCGAGAATCAAGAATCGGTC
>Ga0116184_10001514_pt1 | contig 22055 bp, 23 predicted proteins | sample AD_JPNNA5_MetaG_FD_89886 | JGI IMG/M metagenome (GOLD analysis project Ga0116184, IMG submission 89886) | Active sludge microbial communities of municipal wastewater-treating anaerobic digesters from Japan - AD_JPNNA5_MetaG | ecosystem: Engineered > Bioreactor > Anaerobic > Digestate | place... | reverse complement strand
TGTTCACCTGCATCACCGGCGTGTCCGGGTCCGGGAAGTCCAGCCTGGTCATCGACACGCTCTACCCCTACCTGAACGCAGTGCTCTCGGGGTCGCGGAACCTGCCGCGCACCGTCCGGTCAGTCACCGGCATCGAGCTCATCGACCGGGTGATCAACGTGGACCAGAGCCCCATCGGCAGGACCCCAAGGTCAAACCCCGCCACCTACACCGGCGTCTTCACCCTCATCCGGGAGCTCTTCACGCAGCTGCCGGATGCCCGGGTCAGGGGATACCGTCCCGGCAGGTTCAGCTTCAACGTGAAGGGCGGCAGGTGCGAGGCCTGCCAGGGCGACGGGCTCATCAAGATCGAGATGCACTTCCTGCCGGACGTCTATGTCATGTGCGACCAGTGCCGGGGGAGGCGCTTCAACGACGAGACCCTGGAGATCAGGTACAAGGGCAGGTCCATCGCCGACGTCCTCGACATGCCTGTGGCCCAGGCCATGGAACTCTTCGAGGCCGTGCCGTCCATACGGCGCAAGCTCAAGACGCTTATCGATGTCGGCATGGACTATATCCGCCTTGGACAGAGCGCCACAACGCTCTCGGGCGGCGAGGCCCAGCGCACCAAGCTGGCCCGCGAGCTGTCCAAGCGGTCCACCGGACGCACCCTGTACATCCTGGACGAACCCTCCACGGGCCTGCACTTCGACGACATCAACAAGCTTCTCATCGTGCTCCATCGCCTGGTGGACGAGGGGAACACCGTGGTGGTCATCGAGCACAACATGGACATCATCCGGTCGGCGGACCATATCATCGACCTCGGCCCCGAGGGAGGTGACCTGGGTGGCAGCATCGTGGCCCAGGGGAGTCCTCAGGAGATCGCCCGGTGCAAGGCATCTCATACCGGCAGGTACCTGGGCATGCACCGGGCCGGCAGCTCCCTTAAAACAGTTAACCACCCGATATAATTCTTGATGCGATCAACTCTCCACGAAGGGCCCTGCACCTTTCCATGTCCAATGCGCATTGACTGATCCCGTGATATGTGTTTCAATCCACGCAAGGTGGAATGACGTTCTCATGGTGCTTCCATGAAACGGTGGACCGGGAGAGGGAGGAGAAACAATGAAGAAATTCTACGTGATCGTGGCCTGTAGTGTGGCCATGACGGCTGTGCTCTGGGCCGGTCTGTCCGCCCAGGAAAACAAGATACGTGTCGAGGTCCTGCAGGTCACCAACATCGAGCCCTTCCAGAAATCGTTCATGGGCTTCATCAAGGAGCTCGAGCGCAACGGGTTCGTCCAGGGAAAGAACCTGGAGGTGCGGCGCAAGATCATCGGGTTCGACATGGAGAAGGCCAACATGTGGAGCAAGATCGGCGTGCTCATGCAGATCAAGAGCGAGGCCATGCGCCTTGCGGACGTGAAGCCCGACCTGGTCCTGACCATCGGCACGCCCTCGACGAAGTTCGCCAAGGACAAGGTCATCGGGGCGGGGGTGCCGCTGGTCTTCACCGCAGTGGCCATCCCCACGGCGGCCGGGTGCAAGTCCATGACCCAGGCGGGACCGGGGTTCACCGGATCAACCCTGTACATGAGCATGAAGGATGCGCTCAAGATCGTGAAGCTGGCATTCCCCAAGCTCAAGACCATCGGCATCATCCACAGCGACGACGAGAACGGTATCGCCCATGTGGAGGAGGCCAAGAAGGTCGCCCCCTCCTTCGGGATGACCGTGATCTCCAAGGAAATCAACAAGAACGACAAGATCACGGATTCACTGAACGAACTCAAGGCAAAGGGCGTCGAGGCCTTTGCCGTTCCCCTGGACACCTACTATGGCATCCGCAACTACGAGGCCTGTCACGAGCTGGAGAAGTTCTCGCTGCAGACCAAGATCCCGGTGTTCAGCTTCGCGCTCATGAAGGTGCCGGGCGCGGTCCTGTACGTGGGCTCCGACTTCGGAGAGATCGGCACGCTCGCCGGCCAGGAGGCCGCCAAGATCCTCAAGGGAGAGGCAAGACCCGAGTCCCTGCCCATCCTCAAGCAGGAGGATCTCAAGATCCTGGTGGACACCCATATGCTCAAGGCGCTCAACTTCCAGCTCCCCATGGAGATCCTCCAGATCGCCCAGGCGGTGGAGTAGGCCGGCTCGTTTTCCGTGTAGGCTATGACCAAGCCGTGAAGGGAGGATACTCATGAAAAAGGTGTTTCTCTTTCTCGTCTGTGCCGTCGTTATAGTCGGTCTGGCACTCCCGTGCCGCGCCGAAGAGAAGGTTTACAAGGTGGAGGTCCTGCAGGTCATGAGGGAGGCGGCGCCCTTCCAGAACGCATACATGGGCTTTCTCAAGGAACTCGAGAAGAACGGCCTCGTGCAGGGCAAGAACCTTGTGGTGAACCGCAGCATCATTGACTTCGACATAGAAAAGGGCGGCCTCATAAAGAAAGTGGGCGTGCTCATGGACGTCAAGAGCGAGGCGGGAAAGATCGCAGCGAGAAAGCCCGACCTCGTGCTCACCATCGGGACAACCCCCACCAAGTACGGCAAGGACAAGATCATCGAGGCAGGAATCCCCGTGGTCTTCACGGCAGTGGCCAATCCGGTGGCCGCCGGCTGCAAGTCGCTCACCGAGGGATCTCCCGGACTCACCGGGGCCACACTGCACATGGACATGAAGAGCGCCCTGCAGATCGTCAAGCTGTCCTTCCCCGCCGTCAAGACCTTCGGCATCATCTACAGCGACGACGACAGCGCCATCGCTCATGCGGAGGAGGCCAGGAAGGTGGGCGCCACCATGGGTCTGACCTTCGTCATCAAGCAGGTGAACAAGGCCGATTCCATCAAGCCCGCAGCACAGGAACTCATCGACAAGGGCGTGAAGGCCTTCATCGTGCCGCTCGACACGTATTACGGCATCAGAAACAACCAGCCCACGAACGATCTTGCCGCCATATCCCGGGAGACCAGGATCCCCATCATCAGCTTCATGCTCCACAAGGCCCCGGGCGCGGTCCTGTACGTGGGGTCCGACTTCACCGTGATCGGTCAGCTCGCCGGACAGCAGGCCGCGAAGATCCTCCTGAAGGGAGCGAAACCTGAAACGCTCCCCATCCTCAGGCAGCAGGACCTCATGATCCTCGTGGACGTGAAGCAGATGCAGGCCGTGGGCGCGCAGCTGCCCATGGAAGTGTTGAAGCTCGCCAAGCCGGTGGAATAGGATGCGGCCACGGGAAAGGAACCGGGTCGCGGACTCGCTTATTCGGCAAGGACCTGGTGCATGGCCCTGCTGAGCTCCCTGAGGGTGTAGGGCTTCTGAATGAAGTGGTGGATCCCGAGCTTGAGGACCGTTTCCACTCGTTCGTCCTGCTTGAACCCCGAGGAAAGGAGCACCTTCACGTCCTCGTCGATGGATTTCATGGCGAGATAGGCCTCTTTCCCGATCATGCCCGGCATGACCATGTCCAGGAGGACCGCCGAGATCTCGTGATGCCGCTGTCTGAAGATGTCCACCGCCTGGGCGCCGTCTGACGCCAGGATGACCTGGTACCCGCATTCCTCGAGGATTACCTTGGCGGTATGGCGCACCACGTCCTCGTCGTCCACCACCATGATGAGCCCGCTGCCGCTGTAGACGTCATCGCGTTCCCCGGTGGGCTCTTCGGTGACCGAGTCCTTCGGGACGGGCAGATAGATGCAGAAGGTCGTTCCCAGGCCCTTTTCCGAATAGGTATTGATGAACCCCCCGTGCTGCTGCACGATGTTGTATGCCATGGTGAGGCCCAGCCCCGTTCCGGTCCCCTTTGGCTTGGTGGTGAAAAAGGGGTCGAAGACATGGGAAAGGGTCTCCCTGTCCATGCCCACGCCGGTGTCGCCCACTGCTATTCTCCAGTACCGGTCATGTTGAGCAAGGGGATGGGCCTCCTTGAAATGACTGTCCACCACCACGTGTTCCACGTCGATGGTGAGTGTACCGCCCGCATCACGGCCGTCCTCGCGCATGATGGTCATGGCGTGGTTCGCGTTCACGCAGAAGTTGAGGAGGACCTGTTCGAGCTGGGCCGGGTCGGCATTGATCATGGGGGGCTCATCGGGCAAACGGGAAACGATCTGGATGTTCTTGTCAAAGGTCGTGCCGCAGATCTTCAGGACCGACTGCACCGTATGCCTGATGTCCACGGGTTTGAGGATCGCCTCGTGCTTGCGGGAGAGGTTCAGGAGCTGCTGCACGATATCGCTCGCCCGCAGCCCAGCGTTCTGCATGACATCGATGAACTTCTCCAGGTCGGCCCGCGCCATTTCCCTCCCCGAGCTCAGCTTGTGCTGGAAGATGGAGACGGCGCCGATGATGCCCACCAGGAGGTTGTTGAAGTCGTGGGCGATGCCGCCTGCGAGCATGCCTATGATCTCCATCTTCTGGACATGGCGCAGCTCCTGCTCTTTGAGTTCCAGCTCGGTGACGTCATCCACCCTCACCACCATGCCTGCCGGGGTATCAGTGACGATAGGGTAGATGCTGATGTTGTAGCATCTCCCGTCCCCGTTGAAGGACGCACGGTAGAGCTCCCTGGGCTTCAAACTCTCAAGAACAGCGGCGAAATCCTCGCGGAACTGTTCCAGGGCGGGATAGGCGGCATAGAGATCCTGGCCGATGGCCGCGGACTCGCTGATTCCGGTGAGGGTCGATGCGGACTGGTTCCAATGGGTGATGTGATGGTCCATGTCCGTGGCGATGAGTACCGAGGGCATAGAATCAAGGACGTTGTCCAGAAGGTTCATGGCGCGTTGGAGCTCCTTCTGGGCGAGGCGGCGTTCCTCTTCTCGACGCTGGATCTGTTCAAGCATGTTGTTGAACCCGTCGTAGAGCACTCCCACCTCGTCCATACTCGGCTTTTCCACCCTGATGGAGTAGTCGCTGCCGGTGGCGACCTCCTGCGAGATTCGAGCCAGGTTCAGGATGGGCCGGATGGCTGCCCTGTTCAGGTTGATGAACACGAAGACGATGATGGCCAGGGCGATGATGGTGAACGAGAACCCGATGCGTATCGTCCCCATGCGGACCGCCTGGGCGACGTATTTCTCCGTGTAGAAGATCTGAACCAGACCGATGCGCTGGCTGCTGTATACAATGTCGTTCTCTATCCTCTTGATGAACGGGTCGTCCGTGGCCCCATACGGTCTGGCCAGGGTTAGCAACACGGTCTTGCCGCCCGGAAGGATCACCTTCTCGTTACCGGCGATGAATGCGCCGTCGCTGAAGACATTCACGGCGATGAGCATCTGGTTGTTCAGCAGGGCCTCGTTCAGGTGAATGATGCTCCCCATGTCGAGGTTCCAGAGAGGGGTGGAGTATCCGATCAGGGCGAACGAAACCGCATTGTTCACGGTATCGTCGAGTGATTTCCTGAGGGCGCGGGAGTTGGTCTTCTGGAAATAGATGGTCGAGACGGCGCTCACCAGGGACACCACGAGGATGAGGGTGAGCAGGTGGCCCACCACCATGTTCCTTCTGATCAGGTTCCACGGCCTCATGGACTATACCTGCCTCTCCATCATAACAGGCCGGATTCGCCTTCTATCCCTGCACACAAGATCGGCACACGGGTTCGTGGAGTTGAATGACCACAGAACGGGGTCTCATTCGTGTTCCGATCATGGCGCGGCCTGAAATAACCCGTGACGTTTCTGAGCTTGTCCCGCCATTCGGGTTATCCTGGGGAGGAGAACCGTGATGCCCTGCAAGATGAGACTCCGCACGCTTCTCCCTGCCATGGAACAGCCACCGCACGGTGGCATGCCCGCCATACTGCATAATAGAAACACCGAGAAAGGAGTCAATATCTCCACGTGGCAAAGGGATGGCGCAGTGGTCCATGGTGCTGTCCGACGGATACCCGGGACACCCCACGGATGCTTTTCCCTCCATGGTTTCTGCCGGGTACCCGCCGGGGGATTAATAGCTTGACAACATTTCAGCAAGTACGATAGATGTGGCAGCCTAGATCGCATACTTCTCAAAGGAGGAACATCGGTCCATGGCTGTGAGCATCAGATTGACCCGTGGGGGCGCCGCCAAGAAGCCCTTTTACCGCGTCGTGGTGACGGATTCGCGGAACAAGCGCGACGGCAGGTTCCTGGAGATTGTCGGGCACTTCGACCCGAAGTTCAGGCCCGAGAGCATCTCGTTGAACATCGACCGGATCAAGGAATGGGTCTCAAACGGCGGAGTGCTTTCTCCTGCGGTGAAAAAGCTCATCAAGGAAAAGGGATACACACTCTAGTCGCTCTGCACGCTATCGAGGTGGTGGTTCCATGAGAGAGCTTATCGAGGTCATCGCCAAGGCGCTGGTGGACAATCCCGACGAGGTGAAGGTCCTGGAGGTTGAAGGCGAGGTGACATCCGTCATTGAACTGCGGGTGGCAAAATCGGACCTCGGCAAGGTGATCGGCAAGGAGGGGCGCACCGCCCGCGCCATGCGCACACTCCTGACCGCGGCATCCACCAAGTTGAAGAAGAGGGCGGTACTGGAGATCATCGAATAACCGCCATGGCGGACCTCGTGGAGATCGCACGGATCAACGGTCCGCATGGTCTGAGAGGAAGGATACGCATCACCCCCTTCGGCGGCTCCTTCGAGAGTTTCATCCATTACACGCACGTCATGATCGGCAGCGACCCCTCACCGGTCGCGCTCCTGTCGGTACAGAAAAGCAAGGGATCCTACATCATCGCCCTGGAGGGTTACACGCACATCTCCCAGGTCGAGCACCTGAAGGGGCAGATCCTCCATGTGCGGCCCGAACAGCTCGAACCCCTGCCCGAAGGGGAGTACTACTGGCGGGACCTCATCGGCCTGCGGGTCGTGGACCGCGAGGGCGCACTGCTCGGGGAGGTGGTGAGCGTCCTTGCCACCGGGAGCAACGACGTGCTGGTGGTGGATGAGTTCAAGCAGCACCTCATCCCCTTCACCGGGGACGTCATCGTTGAGGTTTCCCTCGGCCGGCAGTGCATCGTCGTCGACGCCTCCCTCCTGGAAGGGCTTCTTGATTGAGGAAAGGACCGTGCTGATACACATCATCACCCTGTTCCCCGGCATGTTCGAGGGGGTCTTCCAGGAGAGCATCCTGGCACGTGCTGCGGCCAGGGGCCTGGTGGACATACGCATCGTGCCGCTGCGGGAGTTCGGTCTTGGCACCCACCGGGTCGTGGACGACACCCCCTACGGGGGTGGAGGCGGCATGGTCCTCAAACCCGAGCCCATCGCAGCGGCCCTAGAAAGCCTTGACCGGCGCGGGAGGGTCGTGCTCACCACGCCCCGGGGCAGCCTCTTCACCCAGAACGATGCCCTGCGCCTGAGCAGGGAGGAGGTGCTCACCTTCATCTGCGGGCACTACGAGGGAGTGGACGAGCGGGTCTCCGAGCTTCTGGTGGACGAGGAGCTCTCCATCGGAGACTATGTCCTCACCGGAGGCGAGCTGCCCGCCATGGTCATGGCGGACGCAGTGGTGAGGCTCATCCCGGACGTTCTCGGCAAAGACAGCCTGCACACGGGGGATTCCCACTACGAAGGGCTCCTGGAACACCCCCAGTATACCAGGCCTCGGGAATTCCGCGGCATGAGCGTCCCCGAGGTGCTCCTGTCGGGCGACCATGCCAGGATACAGGCATGGCGCCGGCACATGGCCAGGGAGAAGACGATCCAGACCAGGCCGGACCTCCTCTCCCGGTCCGGGCGTGCCGGTGCGGTCACGGACAGCGGGACCGGGAGGCAGGGGGAAGGGGACGACCGATGATCTCCGTGGGACTGGTCCACTGGCCCTGCGTGGACAAGAACGGCAGCGAGATCGCCACGGCAGTGACGAACCTTGACCTGCACGATTGTGCAAGAGTATGCTTGACATACGGCATCAATACGCTCTATATCCTTCACCCAAACCGGAGCCAGCGGGAGTTTGCCCGGCGCATCATGGATCACTGGCTCACGGGGTTCGGCGGCGAGTACAACCCGCTGCGGAAACGGGCGCTGGAGACCGTGCGGCTCGTGGCCAGCATCGATGAGATCAGGCGGCAGGGCTCGCCCCTCATGGTGGGGACTTCGGCGAGAAAGGTTCGCGGGTGCATCACCTGGGCAGATGCCGCAGTTCTGGCCCTCAGGAGGGACGTGTGTCTGCTGTTCGGCACGGGGTGGGGCCTGTCCCCTGGCATGCTGGAGCAACTGGATGCCGTGATAGAGCCCATAGCGGGCGAGGGTGACTTCAATCACCTGTCCGTGCGCAGTGCCGTCGCCATAACCGTTGACAGGATAGCTAGGAGGAAACAATGAACATCTTGGATGCGTTCGAAAAATCGCAGATGAAGCAAGGGCTGCCCGAAATACGTATCGGTGACAAGGTCCGCGTTTCCATGAAGATCGTCGAGGGCACGCGTTCCCGTTCCCAGGTCTTCGAGGGGGTCGTCATCGCCCGCCACCGCGGGAACAACCGCGAGTCCATCACGGTGCGCAAACAGTCGTACTCCGTGGGAGTGGAGAGGGTGTTTCCCCTCCATGCTCCCAGCGTGGAGAAGGTGGAGGTGGTGAGCCACGCCAAGGTCCGTCGCGCCAAGCTGTACTACATGAGGGAGAGAAGGGGCAAGGCCGCCCGTCTCAAGGAGATCCGCGGCTGACATGCCCCTGGAGGAAGACCTCATTGCACGTGGCACGTGGCCGCTATGCGGGATCGATGAGGCAGGCAGGGGACCTCTGGCGGGTCCAGTGGTCGCTGCCGCGGTGATCATGGACCCGGCATCCCCGCTCAGGGACCGGGTGAGGGATTCCAAGCAGCTCTCCGGTCCCCGGAGGGAAAAGATCTTTCTCGACCTCGTATCGAGCGCCGAGGTGCACTACGGCGTCAGCGTTCTGGACGCTGCCGCCATCGACGAGATGAACATCCTGCAGGCGACCCTGAAGGCCATGGCCGAGGCGGTCAGCCATCTCGCCGTCCCCCCGAGGGTGGCTCTGGTGGACGGGAATACCCTGCCGTGCATCCCCTGCACGTGTTACGCTGTCATCAGGGGCGACCAGACCGAGCCCTCCATATCAGCAGCCAGCATCATCGCCAAGGTGACCCGGGACAGGATCATGACGCAGATGGACAAGATCTATCCCGGCTACGGCTTTTCAAGACACAAGGGATATCCCACCCCCGACCACTACGCGGCCATCAGGACGCTCGGAGCGAGCCCCATCCACAGGAGGTCCTTCAGAGGTGTGTCCTAAGTCCTCGAGGGAAAAGGGAACCCGGGGGGAGGAGATGGCCAGGCGGTACCTGAAGGAGCACGGGTACGACATCCTGGGCTCCAATTTCCGCGCCCGCACGGGCGAGATAGATATCATCGCGAAGGACCGGGACGAGATCGTGTTCGTAGAGGTGAAGTCGGCCTCCGGCAACACCTTCGGCAATCCCGTGGAGTGGGTGAACACCTTCAAGCAGCAGCGTATCATCAGGACGTCGCTGGTCTACGTGCAGGCAAAGGGGCTTGCGGGATGCCCCATGCGATACGATGTGATCACCGTGGACAGCGACCGGAAGGTGTGCCATGTCAGGGATGCGTTCAGATACCAGGCTTAGCTTCCTGTGCGACAGAAACCTCGGGAAGCTGGCCAGGTGGTTGAGACTGATGGGCTTCGACACCGTCTACCTGCGCACGAACGAGCCAGAAGGCATGCGCCGGGCCGCCGATGAGGGCAGGGTGATACTCACCAGGAAGGCATCGGTGCGGGGCGACAGGGTCGTCCACATCGGACATGATCGCCTGTCCGATCAGGTCCGCCAGCTTGCCGGGGTGTGCGACCTCACACAGGGCCCGGGGGCATTCACTCGGTGCTGCCTGTGCAACGAGATCCTCACGGGCATGGCCCGCGAGGACGCACGGGGTAAGGTGCCAGAATACGTGTACGCCACCAGGGAATCGTTTTCCCGGTGCCCGAGATGCGGACGCATTTACTGGAGGGGTACACACCACGACAGGGCTTCGATACGCATGCAGGCCCTGCTGAAAGGTGGTCGGACATGACCAGACAGGAACTCACGGACAGGCTCCTTGCACCCCTCAAGGGCAAGCGAAAGGTCCTCATCATCGCCCACGAGAACCCGGACCCGGACAGCATCGCCGCCGCCTACGGGCTGAAATACCTGTTCCGCAAGGCAGCGGGCATCCCTGCAGTCATCGCATACAGCGGCATCATCGGCAGGGCCGAGAACCGGTCCATGGTGAAGCTCCTGGGCATCGAACTGGTCCCGCTTTCCTCGGTGTCTGTGAGGAACTTCTCCATGATCGCCGTGGTGGACTGCCAGCCCCACACCGGCAACCTCAAGCTGCCCAAGGGCGTGTTCCCCAACATCATCATCGACCACCACCCCATCCGGAAGTCCTCCCTGAACGCGGACTACCACGACATCCCCCGGGACGTGGGGAGCACCTCCACCATCATCACCCAGTACCTGCGGATCCTGGGCATAGAGCCGGACCGGAAGGTGGCCACTGCCCTGTACTACGGGATCAAGTCGGACACGAGAGACCTGGGCAGGCAGTCCACGGACGACGACGTGCGGGCCACCATCCACCTGTTTCCCCATGTCCTGCAGAAGAAGCTCGCGCGGATCGAGCACCCTGAGCTGCCGCGCCAGTACTTCACCGAGCTGAACGCCGTCCTGAACAGCGCGAACATCTACGGAGACGTGGTGACGGCGCGTGCAGACCTCATCAGCTGGCCCGAGATGATCGGCGAGTTCGCCGACGAGCTCATCCAGATGGAGGGGATCCGCTGGTGCCTGTGCTACGGCAGGCACAACGGGAACCTGCTCTTCTCCATCAGGTCGAAGCGGACCAACGACATGGCAGGGGTCCTTGCCCACAAGATCACCACGGGCATGGGCAAGGGAGGGGGGCACGAGACCTTTGCCGCGGGCAAGATCGACGTGGCCCAGGCCCTGAAGAAGGTGAAAGACCCGGAGGACATCCTGGTCAAGCGCTTCCTCAAGGAGGTGAACCCGAAGGGAACCGAACCGGTGCCGCTCATCGGGGCGCCCAGGGTCGAGGACAAGGGGAAGCCTGTGGAGAACAACGTCCCCGAGGTAAGCGCCGCGGTCGAGAAGAAGGAGAGGGCCTGAAGTATCTCCCGTGACCGGGCGCCTACTCAGACTGCCCGAGATCTGGCTTGCCGATCTGGAGCTTCGCCGTCCTGCTCCCGAGGATGTTGCACGTGCACGTCACCTCCAGCACGTCGCCCGGTGCGGCTGGCACGGCAAAGGTATAGGTGAAGCTCGTTTTGCCGGGCTGGCTCTCGTATTTGTTGCTGCTCACGGGCGCACCGTTCTTTACGATCTCCACCTGTTTGACGTAGTGCCAGGAGGGGATTATCGTACTGTGAGTGATCGTGACCGTGAGCGTTTGGGATGCGGCATCGTAGCTGAGCCGGACCTCCGCAGGCGGATGGGCGCTGGCGGTGGTGGGGAACCATGAGAAGGCTGCCAGTGCGACGATCATGAACAGCAGGAGGGTTACAGGGAAACGGTAACGATTCGTCATGGTTTTGTCATCCTTTCCGAGGGTGTGCGAAGACATGGTTCGTTGATACCATGGCAACGGGGAAGGGGGAAGCCCTTTGTTGAGAGACAGGGCGTTATAAGCTGGGAAATACGCGGCACGGACGAACCAGGCGGACGCAGCCCCGGGCTTCACCCCGTGTCAATAGATAGAACAATCCCCCAGCTGGTTACCTTTCGTGTTCTTCTCTCGATACCATAACAATTCTTCACGTGGTCATTTCAATTGACTACAATGGGTCCCATCGGGAGGATATCCATGAAAAAGATGGGCATTAGCCAATTCAAGGCACATGCTTTGAAGATATTAGACCAGGTAGCCAAGACACACGAAGAGATTGTCATAACGAAACGCGGGAAACCACTGGCACAAATCATTCCCTGCCAGAACAAGGATACGAACCCAGAACCAGGCACATTGGCCGATGCCTTCACATTTGAGCATGATATCATAACTCCCCTTGGTGAAGAGCTGTTGAAATCAAGCAAATAAAGTACTTGCGCGATACTCATACCTGGATATGGTGGCACATGAGGCCACAGAATCTTTCGGAGAACGTAATTTCGCTTATTGGGGATACAAGCAATTACAGCGAGCTGCTTTTATCCGCCATCTCTCCATGGGAATTCAGCAAGCTCCTCGAAAAGGGCAGGTTGGGCATTTCATATGATCCGGAAGACTGGATGCATACGGCTTTCGATATGCCGAAACTCAGGCTTGTCCCAGTATCTCCGGTAATTGCTTATCGATCTACAGTATTGCCACAACCTTTTCACACCGATCCTGCGGATCAGATAATAGTAGCAACTGCCCGTGAAGAGGATGCCATTATTCTCTCAAAAGACGGGAGGATTCTATCTTACCGGCATGCCCAGTGCCTCTGGTGACAATAACGTGATGAGGGCGGTGGGCCGGTATTTTCCTCTTCGCTTTACTCGGGAACTGTAACCCCCAGCAGGTCAGCCGCGTAGCGGACCATCTTCATGTCCTCGTCCTGGCTCACCTTTTCGAGTCCCTCCTCCCGGCCCATGGAGCCGGAGCGCACGATCCCGGCGATCTCCCAGGCATAGGGGTGGAACGAGAACTGCCGCCGGTGCAGGTAGTTGGCCAGGGCATTCAGCAGGCAGTTGGTGGAGTTGGGGTCCGTGTCCTCGGGCTTCACCCAGCCTATCTCCTTGATCTTCCTGATGATATCGTTCTCGTCATACTCTGTGAAGGCCAGCGGGTGGATGTTCACGGGCCAGCGCTCTGCCTCGGTGGCCAGGTCGTCCTCGCTGAGGAAGAAGGGCTTCAGGCCGTCGCCGCAGGCTTCAAGAAGCGGGTCGCGAACGGTGCGCTGCGAGACGCGCTGGAGCCTCGGGTTCGTCTGCATGACCGCCGATGCGATGGGGGCCTGGCCGGGGGACCACCCGTAGGCCACGAGCGGAATACGGTAGGCGAGCGCGGTCTTGAGGATCATGGCCTTGACGATGCCGATGCACGTGGTGCAGATGGAGCTCGCCCTGTCGAGCGTCTTGGGGCTGTAGATCAGCCTGTCCGCCGAAAGGCCGAAGACCCGTTTCATGAGCGGGAAGGAAGGCCGGAAGAACACGCTCGTGGCGCCCAGCACGTCGGTCATCTTCGTGATGTTGACCTTGGCCTGCTCCGAGATGAACCCGTTGTCGAAGGTGTAGGCGAGCACGTTGAGCCCGTAGGTTTGCGTGAGCATCATGAGGGTGTAGGTGGAGTCCTTTCCCCCGCTGTAGGCCAGCAGCACGTCGAACCCCCCCTTGCCGCGCTTCTTCTCGATGATTTCCTCGAACCGCTTGAGGTGCTCGCGCTTCTCGTCGACTGTGGGGATGGGTGTCTTCCTGCAGTAGCTGCAGACGCCGTTCTCGTCGAAGCTGATGCCGGGAAAGGTTTCAGGCAGTACGCACTTTGTGCAGCAGTTCATGTTTCAACGCCTCCTTGTCGATCTTGCCGGACGGCTTCTTCGGCATGGCTCTCAGCACATGCCAGTACTTGGGGTGCTTGTGCGGGGCGAGCCGGCCGGCAATGTAGCGCTGCAGGGCGGCCAGGTGGAATCCGTCCTCCCCGAGCGGCACGACGAAGGCCGCCGGAACCTCGGAGAGCAGCTCGTCAGGGTGGCCGATGACCGCGGACTCGTGCACCATGCCCGAAGCGATGATGGCGTCCTCGATCTCCTTGGGGGAGACGCGCTCGCCGCCGATCTTGAGCATTTCCTTCTTCCTGCCCGTGAGGAAGATGAACCCTTCCGCGTCCTTGTGCCCCAGGTCCCCGGTGACGAGCCCCCAGGGCTTCAGCGCCTTGGCCGTCTCGTCCGGGTCCTGCCAGTAGCCCTGCATGATGTTCGGGCCCTGTGCGCAGATGTTCCCGACCTCTCCGTGGCCAAGGACGTTGCCCTGGTCGTCCCGCACGGTCACCTCCACGCCGGGGATGGGGATGCCGATGGAGCCGAGCTTGTCCGTGACGAGCCTGTCCGGAGGCAGGTAGGTGAGCCTGGCGGACGCCTCGGTGGCGCCGTACATGACGAAGAGAGGAACCCCCTTCAGGTGCTCTATGACCCGCCGGGTGAGGGCAGGGGCCATGGCGCCTCCCGCCTGGGTCACGTACCGGAGCGTGGGTATGGTCGTGGAGGGGAAGATGGACCGGTTCATGAGGATGGCGAAGGTGGAGGGCACGCCGGCGAAGCCGGTCACCTCCTTATCCACCATCTCCTTGATCACGGCGTTGGGGAAGGCGAACCGGTTGTTGATGACCACCGAGCCCCCGGCCATGACATGGGTGTTGAGCAGGGTCTTGCCGTATACGTAGTAGAAGGGGAGCACCGCCATGACCCTGTCCGCGCTCGTGAGCCCCAGGTAGGAGACGATGGCCGCCGTGTTCGTGCAGAGGTTGCGGTGGCTCAGCATGACGCCCTTGGGAGCCCCCGTACTCCCGGAGGTGTAGACGATGGCAGCCAGCGCGTCCTCGGGCACGGAGATGTCGGGCCGGGTGCTGTCCATGGCCTCGATCTGCGCCCAGGGTATCACGATGCGCGAGGCCACGGCCTGGATCTCCCCCTGGCTCAGCACCACCTCCGCGTCGATGTCGGAGAGCCTGCTGGATGCGGTCCTGGAGAGGATGCACGCCTTCGCGCCCGAGTTCTTCACATAGTACTGCGCCTCGGAAGGCGTGGTCCGGTCGTGGATCTCCACGCTCACGCAGCCCGCCTTGAGGATGCCGTAGTAGGCTGCGGCGCTCTCCATGGAGTTCTCCATGACCACGAGCACGCGGTCCCCGGGCTCAAGGCCCGATTCGGCCAGGAGGCGGGCGATCCTGTTGGAGAGGCCCTCCAGCTCACCGTAGGAAACAGACCGGTCACCGTGGAGCAGGGCGGTCCGTTCGGGGGCCTTCTGGGCAGAGGAGGTGAGCAGGTCGCAGACGCGCATCGCTTCCTTAGGATGACACGCCCTTGGATGCAAGGAATCTGATAATATTATTGATGGTTTCCAGGTTCTCGGGCACGAGTTCCTCGTCGGCTACCTTGATCTCGAAGGTGGTCTCCAGATATTCCACCAGCTCCAGCACCCCGGTGGAATCCATGATCCCGCTCTCGATGAGGGACTGGTCAGAGTCGATGGCCACGTCGATGCGGCCGGCTATGAAGTTTTCCCGTATGAAAGTGGTGACTGTGTCACGTACGTCAGGCATGAACATCCCCTCGCGTCGTTCTATTGACTCGTATGACCTATCGGCAACATGTACTGCAAAAATGACCGTTTCATCAATGCGAAAAATACTTTTCCGCACGCTTGCACCTTGTGCGGGAAGTACCGGGAGTGATACTATCCTCCCGGCACACACCATCCCACAGAAGACTGGAGGAACCATGGCTTTCGGCCCTGACGTGCTGAGAATAGACCCCAGGGAGGAGACCGAGCGCATCGCTGCCTTTCTCCAGGACCAGGTCAAGACGGTCTACCGCAGGAACGGGTTCGTTGTCGGCCTCTCGGGAGGCATCGACTCGGCGGTCATGGCCGAGCTTGCGGTGCGCGCCGTGGGGAAGGACGCCGTGGCGGGCCTGGTACTCCCCGAGCGGGAGTCCAACCCGCTGAGCGCCTCCTACGCACGGGCCCATGCCGCCAAGATGGGCATTGCGTGCCGTGAGGCGGACATCACGGCCACGGTGGACAGCGTCATGCCCTATGCGATAAGGGACGAGTACATCCGCACCCTCGTCCCCGAGTACGAACCCGGCTGCACCTACAACATCACGCTGCCCACCGACCTCCTGGAACGTGAATCCTTCAGCTTCTACGTGCTCCAGGTGCGGCTCTCCGACGGGTCGATAAAGAAGAAGCGGCTCGGGTTCGAGGCCTTCAGGGCCATCACCTCCTTTGCCAACATCAAGATCAGGGCCCGCATGCTCCACCTCTACCACGAGGCAGAGAGCCGAGGCTCTGTGGTGGCAGGCACCACCAACCGCACCGAGTACCTCCTGGGCGACTTCTGCAAGTACGGAGACGGCGGCACGGACGTGGAGCCCCTGGCGCACCTCTACAAGAACCAGATCTACCAGCTGGCCGGTCACCTGGGCGTGATCCCGGAGATCATCAACCGGCCGCCCAGCCCGGACACCTTCAGCCTTCCGGTCACGGACCAGGAGTTCTTCTTCCGCATCCCCTTCGACAGGCTCGACCATCTGCTCTATGCCTGGGAGCACGCCGTCGCCGTGCCCGAGACGGCGTCCGCGCTCGGCCTGAGCGAGGATGCCGTGAAGAGGGCCTTCACCGATTTCACCGCCAAGTCGCGGGCCACGGCCCACCTGCGGCAGATGCCCGGGTCCATCCCCTTCGGGATCACTGCGCAGGGGGTGGGCACTCCACCACGTTCCCCGGGTTGAGGACGAGGCGCGGGTCCATGGCCCTCTTGCACGCCAGGACCTGGCTGGCGGCATCCCTTCCGTGACACGCCAGGAAGTCGGCACGCTTCCTTCTGCCCGTGCCGTGCTCGCCCGAGTAGACCCCTCCCAGTGCGGACGACTTCTCGATGATGCGGTCGTACACGTGCCCCGCATCTGAGAGCTGGCCGCGCTCAGGCATGATCATGAAGTGGAGGTGGCAGTCGCCCAGGTGGCCGAAGGCGAGGTACTCGAGGCCTGCAGAGCGGAGCAGGTCGTGGGTGAAGGCCAGGAACTCGCCGAACCTGTGGGCAGGCACCACGGTGTCGGTCATGATGGTGTGCGTGCCCTTCTGCCTGACCAGTTCCAGCGAGTTGGCGGGCAGGGAGTGCCTGGCCCCGAAGAACAGGGCCCGGTCCCGCTCGTGCACGAGCGCCAGGATGTCCTCGCCCGACACGGGCTGCGGAGCGCCCTGCAGGATGTCGAGCCAGCGCTGACCGGCCGATTCCAGGGACTCCCGCTCCAGGGCCACCTGCAGGTAGACGCCCACGCGGTGATCCTTCCTGAAGAGCCTCTGCTCGTGGTCCATGAACCTCCTGCAGTGCGGGCCGAAGTACTCGCACGCGCTGAGCGCGGAGAACGCCCCGGGCCGATCGTCCCGCAGGTGGGCCAGCAGCCGCAGGGCATGGGGCTCGTCAGGCAGCGAGCAGAAGAGGTCGAGGTGCCCTGCCGGGGTCTTGGCCAGATCCAGGGTGCATCCCGTGATGAGCGCGAAGATCCCCTCGCTCCCCACCATGAGGTCCACCAGGTCGAGGCGTCCGTCAGGGCTGGAGAAGGGGCCGCCGGCGTTTTTCACAGCGGGCCTGGGGTAGCGGGGCACCGGGACCGCGGCCAGTCTCCCGGCACGATCGAACAGGAAGACTCCGGCTTCAGATACGTACTGGCCCCTCCCGGCACGCACCAGGCGGCCGTCTGCGGTGACGAGGCGAAGACCGCGCACCCATGGCCTCATGGCCCCGCGCTCCCCCGGGGTGAATCCCGAGGCGTTGCATGACAGGGTGCCGCCCACCATGGCCTCGCAGCGGCTGGTGGGGTCCACGGGGAAGAAGAGCCTGCCGCCACTCTGTTCGAGGACCGCACGCCGCATGTCCTCGAAGACGAAGCCCGTGGCGCACGTGACTGTCCGCGCCGTGGTGTCCACCACGATTCCCGGCGAGAGCATCCTCTCCAGGGAGAGGATGATGCCCCCTTCGGGCGTGGCGCTGCCCGTGAGGTTCGTCCTGCCCGCCGAGATCCTCACCGGTATACCCAGGGCGCTGCACGCGGCAAGGACGCAGGCGCATGCACGCTCGCTGTCGGGCCGCACCAGCCCTCCTGCGTGGCCGGGCAGGTTGGACTGGTCGCTGACGTAGGCGGATACGATGTCCGTGTCGCGCTCGAGACGCAGGGAAAAGGCCCGCTCGAGGACGTCTGCGAGGGCGTCCAGGTCGCCGCCTTCTCGGGGTGCCGGACGCAGGGTCTGGAACAGGCGGTATTCCGACGCGCTCAGGATGTCTTCAGTCATGACGCGGTGTGTGGGCATGAATCCTCCGCAGATTCACCATACCAGTTGATTCCTGGCAAGGGGAACACCTATTATTGGAGCATCTACCAGAACCAGGGAGGATCACATGGCAAAGCGAGGCTCACGGCACCCCATGCTCTCCACCTGGCCGCCCTCACGGGTGCGCAAGGGCAAGGTCGTATCGGTCCAGGAGGCGGTCCAGGTCATCCACGACCGCGACACCGTGGCCACGGGGGGCTTTGTGGGGATCGGTGTGCCGGAGGAGATCCTCACCGGCATCGAGAACTACTTCCTGGCCACGGGAAGGCCGAGGGACCTCACCCTGGTCTATGCGGCAGGCCAGGGCGACGGACAGGACCGCGGCCTGAACCACCTTGCCCACGAGGGCCTGGTGAAGCGGGTGATCGGCGGTCACTGGGGGCTCGTCCCAAAACTCGGGAAGATGGCGCTCGAAAACACCATCGAGGCCTACAACCTCCCCCAGGGGGTCATCTCCCACCTGTACCGGGACATCGCCGCCCGCAAACCCCGCACCATCACCTCGGTGGGCCTGTGGACCTACATCGACCCACGCTTCGGCGGGGGCAGGATCAACAGCGTCACCACGGAAGAGCTGGTGGAGTCCGTCACCTTCGACGGCCGCGAGTACCTCGCCTACCGGACCTTTCCCATCAACGTGGCCATCATCCGCGGCACCACCGCGGACACGGACGGGAACATCACCATGGAGCGGGAGGCGCTCACCGTGGAGATGCTCTCACTGGCCATGGCTGCAAAGAACTCGGGCGGCTTCGTCATCGCCCAGGTGGAGCGCATTGCGGCCAGCGGCACGCTGGATGCGGCACGCGTCAAGGTCCCGGGCATCCTGGTGGACTGCGTGGTGGTCTCCCGGCCCGAGAACCACTGGACCACCTTTGCCGAGCGGGCGAACCCCGCGTACACGTCAGAGGTGAAGATCCCCATGCAATACCTGCCGCCCATGGACATGGGGCCGCGCAAGATCATCGCCCGGAGGGCAGCCCTCGAGCTCAGGGGCAACAGCATCATCAACCTGGGCATCGGCATGCCCGAGGGGGTATCCCAGGTGGCCAACGAGGAGAAGATCCTCGAGTACATCACGCTCACCGCGGAGCCCGGGACCATCGGCGGCATGCCCGCGGGCGGCCTGAGCTTCGGTGCCTCCACCAACCCTGAGGCCATCATCGACCAGCCCTACCAGTTCGACTTCTACGACGGCGGCGGCCTGGACTGCTGCTTCCTCGGGCTCGCCCAGGCGGACGCTGAGGGCAACACCAACGTGAGCAGGTTCGGGACCAGGCTCGCCGGGTGCGGCGGGTTCATCAACATCAGCCAGAGCGCCCGGAAGGTGGTCTTTGTGGGAACCTTCACCGCAGGCGGCCTCAGGGTGTCCGTGGGCAGGAACGGGCTCGTCGTGGAACGGGAGGGGAACGAGCGGAAGTTCCTCCGGGAGGTGGAGCAGGTCACCTTCAGCGGCCGCTATGCGCGCATGAAGGGCCAGCCTGTCCTGTACATCACCGAGCGGTGCGTGTTCAGCCTGGGGGAGGACGGCATGGAGCTCGTGGAGGTGGCTCCAGGGATCGACGTGGAACGGGACATCCTTGCCCACATGGACTTCAGGCCCCTCGTCAGGGGCGGGGTAAAACCTATGGACGCCAGGATCTTCCGTCCCGAACCCATGACCCTCAGGGACGATATGACCGCGCTGAGCCTCGCAGAGCGCCTCACCTACGACGCCGGGGAAAACCTGTTCTTCGTGAATTTCGAGGGACACAAGGTGAAAAGCCGCCAGGACATCCGCGACATCGAGGACATGGTCACGAACATCTGCTCGCCTCTTCCAAGGAAGGTCTACACCATCGTGAACTACGACAACTTCGATATCCTGCCCGAGCTGGTGGACGAGTACACCGCCATGGTCCGCAGGGTGGTGAAGAAGTTCTACTCCGGGGTGACCCGCTATACCACAAACACCTTCCTGCGTATGAAGCTCGGCGACGCCCTGAAAAAACGGCGGCTCGCCCCCCACATCTACGAGACCAGGGAGGAGGCGAGGCAGGCCCTTAAGGTCGGTTCCTGACCCGAAGGGCTCAGAGGAGGCCGAGTTCCGTGAGCACGTCTCGCACCGGGGCGAAGGGGAAGTCGCCCAGGAGGCGGTCGAACTTGGCCCGGGCGCCCATGATGCCGGTGTAGGTCCTGAAGAGGGAGAAGGCACCCATGCCTTTCACCTTCGGTGTGTCCGGGTTCAGCTCCCAGGGATGGATGTAGAAGACGAAGGGCCTGCCTCCCTTCACGAAGGTCCCCAGCGCGAGCCTGGTCAGGTTGTACGGCAGGAGCCGGAAATACCCCCCGCCCGTGATGGGGACGTTCACCGGTCCCATCTTCAGGGTGGATATGGGGAACTCCGCCAGGGTGCTGCCGGGGATGCGGTAGGGGAACCGGGGGGCGTCCGGTATCCCGTAGTTGTCGTGGTAGATGGGGAAGATGCTCGAATCGTAGCGGAACCCCGTCTCCTCGAGGATCTCCAGGGCCCACAGGGTGCTGTCCGTTATGGAATAGGTGGGCGCGCGGTAGCCGATGACACGCTCCCCGGTGCACTGTTCGAGCACGCCCTTTGCCCTGGTCACGTCGTCCTTGAAGCGGGCGTGGTCCTGCTGGTAGATGACCTGATGCGCATAGCCGTGGCAGGCGATCTCGTGCCCCCTGGCATGGATGAGCCGGATGAGCCCGGAATTGCGCTCGGCGATCCATCCCAGACAGAAGAAGGTGGCCCTGGTGCGGTGAGCGTCGAGCATGTCCAGGATCCGGACGGTGTTCTCCTCTGCATGGGAGGGGAGATCCTGCCAGGTGTCCCGGGGGATCAGATCCGAGAGGACGTGGATCTGGAAGTATTCCTCCAGGTCGATGCTCAGGGCGTGGTTCATGGTTCGTACTATAGTGAAAGCCGCTGTGTTTCGCAATCGTCCAGTGCACAGCAGGTGAATCGCAGTGGAAAAAACCAGTTGAAGAGTCACACGGTATGGGTATAGAACCATTGAGGTCCGGTCGTTCAGACCCTCGGGCAGGGAAGCCCCTCTTCACCGTGGAGCATGGTTCTGCGCGCTCCCCCGGCAGCACGGACCGCACGCCTGGCACGAACCACCAGGGTTGAAAGATCGGAACACGATGACCACGAGTGCGTTGCATGCGTACCCCGGACACCACGAGATCGTGCATGCATCACGAAAATCCCGACAAGGAGGGGACCGGACATGGCATATTCTGAACGGCACATTGCAGGCATCTTCCACAACAGGGCTGAGCGGTACCAGTACGAGACCTTCATGCGGTACAAGAAAGAGGGCAGGTATGTACCCATCAGCTGGAAAGAAATGCAGAACATGGTCGTCAAGACGGGCCTCGGGCTCATGTCCCTGGGCGTCAGGCCTGCGGACATGGTGGGCATCTTCTCGGAAAACTGCTGGCAGTGGGTGCTCTGCGACCTGGCTGCCCTGTCCATCGGCGCCGCCGACGCGCCTATCTACGCCACCAACTCGGCCATGGAGGCGGCCTACATCATCAACGACTCCCTGACAAAGGTGCTCTTCGTCTCGGACAAGGACCACCTGGACAGGGTCCTGTCGGTCAGGGGCAGACTGGCGAACCTGAAGCACATCGTCACCTTCGACAGGATCGAGACGTCCGACGAGCTGGTCATGAGCCTCGACGAACTCATGGCCCGCGGTGAAGCGGAGAAGGACAAGGCGGGGTTCGAGCAGCGCCTGGAAGCCATCGGCCCCGATGACCTGGCGACGCTGATATATACCTCGGGCACCACCGGGGCCCCCAAGGGTGTGATGCTCACCCACGGAAACTTCGTGGCAAACGTCATGCAGGCCTACGCGTCGCACCCCATCATCGACCACCGGGACGAGTCGCTGTCACTGCTTCCCTGGAGCCACTCCCTGGGCAGGACGGTCTCGCTCTACCTCATGATCCAGGTCGGCGCCGTGGTGAACCTGGCCGAATCCTTCTCCACG
>Ga0116184_10001509_pt1 | contig 22151 bp, 21 predicted proteins | sample AD_JPNNA5_MetaG_FD_89886 | JGI IMG/M metagenome (GOLD analysis project Ga0116184, IMG submission 89886) | Active sludge microbial communities of municipal wastewater-treating anaerobic digesters from Japan - AD_JPNNA5_MetaG | ecosystem: Engineered > Bioreactor > Anaerobic > Digestate | place... | reverse complement strand
CTTCTCGAAGATCATCGCGAAGGTCTTGCCACGCAGGGGTTCGAAGACCTCACCCATGGCGCGCTTGCGCTTGAGCTCGATCGCCGTGTCGACGAAGTAGCCGACCTCCTCGGGGGTGAAGTCGGCGAGCTTCAAGAAGTCCTTGCCCTGGAAATGGTGGAGCATTCGTTCGACCTCCGATCGTCCTCGCTACACGGATCCCAACACGCGACGATGGGATTCACTGGGCGCAGTATACTGCATATGGTAGAGAGAATATCAAGTCCAATTCCCCGTGATTCTCGGTATTCACCAAGTACGGTGTTTCTTCCATGCGCACGAGCGTCAGGGACGACAGGAAACTCATTACGAAAGGGAATATTTGACTTCACCCGCAAAGCAGTGCTACCTTGACGTGTCGACGTGGCGTGAGTAGGCGGTTGACGACCGCCGAGTCGCAGGAGGTGTGTCAGGCGCAGGGAGCAGGAGTGCTGCGGGGGCCTCAGGTGGAGAGAGGCGCGCAGCGATGGAGACGGCTGACGCGGACGCGGTTCCGAGGGGCGTCCTTCACTGCGGTGGTCAGGAGCGTCACCGGCACTCTGGTAGGAATCGGCTCAACTACCGAAGTCAAAGGGGAAAGGACGTGGGAATGTTGAAGCACCGTACTGTCAAGTCACTCGTAGGGCTCCTCCTGATCCTCGTGCTCTGTGCCGCCGTTCTGCTGGGCTGCGGCAATGAAGGGACCGAGGGTGACGACAGCGGGTCGGCTGCCAGCGGCGAGCCGATCAAGGTCGGCGTGGTGACGTCGGTCAGCGGATCGATCGCCGCCGACGGCCAAGCGCTTCTGGGCGCCACGAAGCTGTGGGCGCAAGAAGTGAACGACAACGGCGGTCTTCTCGGTCGCAAGGTCGAGCTGCTCGTCGAGGACAGCGCGTCCGATCCGAAGACGACCAACGAAAAGACGAAGGCCGTCCTCGGTCGCGGGGCGGAGGTCGTCATTGGGCCCATCCTCACCGCGGAGCGCACGGCGTCTCAGCCGGCAGTCACGAAGGCCGGCATACCGTTCCTCTACGGGACCTTCTACGAAGGCGGCGCCTACGACGATCTGATGTTCATCGGGTCTGAGGTCCCAGAGCAGCAGACCGAGCAGTTCGTGCCCTATCTCGCCGAGAAGTACGGTCCGAAGTTCTACTTCCTCGGCTCGGACTACGACTTCCCGCGCATCGCCAACGAGAAGGCGAAGGGCTATCTCGAGGCGGCGGGCGGACAGGCCGTCGGTGAGGAGTACATCGCTCTGGGCACCACCGACTTCTCGTCGGTCCTCACGCGTGTCGCCGACGCCAAGCCCGACGTCGTGTTCTGCGACGTCGTCGGCACCGACGGTATCGCGCTCTCGAAGCAGTTCTACGACTACGGCCTGTCGAAGGACGTGACGTTCGCCTCGATCGTGCACATGGAGAGCTACATCGATGCGATCGGTCCGGAAGCTTCGGAAGGCACCATCGTGTGCTTCGGCTACTTCGAGAACATGTCGTCGCCCGCGAACGACGCCTTCATCGAGAGCTTCAAAGAAGTGGAGCCGTCGGTGCCCGCGACGACAATCACGGCACGGTCGTACGTGCTTCTGCAGATGTGGGCGAAGGCGGTCGAGGCCGCCGGTACCACCGAGGGTCAGGCGGTGCGTAAGGCCATGGAGGGCCTGACGCTCACCGAGACGGTCATCGGCGATGTCACCATGCGCGCCACGGATCACCATTGCGCCGCGCACATGTACGTCGCCGAGGCCCACGACGGCGAGTTTGAAGTCGTCAAGGACCTCGGGCTGATCCAGCCTGGCGAGGATCAGCGCAACGCCAACTAAGTGAATTGATTCCCGCCCCGGCGTCCTGCTTCCGAAGGTCGCCGGATGCCGGTGCGGGTTTTCGCACTGATTCGGAATAGCCTCGGACCGCGCGCGAAAGGACTCGGATGGGCACGGCTCAACTCATTCTGATGCAGGTGCTCAACACCGGGGTGATCATCGGGATCCTGATGCTCGTCACCCTTGGGTTGGGCGTGATCTACGGGCTCATGGACGTGCTCAATCTCGCCCACGGTGAGTTCCTGATGCTCGGCGCGTACGGTGTGGTCGTCGCCGGGTCGCTTGGGTTGGGATCATGGGAAGCCATGCTCGTCGCGCCGATCATGACGGCGGTCGTCGCGTTCGCGCTCGAGAAGGGGCTGATTAGCAGGCTTTACAGGCGTCCGCTCGATGCCCTGCTTGCGACCTGGGCCGTTTCCCTGATGCTGTCGCAGGGAATCCGTCTGATCTTCGGTCCCGCTCCGCAGTCGGTCGGCGCCCCCATCCAGGGCGCGGTCGACATCCTCGGACTGCCATTCCCCAAGTACAGGTTGTTCGTCCTGATCGTGAGCGTCGTGCTCACGCTCGTCGTGCTCGCTCTGTTCCGCTACCCGACGTTCGGCGTCAAGATGCGCGCGGTGTTCCAGGACGCGGACATGGCGCGCTGCCTCGGCATCAGGGCGCCGAGGATCTACTCGGTCGCATTCGTGATCGGCGGTGCGCTCGCGGGGTTCGCGGGGGCTCTCATCGCGCCCCTCGTGACGGTGGAGCCGACAATGGGCGCCGTCTATCTCGTGCGGTCGTTCCTCACGGTGATCGTCGGCGGAGTCGGGAACCTGATCGGGGTCGTGGGAGGTTCGGCCGTCATCGGCGGCGCCGAAGGCGCGATCTCCTACTTCAGCTCAGGTGTGTGGGCGCAGGTGGCCGTCCTCGCCATCGCCATCGCCATCGTTCGGATCAGGCCGAGCGGCATCTTTTCGCGGAAATAGGGTGATCTGATGAAGAACCTACTCTTCGGAGCCGCACAGATCGCCGGCCTCGCCGTGGTCGTAGCCCTGGTCGCGTTCGGGTTCAGGGGCGACAGCGGGGTGGAGCAGGCGACGTTGTGGCTGATTCTTGGCCTCTTCGCCGTCAGCGTGAGCCTCCTGTGGGGTCACGCGGGGCTCCTCAGCTTCGGCCAGGCGGCCTTCTTCGGTCTCGGCGCGTTCTGCTACGTGTGGGCGACGACGGATACACTCTTCGATGCGCCCATCGGTTGGAACCCGGGTATCTTCGGTCTGCTCGTCAGCGTCCTGTTGCCGGCAGCGGTCGCTCTGGCCATCGGCTACTTCCTGTTCTACGGGAAGGTGGTGGGGGCGTACTTCACCATTGTCACGCTCGCGTTGTCGTTCCTCCTCAGCTCGCTCGGCGAGGCATGGACGAGCGTCTTCGGTGGGTACACGGGTATCGCGAACGTGCCTCCTCTGACAGTGAATCTCGGATTCACCACCATCTCGGCCGAGGGGACTTGGGCCGGCTTCGCGGCGATCACCGTGGTGCTCGCCATCATCATCGCCTTGCTTCGCGCGCTGCTCAGCACCCCTTTCGGTCTCACTGTCGACGGAGTGTGCGACAACGAGCCTCGTCTTCAGCATCTGGGCATGAGCGTCGTCAAGGTCAAGCTCGTGACGTTCGTGATCTCGGCCGGCATCGCGGGTCTTGCCGGCGCGCTGTTCGCGGCACAGTCGGACTATGTGGCCTCCGACATGATGGGCACGGTCCTCTCGACCGAGGCCATCATCTGGGTGGCCGTGGGCGGCCGAAAGTCGCTGTTCGGCGCCGTGTTGGGCGCGGTGCTCGTCAGGGGTGTCGGCTACGTCCTCAGCGGCATCGCCCTGGACTACTGGACGCTGTTCCTTGCCGCACTGCTGCTCGTCCTCGTCCTTGCGGGCAGGACCGGCGTCGTCGGCATGGCGCGCTGGCTGACCAACAAGATGCGTGCCGGCGGCAGGGCCGCGGGCACGCCCGCAGGAGAAGGGGCCGACGGTGCTGCTTGAGACACGCGACCTTGGCGTCCGTTGGGGCGGTATCTGGGGTCTCCACGACTTCGACCTCGACGTCGAGGAGGGTGAGATCCACGGATTCATCGGGCCGAACGGATCGGGCAAGTCGACCTTATTCAACCTCATCATCGGACGGTACAAGCCGACGACCGGTCGCGTGGTGTTCGACGGTCGCGATCTCGCCGGCCTCGACCCCGATCAACGGGCGCGCCTCGGCATGGCGGTCAAGTTCCAGATCACGAACGTGTTCGCCGGGCTCACCGTGATGCAGAACCTGCTTCTCGGGGTCATCGGCCCGAAGCCGGTGACCTCGCTCATCTTCCGCGGATCGAAGCAGAAGCGCGCGCACTACGAGCGCGCCGAGCAGATCCTCGAGACCATCGGTCTGCAGGAGAAACGGGACGATGTCGCCGGCAACCTGGCACACGGTGAGAAGGGCTGGCTCGAGATCGGCATGGCGCTGGCCGTCGAGCCGAAGCTCCTGCTGCTCGACGAGCCGGCGGCCGGAATGGGCAAGGAGGAGACCGCTCGCACCGTGGAGCTGATCCATCGCCTGAAGGGGTCGCGAACCATCCTCGTCATCGAGCACGACATGGAGTTCGTACGCGCGGTGGCCGAGCGCATCACGGTCCTGTTCAAGGGCGGGCTGCTGACGCAAGGGACGTATGACGAGGTCAAGATGGACGAACGCGTCATCGACGCATACCTGGGCAGGGGGCGGCGCGATGTCACTGCTTGAGATTAGAGACGTGCACGCCTACTACGGTCTCAGCCACGTTCTCCATGGCGCGTCACTCGAGGTAAGCGAGGGCAAGATCGCGACCCTGCTCGGTCGGAACGGCATGGGCAAGACCACGCTGCTGAAGACCGTGATGGGCCTTGTGCCCGCACGCGAGGGAACCATCACGTTTCGGGACACGCGTATCGAGAAGAAGAAGCCCTACGACGTCTACGACCTTGGCGTCGGCTACGTGCCCCAGGGGCGTCAGATGTTCCCGCACCTCACCGTGCAGGAGAACCTGCGCATGGGTCTGCGCAACAAGCGCCTCAAGAACCCGCCGCTCTTCGAGAAGCTCTTCGACATGTTCCCGATCCTGCGAGAGCGTCTCAAGCAGAAGGCGGGAACCTTGAGCGGAGGCGAGCAGCAGATGCTCGCCATTGCCCGGGCCTTGGCGGGCGAGTGCAGAATCATGCTTCTCGACGAGCCCACCGAGGGCATCCAGCCGAGCATTGTGGACGAGATCCTCGAGCTCCTGGCACGCGTCAACGCCGAAGAGGCCCTGACCATCTTCCTGGTCGAGCAGAACATGGAGCTCGCTCTCAGCGTGGCGCACGACTACTACGTGATGGAGAAGGGCGTCATCGTCGACGGCGGTCCCGTGGCCGGGATGAACAAGGACGAGGTCATCGAGAAGTACCTCGTCGTGTGACATGAAGGATGGAGTGAGTCATGTCTGAGGACACCACACGGTTCTTCTTCTCTCCAGTGCGCATCGTCACGGGCGCCGGCTGTGTCGGCGTCGTCGGAGATGAGCTCAGGAGGCTTGGCGTCAGCAAGGCGCTCGTGGTCAGCGACCCCGGCGTGCGCAAGGCCGGCATCGTCGACAAGGTCGGAGTTCTGCTCGAGTCGGACAAGATCCCATACACGGTCTTCGACGGCATCAAGCCGAATCCGACCGTGGAGAACGTGGTGGCCGGAACAGAGGCTCTGGGAACCGGCGTCCGCGGGACCGGCATCGTCGCGGTGGGCGGCGGCAGTGTCATGGACGCGGCCAAGATGATCGGCGCGCTGGCGACGAACGGCGGCAAGGTCCAGGACTACGACGGCGTGGACATGATCCCGCGGCGAGCCCTACCGTTGATCGCCATCAACACCACTGCCGGCACGGCGAGCGAGGTCACTCGCTGGGCGGTCATCACCGACGTGGAACGTTCCGTGAAGATGGCGATCGGCGATGAGAACATCATCCCCGACGTGGCGATCGACGACCCGGAGCTGACGCTGGGACTGCCTCCGGTCGTCACCGCTCAGACCGGCATGGACGCTCTGACGCATGCCATCGAGGGCTATGTCGGCAAGAATCACACGCCGCTGACGGATGCCATGGCTGTGGAGGCCATCACTCAAATTGGCGCGTGTCTCGAGACGGCCGTTCGCGACGGGTCGAACATCGCGGCGCGTGCCGGAATGATGTACGCGCAGACCGCTGCGGGCCTGGCGTTCGAGAACGCCGGCGTCGGCAACGCGCACGCCATGGCTCACCAGCTTGGGGCAGTGCACGACATGGCCCACGGTCTTGCGAACGCCGTGCTGCTCCCCTACGTGATGGAGTTCAATGCCCCGGTCTGCCTCGAGAGGATGGCGAGGATCGCGCAGCTGCTCGGCACGGACGTGAGTGGTTTTGACACCGGGCGGGCAGCGGCGCAAGCGGCCGCGGCCGTCGCGCGCCTCAACAAGGCGATTGGCATTCCGGCGAGCCTTGGCGAGTGCGGCCTCGATAGCGTCGACCTCGACCTTCTCGCCAAGAAGGCGTTGGCGGACGGGGCAACCACCACAAACCCCAGGGACACGAGCCTCGAAGAGATGCGTGCGCTCTGGGCTGCCGCGTACGAAGGCGCGCTGCAGGCGCGGACTCTGGTCTAGGACAGCAGACCGCCAGACGCTGGGCGCGAGCGACTAGTGATCGAGCACGGGTCGAGCAGGCCCGTGCGCTGGAGGAAGACGAAGTGGACTTTTACACCGGCAAGGTGCTGCGCATCGATCTGACCGCGGGCACGACGCGCGTCGAAGATCTCGACGCCGACTACGCGCGGCTGTACGTGGGCGGCAAAGGCCTTCTCTTCAGGTATCTGTGGGACGAAGTCGCCCCGGGTCTAGACCCACTCTCGCCCGAGAGCCCGCTGATCCTCGCGCCTGGCGTGTTCGCCGGCACGGCGGTGGCGACGTGCTCCCGTCTTGGTGTCGGGTTCAAGAGCCCGCAGACCGGGACAATCATGGATACCTACGTGGGCGGCTCGTTCGGCGCCGAGATGCGCTTCGCCGGCTACGACCTCATCATCGTGACTGGCGCTGCGCCGGCGCCGACGGTCATCAACATCCGGGACGACGTGGTCGAGCTCCGCGACGCCGCGAAGTACTGGGGGATGACCACGGGCGACCTGGAGGCCGCCCTGCGGGAGGACCTCGGCGTTCAGACCAAGATCCTCTCGATGGGACCGGCCGGCGAGACCATGATCCCTTGGGCATGCATCTCGGTTGATCACTTTCACAAGGCGGGTCGTGGCGGCGGCGGAGCCGCCATGGGCAGCAAGAACCTCAAGGCAATCGCCGTGAGAGGTACGGGCTCCATCTCGGTCGGCGACGCGCGTGAGTTCCTCGCCGACCTGCATCGCATGCACGGCAAGTACTTTCTCGCACCGGCACACATCTGGGCGTGGGAAGAAGGCACGCCCGTGCTCGTCGACGTCATGAACAACGGTGGAACGCTGCCCACCTACAACTTTACGACCAGCGGCACCGACCTCGCCAAAGGGCTCAACTCGGAGTCGTTCCTGAAGATCAGACAGCGCAAGCGCGCCTGCTACCAGTGCGTCATGGCCTGTCGCAACTTCCACTCGGTCGACGGCGTCGAGGGCGAGGGCCCGGAATACGAAACGATCGCCATCTGTGGTCCCAACTGCGGCATCGGCGACATCGCGGCGCTCGTCAAATACAACGCCGAGTGCGACGAGCTTGGGCTCGATACGGTCACTACGGGCGTGGTCACCGGTCTGGCCATGGATCTGACCGAGCGCGGTGTTCACGACTTCGGCCTGCGGTTCGGGGACATCGATGCGTATCTCGAGGTCCCGAAGCTCATCGCGGCCCGCAAGGGCATCGGCGCCGAGCTCTGCGAGGGTTCGCGCGCTGTCGCGACGCGCTATGGCGAGCCGGGCAACGCGATGCAGGTGAAAGACCTGGAGCTGCCGGGCTACGATGCCAGAGCCACCTTCGGGATGAGCCTCGCCTATGCCACGTCCGACCGCGGCGGCTGCCACATGCGGTCGTACCCCGCGATGGACGAGATCACGACCGGAACCCTCCCTCCCGACTCGCTCGAAGGCAAGGCGCTCTACAACATCGACGGCCAGAACATCTCGTCGGTGCGCTGGACGGGCGTGTTCTGCGACTTCTGGTTCCCGAGCGCGAACGAGATCGCCCAAGTCTGGCGCCACCTCTACCGTCGCAAGGTCGCCGATGAGGAGGTGCTGCTCGTCGGCGAGAGGATCTGGAACCTAGGGCGTTTGTTCAATGTCCGCGAGGGCTTTACGCCGGCCGACGACTCAATCCCGGAGTTCATGCTCACCCGACCGCTGAAGGGCGGCGTGGCCGCCGGCAAGGTGATCACCGTCGAACGCTTCAAGGCTGCTCTGGGGGAGTACTACAAGCTTCGCGGCTGGGACGAGCAGGGTGTGCCCAGTGAGGCCAAGCTCGAAGATCTGGGCGTCGACGTGCGCCTCTGATGGCCTGGACGAAAGGTTCTTGAGATGTCCCACGTCTTGATTTCGAACAAGCGCTGCACGGGCTGCCACATGTGCGAGCTCGCATGTTCGGCGTGGCATGAGGGCGCCTTCCGGCCTTCGGTCGCGCGGCTGCGCGTGGAAGTCGACCCGAACGCCGGCCGCAGCCGCGGCTACACCTGTCTGCAGGCCGCCTGCAAGAAGTGCGCGGCGGCCTGCCCGACCGGGGCGATCACGGAGTCGGGCGGCGTGGTGCGCGTCGATGCGGCGCTCTGCGACGGGTGCGCGGATCGCCCCGACGGTCCCGCCTGCGTCGCCGCCTGTCCGACCAAGGTCATCGCTCTGTACCCCGAGACGCACAAGGCCTTCAAGTGCGATCTCTGTGATGGAGAGCCCCAATGCGTGCTCTTCTGCCAGAACCCGGAGGTCGCGGCCGTGACCCTCAAGGAGGAGCAGCCCCATCGCATGCGAGTCGAGGCCGACTGAACTGCCCCGGGCACCGCGGAGACTCATCCCTTGTTCCTGCCCGTGCTCCGTGCCCTCTATCTCGAGCGGTGGACTGGGGATTGTCCGCTTCTTCGAACTCTGTCGGTCGGATGCAGCGGAGCGGTCCGAACGGCTGCGAGGTCAGCGTCCACGGACGTGGTGTACCGGTATGAGAATGCTCGCGGAGCACTGTCGGCGTTCGGACCGCACGTCAGAGGACGACGCGAGGTTCCGGGACAGGGGCTCTCCGGAGAACACGGTCGGGCAGGCCGGACTCGTTCGTTGGGCCGGATGAGCCCGCTGGTGCAACTGGCCGCCCCTTCCGACTTGCCCGGGTACGCTCATGAGCGCGAATCCGTAGGTGTCGTTGTCGCCCGCCGTCTGCCGCCGTCAGATTGGCACTGGGGAGGTAGCCGATGGCCAGGTCGATCGGGCTCGACGCACACCGCGACTTCTGCCCAGGTGGCGGTCGCCGATGGCGGGCGGGCGTGCTCGGCGGGGCGCGTGGCGACCACGCCCCAGGACCGGGCGCTCTTCGCCGAGAGCTTGGCTTCGGATGACCGCGTGGTCTTCGAGGCGACCGGGAACCCGCTGGCGATTGCCCGCATCATCGCACCTCGCGTCGCCGAGGTAGTGATGTGCGCGTACGCTGAAACATGTCGCTCCGGAGTGGGTTTGAGACCACGCACCTAATCGTGGGATAGCCGAGAATCGGCCCGGCCACAGCAGTCCGAGCTGGGAGGAAGGCAGCCCATGATTACCTTGGAGGAGTGGATGGACCTGCTTTCCTACCGCCCGATGGCCGCCGCCGGCGCGAGCTGGGCCGAGATCGCCCGCCTCGCCGGCTGCGATTGGCGCACCGCCCGCAAGTACCTCTCGTCCGAGCGGCGGAAGCCGCCCTGCTACAAGCCGAGGCCGCCGAAACCGAAGCTGATCGACCCGTACCTCGACCTCATCGACGCCGCCCTGCGCGCCTCCAGGGCACAGATCCGCGCCAGCACGATCCACGAACGCCTCGTCTGAAGACCACGACTTCCCGGGCTCCTACCAGCGCGTCAAGCAGTACGTGCGCGCCAGGCGCGCCTCGGGGTCCGTCCGCGAGCGGTGCGTGGCGTTCGTGCGCCGCTTCCCACGCCAGTCGACCCCGGGGTTGCGGCCGCCGCCGCGGGGAGCCAGCGGCTCATCGTCCTCGCCCTCGTCCGTGGGCGCGAGGCTCTTCAAGCGCGGCGGCCGCCTCGATGAGCGTGCCGTCGACGCTGACGTGCTCGCGGGACAGCAGCTTGTGCGCCTCCGCCTGGTCGCGGACGGCAGAGAAACAGCCCTCGGCCACCGCGCTCGTGAGCAGGCGGTCGCGGTTCTTCGTGAACGTCGTGGCGTGGAACACGGGCTCGCCCAGGGGCAGGCCGACGAACCAGCGCAGGGGGAGGTTGTAGCGCAGTTGCTCCACCAAGCGGCGCTCGGAGGGGATGGCGCAAGCGGATCTGCACGAGCTGGGCGCGCAAGAGGTACTCTGGGGCCACGGAAGGACGGCCACGGGAGGCGTAGAGGGCATCGAGGGCGGGCTTCATCTGCTGCTCGAGGGCCGTGTCGACCAGGGCGCGGATGGCGCGCAGGGGGTGGTTGTCGGGTACGCCGTCCTCCAGGGTGGCGAGGAGCAGGAAGCCGCCCTGCCGCTCTTCGTCTCCGCGCATCGCGCCGCCTCCCCGTTGGCCTGCCTGCACAGGAGCGGCTTCAAGGGCCGTTGGCGGTCCTCCTCGGGAAGGCTCTCGGAGAGCTTGAGGGGCGCCCGGTCTTCTGCAGCCTGCTAGACCGAGCTGCACGTCGCGCCGCGTAATCCCGAAGCGCGCCGCACGAGCGCCCTGGCCGGCACGTCGCCCGCGAGCTCGCCGTCGCCGCCGGATGGGAGCTCGAGCGCGTCACGACCGACGGCGGCACGGAGTCTCGCAGCGAGGCCTTCAGAGGCAAGCCCGCATGCCTCGGTGCGGTCCAGACGCGCATCAGCCCCGGGCGGCCCGCGGTCGAACGGCTTCGTCGAGCGGGTGCAGCGCACCATCCTCGAGAAGTGCCCCGAAGCCGGCCTTCGCACACTACCTGGTGCCCAAGTACGTGGGCCTGCGGCGTGAGCTCGAGCGGTACCTCATCCATTACAACTTCGATCGCACACACAACGGGCGGCTGACGAAGGGGACATCCCCGCCGAGGTCCTCGGAGTCGCTAAGATGTATCGCCAGCAGGAGGGATGTGTCGCTACATCTCGGGGACCGTACACATTAGCCCTTCGGGTTCGTCCGAGATGTGGTGGACGCAGGTCGCGCAGGCTAGGTCGTAGGCGTTGGCCAACTCGATATGGACCTTCCCGGGCCGTCGTTGCCCGGGGCCGCGTCGCGTTCTTCAGGCCTTGCGCTTGGCGGCGCGGAGCTCGTCGATGGTCGGGAAGGAGAGAGCTTCCGCGGCGCACATGCCGGCGCAGTGCGAGCACCCTTCGACGCAGGACTCCTTCGACACCACGCGCACGTGGTCGTCGACGATCCCGTAGACGCCGAGGGTGCAGAAGTCCAGACACGCGCGGCAATCGGTGCACGCGGCCTCGTCGATGGTCGGGCCCCAGACGAACGTCGCCGTCGCCGGATTATTCTGTGTCATCGCTGTTCCTTCCCATGGCGGGAATCACTGCCCTGTCGCCCGGGCACTTGGCGTCCACCGGGTGCCCCGGCGTCCACCCGAGTGCCTGGCGTCGTCCGCGCGTTTGGGCTGCCCGGGTGCGCGGTGCGTCTCGCGTCCCCTATCGGTTCAGCCGATCACCGCCGCGGCGTCGACGAGGTGCTTGCGCAGGCCGAGCGTCTTCTGGTCGAGGCCCAGGGCGCGGCCGACGAGCTGGCTCAGGTAGACCACCGGGACGCCCTGCCAATCCGGGCGCTTGCGCGCGATCTCGGTCTGGCGGCCGTCGAGGTTGGTCTGGCAGAGGGGGCAGGCGACGACGATGGCCTCGGCGCCGCAGGCGCGGGCATCGGAGACGATCCTGCCCACGAGGTCGTCGACGATGCTCTGCTCGGTCAGAGCCAGCGACGCGCCGCAGCAGTCGGTCTTGTAGTTCCAGTCGATAGGCCGGCAACCGATCGCCTTGGTGACGGCGTCCATGTGGGTCGGGTACTCGGGATCCTCGGCGAGGGTGACCTTGGGTGGACGGGTGAGCAGGCAGCCGTAGTAGCAGGCGACCTTCAGGCCCTGGAAGGGGCGCACCGCCCGCGCCGCCAGTGTCTCGAGCCCGACGGAGTCGTGGTAGACGTCGACGAGGTTCTGCACCGTGACGCCGCCGTGGTAAGGGCGGCCGACGACGGCGCGCACGTCGGCGGCGACCTGCGGGTCGCCAGCCACCTCGTGCGCGCCGGCCTTGAAGCGGCTGAAGCAGGCGGCGCACGGCACCGCGACCGCGTCGAGCTTCATGTCCTGCTCGACCTTGACGAGCTCGTTGACGGGCAGAGCCGTGGCGAGCAGGCGGTTGATGGAGTGCGCCGCCGTGTTGCCGCAACACTCCCAGCCCGGGATCTCGACGAGGTCGAGCCCGAGCGCCCGCGCCGTGGCCCGGAAGCTCGCGTCGAACTCGGACGAGGTGCCGTGCAGTGAGCAGCCGGGGTAGTAGGCGATGCTCGTCATGAGGCACCTCCCTTGCCGGAGGACGCGCCGGCGTCGGCTTCGGCCGGCGGAGTCCCACCGGCGCGCTGCGCTTCGCGTGCCCGGGTGATGCTCTCGGCGGTCTTGACCATGCGCTCCATGGCCGTCGTGTCGCCGCGCTTGAGCGTGGGGTCGATCTTGCCCTTGAGCAGCATCTTCGGCCCGAGCGAGAGCCACTGCGTGAGGCTCATGGGCCGCTTGAGGGCGTCGCGGGCGATCAGTTCGACCTCCCACATGCGGCCCCAGCGCACGAACGAGTCGTAGTTGTACTTGAGCATGGCCGCGGACGGTGCATCGGGATGGATGCGACCCGTGCGCCGGGCGATGATCTTGAGCTCGTCGATGACCGACGCGACGTCGATGTCCTGCGGGCAGCGGGTGCTGCAGGTCTCGCAGCCCGTGCACAGCCAGATGAAGCGGTCGGCGAAGACCAGGTCGAGCTGCCCGAGTTGCACGGCGCGCATGATCTGGGCCGGGTGCAGGCCGGCGTAGCCGGCCACCGGGCACCCGGCCGTACAGCGCTTGCACTGGTAGCACTTGTAGGGGTTGACGCCGGCGCGGCGAAGGATGGCGGCCGCCGCCGTGGCGTCGGGGACGGCGAGGGCGGTCGTCATGGCCGCCTCCTCTGTGTGTCGGTGCGGAGCATGGCCGCCTCCCTCAGGCCACGGCCGGTCGCGGCAGGAGGCCGGCCGTCTCGACGATCTCGGGCACGGCCTCCTCCCACTCCACCGCCATGATGTGCACGCCGGCCACGCCCTCGACCTCGGCGAGCTCCTTGATCATCTCGACGGCGAGCTTCTTGCCCTCGGCCTGGGCCGGCGGGCCCTTCTCGACCGAGGCCATGCGGTCGACGATCTCCTGCGGGACGTCGATGCCGGGGACGAAGTTCTTCATGTACTTCGCCGCCCCGACGCCCTTGAGGGGCGTGATCCCGGCGAGGATCTTGATCTCCTGGTGCAGGCCCAGGGCGCGCACCTCCTTCATCCACTCCTTGAACTTGGGGACGTTGAAGATGCACTGCGTCTGCATGAAGTCGGCCCCAGCCGCGATCTTCTTCTGCAGGCGCAGGGCGCGGAACTCGAACGGGTCGGCGAACGGGTTCTCGGCGCAGCCGATGTAGAGCGCCGGCGCGACTGACATCTCTTCGCCGCACTGGAACTTCTTCTCGTCGCGTATGTCCTTGTACATCTTGATGAGGTTGATGGCGTCGAGGTCGTGGACGCCCTTCGCCTCGGGATGGTTGCCGAAGCTCATGTGGTCGCCGGTGAGGCAGAGGACGTTCTTGATGCCGAGGACGGAGGCGCCGAGGATGTCGGCCTGCATCGCCAGCCGGTTCCGGTCGCGGCACGTCATCTGCATGATGGCCTCGACGCCGTTCTGCTGGACCTGGACGCCGGAGGCCATTGAACTGACGCGCACGACGGCCGTCTGGTTGTCGGTGATGTTGACGGCGTCGACGTAGCCCTTGAGCATCTGGGCCTTCTTCTCGATGACCGAGCCGTCGGCGGACTTGGGCGGGCCGCATTCGCCGGTCACGGCGAACTTGCCCGCCGCAAGGACCTTCTCGAGGTTGGAGCCGGCTTTGTATCCGTCGTCGGTCATACCGGCTTCGCCTCCTCCTTGACCATCTTGCGGGGGCCGCCCGAGCTGCTCTTCGACCAATCCTTGGGCGGCCTGATCTTGTGCATGAGCTCCTCGCGTCCCTGGGCCTTGAGCCGTTCCCAGATGAGGTGCCAGGCGCAGTCGATGTCTTCTTTCTCGGGGGTCGTCACTTCGCACTTGCCGTCGTGCGAGCCGCCGCAGGGTCCGTTCATGAGGCTCTTGCTGCAGCGTACGACGGGGCAGATACCGGCCGTCTCGCCGATGACGCACTCGCCGCAGGCGCCGCAGCGCTCGAGCCAGACGGCGTGCTCCTGCGGCATGCCGAGCATGTTCGTGTTCACGGCCGGCACGACGAGCTTGGGCGCGAACTTCTCGGCCATGCTCTGGATGCCGATGCCGCACGCCATGCTGAGCACGACGTCGGCCTCGTCCACCTTGGCGGCGATCATGTCGAGGTACTCCCACTCGCACTGGCGGATCGCGGCGGTGTGCTCGACCTCGACCTCGCGCCCGTCCGCCTGTGCCTTCATGCGCAGCTCGCTGGCGAGGATTTCGGCCTCTTTCTCGCCGCCGGTCAGGCAGATGGCGACGCAGGTGTCGCAGCCGGCGACGAGGATCTTCTTGTGCCCGTCGACGAGCTCGAGGATCTCGTCGAACGGCTTGCGTTCAGCGGTGATCATGCGGCCGGTCCCTTCTCGGTCGGGGCTTGTGCGGGCGCTTCGGCGGCGGGCGCCGGCGCGGCTGCGCCGGCCGGCGCCTCGTCGGGCAGGGCGACATCCCTGGCAGCCTCCCGGGCCGCGGCATGCGGCGACACGCCGTGGCGCCGCAGCGGGTTCGGCCCGAGGGCTTTGATGCGCTCCGTGAACTCGGTCGCGACGCGGGCGAACTCGGGGCCCTGCGCCGACGACATGTTGTACATCTCCACCCGCTCGGGCTCGAGACCGACCTCGGGCAGAAGCCTCTTCACGTGCTCGACGCGCTTGCGCGCCCAGAGGTTGCCCTTGAGGTAGTGGCACTCGCCCTCGAGGCAGCCGGCGGCGTACACGCCGTCGGCCCCAGCCTCGAGGGCGCGCAGCAGGTGGATGACCTCGAGCTTGCCCGTGCAGGGCAGCTTGATCATGCGGATGGTCGACGGGTACTGGAGGCGCATGCTGCCGGCGAGGTCGGCGGCGGCGTAAGCGCAATAGTGGCAGGCGAAGACGATGATCTCGGGCTCGAAGTCGTCTGCCATCTCAGCTCACCTCCATGAACAGCGCCTCTTCCTTGGCGAAGATCTGGTTGTCGGTGTAGTGGTGCAGGGTGATCGCCTTGACCGGGCACTCGCTCACGCAGATGCCGCAGCCCTGGCAGGCGGCCGCCTCGATCTTCGCCTTCTTCGTGTCGGGCTCGATGATCGGCACCTCGTAGGGGCAGATGCGCACGCAGGTGAGGCAGGCGGCGCACTTCTCCTGGTCGACCTCGGCGACCACGCCGCCGGCCTGGAGGGCCGGCTTGGCAAGGATGGCCGCCGCCCTCCCGGCGGCGGCGTACGCCTGGCTGATCGCCTCGTCGATGCCCTTGGGGTAGTGGGCCGCCCCGCAAAGGAAGATGCCTTCGCTCGCGAAGTCGACGGGGCGCAGTTTGACGTGCGCTTCGAGGAAGAAGCCCTCGGCGGTGAGCGGCACCTTGAGGAGCTTCGAGAGCTCAGCAGCGCCGTCGGCCGGTACCGTCGGCGTGGCGAGGACGAGCAGGTCGACGGGCACGGTCATGTCCTTGCCGAGGTACGGATCGCGGAAGCCGACCGTGACCGTGCCGTCGGCGTCGACCTCGGGCTTCGTCTGCTCGTCGTAGCGGGTGAAGATCACGCCCAGCTCGCGCGCCTTCGTGTAGTACTCCTCGAGGAGGCCGAAGGTGCGGACCTCCTTGAACCACACGTAGACCGGACGGTCGGGGTCACGCTCCTTGAGGGCGATGGCGTTCTTGATGCTCTGCTGGCAGCAGGTGCGCGAGCAGTAGGGCCGGCGCTCGTCGAGCGAGCCGGCGCAGAGGATGAAGCCGACGGCGCCGGCCTCGGCGAGCGCCGGGTCGTCCTCCTTGAGCATGCGCTCGAGGTCCATGCCGGTGACGATCTTGGGACTCGCGCCCAGGCCGTAGAGGTCGGGGCGCTCCTCCTGCGACCCGGTGGCCACGATGACGACGCCGTGGTCGATGGGCGTCCGCTTGCCGTCCTTCTCGCGGATGACGCTCGAGAAGTTGCCGATGAAGCCGTGGAAGTCGTCGACCGTGGCCTCGAGGTGGATCTTGACGCTGGGATCGTCGATGAGCTTCTGCTCGAGCTCGGCCACGTACGCGGCGGCGTCGCCGCCGCGGATCGTCGGGCCGAGCTCGAGGACATGGCCGCCGAGCCGGGGGCCGCGCTCGACGAGGTGGACCTCGTGGCCCATCTCGCCGAGGGCGAGCGCGGCCGTCATGCCGGCGACGCCGCCGCCGATGACGAGGGCCGCGTGGGTGAGCGGCACGTCGACCTTGAACAGCGGCTCGAGCAGCCGGGCCCGGGCGACCGACATGCGCACGAGGTCCTTGGCTTTCTCGGTCGCCTTCTCCGGCTCCTTCGAGTGCACCCACGACGCCTGGTCGCGGATGTTCGCCATCTCGAAGAGGAAGGGGTTGAGACCGGCCTCGCGGAGCGTGTCCTGGAAGATCGGCTCGTGTGTACGCGGCGTGCAGCTCGCGACCACGACGCGGTTGAGGCGCTCCTTCTCGATGGTCTCGCGGATGAGCTGTAGCGAATCGCTCGAGCACGTGTACATCGTGTCGGTGGCGAAGGCCACACCGGGTAGCGTGCGCGCGTACTCGGCGACGCTCTCGACGCCGATGACCCCGGCGATGTTCGAGCCGCAGTGGCAGATGAAGACGCCGATGCGCGGGTCCTCGGCGCTGATGTCGCGCTCGGCCGGGTACTCCTTCTCGACTGTGAGAGCGCCCCGCGAATCGGCGAGCCCCGTCATCACCTGGGCGGCCGCGGCCGAGGCCTGGGCGACGCTGTCGGGGATGTCCTTGGGCTCGCCGAACGGCCCGACGACGAAGACGCCCTCGCGGCTGGTCGCCAGGGGGGCGAACTCCTCGAGCTTGCAGAAGCCGTGGCGGTTGAGCTCGATGCCGAGGCGCCCGGCGGCCTCCTGCGCCTTGCGCGCGGGCTCCAGGCCGACCGAGAGCACGACCATGTCGTACTCGCTCGTGCGCATGTTGCCCTGCTCGTCCTCCCAACTGATGAGCAGGTCCTTCGTGAGCGGATCTTCCTTGATGGCCGACGGCCGCGAGCGGATGAAGCGCACGCCGCGGTCGAGGGCGCGCTGGTAGAAGGCGTCGAAGCCCTTGCCCTGGGCGCGCATGTCCATGAGGAAGACCTCGGGCTTCGCCTCGGGCACGTGGTCGATGGTGAGCATCGCCTGCTTGTTCGCGAACATGCAGCAGACGCTGGAGCAGTACTCGTGCGTCTGGTCGCGCGAACCGACGCACTGGATGAAGGCGATGCGCGTCGGATGCCGACCGTCGGACGGTCGCTTGACGTCGCCGACGGTCGGTCCCGACGCGCTCAGCATGCGTTCGTACTCGAGTGCGCTGAGCACGTTCGGGTAGCGCCGGTAGCCGTACTCGCTGGCCCTGCCCGGGTCGTGCGGGTCGAAGCCGGTCGCCATGACGACGGCGCCGACCTCGAGCTCCATCTCGCGGTCGCGTTCGTCGTGCAGCAGGGCGCCGGGGCCGCAGGCGCGGACACAGGCGAAGCACTCGGAACAGACGGCGCAGTCGAGGCAACGCTTGGCCTCGGCGACCGCCTGCTCCTCGCTGAAGCCCGTGTTGACCTCGTCCCAGACGACCTTGCGCGCCGCGCCCGCCAGTTGGGGCATCGGCAGGCGGGCCATGACCTCGGTCTTGGCGAGCACCTCGTCGTCGGGCTTGGCCTCGTCGCGGAGCTCGTCCCAGACGGGGATGAGCTCCTCGCCGCGGAGGAAGTCGTGGATGCTGCGCGCCGCGCGCCGGCCGGCGGCGACCGCTTCGATCGCCGTCCACGGCGCGCTCGCCGCGGCGTCGCCGCCGGCGAACACGCCGGCGCGCCCCGTCATCAGCGTCCGCTTGTCGACGACGATCTGACCCTTCTCGACCGCGACGCCCGTCGCGCCCTGGAGGAAGTCGTCGACCATGCTCTGGCCGATGGCGAAGATGACGGTGTCGCAGTCGATGTCGTGGGCGGTGCCCTCGACGCGGACCGGCGGCCGCCAGCCGCGCTCGTTCGGCTCGCCGAGGGCGCAGGAGCTGAAGGTCACGCCGCAGGCGCGGCCGCTGGCGTCGAGCTTGACGGCATCGGGCATGCAGGAGCAGTTGAAGACGACGCCCTCGGCGAGGCCCTCGTCCAGCTCCTCGTCGGAGGCCGGCACGGTGGCGTCGTCCTCGATGCAGTTGATGACGACCTGCTCGGCGCCGAGGCGCAGGGCGGTGCGCCCGGCGTCGAACGCCACGTCGCCGCCGCCGATGACGACGACCTTCTTGCCCATCTCGACCGGCTCGCCGACCGTCGCCTTGTACAGGAGGCTGACGGCGTCGAGCACGTTGGGCGCGTCGGCGCCCGGGATCGGCAGGGTGCGGCCACCCTGCAGGCCGACGGCCAGGTAGACGGCCTTGTAGCCGTCGTCGAGCAGGCCGTCGACGGTGACGTCGCTGCCGCAGCGCCGGCCGCAGACGAGGTCGACGCCGAGGGCGGTGATGCGGTCGATGTCTTGCTGAAGCGCTGCCTTGGGCAGGCGGTACTCGGGGATGCCGAAGCGGAGCATGCCGCCCGGTTCCCGCTTGGCCTCATAGACGGTCGTCTGGTAGCCGAGCAGGGCGAGCTCGCGGGCCGCCGTGAGGCCGCTCGGGCCGGCGCCGATGACGGCGACCTTCTCGTTGTACTTGACCGGGGCCTTCTCGGGCAGGGGCACGTGTTCGTTGGCGTAGTCGGTGACGAACCGTTTGAGACCGCGGATGGCGACGGGCTCGTCGACCTCACCCCGGGTGCAGTCGTCCTCACAGCGCGCCGTGCAGATGCGGCCGCAGACCGCGGGGAACGGGTTCGGCTCGCTGACCACCGTGTAGGCTTCGGCGAACCTTCCCTCGCGGATGAGGGCGACGTAGCCCTGCGCCGACGTCGCCACCGCACAGGCGCGTTTGCAGGGCGAGTGCCCCTTCTTGGTCACCGCGTACGTGTTGGGGATGGCCTGCGGATACAGCTTGAAGATGGCCTTGCGCTCGCCGAGCCCCTCGTTGTACGGGTCGGGGACGACCACGGGGCAGACGGGCGCGCACTCGCCGCAGCTCGTGCATTTGTCCGGGTCGACGAAGCGGGCGTGGTGGAAGACCTTCGCCGTGAAGTCGCCCGGCCTCCCCTCGAGACCGATCAGCTCCGAATTGGTGACGATCTCGATGTTGAGGTGGCGTCCGGCCTCGACGAGCTTGGGCGCCAGGGTGCACATCGAGCAGTCGTTGGTCGGGAACGTCTTGTCGAGCTGGGCCATGTGGCCGCCGAGGGCCGGCGCCTTCTCGACGAGGTAGACCTTGTAGCCGCCCTCGGCGAGGTCGAGGGAGCACTGGATGCCGGCGACGCCGCCGCCTAAGACGAGGGCTGCACCGGTGGACTTGGCTGGGGGATCCGGCGGCATAGGCGCACTCCTTCGACGGACAGGCGGCAGATGTGAGGACCGCATGTGGTCGTCCACTGATCCGACGTCATGCTTGCGACCACGTCTGGAGTATAGCTGGGCGTCGCCGTGGGCTTCCACCGGACATGTGCGCGCGTGCGAGGTTTGCTGAGAATGAGCGGGCGCGAACTTCGCTTGCCGCGAAGTTCGCGCCCGCTCCGACACAGGCGCCCACGCCAACACCGCGCGCCCGTCCGCGCTTCTGATACGCTTTCGGCGCACCCCTCTTGGATCTCAACCAGCGTGCACCGAAGGGTGGTCGATAACATGGGTGTGAAAGAACAGTATCGCGACTACGTGATGACCGGGTTCGTGAAGCGCGTCGAACCGGTGGTCGCGGACCGCGGCGACGGGGCGCTCCTCTACGACGCCGACGGCACAGAGTACGTCGACTGCTTCGCCGGCATCAGCGTCACCAACGCCGGGCACCACAACACCGCGGTCCTGGAGGCCGCCAAGGCACAGGCCGAGAAGCTCGTCCATGCCTGCTCGTACGTGTACTACGTGCCCAGCGTCGGCGCCCTCGCCGAGAAGCTCGCCCAGGTGACCCCCGGCAGACTGCAGAAGACATTCTTCGGCAACGGCGGCGCCGAGGCGATCGAGGGCGCCTTCCGCCTCGCCAAGCGCTACAGCGGCAAGCGCGAGTTCCTCGCCATCGAGTCGAGCTTCCACGGGCGCTCGTACGCGACCCTCTCGGTGACAGGCAACTCGGGGCGCAAGAAGGGCGGCGGCCCGTTCATGCCCGGCGTCGCCTTCGTCCCGACGCCGTACTGCTACCGCTGCTTCGCCGAGACCACCCCGGACAAGTGCGACCTGCTCTGCGCCCGTCGCGTCGCCGAGGTCGCTCGCCTGCACCTCTCGGGCGACGTCTGCGCCTTCATCGCCGAGCCGGTCATGGGCGAAGGCGGCATCATCGTCCCGCCGGACGGCTACTTCAAGCGCGTCAAGGAGTTCCTCGACGAGGAGGGCATCCTCTTCATCGCCGACGAAGTCCAGAGCGGCTTCGGGCGCACAGGCAAGATGTTCGCGATCGAGCACTACGGCGTCGAGCCCGACATCATGACGATGGCCAAGGGCATCGCCGACGGGTGGCCGCTGTCGGCCTTCATCGCCAGGTCCGAGATCGCCGACGCCTTCCAGGTGGGCGACCACCTGAGCACGTTCGGCGGCAACCCCGTGAGCTGCGCCGCGGCGCTTGCCAACATCGAGTTCCTCGAGAGCGGCGTGGTCGAGGCGGCGGCCAGGAAGGGCGCCGACCTCAAGGCGCGCTTCGAAGCGTTGGCCAAGACGCAGCCGCTGATCGGCGAGGTGCGCGGCAAGGGTCTGATGATCGGTGTCGAGCTCATCGCCGATCCCAAGACGAAGGCCTACGGTACGGCCGCAGCGGGGTTCACGCGCCAGTACTGCCTCGAGCACAACGTGCTCATCGGCGTCGGCGGCAACTTCGGCAGCGTTCTCCGTATCCAGCCGCCGCTGGTCATCGACGAGAAGCAGATCGACAAGGTCTACGACACGATCGAGGCCGCGCTCGCCGCGTTCGCCAAGCAGCAATGACCTGAGACCCGCGGAGGCCGTCGCGCGGCAGGTCCTCCTGACGAGGGACGCGAGGGGGGCGGGGCGCGCCTGTGGCGCGCCCCGCCCCCCGCCTGCACATCTCGGCCAAGTCGACTTGCTTCGCCTTGTCGCCCTTTCCCCTGTCCGCCGACGGCGATACCATCCGCCCGACGGCAGACCACGAGGGGGAGGGCGACGATGGACCAGCAGCCTCAGATCCAGGTGCAGCGCGCTCCAAGGGGAGGCCGCGGCCGCCTCATCGTCGTCGCCGTCCTGGCCGTCATCGTCGCCATCTTCATCGCCCAGAACCGCGTCGGCGTGAAGATGAACTTCCTTTGGCTCCACTTCACGTGGCCGGCCTGGCTCATCATCGTGCTCTCACTCGTGATCGGCGTGGTCGCCGGTCTGCTCATCGGCGCCTACGCGCGGCGGCCGAAGAAGTGACGCCCGGGCGCTGCCCGCTGCGCCGCCGGTGAGACGTGTGGCGGGCGGCGCCGCGGGGCGCGGCGCCGCCCGCCCCAGCTCACGCGGTATGCGGCGCCGCCCGCCACAGCTCACGCGGTGTGCGGCGCCGCCCGCCACAGCTCACGCGGTGTGCGACGCCGCCTGTGCCGCTCGCTCCTCTTCTTCCTCGTAGACGAACGCCGGGCCCAGTTGGCGCAGCGAGAAGTTGAGGAAGATGCGGTGGCCGTCGAAGTCGAGCACGCGCATGTCGTCGGCGGTCTCGAGGTCGGCGACGATGTCGCGCCACGTGAAGCCGTAGAG
>Ga0116184_10001508_pt1 | contig 22156 bp, 17 predicted proteins | sample AD_JPNNA5_MetaG_FD_89886 | JGI IMG/M metagenome (GOLD analysis project Ga0116184, IMG submission 89886) | Active sludge microbial communities of municipal wastewater-treating anaerobic digesters from Japan - AD_JPNNA5_MetaG | ecosystem: Engineered > Bioreactor > Anaerobic > Digestate | place... | reverse complement strand
TTACTCTGGAGATGTTTTTCAGGTATTGTTTTCTGGTTGTTATTTTTTTCTGGTTATAAAAAGGATTTCAAGTTTGTTAAAATTGATGTTTTAATATATATTCTGGTATATACTGATTAACTCGGAAGCTGTTTTACCCCCGTCTTGTATTGTGTATTTTTTGCACATTGGAGTTTAATATATTAAACAAAAATAGTAAATTTGTTAAAATTTTCCCGATGAAAGTTTAATATATTAAACTTTTTTATTAAAATTGATATTTACTCTGGAGATGTTTTTAATGGTTTTTATGAATTTGTGGATTTTTTCTGGTTACAAAAAAGGATTGTTGCACAATTTATTCCCTCTTTTGTTCCATCATTGTGAGGGTTTAAAACTGTCTTGTTTAATATATTAAACTTTTTTATTAAAATTGAGAAAAAAACACCGATGAAAGTTTAATATATTAAACTTTTTTATTAAAATTTAACAAGTTCTTATCAAGAAGTCTCCATCTTATAGAAGATGGAGATGAATTGATGGCTGACAAATAATCAGTTTAGAATTATATTATTTCTTATGAATAAAGTAAAACTTGACACAAATAAGCATTCAGTAAATCTGATGCTTTATGGAATGAAGAAAGTAGGGATGGGACAGCCCGAATTCACGCCTGTGGACTGTGCTCCGACGGCGGAACTGAAGCAATTCAGGTCTACGAGTCATCACAGGATGAAGCAGGAAGCCACCACTTCTTAAGTGGTTGGTAGTTCACTAAATTGGTAATTTTGATTAATTACTTTTACTTGTTATAACTGATTATTATTATAAGAAAAGTTGGCTTTTTTGGCATTTATTTGGCATTTATTTGGCATTAATAAGGAAGGAACAGATGGGTAGGAAAGAAAATATAAGAGACAAGATAGAACAGGAATTAATAGAGAAGGGAGATGTTAATGCCCTCAGAGCAATAAGGAAGCAATGGGGCAGGAAACAGAAGAATAAAAGTGCTGTTAAGAAAGCAATTAAGAAAAAGGAAGAAAAGAGAGAAGAAAAGACAATAGATGCAGTTATTGAGGAGGGTCTTAATGAACTGAAAACAAGAACAGATGGTTTGAGTGTTGAAAATATTGCTGATTCTTTAATCAGGAATGCTGGTAAGATTAGTAAGGTAGCTTCTGAGTTTGGTGTTTCTTATAATACTGTTGATGAGAAGATTAAGAAATCAAAACTTTTGAAAGATGTTTTAAATGGTATCAGGGAAACAATTCTTGATAATGTGGAAGATGTATTGTATACAAGGATTGTGGAGAAACAGGATTCGATAGCTGCAATGTTCTGGTTGAAATGTATGGGTAAACACAGGGGCTGGAACGAGAAAGGCGATGATAAGGGTAATGAAAAGAGACCTATATATGTGAAGATTATGCCTGTTGGTTTTAATGCCCCTGAAAGAGTTATTAAACCTGATAATATTAAGGCACTTGAGAAAGCTAAACCAGCCCTTAAAGGTAAGAAAGGGAGACCGAGAAAAGAAATTACTGTTGGAATAGAGAGGTTGAATGGGACGGAAGAAGACTTCGACGAAGCCACCTGTTGATGCTGTTGCTATTAATTTAAAAGCAACAAGGGTTTTTTATGAGAATTATTATTCAGATAAGGAGATTAATGTAAATATTGGTGGTGGTGGTTCAAGTAAGAGCTTTAGTATTATGCAACTTCTTGCTGTTAAGATGTTAACAGAGGAAAAGAAGAAGATGCTTGTTGTGAGGAAGACATTGCCTTCACTTAAAAATACTGTATGGCTTCCATTCCATGAGATTATTAGTGATATTGGTGTTGGCGATTTGGTTACTGAAGATAAGGTCTTGATGAATCTTTTTTATAAGAATAACTTGATACATTTTTCTGGTCTTGACAATGTTGAGAAACTGAAATGTTTCCACCCTGATACTGATATACTTACCATTAAAGGGTTTGTTAAGGTTAACAGAATTAAGAAAGGAGACTATGTTGCTTCTTTTAATGGTAATAATATTACTTTTACTCCTGTTACAAATATATATAATTACGAATATGAAGGATTAATGTATAGACAGAAAGACGGTAGTTGTATAGATTTCTTTGTAACACCTGAACATAAATTTTTAGGAAAGAAGAACGAAAAATTTCTTTTTGAAAAGGTGTCTAATATAGATACTGATTTTTTTGTTCCTGTTTATTTTAATTGGGTTGATGGTTTTGAGGACAGGAATATCAATGTTAAACAGATTGTAGATGGGATTATAGAAAATGAAGAAATCCCAAGAATTATTTTTTCTTATAATAAGAGAATTTTAAGTGAAATTTTTTATCTCATAATTAATGAGATAGGGACTGTCTTTTCTAATTGTATAGATTTTGTAACTACCTCTAAAAAATTTGCAGATGATTTATATGAACTTGCCTTGTTCTGTGGAGGACAACCACAAACTATCATTGATAATGAAATTTTTATTGTATCTACTAAAACAAAACCAGAAAAATTTGTTAAATTAGAACCTGTTACTGATTTTTATAAAGGCAAGGTCTATTGTGTTGAAACAGAACCTTATCATACTGTCTTTGCAAGATATAATTATAAAGGATTGTGGACAGGACAGAGTTCAAACTGGAATTATATCTGGATTGAAGAACCTACTGATGGTATTTCCAAAGAAGAATTTGAAGTTTTGAGATTGTACTTGAGGGAAAAAAGTGTGGATGGTAGAAAAAATCAGATATTTATTTCTATGAACCCTGTTGATGAAAGATTCTGGGTTAAGGAAAAATTAGTAGAAGACACAGCATTTAAAGATGATATAAAGATTATTCACTCTACTTATCTTGATAATCCTTTTCTTGATGAGGGTAGTAGAAAAAGATATGAAAGATTAAAAGAACAGAATTACAACTTGTATAGAGTTTATACATTAGGAGAATGGGGCAGGCTTGATAGTGTTATTTTCAACAATTGGGAAGTTATTCCTTCATTTCCAGAAAATTTAAAAGGTATGATTATTACTTATGGTATTGACCCTGGTTATAATGACCCTACTGTTGTTCTCCGTTGTGCTATACAAATGGCAAATGATGAACCTGTGTGCTGGGTAGATGAGCTTTTATATAAACCAAAACTGACTAACTCAGAACTGATAAGATGGTTAAAGGATAATATTGTTATAAATGAAAGAAGCAGACCTTTCTTTTTTGATTCACAATACCCAGATAGAATTAAGGAATTGAAGGTAGAAAATTTTAATGCTATCCCAGCTAACAAGAACTTGAAAGATGGTATAGATTTTTTGAAGAAATTCAGGATAAAGATAACAGAAAGAAGCACTAATTTAATCAAAGAGATAAGGTCTTATTCTTGGAAAGAAGACAAAAATGGAAATGTTCTTGATGAGCCTGCTGACTTCAACAACCATTGTATTGATGCTATGAGATATGCTGTGTATTCTGTTTATAGAGGTGCTGGTATAATTAGAATAAGACATATTTAAGGAGTTGCTATGATAAAAGAAGTTCTAAAAAGAGCTGGTAAGGCTTTTTTAAGCTCCATAATGAAATCTTCTTCTTCTATTAATCCATATGAAGATGCTACTTTTTTTAAAACTCTGCGTGAGTTGGCTGGCGGAAGAATGCAAACCAATCCCTATACTGAATCAGTATGGGTCTTTGCTTCTATTAATGCCATTGCTCAAAATGTGGCAAGAGTTCCTTTCAATATTTATAAGGAAGAAAAGTTTGAAGGAAGAGGAACAAGAAACAAAACAAAAGAAAAGATTTTAGTTGATGAAGGTGAACTATATGAACTGTTTTTAAATCCTAACAAGTATATGCACACAAATTTACTGTTTTATGCTACACTTGTTTATCTTGAGTTGTTTGGTGAGGCGTTCTGGTTTATGCCAAGAAGAAATGTTACTGAAGTGCCTTCAGAAATAACTGTTATTTCGCCACAGAGAATGTTTCCTTTTTTTGAAGAAGACGAGAGAGGTAATAAAATATTTAATGGAAGGTGGAAATATAAACCAGTTCAAAATGGTTTTGCAGAAGTATTAGAACCACATGAAATATTACAGTTCAAATATTTTGACCCTTTTAGTGATATTAGAGGTATTTCTCCTTATAAAGCTGCTAAATCTGGTATTGAACAGGATTATCTTGCAAGTGAGTATAATAGACAGTTCTTTGGTAAAGGTGTTGGTCTTTCTGGTATAGTTAAAGTAAATGGTTTTTTAAACGATGAGCAGTTTAGGAGATTAAAGGAACAGTTTAGAGAAGAACATTCTGGTATTGAAAAAGCACATCAAATAACAGTTATAGAAAATGCAGACTTTATTGAGACTAAATCCCTGTCTCAAAGAGACATGGAGTTTTCAATTCTGAAAAGAGTAATAAGAGAAGAAATTTTAGCAGCATACAAAACCAATGAAGTTATTCTTGGTGTTTATTCCAATATACAGTCTTATGAAGGTATTAAAAATGCCCACCTTGCTTTTTGGAGAGAAACAATAATCCCAAAAATAAATTTCTTTCAAGAATATTTATGGGCTAAATTTTTCTACAAAATTAATGGTGGTAGAGAATGGGGAGAATTTGACTTATCAGTTGTAGAAGCATTGAGAAGTGATTTTATAGAGAAGGTTAATACTGCAAGAACTCTTTATGGTATGGGTTATCCTATTAATGTTATTAATGAAAAATTGGATTTAGGTTTACCAAGAGTTGATTGGGGTGATGTGTGGTGGACATCAAGCAAAAACATTCCAGCCACTCTGTTAATTGGAAATAATAAACCTGAAAAAGAACCAGAAAAAGAATCAGAAAAAGAAGAAGAGACAGGCAGTAAGTCTACTGTTTTTGAAGATTTCTCATATCTTTCTGAAAGACAGTCTGAGCTTGAGGATTATTTCAATAGTAAACTCAAGAGATTTATATTTGAACAGAGAAAGAGGATTTTAAAAGATAAGAAACTGGATGAAAAGTTTGAAAAGGAACAGCTTTATGAAGTCTTTAAAGACGCATATTTGAGAACTATGACTGTAGCAGTAGAAACATTTTCTCTTGAAACTTTGAAAGAAATTGAAATTGATGATGAAATTAGAAGCATTGTAGATAAGAAAATTGAAACAGATACAAATTCTTTACTAAAATCTATATTATTTGTTATTAAAAATGTAAAGCAAAATGAAATATTTTTAAAGAAGGTATACAATAAGATTGAAAGTAAGGTTAGTCTTATAGTTAAAACTGAAATTACAGAACTATTGAATGAGGTAAGATTTAGTCTTATGCAGAAGTTTGGTATTAAGAAACATAGATGGATTTGTTTAAGAGACAGGCATAAAAACTTACATAGAAAAATTGTTAATGTTGGTGAGTCTTTTTTAGTTGGAGATAAATTATTATTTCCAGCATGTAAGGAGGCTGATTCAAAAGATGTTTTAGGCTGTTCTTGTTTTACTGTTCCTGTGGAATAATTGTTCTTATTTAATTACAAACACTTATGAACAAAGATTATGTTTTTAAAAGGGGGAGACGTATGAAAGATAACAATAAGATTGTTAAAACATATTTTGCTAAAACTATCGATATTGATAATGATGATTATACCGTAAAAGCAATAATATCAGATGAATCTATTGACAGATACGGTGATATAATAAAACTTGATGCGTGGGCAAAATCTCTTGATACTTTTATGAAACATCCTGTTTTAGTAAGCTCACATAATTATGATAAACTAATCTATAACATAGGTATTATTAAAAATTTAGAAATTGACCCTGAAAAAGGGTTAGTAGCAACAATGAAGTATTTTGTTGGGGAAGGAAATGATGAAGCAGATTGGGGTTTCTTCCTTGCAAAGAATGGTGTGGCGGCATATTCAGTGGGTTTTAGACCAAAACCAAAAGGAACTATAACTAATGATTGGGATGATGAAGATGTTAGGGCAGGAAAGAAACCATATAGGATTTTTACTGATGTTGAGTTACTGGAAGTAAGTCAGGTAATTGTTCCTGCTAATGCAAATGCTTTACAGGATAGCATTAAGAACATAGAAGATTTTGTAGTTAAATCTTATTCAGAAAAAGTTTTAGACTTTATAAAAGTAAAAACAGGTATTCCTTACAAAAAATATCAGCTTGCAGACAAAGAGACTACATGGGATGCTGGAAAAGAAGTAAAGAAAGCTACTGTTGATAATTTAAAAGAAATGTGTGCTGTTATCGTAGGAGACCCTGAAAATAAAGGTAGTTACAAACTACCACATCATACTGTTGATGGTTACAAAACAGTATGGCGTGGAGTTACAAATGCAACAGTTAGACTTACTGCAACAAAAATGCCCGAAGAAGATGTTCCAAAAGTTAAAGAACATCTTGGGAAGCATTACAAAGATTTTGGAGAAGCACCTCCTTGGGAAAAGAACAAGGATTTGTGGGATAAGTTTGAAACAACAGGTCTGTCAGAAATAACAAAAGAAGATTTTATTGAGCTTTTTGGTGACACAGACTTGTATGAAGAATTAGTAATGAAAATAGAATCCACCGAAAATTATCATCACATTCCTGTAAGAGATGTTAAGGACTTTATAAAAGATACTTTGAGGACTATAACACTATCTGAAAAGAAAGGCATTAAAGCAGTAGTTGGTAAACTAAAAGATGGCGGAAACAGTATGGTAATTCAGAAATATTTATTTGATGTGGAAAAATGGACTCTTAAAGAAGCTACTGATTGGGTTAAAGAAAAGGAAGGTAAGAAAGAATTAGAAGAAGTTATTTTAGAAGAAACAGAGTTTGAAGATGAATTAACAAGATTGGATGAAATTGAAGATGTTGTAGAAGAAGAAATTGTTACAGATGGAAAAACAGAAGATGATATAGAAACAAAAGAAGATGATGAGGAAGATGTTTTAAGTTTTGAGGTTAAAGTGATTGATAGATTGGACAGAATTATAGAGCTACTTGATGAGATTGCTTCTAAACTTGATGAAGAAATAGATGTGGAAAGTCTTGCTTCTATGTTTGCTAAATTTCAGAAGGAAGAAAAGAAAGAAGAAAAGAAAACGGACACATTTGATAAGATTTTTTCGACTATACAGGAAGATTTGAAAGAAATTGATACAATCTTAACCTATAATCGAAAATCATAAGAGGGGTCAGTTCTTGGACATGAACAATGATTCCATTGATTTTATAATAATAAAAAATAAAAATATGGAGGTTTTATTATGTCAATCGAAATAATAAAGGAAGCACTGGATAATCAGAAGGAAATGATTAAGGACTTTGTTAAAAAGGTAGAGGATGTTTTTGTGGAACAGAAGAATATTATAACAAGGATTGATGAATTGGAAGAATCCTTGAAGAAAAGGAGAATCTCTGTTCCAGGACTTGAAGATTATGCAGACAAATTCAGCATAGCAAGGGCAGCAAAAGCAATCATAACAAATGATTGGAGTGAGGCTGGTTTTGAGAAAGAAGTTTTTGCAGAAGCACAGAAAAAGGCAATGGGTGCTACTGGTTCATCCAATATGGGCTTTTTTGTGCCTGTAGAAATTCTTCAAGGTTATATTGAAAAACTGGAAGCAGAAGCTGTTACTATTAAAATGGGGGCAACAGTTCTTCAGAATCTAACTGGAATACCTGCTGTAATACCAAAACAGGTAGGTGGTTCTACTGGTTATTGGGTAGGAGAAAATGCAAGTATTACAGAATCTGAATTAAGTGGTGGACAGCTTTCTATGACTCCAAAAAGGGCAGCAGCACTTTGCAAAGTATCTAATACACTCTTAAAATACAGCAATCCTTCTGTTGAGGATTTAATTAGGAGAGATTTATTTACAAGAATAGCTCTACAGATAGACTATGCAGCACTTGAAGGAAAAGGCTCAGAATACAAGCCTCGTGGAATTCTTTATGCTGGTATAAATTCTGTATCTGGTTCTACTCTTACATTTGACACGATGTATGATATGCAGTATGAGCTACAGAGAGACAATGCCTATCGTGGGAAACTTGGTTATGTTTTCCACCCAGCAGTAAAGAGAACACTTGTTAAAATGAAAGTTGCACAGTTTAATGGCGATACTAACGGAATGTATGTAATTCAGCCTATGGTAGCAGAAAATGAGTTTGCAAGCTGGCTTGGGCATCCTTATGCAATGTCTACACAGATAGCACCTTCAAGCAATACAGGTTCTCAGACAGCCAATATATTCTTCGGTAACTGGGAAGAAATGATAATTGCTATGTGGGGTGTTATAGAGCTTAAAGTTTCTCAGGAAACATCTACAGCTTTTGAATATGACCAGACATGGATAAGGATAATCCAGGATGTGGATATAGGTGTAAGGCATGCAGAATCTTTCTGCTATGCTCAGCCCACAATATCTGCTTAATGGGTTTATGAATAGGGGGTAAACTATACTACCCCCAAATAAAACTTTAAATGGAGGTAATAAACTATGTTTACAGAATTAATGGATATTATAGCATGTAAAAATGCAATAACACCTGTAGCATCTACAACAACAGCTACAATTACAGGTAATGAAATTGATAGGCTTGGTTATGAAACAGGTGTTGCATACATTTTGACAAGTGCAGCAGACAATGTTGGAACAGCAACATACACTGTTGAGGAATGTGATACTTCTGGAGGGTCTTTTTCAGCAACATCTACAACAGGGACAATATCTCTTGTAACTACTACAGCTACAGCGACAGAAGTGAGGCTGGATTTAAGAGGTCTAAAGAGATATATTAAACTTGTGGTAAATCCTCCTGGAGCTACTGTAACAGTAGCAGGTGCAGTTGTTCTTGGTGGTGCTCCTTCTTATCCTGTTTAACAAGTTCTTATCAAGAAGTCTCCATCTCAGGTCTACGAGTCATCACAGGATGAAGCAGGAAGCCACCACTTCTTAAGTGGTTGGTAGTTCACTGGTTAGGAGTTTATATGCACAGCCCCATTGATTTTAAAATTTTTTAATTTTAAGGGGCTGTGCTTCTCTCTAATTGGAGGTTTTAATGAGCAAGAAAAAGAAAAAGAAAAAAAGTAAAAAACTTGAGATAAATAACAGGGCTATAACATCAAGTAAGAAAGTTAAAACAAGGAAATAATAGATGTTTAATAACTATATTTTGTTAACAACAAAAACAGTTGTTAAATCATTGCTTGAGATTCCTTCTACTGAAACTATAAATGATTCTCTCCTTGATGTGTTTATAGCCTTTAACTCAAACAGGATTGAAACATTTTTAAACAGGAATCTCTTGAAAAAGGAAAGAACTGAATATTTTTCTTCAGGTAGGAGGCTGTTTTATGTATCTGCTTTTCCAATAGATTCAACAGCTACTTTAACAGTATCTTATTCTGATTCTGCTTTAACTGAAAATGAAGACTATTATGTATGGTATGATGAAGGTGTTATAGAATTTTTTACAGAATTTACAGAAACAAGACCTAAAGAAGTGAGTATTACTTATACAGGCGGTTTCTCTTCTTTAGAAACATTAACTGTTACAGGTTTTGCTACTGTGTTTGATGTTGTAGGAGTACCTCCTATAATATCAATAGCCTGTGCAAGACAGACTGCTTTTGATTTTATGAGAAGAAGAGATACTGGGATTGTGTCATTGAATACAAGAGATGGTTCTTTTTCCACACTGTTTGTAGATTTGTTGCCAGATGTTAAACAGGCATTACTGCCTTTTAGAAGAACACCTGTAGGAAGATAGATGATTGAGCTCTCATTTCAATCTATTGAAGAACTTGATAAAACTGAACAGAGAATTAGAAGAATAATAAATGATATTAAGAAACATGTAAAAGAACAAATTGAAACAGAAGTAAGAAAAGAAGTTCTTGGGAATGTAAGAAATTATATCTATAGTGAAGTAGTTAAGAGAACTGGTATGTTAGGAAGGTCTTTTGTAGTTAGAAATAAAGTAGAAGAAGACGATAGTTTTTATGTATCTGTTGCTTTTAACAAAGAAAAAGCTCCTCATGTTGAAACACATATAGGCGATGAAAGTATTACAATAGTTCCTACTGAAGGACATAAATGGCTGACAATACCTGTTGGCAGAATTGCCGATGTTTATTATAATAAATTACCATATTCAAGACCAAGGGTTGCTGATTTTGAAGGAATTAAAGTAGCACGAACAAGAAGTGGACCTGTTTGGTATTTAGGTAAGCGTAATAAAGATGGTAGTATTGGTGATGCTTTGTTTGTGGGAAAAAGTTCTGTTACAATAAGACAGAGAGTGTCATTAAGAAGAATTGATGAAATTATTTATAACAGTCTTCTTTCTTCTGCTAATTTGGAAGCAGTTAATATTGGAGAGTAAATGGCAGACACTTTAAGAAAGACAATATTAGAACAGTTTTATAAAACAATTAGTGATGCTAATTATTTTAGCTATGTAAAAGATTCAAGACTATTACCACAAAATTTTGGTTTAGCACATTTACCTGCTTGTTTTATTTATGTAGAAAATGAAAATAAAATTTTAGGAGGGAATGAAGCAGTAATTGGAAAAGAAACTTGGGAATTAAACATAGTTACTGAAATGTTTGCAAGAGAGTCTGATATAGATACTACCATAAATACAACCCATAAGGCTATTATGAGTGATAATACATTGCAAACTATGATTGGTTTACTTGATGCTATTAGTATTGAATACTATGCTTTTGTTGCTGAAAGAGATATAATAGGAGTAGCAATTACTTGGAGAATGTTATATAGACACAAATATGGTGATATGACTTCTGATTAAAGGAGGGTTTTAGTGAAACTAAAATACACAGGAAATATAGATGGTCTTTATATAAATGGTTTAGGCAAACTTTTTAAAGATACAGTTGTTGAAGTTAGTGAAGATGTTGCTGAAAATCTCTTAAAAAGAGATTATTTTGAAATTGTGGAAGAAGTTGCTGAGACTGAATTTGTTACTGAAGAAGAATTTGAATCAGTAAAGAAAAGAAAAAATAGATAGGAGGAAAACATGGCACAAGCAAGAGGAGCAAAAGCACAATTATCTTGTGCATCAGAATCAACTTTTAAAACATTAGGAACATTAAACCCGCAGGTAATACCTATTGTATCTGAATCCATAAAAGCATCAAGAGATTTAGTATCTTCAGCTATAATAAGGGGTAATAGAAATCCTTATCAGCCTGTTCTTGGACAGAAGGAAATTTCAGGAGACATTACCACAAACTTATCTCCTTATCTTGGTAAACTTTTCTATCATCTGTTGGGAGGAAAAGCGTCTACAGGAACTACAATACCTTATACTCATACATTGACAGTATCTGATTTGCCTACGGGGCTTACAATTCAGAAAGCATTTTCAGATGTAGGTCAATATTTTGTTTATAAAGGCTGTAAGATTAACAGTATGAAAATAACTGCAAGACCGACTGGTTTTGTTGAAACCACCTTCAGCATAATGGGGGCTGACATGGCTTTGTATACATCAAGCCAAATTACAGCACCTACTGATTATACCCAATCAAATGTGGGCGGTTCTTTTACTGGCTATACAATTTCTCTTAATGAAGGTGGTTCTTCTTTAGGAATTGGGACAGAAGTAGACCTGACTATCGAAAACAATCTTGATGGTAGTGTTTTTGTTATCAATGGGACAGGGACAAGATATTCAATTCCAGAAGGACTTGTTAAAGTATCAGGGACATTAAGAGCTTTATTTGAAAGTGAGACTTTACTTAACAAAGCAATAAACGGAACAGAATCAAGTCTTGCGTTAACATTTCAGCATGGAACAGGGGCTGGGGCAGCAAATAATGAAAAACTGATAATAACTGTTGATGAATTAATATACAAACCTCAAGACCCTGTTATTTCTGGACCTGCTGGAATAATGTTAGAATTAGCTTTCGAAGGCTATTTCCAGAATGGTTCAAGTTCTTCTGCTGTTTCATTTACACTTGTTAATACTCAAACTGGTAACGATTTACTCTAACCTAAATTTCTAAAAATCAGGGGCAGGTTATCATAACCTGTCCCTAACAATAATTCTAAAAAGTCTTTTAAGTTCTGCTACTATAAGACAGAACTGTTTTCAAATAAAAAGGAGGATTCTTCATGGAGAAAGATGTATTTACAGTTGCAGGTAAAAATTATGTTATAAAACCTTTAGTTCTTGGTCAAATTAAACAAATTTCTAATCTTGTAAAAGGTCTGGAATTACCAACAGAAATAGACGTTGCTTCTATAATGGATATTCTTGGGAACAAGTTACCAGAATTTGTAGCCATTGTTCTTGTGGAAGAAGGTAAAAAACCATCTGATAAAAATTTGGAAGAACTTACAAGAGAAATTGAGGATAATTTCAGTCTTGATGAAGCATTGGGGGTGGTAGAGCATTTTTTCGACATAACCCCAATATCATCTCCAGCAGAAAAGATAAAGAACATAGTAGAAAAGATAATGAAGAATCAGACTGGATAGAAGAATTGTGTATAATACTTTCTGACGGTGATATTACAAAAAGAGATAATATTTTGTGGAATTATACATTACAAGAAATACAACCTTATGTAAAGCATTCTGTTAGAAAAATTTTATTTAGAGAAGCAGTTTTGAGTTTTTTAGGTGTTAAAGATTTAGAAGAAACTGATAATGAATACTGTATTGCCTGTAAGAAATCAAGAGGGGTAACTATTGATGAAGAAGATGACTTGTGTAAGACCTGTAATAAAGAGATAAAGATAGAAAACAGATTTAATAAGGAACAATAATATGGCAAACGAAAAAGAAACAGGTATTCATTTTAAAATAAAAACAACAGGTGCTGAAAAAGCACTAAAAGAAATAGACTCTTTAAGAGAAGAACTTAAAGAACTTTTGAAAACTGCTAAAAAATTAGCAGAAGCTGGAGGTCTTGAGAAGTATTTTGCAGAATTAGATAAAATTGTAGCTAAAAGCGTAGCTAAAATTAATGAAGGTTTTGACAAAGTAGTAGCTGGTGGTCTTTCAAAAGAAATAGATACTTCTAATTTTAAGAAATCATTTGAGTCTTTAAAAAATCAAGTAAAGGAATTTATTGAAATAATTCCAGAATTAGGACTACGTGAAAAAGCAGGGATACTTTTAGACGCATTATTTGGAACCAAAGAAAAGGTTTTAGCAAAAGCTCCTGGTAGTCTTTTTAAAAAAGAACTTGATTCAATTGCTAAAGCAAGTGAAGAAAGTATAAATAGAATTAGGAGAGCGTTTGAAAGTGGTGGTTTAAGAATAGAAGATATTGATATTGCAAGTGCTGATTTCGAAAAACTTGAAGCAAGGCTTAAATCTGTTGAAAATTTAGAAGGACCCGTCAAAGCAGTTTCAGATAAGTTTTCAAAATTAAAAAGCGGCGTATCAAGTGTAACAGAAGCCACACCAGAATTAGGAAAAGTTTTTGATAGAGTTTTTTCTTCTATAGCTGCTAATACTGGTGCTTTTAAAAAAGCATTCGAAAGAGACTCTTTAGATAAACTTAAAGATACTCTAAGTTCTTTAAAAGAAAGAGCGTCTGATTTAACAAACACATTTAAAGATTTAACAAAAATAAATAAAACTGCCTTTGCTTTTACTGAAACTCTTTCTAACATTCCACAAACAATAAACATAGGAAATACAATAGAAAATACTAAAAAATTATTAGAAAGTTTTAAGACATCTTTAGCAGAATTTTCAACGATGGCTCTTTCATCTGACGCCTTTAAAAAGAAAAAAGAAGAACTATTAAAAATAACACCAGATATGTTTCCAACAACACCTAAAGATTTTGCTTCTATGGAAAAATGGGGCAAATTAACTCCTTTTGTTCTGAGTAAAGCATCAGATATAGAGAGAGCCAGGGAATTGTTAAACCTAACAAAAAATTGGATTGCGGAAAATAAGAAAATAGCAGACCCAGCCCTTGTTACAGCAATGCAGAAATTTAGAGATGGTTTGGATTTAGCTGCTCATGGTTTAAAACAGGGTCAAATTTCTATAAGAAATTTTGCCCTATCTACAAGATTACTAATAAATGAAATAAAAGATTTGATTATATGGCAAGCAAGATGGTATGCTACAAAAGCTATAGTGTTTTTACCTGTTGAGGCTATGAGTAATGTGACAAGAGGATTTTTAGAATTTGAACAGAATCTTAAAAATGTTCAAGCTATTGGTGGTTTTACAACAAAGGAAATGGAAAAACTTAAAAATGTTATTTTTGATACAGGAAAATCTTTACCAATCTCTTTTAGTGATTCGTCAAAAGCAATGATGGATTTTGCACAGGCAGGTCTTGAAGCTAATGAAGTAGCCACACTATTTCCAATAGCTGCAAAAATGATACAACCAACAGCAGAAAAAATGGATGATGCTATAAAAGTTCTCGTTCCTGTTATGAAATCTTGGAGATTGGAAGCTGAAGACATGCCTGTCATTGCTAATCAGGTAGCATCAGCAATGGCTTTATCTATTTTAAAAGTAGCAGACCTTTCTACTGTATTTAACTATTTAGCATCAACAGCATCTTTGTCTAATTTATCAGTAAAAGAGACGATGACATTAGTTACAGCATTATCAAATGTTGGCGTAAAAGCATCTACTATAGGAACAGGTATAAGCAATGCCTTAACATTGTTTATAAGACAAGATGATAAATTTAGAGATGAATTAAGAAAAGCTGGTATTTCTATTGAACAGTTTAAAGCAAGTGCTGAAAAAGGACTGTATGATGTAATAAAATTATTTGCACAAAGTGATATTCCAATAGATGTTTTGTTTAGAGGAACTGAAAAAAGAACAGGAAGGGTTTTAGCTTCATTAGCCACACTTTCAAAAGAATTTGATAAAATTTATGAAAAAATTGGAGACCCGAGATATTTAAAAGAAGCTCCTGATATTTCAGCAAGTGGTCTTTTGAGTCAGTTCAAACTAATTGCTAATAGTATAGCAGAAGTTTTTTATAAGGTATTTGATGTTTTAGGAAATGCTATAAGACCTATACTTAAAGAAATAAATAACAATTTTAAAGAAACAACTACTTCAAGTGCTGTTTTAAGCAGTATACTAAAAGGCATTGGTGTAGCTCTTGGTTTACTGCTCCTTAATAATATTAGGGAAATTTTATCAGGTATTGGAAAAATGATTTTAAGTTTTGAGACAGTAAAAACTTTAGTTAACTCAATTAATCTGTCTTTAAATATTACTAATCTTAAATTCTTAGGTATAACAGCAGGTTTAAGTGGTTTGATTTTCCTGTATGAGTTATGGAAAAGAAAACAGATTGAAGTAGAAAAACAAGTAAATGAAATGAATAATGCTTTAAGACAAACACATGTTGAGATACAAGGAAAAGAAAAAGTAGAATATGATAAAGAAAGCATATTATCTCTTGCAAAAGATGCTAAACAAGCAGGGGATGCAATAGCAGAAATTGATGAAAAGTTTAAAAATCTGAAAAAAGCAGGTAAAGCATACACAGAATTACCTACTATTCCTGCTGAAGGTGCTGGAAATACTGTTCCTTTTTTAAGTGATGAGGCTTATAAATTAATGGAAGAAAGACAAAAGAAATTACGAGAATTCTTAAAAATTGCTGGAGAAATAATTGAAAAGACAAGAAAAAAAGGAGAGGAAGAAATAAAAATTCCTAAAGTTGAGGAGATAACACCTGAACAGCTTAAAGCATTAAGAAACTCTGTTAAGGCTATAACAAAAACAGAGGAAGAAAAATTAAACCTTTCTAAACAATACGGAGAAGAAACAGCAAGAGCTTCGTCACGTCATTTTAATACTTCACTTGAAACAGCAAATAGATTTCTTAGAAACAGTTTAAGATTATTTCAATTAGCAAAAGATGAAGAACTTGCCATTATGGAAAAAAGTTTTACAAAAGGTGAGATGAGAAGTATTGATTTCGCCAAAACCAGACACAGAATAACAAAAGAAATGTTAACAAAAGAATTAGAAGAAACAGAAAAATTCCTCAAAAAGTTTGAGAAAGGAGGGGAATTATACAAAAGTTATATAACAGATAGGGAAAATATTTTAAATAACACTAAAAATGAAAAAGAAAAGTATGATAGATTAGAAGAACTCGATAAAAATTTTAAATCATATAGAGAAGAAACTGAAATAAAAGCCAAAGAACTGAAAACAAAAATACTGGTAGAAGAACTAAAAGAAGAAATTGATAATATAAATGAAAGAAGAAAAATATTTGAACAGGACTTAGCTCACAGAACAGCTATGGATACTATATTTTTTGAAAATGAAGCTAATTTAAGAAAAGAAACTGTGAACAGAGAGATGGAACTTCTTGATTTTAGAAGAAGTGAGGGTTTAATCAAAGAAGATGAGTTTTTAAGAGAAAGAATAGAACTTCTGAAAAAGAACTATGAAATTGAAAAAGAGTTAGTTAATAAAAGAACTGATTTAATTATTGAAAGACTTAACAAGACTGCTGAAGAATATGGTCAAGAATCTGATAAGATGATAGAAGAAACAAAGAAAGGAATGGAGGAGATATACAAACTTAATACAGGTCTTAAAGAGTCTGCTGAAAAATTAAAAACTAACGTAGAAGCCATAACAGTAAAATTAACAAGAGAAATTCATAATGTTTTTAGGACAGGAGGTGCTCTTGGTGTTATTTCTTTAAGTTTTAAAAAAATTGCTACAGAATATAATGATATGGCACAAAATATTTATGATGCAACACAAAATATTGCAAAAGGAATGGAAAATGCCTTTATGGATTTCTTTGATTTTACATCTCAGGGATTTTTAGATTTTAAAAAATTAGTTACCTCTATCTTAACAGATATTTATAAAGAAGCAGTAAGAGCTATGATTGTTAGACCTCTTGTTGGGGGGATAATGAATTTTGCTGCTGGGTTTTTTGAAAGTAATTTAGTAACATCGCCTGGACATCATGCTGGAGGTGTTGTTGGCGAAACACCTACTTTTATAAGAACAGTTCCATTAGCAACATTTATTAATGCCCCACGAGCACATCTGGGTTTAAATACAGATGAAATTCCTATAATAGCACAGAAAGGTGAGACAATTCTACCGAGAGGGTTTAAACAACAGCCTCCTAATGTTATTATAAATATAGAAAATAAGACTGGGCAACCAATTCAAGCAAAACAAACTGGTGCTCAATTTGATGGCAAGAGTTGGGTTAGAAGTGTTATGTTAGAGTTAGCTGAAAAGGACTATATAGTAAGACAAAAATTTGGGGTGAGATAAAATGGCAACATTCCCTACACTTTCAGCAATACCAGTATTTCCTTTAGAAGAAGAAGAAGAAAATTCCACAATATCTTCTCCTTTTGAGGCTGGGTATGAGCAAACAAGACCAAGATTCACCAGAAGAAGAAAAACATGGAGAGTAAAATATTCATACATGACAGGAAGCGATAAATCAACTTTATCTACTTTTGTGAATACTGTTAGTGGAGGGGCTGATGCTTTTACATGGACTAATCCTACTGATAGTTCTTCTTATAATGTTAGGTTTGTGGAATTACCAAGATATAGTTGTGTTTTAAAAACAGAAACAGCCTCTTATTATGATGTAGAATTTACTATAAGAGAGGTTTAGTTGTGGATGCTCTTTTAGAAATAGAAAAAAATAAACTGTATTCAAATACAGCATGGTTAATATTGGCAGAAATAAGTATCCCAACTACTCCTGCATCTACGGCTTATCTTGTGAGAAATACAGAAGACATTGTATTTAATTCAAATACTTACACAGCATTTCCTTTTGAGTTAGACACAATGAAGCATGTCTCTAAAGGAGAGATACCTTCACTAACTTTAAGATTTGCAAATGCTGGTAGAGCTATTCAAGCATATTTAGAAGACTATGAGGGTCTTGTAGGACAAACCGTTACATTAAGAATAGTGGCAAAACCAGGGGGAAGTGCTTCTTATTTAGAAGCAAGGTCTTGGACTTATGATATTTTAGAAACAACAGCGGATGCTAATTGGGTTTCCTTTACACTTGGTGCTCCTAATCCTTTAGTAAGAAGATTTCCTTTACATAGATATATAGCTAACCACTGCAACTGGAAATTTAAAAGTGTTGAATGTGGGTATAGTGGTTCAGCTACTTCTTGTGAAAGGACATTAGCTGCGTGTCAGGCAAAAAATAATAGCACAAGATTTGGTGGATTCCCTGGAATGGGAAGCGGGAACGTGAGGTTAGCATAATATGGGAGACTATATTAAATATCTTAGAATACCTTATCAAAAAAATGGTAGAGATTATTCTGGTGTTGATTGCTATGGTTTGGTTATGCTTGTTGCAAAAGAACAGGCTAATATAGATTTACCTGATATAAATAATGCTCCAGTAGAAGAATATTTAATAAATGATATAGTTAATGATTATAAAAGTAAGTTTGTAAAAATAGATAAACCAGAGCCATTTTGTTTGGTGGCACTTTCTATTGTTCCGCCGTATACACACCACATTGGTTTAGTTTTGGAAGATTGTAAAAGATTTATACATATAAGGGAATCGCATACAGCACGAATTGATAGTCTTGATTCTAAATTATGGAAACCTATGATAAGAGGGTTTTATAAATATGCAGAATAAAATTGCTGTTAAAAAAATATTTAATCCATTTAACCCTATAAAAGAACAAGGGTTTGATTGGGTTGATTACAGAGGAGAAACCTTATTAGATTTAAGGAATCAATATTTCCCTACTGATATTGATGTTGTTGTTTCCTTAAATGGGGGAATTGTTCCTGTAGAAGAATTAGGAAATATTAGATTAAAAGAAGGAGATTTTGTCCTCTTTAAACCTTATATAGCAGGTGGAGGGGATGACTTATTACGAGTGGTTTCTATGCTTGCTCTGGTAGCTATTGCGATAGCAGTTCCTTATGCTTTAGGGATGTATACATTAACTGCGGAAGGAGCTTTTGGCGGATTTACACTCGCAGGTTCTCTTTTATCTGCTGGAATTATGACTGTTGGTGGTTTCTTAATTAATACACTTCTACCCCCAACATTACCTGGTATAGATGATGCTTCTGGTTTTGACAATTCAAATGCCTATTCTTGGCACTCAGCAACTCAACAAAAACAAGGAATAGTTATACCAAAGATATATGGAATAACAAAAGTATATGGAAACATAATTTCTGTATACCAAGAAGTTATAAGTAATAAGAATTATATTAATGTTCTACTTGGTTTAGGTTATGGTCCTGTTGTAAGATTATATGATTATTACATTAATAATCAACCAGCGGGAAATTTTGATAATGTTGACATTCATACAAGATATGGTTTACTTAATCAGGAAATTATCCCAAATTTCAATAACACAAAGACACAATATACCACAAATGTAAAGTGTTTGTATAATGACCCTTATACTTATGAAACAACGGGAGATGCTTTTGATGGTTTAGAAGTAGACATTACATTTCCTCGTGGATTATTTTTCTATACCGATGAGGGTGCATTAAATCCAATGTCTGTTGATATACAAATATTAATAAAAAAACAGGGAGATAGTTATTGGATTCCTATAACACAACAAACACTTTCTACACCTACAACAGTAACAACAAGTTATTGGTCTAAAGGTAGATGGATTTATAATAATTATTGGGGGGTTGAATCGAATGAATGGGTGGAGATTGAAAAAGGCTCTACTAACCCCTCAGAACATTATGATGGTGAATATGCGGGTGTGGAATATTATAATGAGGCAGAATACAGTGGGTGTTACCCCCTCTTTTGGAGATGGGTAACTGGAAATATAACAAAGATTGTTGAAAAAGTAGTAGATTATGTCACAATAACAGATGCAAAAAATTCGACAATAGTAAAGACATTCAAATCTGATGTAAATCTTCCACACGGAAAATATGATATAAAAGTAACAAGATTAACTGCTGATTATTCAAGTTCGAGATATGGAGCAGATACATATCTTACCGCAGTCAGGGAAGTAGTTTGTGATGATTTTACATACCCAAGACAGGTGTTAGTTGGGCTTAAAGCAATGGCATCAGACCAGTTATCTGGTTCTCTTGACTTCTCTTGTATGTGCCAAGGCTCAAAAGTAGTTACATATACTGACGGTGTTGGAACTTTTGAATACAGCAATAATCCAGCATGGGTTTGTTTAGATATTTTAACCCAGCCTGTATTTACAGATGCAGGTGTTTTTGTAAGATATGATGGTATTGATATATCAAGGATTGATATACCAGCGTTTGAGGCGTGGGCTGCTTGGTGTGATGCCCTTGTTGATGACGGTAAAGGTGGAACAGAAAAAAGATTTGAATTTAATGGAATATTTGATGCTGAAGTGACAATGTGGGAAGCAGCTGTTCAAGTTGCTACTATGTCAAGAGCTTTATTAATTTGGAACGGGACAACTATTTCTGTGGTAATAGATAAGAAAGTTGATTTAAACACAGTTAGTTGTTTATTTTCAATGGGAAATATAAAGCAGGATTCATTTAGAGAAACATTTTTGAGTCTCGAAGAAAGAGTTGGAGAATTAGAAATAAATTTTATTGATAGCGATTCTGGTTATGAAAAAGGGACATTTACTGTATTTGATGCAGATTTAGATAAACCAACTAATAAAACAACAATTACAGCAATTGGAACAACGAAGGCATCGCAAGCATGGAGAATAGGAAAATATATGCTTGCTAAAAACAGGCTTCTTCAAAGAACAATTCAATTTGAAGCGGATATAGATGCAATTTCTGTAGGTATTGGAGACCCCTTCTTTTTTGCACATGATGTTCCACAATGGGGTTTATCAAGCGGTAGGGTGGTAAGTTCAACAAATTCATCTGTTACAATAGATAAAACTGTAACTATAGAAGCAGGAAAATCTTACGCTATAACAGTATGGAAAGGCGATAATACTATAGAAACAAAAACGGTAACAAATTCTCCAGGAGAGTATGAAACTTTAACAATAAGCGGAACATGGAACGGGAATCCAGATGCCTACAATTCAAGATATACTTTTGGCGAATCAGATACTCAGTATAAACCTTTTATTACTTTAGATGTTAGCAGAACAAGTGACTTAACCTGCACAATTAATGCTATTGAATATCAGGAAGGAGTATATGCAGTAGATACTGGAACTCCAGAACTACCTGCAATTAATTACTCAAGACTTTCCCCAATAGAACCTGTTACTGATTTAGAGGTAGTAGAGAAAACAGGGCTAAATGAATCTGGTGTTATTGTCAGAAGTTTATTAGTGACATTTAAAAAACCTGATAATGTAGGATTTAGACAAGCACATATTTTTTATAAAGAATATCCTCTTGGTAATTATATGTATGCAGGGTCAACTATTACTGAAGATTTCTCTATTAATAATGTTAAACCTTTGACTGAATATCAAGTTGTAGTTGTTAGTGAGTCTTATCTTGGGATAAAAACTTCCTTTTCAGAATCGCCTTCATATTTTGTAACTACATCTGGATTAGTTGATATAACTAATTATGTTTTTAGTGTAAAAGTTTCTGGTTTACATATAGACGGTTATCCTAATTCAAATGAATTTGTTGGAAAGGATTGTAAATTTGTATGGAATAGTATTTCTGAAATAGATACTGGGGCTTATGGAGCAGATAGAGAACCTCTTGGTGCAGGACATAGTTTACCACCAGTATGGTTTAAGGACTATGAAGTAAAAATACTTGACAGTAGTGGTGAAGAAAGAAGAATCGAATATGTTCGTAATAATTATTATACATATACTTTTGAAAAGAATTATGAAGATGGGAAAGGAAATCCAGTAAGAAAGTTTGAGATTCAAATAAGAGTTAGGGATAAATTTGGAAGAATAAGTAAAGAACCTGCAAAGTTATCTGTTGAAAATCCAGCACCTGCAGTTCCAACAAATATCATTACTGATGGTTTTATTAAAGCATTTACTGTTAGATGGGATGAAATAACAGATTTAGATAAAGAAGGTTATAAAGTATGGGCACATACCGTTTCGGGATTTACGCCTTCAGAAACTTATGTAATTTATAAAGGAAGGGATACAAGGGTTTTAAAAGAAAATGTTGCAGGTGGGACTTGGTTTGTTAGAGTTGCTGCTTATGATT
>Ga0116184_10001506_pt1 | contig 22161 bp, 26 predicted proteins | sample AD_JPNNA5_MetaG_FD_89886 | JGI IMG/M metagenome (GOLD analysis project Ga0116184, IMG submission 89886) | Active sludge microbial communities of municipal wastewater-treating anaerobic digesters from Japan - AD_JPNNA5_MetaG | ecosystem: Engineered > Bioreactor > Anaerobic > Digestate | place... | reverse complement strand
TGTGAAACATTTAATTTTTTAGCTGTCATTTTTATCCACTCGGTCTTCGGACACGACCTTTCTGGTATATTTTTGTAAAATTCTTGTAAATTCATAATGTTTAATTTTTAATTGTTAATATTTTAACAATGTAAAGATAAAACGTATTTTATTAATTTCCAAATATTTTATGTTAAAAAATGTTAAAATATGTTAAAAAAGACGTAAAATTATTGTGATAATTTTCTTAATCCAGACAGTTATCTTTTCACGGTTGAAATATATTATTGCAATACAAGCCAAAATAACAATGAAAATTATATTATGCCATCTATACGACTTTTTATCCGGCACAATTTCATTATCAATTATTTGCTCAATATTAGATGATAATTGTTCTGTCTTTATATCTGTTATTAATAGCGTGTCTTTACTTACTCCTTTACTCTCTGTTTTAGTCTCTATGACAGTTTGTTTTATTGTCTTCACAGAAGCATTTTTAATACTTATAATATTCACCTGACTTGAATCAATAATATTAATTATATTCTTTATTGTGTCCTGCCTGACGCTATCAGCCTGATAAAACTCAATTTCTGTAACGGTTATTTTTACATTTTCAATTTTCGATGTATCAATAGAGTTCACTATATTTACTTTCAAACTATCTATCTTATCAATAGACGTCTGTGAATTATATAATGATTTCTCAATTTTCTTTCTGCTTACACACGACGAAAGCACTATTAAACATAATAAATATATAACTACTTTTTTCATAATTCTATAATTGCTTCAAGCCTGTTTAACCATCCTTCTAAAAATTTCTTATTTGTGTATTTCATAAGTTCATCTTCAGTTGCTTTTCTGCCGATTTTTCGTTCATATGCCTCGATGCTCTTTTGTGTTATATCATATAAAAAAGCAACTCTTGCCTTAAACAATGAATTAAATAACTGTTCAGTATCTGCCGAATTAACTGCATTTAATGTTTGCTCTCCTACGATGCCGTCCGGCTTTAAAAATAATATCCGTTGCGGTATTATAATAGCATGTTTGCCGGAGCACCAAAGCCAGTCAACCAAAATATTAGCAATCATTTGACTTTCTATTTTATCAGCTTGCCATCTATCCCAATAGTGCGGCTTAAAAACACGATTACGTACATCTTCGTCAGATAATAACTTCAAATCATCTACATCAATATCACCATCTCCATCTTTGTCATATCCTACCTGTCTCCACGTCTTAATAGTAACACCTTTATTTGTTGCTCCTCCGGCGTCCGCAGGGTCATTTACAAATCCTCCTTCCCACTTTAGAATAAAAGGCAATAATACATCACAATTAGCCATTATCTTGCTTCTCCTTGTCTTTAAGCTCGTTTAAAGATATATTAAAGTGCTTTTCTGTTTTGTCAATTAGTATCCGCTGCGCTATTTTTGCCCACCTTGCATCATTACACGAACTTTCATTTTCAAGCATAGACCATATCTGCCAAAAACAGACTGCTCCAGCTACTATATTTGCTAATTTAATTTCAACACCTTCAAAAATAAATTTCTCCATAAGAAAAGCAAGGATAATTAACATATAAATCTTAAGAAGAGTTTTAAACACGTTAGCAAATTTTTCACTTTTAAATTTACCATCATTCTGTTCAGGATATTTCTTTTTTACTCGTCTCGATAGTGCCCAGGCCGTATAACAATCCATAAAAACCGCAAGAGTACAGATAAGAATGAACGGCAGCGTCGGTTCAAAAAAAGCAAATATAGCACCTGCTGTGATAAATATAAATTTTAATAGCACTCCGAATATTTCAATTAATAAATTTTTCATCTTTCAAGCTTCATTTTATTTCTTGCCTCTAAATCTTCTTTTGCTATATACGTTGATGTTGTTAATTGTTTCATTGCTTCATCATATAGTTGCTCTATTGTCAAACTATTATTTTTAATAAGTATATTATAATCATTTTTTGTTAGCTCTTCTTTCTTTATCAATTTCAAAAAGCATTCAGCTTCAACATTATCATAATATATACGTGCGAAAAATTTCGGATTATAAAATAATATAGCTGTATCTCCTAACTCTTCATCATGTGCGACACCGGGGATTAATTCCTCTTTATAACGAATATTACTATTATCAAATACAATAATTCTTTTCATTACAATCCTCCTTCTACTGTTACTGTTGCCCATTCATTCGTTGTTCTATTACAACTATCGTTAAGTAATTCATAAGCTGCTTCTTTACCGGTCGCAGGCCCTTCTAAACAACTTACCGGCGGTTGATATGTACCGCTCGGCGGAGCATTACCATTACCTGACAAGTTGATTGTACCACCTACATTTGTCTTTAAAACAAGTGCATCATAAAAGCCTTTTAAGATATTATCTACTTCATCGGTAGTCAAGCCTGCCGAAAATATAAAGTTTTCAATTCTTGTAAATGCTGAAAAATCACTTCTTGAAATAGTTGTGATAGGTGAATTTATTGTTATATTATAATTTGTCACATTATAGTTTTTGAAATGTTCGCTATTAATAGTATACGTGCCTAACTGACTGAAATAAAGATAAAGCGTATAATTTAATTTATAATTCTTAAAATGTTCACTGTTAATAGTATACGTGCCTATTCTATAGAATAATAGATAAAGATGATTAATTAATTTATAATTTTTAAAATGCTCGCTGTTAACAGTATACGTGCCTAACTGACGGAAATAAAGATAAAGCTGATTATCTAATGTATAGTTCTTAAAATGTTCGCTATTAATAGTATACGTACCTGCCTGACTAAAATAAAGATAAATCTGATTATTTAATGTATAATTCTTGAAATGTTCACTATTAATAGTATATGTACCTGACTGACTAAAATATAATAAAAGTGAATTATTCAGCCTCAAATGCTGCATATCTGCACTGTTAATAATCGGCGTTACAAGTACAGGTCTTAAATCAATGTAACCAAGATTATCACCACATTTCAAGAATACATTTGAGTTAAAATTATTAATTTTTGCATCATTCAAAAATATTTTAGTCAATGCAAGTGAATTAATCACTCTCACAGTATAGGTGGCGGCTCCGCTGTATGCATGTGTTCTTGAACCGGTACCTGTATAATTATTTCCAGACGAATCACCCCAGTTAATTCTTATTCCTTCACTGTTTATAACATCTAATGCATCAAGTTTAAGTGTTTGTGCTCCGGTTGTAATACAAGTCATTGTGAATGACCAGCATCTTGCAACGGCATATTTCGTCGAATAGTTGCCGTCTTTTTTATACATAATCTTCCACCAGTAATCATTCACAAAGTTCAAACCTGTAAGCGTTTTACTCGTTGTCGCTGGCGTAGCCGTAGCAACTTCAGAATAATTCACGCCATCTGTTGAGCCTAATATTGAGATGTTGTCATAATCCTGACCACCGTTATTCGTCCACGAAATTGTTACCTGTGAATCACTATCAACAACTATTTTCGCATTGCTCGTATAACGTGACGACCAATAACTACCACTACGCTTTTTAATTTGTGACCATATTATCCATTCATTATTTCTCATATATTTCTCCTTTCACAGCTATTATTTCCCATTCATTTGTTGTTCTACCAAAACTGTCATTTATTAACTCATAAGCCGCTTCTTTACCAGTTACAGGGCCTATTAAACGATTTGCCGGCTTTTGATATGTACCGCTCGGCGGAGCATTTGTCAAGCCTCCTAATTGAATTTTACCACCTACATTTGTCTTTAAAATAAGTGCATCATATAAGCCTTTCAAAATATTATCTACTTCATCGGTAGTCAAGCCTGCCGAAAATATAAAGTTTTCAATTCTTGTAAATGCTGAAAAATCACTTCTTGAAATAGTTATTATCACATTTTGTGATATTATATCTATAATTACATAATATTTTTTTATATTATAGTTTTTAAAATGTTCGCTATTAATATTAAACGTACTTGCCTGACTAAAATAAAGATAAAGCTGACTATTTAATGTATAGTTTTTGAAATGTTCGCTGTTAATATTATACGTACCCGTTTGTGTTAAAATTAATCGAAGTGTATCATTCAACTTCAAATTCTGCATATCGGCACTATTAATAACCGGCGTTGTAAGGTTATATCCTAATTCAATATAATTAAGATTATCGCCGCATTTCAAAAATACATTTGAGTTAAAATTGTTAATTGCACTATTATCTAAATAAATTTTCGTTAATGCAAGTGAGTTAATCACTTTAATTATATATGTTCCAGCTTGTACGTAATTATGCTGTTTTGGTAAACCATTAGAAGTATAATTATAATTATTTCCCGTTGTATCACCCCAGTCAATTCTCATACCTTCTCCTTCTATAACATCTAATAAATCAAGTGATAATAAATATGCACTTGTTGTGATACACGTCATTGTGAATGACCAGCATCTTGCAACGGCATATTTCGTCGAATAGTTGCCGTCTTTTTTATATAAAATTTTAAACCAATAATCACTTGTATAACCTACAATAGTCTTGCTTGTTGCACCTACATTAGCTGTAGTGAGTGGTGAATAATTTTTTCCGTCATTTGAAACCCATATTGAAATTTCATCATAATCCTGACCGCCATTGTTCGTCCACAAAAGTGTTATATCTGTATCATTTTCAACAACAACTTTTGCATCACTCGTAAAACGTGTTGACCAATATGCATACCAAAACTCACAAATTTCAAGTAAATCTACGTTAGTTAAACACTCTCTTACATCATATTCTTCTCTTAAACTAATAAATCTTCTCGGAAAACCTATGAATTCAAAGTCAATAACTCCACCTTCAGGTTCAATATCTATTCTTATTCCTGTTATTATATTATCTTTCCAATCATTTCCAGACCAGTCCAAATTCCACATATCAGCTATATATATATGCCATTGTCCATCGCTAATTATTTCGTCAATTTGCTTATAATATTCATTTACATAATAATGACTATTTGTAGCATAAAATATAGTTCTTTTACCGAAATTAGGCGGTACAGTAGAAGATACTCGATATTTAATTATCAGATAACGATATAAATTGCCACTTATTGAAAGAAGCTCTTTATATATAAAACTATCGTCAGCCGTTGCAGTCTTTCTTGCATATATTAATCCATTTTCCTCATTTAATGTTAAAGTGCAATTATTTTTCTCCCAAGTATCTACAATTTTTACAGGCGTAAATTCTTCATTTATATTTAACAAATCAAGCCAGCAGTTCATGTTTCTATAATCATATCTTCTCGGAAATCCTATAAACTCAAAATCAACAATCCCAGCTTCAGGCTCAATATCTATTCTTATACCAGTTATCGTGTTATCCTTCCAGTCAGTTCCGCCAGCGTCCAAATTCCACATATCTGCTACATATATATGCCATTGTCCATCACTAATTATTTCACCAATCTGCTTAATATATGCATCATCGTAATTATGTGCACTTGTTTTATAAAATATAGTCCTCATTCCAATAGAAGTCGGGACATTAGATGATACTCTATATTTAATTATAAGATAGCGATATAAATTACCACTTATTGAAAGCTCTTTATATATATAACAATCATCCGCTGTTTTTGTCTGTCTTATATATATTATCCCATACTCGGTGTTTACCGTCAAAGTGCAATTATTCTTAATCCATGCACTTGTATTTTGAATATTTGTATGTTCTTCATTTACATTTAATTTATTATATTTATACTCTTCACCCTCATTAAGTTTAATATACACCGGCAGATTCATTATTTTTTGTAAAGGTTTGCTATACTGCGTTTTCAATTCATTAGCAAGATATTCGTTTAATTCATAATAAACAGATGGTGAATAGCGATCAGCCCAAGCAGACGTCGCAGCAAAAGAAAAATATGCTAACCTTTCAATTGTGTTACATGTTATTTCTGCCTCTCCGCTGCTTCCGCTTAGAACTATCTTATCAATTCTTGCTGTGCCTTCTACATAATCTTGTACGTGATAATAATTGCCAAAAAGGTCACCGGATATATTTATAAAATATGGTTGTTGAGTAAATTCGTCCGGAGGATATGTCGTAAAAACAATATATATTTCTTCACTGCTTATTTTTTGTTTACTTAATTGTACGTCGGCATCGAGAAAAGCTTGTCCATATAAATTTATAAAATTATCTATTGTTGTTTCAATATCTGTATTAAATATCATTTCTTTTGTTACACCATTACATGTTATATTGCCACTTCCACCACTACCTTGTATTAAAATTTTAGCCACTTCCGGCGTTGATGGTACATTGTCTCGCACTGTTGTTACAGTACCTGTGAGATCGCCGCTAATATTAACAATAGTAGTTGCTCCCGAAAAATCTTGCCCCGCAACAGATGAGGTAAAATATATAGTATTTATCTCTTCACCTGTGCCTTGCGAAATTATTACATCACTATCTAAATAGTCGTCATAATATTGAGAAATAAATTTATTGACAACTTCTGATAAAATTTGACTTCTTACCAATTGACCTTGAAATTGTTCAATAACATTATATAAGCCTGAATCTGTTATATCACCAAATTCAGTGTCAATTTCAATATTTCGTCCTTCAATGCCGTTTGTTTTACTGATAACTTTTTCTGCAATATTTTCAGCTTCTTCTTTGTACTTTATTTGATAATACTTATTTTTTAATCTGACACCAAATACATTGTCACCAGGTGTAGCTTCAAGTCTCTGCCAGAAACTTCTTACGCCTCTCCTGTAACATATATTAAACGACGTTGCATACATTTTAAGGTTACGATAACAAGCATAGAACGTTGTATTAACGTCATATACCTCACCATTTTTCACATAACCACCATATAGATTTATATATAATTGACTTCGATATGTTGAAGGCACAACACGTCTGAATTTTTTCCAGCCCGAAAACCCATTTTCAATACTTATAGGTTCTGTGTATATTGTTCCCATATTACCCCATTTGTAATTTTCTGAATCTGCAACAAACAATCCAAGTGGCGGTGTTGTACCTTTGACCGTTATACCTATTCTGCCGCATAAATTATCTATTAATGATTCGTCCGGTTTATACATTGCATATTCAAATTCAAAAACAACATATTCTCCAGGTTTCAAATTCAAATAATCTCCAAATAGCTGATATATGCCTGTTGTATGATCAGAAGTGCTCTTTATAGCTATACCTTCAGTTTCTTCAGCCACAATTTCGCTTATATGTTTAATATTAGCTTGCGTACCTGTTAATGTCCAAAATTTTAATTTTTTATTTGTTATATCATAACTGCTTGCCGGCAGATTATGATTATCTATCCAGCTCTCACGATTACCATAATCAAAATTAACTTTTATGCTCTTCGCTGATTGTTCAAATGTTAATACTCCTCCGTCCGTTGACTTTAGATTTGATTTCAAATCACATCTATCAATAAGAACTTCCGGTTTGATTGATATGCTTGTTTTTGTTGTTTCTGAAGTAAATAGTCTTCCATATATTATCTCATTTTGCAATTCAACCGGCCGGTAAATTGTAAATACATTCTCAGATTGAACAATAGCTGCATTAAACCCTTTCAAAATTTTTAATAATACATCATAACAATTCATCTCTGCAAATAAATCTACATTTATTAGAGTTTGATCGAACGGAGAATCATTTACGCTATTTTTCATAGTTTTTTCGTAAATATTAATATATTCAGCAAAAGTTGCATAGCCTATTTTACCAAGAATAACCATTATTATTTTATTTATTCTCCAAAATCCATTGTAAGGTGTTCCATTATCATCAAACATTATTTCTTTAAGATGAGATAGTCCGTCTATTGCCTGAACTGAAACAAAATAGGGAGAGTCGTCGTACGGCTCCTGATAGTCATTAATAACGTAACCTCTAAAAATATGATTATTATTTTTTGTAATAAAAACTCTACAATACAGATTATCTGATGAATATAATTCAAGAAACCTAAAATGCTGTTTGCACAAAATATTTATAGTAGCAGTTTTTGTTGCTATATGACTAACTTGTTCATCATTTAACTCTTTTTTAAGAATTAAAGGTTGTCCGGCAAGTATGATGCTATAAATATTGCCAGAATAACCATCAAACTGAAATTCCACAATCCAATTATTTTCCTCATTATCTCTAAATTCACCTTTATATTTTGTTTTCCATGTCATATTGTTCTATAATTTATTCCCATATTTCTTTCCATCGCTAAAACTATATCTGTACCTTTTATCTTTCCAACAACTTCAATAGTTTGTTTACCACCTACCAGTCTTTGTAATCTATCAAGCGGTGCGACCACTTCAGGATTTGTTCGTGCACTCGCATATTCACCAACGATCGCAGACGTCGGGCCATAAACTATACCCCCTTCTGCCATTTTTCTTTTCTTACCCAAAGAAGCCATTGTAGCAAGCATCATAGTAATACCGCCTATTGCAGCCAGCACTCCTGCAACACCTTTCCAACCTTCTCCGGCAAAAATATGAGCTGCTGCTAATGTCTCAAGAACAGGTATAAGGGCGAAAGCTGATTCTGATATAACTCCCATAGCTTCGCTAAAATTAACTTCACTATCTGCCATTACGTTATTAATTACAGACCCTACATTTGCAAAGCTATTTGCCATAGTCATCGTAATTCCTCCAAAAGTTTGTGCCGCTTCACTCCAAAAGTCAATAAACATTCGTGCATTTTCCCTCATCGGTCTAAGGTCTAAATTCAAGGCAGGTGCAAATGAAGGCGCTCCAACTCCTGAAACGACCATCGGCGGCGCAAGTGGCAGTGATGGTATTTCGCTCGTTGCTTTTGCAACATTTTCTGTCTTATTTTCAATAGCATCAAGCATATCGCCATACCTGTCAGCAAGATTAAGCTGATTCTGTAAAGCTATTTGTGCATCAAGATATGCCTGCGAATATGCTACTATTTTATCACGATGTTTATCTGTCAAATCATTTATCGGTCTCCAGACGGCAGCATATTTACGCATCTCCGCCGGCAATTTTGCTATCTCTTCATTGATGAGGTTCGCATAATATTCCTGAAATTTTATAGGATTAACATTAAGTTTTTGCTCACTATATAATTTTGTTAAATTACTTAATATGTCGTGCTGCTCTTTCGGTATTTTTGCATAATTAAGTACATAATCCTGTACTAATTTTGCATCTTCCTTAGATATATTATATTTTTTCTGTAAAAATCCAAGTTCTGCTCCAATGCCTTCTTCAGCAAGCTGTTTATGCAGCGCTAATTCTCCCTCGACAGCTTTTCTTATCTTCTCTTCAGCCGCTGCTCTCTCATCAGTCGTTAATTTTACTCTACGAAGTATTCCACGAGCTTCAGCTATCTGCAACTGATATTCTTTTGATAAATAATTAATTGACCTTTGCCTATCTCCGAGATCGTCGAGTATTGCTGAATATTCTTTTGCTGCCAGATAAGCATCTTTAAGTGATACGCTGAAATCCATCGTTGCAAGACTTTGAGCCGTTGTAAGTGCAACTGACTTAATTCCGCTTATAGTATTTGCAAGCTCATCACCAGCTAATTGTGTCGTATCAAATATTTTCTTTATTGTCATTGCAGCCGTTGCGACTGCTCCTGACGTAAATATTGCCGTTATAGTTTTTGATACACCAGATAGCTTACTACTGAAATTTTTTGTTGCATTATCAGCATCTTTAAGCCCTTTTTCAAATTCTTTTGTGTCCAGCCCAAGCTTCGCCTTCAGTTTTCCTTCGTCAGCCATATCACTTTATTCATTAACTTATTCATCTCTTCCCATTCCTCTTTTGTCATAAGCTTATTAACCGGCTTCTTATTATCAATTATTAGCGGCATAATATCCTCTCCTCTAACAGCTGCGGCGCCCTCTTTCCTATGAATATTTATCAGCGTAGCCGTTATCTCACGTTGTAACAGTAATTCTCTCGATATTCTATACTCATAACCTTCTATAATTAAATCAATTTCCTCCCATGTCAGTTTCCAAAATTCATCTATTTCTAAACCTATTTCACCTATAACATATCTAAGTAAATCTCTCCACGTCAGTTCTGCTTTTTTTTTACTTCCTCACCTGTAATCTTCTTTCCGAGAAATTTACTCGTTTGCATAGCTTCAACAATCTTATCAAGCACTCCTTCATATTCATTTATGTATTCTATGAACTCCTCCATACTGCCAACAGAAGTTTCTTCTCCTTTAATTTTACAAGCTGTTACATGCGCAAACCACGCAAGTTGTAAAATCGCATAAACATCAGGCGGAGAAATCATTTTATCACCTTCCCACTTACCATAAATGCCAGTGCTGGCAATTTCATTTAAATCAACTCCTCTTGCAATACAGAATAGTGCCGTTGCATTCGTGCCGAACTTTAGCGAGAAAATTTTCTCACCTACTTTAAGCTCTTTATATCCTGACAGTTCATTCATAAGTTATGATGATGAAGGTATTGTACCTTTTGACAAAGGGCCTGAACTGTTGAATACCGCACTAAGAGAAGCTATTTCATCAACAGGAGCTTTTAGCGAAAACGATTTTAATTTTGCTGCACAACTCCATACCATACCACCGCCGACACCATCTAGTTGTGCCATCTCAAGTTTTGTAATGCTTGTTTTGTTTATCATTAAATCAACAATCTCTTCAGCACTATAAACGCCCGTAGGGTCATAAAGTGCATCAACTGAAATTACACAGCTTCTGCGACCATAATCACTTTCCTCCCAGCCTCCACTATCTTTATCAGACGTCGAGAGTAAATTAACATCTCCATCAAATGTAAAACCAGTTGCGCCTGCAATCGCTTTCCCATCAACGAGAACTCTAAGTTTTGAACCACTAATTTTTGCCATCTCTATTCCCCCTCAATTTTAAAATTTATTACTATTTTGTGTGTTATTATATAACCTGTATCAATCTGTTCAACTGTTGTGTTTCTACGACTAAGTAAAGTCATAAGTAATTCATAATTACTTATTTTAACAGTAGTATTTAATATTTTACTTAATACATCATCTGCAATACTATCCGCAGCTTTATAGGTAGCCATTACACCTGTGTATTTTGTTACCGCAATAATCTCACAACTTACATCATATATGTCACACTCTTTATTTAAGTTCGCAGGTACTAATTCCATATCGCCAATTACAACGTGCGGATATGCAGCATTAGTAGGTGCAATACTATACACAGCTACCGCAGTGCCATTATATGTTATTGCTCCATTAAGTATTGTATATAACCACGTCCTTATGTTTTCAAACGTACTCATCTTTTAAATCCTATTTTTTCAAGTAATTGTAACATATATTTATGTACACGTTCAACAACAGGAAAGAAATAATGCTTTCCTTTTATTTTTTTCATCCATTTTCCTCCTCCAAACTCCTGTACAGCCGCATAATTAACATCAACAACTACTTCACTACTTAATTTATCTGAACTATAATTAGCATGTACAGACCCTCGTAATGTTCCTGTGCGTACAGGCGTTTTCGGTGATGACTTAACTGTCGCAACAATTAGTTCAGAGGCACGAGCAATGATATTCTTACACTCCCGTTTCTTTTTTGCGTCTTGCTCGTTAATCCATTTCCTGAATTTAACTAACTCCTCTTGCGGTAACATTATTTTTACACTATCACTCATTTATACGCCAATATTTTTATTTTCTTCTCATCTATAATTACCGAGTAAATATAATAATCTTCACTATTATATACAATTTTACAATCAGCCGTAACTGCGATGCCAGACTCATTACGAATTATAAACTCTACTGCGGTGAAATATTTTATTCCTGCATATAATAACTCTTTCGAAAAAGATATTTCTTTTTTGTCAGCCCAAATATATGCAACCGATGAATATGTCAGCGTACCACCTCCCTGACTGTCAGTTGTAGCCGACGGTTTTAAAATTTGTATATAATATTTCTTTTCTCCTATCATAGCCATAGTCTTATCCTAAAAGGATCAGCAAGCCTCCTGCTGCTATTATCCATTACTTGTCCTGTCGTATCGGTTATATCTTCTCTTCTTTCATATTGCGTTGCAACTTCTTTCAGTACTGATAATTTCAATACTTCAGGTAATGCCGGACAATCAGGAGCGCCGTATCCGACTGTGTATTCTACTTTTAGAATAACTCCTCCACTTGCATAAAAAGTACCCATTTTAATCTTTGTCCATGGAGCATCTATTACATAATAATCATCGTTAAATGTTAATGCTGTTTCATCACCTTTTAGATTAACTAATTTAACACTATCAACGCTACTTACAGGCTGAACAGGTAATTCAATAATGTTATTTAAGCCTAATAGGTCATAAGTTGTGATAACAGTTTTCTTTGCAAGAGCAAGTCCTGTATAATTCTCAATAGCTTGCCGTGCAGATTTAATAAGACTTGTCAATAACGTATCTTCAGTTGTACCTGCAATTTTACAGAACAGTTTTACTTCAGTAATAGTCACAGGCTCTGTCACAACATCTGTTTTTATCCACGTTTTCATAACACTATATTATCTCTTTTCAAACTTTTATATCTCCGCTCCACAAGTATTATTTCTTCTCCCTTCTTGCGTCCTTCATAATCTTGAAGTAACTTAGTTAGAATAAAACCGTCCGGCAGCGGCACTGCTGTATTAATTTCTTTTTTCTCTTTAATCTGTTCAGTCTTAATAACCTGAACTTCAGGTTTCGTTTTTAATATTTTCTTTTCCATAGCTATAATTTTTTATCTATTGCATTTAAAATGAATTCTTCCATCTCCTTTAATTCTTCTTCTGTCTTCTGCTGTATCTCTGCAGCTCTTTCTTTGCTTCTATCGCTGTAATGCTTATAATTATCCTCAACCATCAAAATTTTCTCTTTCCATTCTTCAATGTCTAATCTATTTTCAATAAATACGCCTGCATACGAAAGTGATTCAAGAAGTCCTGGTGTCTTATTTGCAATAACCGGTATACCATTTATCATAGCTTCAATTGCCGTACGACCATAACTCTCATAAATTGACGGCATCAATAATATTCTTGTTTTACTATATACACTTTTAATATCCGGTGTATTTTCAATGTATTTTATATTTTTTACTGTTTCATCAATTATCTGATCTCCATAACTACCCTTAACGCCAAAAAATTTCTTTTCCGGTAATGCTTTTGCTATATTGATAAATACATCTCCTCCTTTGTTTTCGTTAAGATTAATCAAAGTAATATATTCAGCTCTGCTTTTTCTTGTAAATACTCTCTCTCTATCAACAGGTGGATGTACGATGATAGAAGGATTCGGATAGTTTACCCCATTTTTTGTATATTCACTATTATAAACAACATATATCCATCTTTGATTCATATCCGGTTTATGTTTTTCTGCAATGCCTGCATATACGTGAGTATTATGAACAAAAAGTATAAACTGTTTACCATAATATTCGCATCTATTTAAAGCTTTACCATAGCGATCAAGATGACTGATGACTATATCATGATTATTAAGTTCTTTATTCATTTCATTCATATTTTCGTCGGGGATAACTCGTATTCCTGAAATTTCGTAAGGTTTGAGACCAGTAATAGGTAACATAACAGTTGCCTTATGACCTTTTTTAATAAGATATTTTAAAGTATCATGCACCATCCATTCTGCTCCTGCATTATGTAGCGGCGGAAATCCATGTAGCATTGCAAGTATTTTCATCGTTTAATATATTTAGTTAATAACATATAATGTCCATATTTATCCATTTTACCATCTTTTATTATTTCAAAATCTTTAAAATCATCAATTGTCCATAATGATCTATGTCTTTCAAATTCATTACCATATACAGCATCTTGCTTACAAAATATCGCAGTCGTACCAACAAGTAAAATGCCTCCAGGATTAAGAAGTTTTTTTATCTGTTCAATTAACTTTCTACCTATTTCTTTTTCAAAATGTTCAATAACATCAAGAAGCAAGATAGCATCATATTTACGGTCAAAATTTACCTTCAGAATATCACCAACAATAATTTTATCATAATGCTCCCAGTTAGGGTTACGATATTTTTGAAAAGCTTCTACTCCTTCGATATATATATTCCAACCATTTTCATTATAGCCTAATTCGAGCCATTCCCTTACAGCAACTCCATAAATGCCAAATCCGCATCCTAAATCAAGAATAGTTTTCGGCTTGACCTTTATAAGTTCATTAATAACGTCCGGTAATATTGCAAAACTTCCAATCGGCATATCTTTTAAATTAAAAAGGAGACCCCAGTATCGCCCCCCTCTCGCAACTCAAATACTGGGGTTTTAAACTCCTTAATTATTATTATGCAGTTCCTTCTGCAAGTGCTTGTGCAAACGTTCCATAAATAAACGCATTCGGTCTGTATACACAAATTGCAATTCTTTCATGACCTCTAACAGTAACCATGCCTTTGATAAAATTATCTTCATTCTGATTACTGAATTCAATAGCAAGCTGTCTGCGATCAAATATCTGTGCACCCCTTTTAAAATCACCTACAAGAAACGCTCCAGATGTCATTGCGGTCGAAGTATAAATAGGTACTCCGTCAATGCTTGGCTGCTCATTAACGAATACCCAGGGATATATATACTGACCAGTATCATCTTTAGTGAGTTTTATTTTAGTTGCATCAGAAGGATGCAGTAATATACCAGTAGCCTTATATTCTTTCGAAGCTACTTGTCTTATAGCATCAACAAGTACATCTATCCTCTGCACTTTTGCGTCAGCAAGATTATCAACATATGCAGTTGCAAGGGTAAGAATACCATAAGTTGAGTCTGTAAGTATAACTTCGTCTTCTTTATTGCGCAATTTTTCCGGCAAACGTGCCATGATGTAACTTGTCAAACCATTTACATCCTCAAGCATCTCCTCTGAAAGTACAATATAATTAGTAATTTTCTGTACTGCAGCGTCAATAGCTTTCAGTGTGAAATCTTCTTGTTTATATTCTGCACCTTCAGATGTCACGGCAGCTGCATCGGTATAAGAATACTCTCTGATAAACTTAACAAGATTACTATCTGTAGTTCCTTGTGATATAATATCACGTATACGCATAGCTCTTGCAGGATCGTACACAATGCCTGGTTGATATGCAGGCGGTACAACAACAGTTGAATTGAATGCATTGCTTTCTGTCATATCAAGTACAGTTTTCTGCTCGAAGTTTATCATTCGACCACGCAGGCTTCGCACACCTTCTTTCTTAATAATATCTTCAAATCTTTCTTTCAATTCTACATAAAATGACTTACCAGGGATTGTTCCTCCAAGATCAACACGTTTTAACTTTGCTTCAAGTGCATCAAGATTTTCCTGCATCTTATTATATTTTGCTATCTCAGGTTCAAGCTCCTCTTTTATAGAATTAAGTAAATTCTTTTTCTCCTCCTCACTCGTTGCAGACGTTATCTTCGCAGATAAATCACCGATTTTTTTATCAATGACCGCCCCGAAATCGTCAAGTGCTTTTTTTAATGCTTCTTTTTCCATTTTTTATATTTTTAATTTGTTTAACAATATCTCATATGCTTCTTTAGCGCTCATCTCCTCCGGCTTATTTTTCACTTGAGTGTTATCCGGCTCAAGTTTCTCAACAAGTGTGATAATGATTTGCTGAAGTTGCTTTAATTCTATTTCTAACATCCTTAAAGTTTCATCTGTATAATTACCTTTAAGTGCGCTATTAATCGCATCAATTTTCTTAATAATCTTCTCTGTTATATCTTTAGTTTTTTGTCCTTTAACAGATGAAACAAGTGCTTCAGCATTTGCTCCCCACGTTACAGTACTACCTTCCCATAATTTTATTTCTTTAATTTTTCTAATACCTTTCTCTGTGTCAATATCATGTTTCATAAGCTGGAAACCGATTGAGTGTTCTGTATATACACCATCCTGATACAGTTGAATTACATCTCGTCCGTAAGATGTATCTGATATTTTTGACTCAAAATAAATACCTTTATTATCTTCTTTAAGTACAGAAGGCTTTGACAAAGGTCGCCAAATATCATGTTGAAGTAAATGCATTATTCTCGGTCTTTTGCTTTCTGGACCGTTTTCTTCAATAGTTTTCTTTGCTGCACCAGGCATTATAATATCGTTATCAGCGTCAATATTGTTAAATATAGCAAAATAGCCAGTTATTATCCCTTGTTTAACATCAATGTCCTTTATGCTACCTCCTGAAGTGTCTTTTGTTAAGTAATATTCATTATTCATCTCCCTTCCTCCTGCTTATTTTAACTTACAATACTATAATCTATTTTTCTTACTTTAAATGCAATAGTGCATCTACAATTAATAACTTGCTCAGCCGGTGCTGATAAATCACCAGGACGATCCATCATTACACCTGCAACATCAAATTTCTCTTCTAATTTAACTTTCTTATTATTCATTTCAACATGATCCGGCCTCGTCTTATTATCAATCTTTGAAATCCATATCTTATCCATCTGTTCACCTGTATCTCTTGCCCCTACAATACTGCCCAAATTAGATGCTCCTATAACTTCAGTCCTTGCTATCCTAAGAGCTCTCCAATAATTTATATCTATCATTACTGAATTAAGTGCCTTTTCTATATTTTCTGCAATGCCAAGTGCTCCTATGCCTTCTTCAATGCCTTTATCAATCGTAGCACGTATTATCCTTAAAGCTTGTTTTTTCGTCTCTCCGGTTATTGACACTATTCTACTCCCTGCCTCCGTCATTGCAAAATTTCTTAGATATAGTTTCCATCTATTAACAATTTTCTCTGTTTCGCTTTCAAAACCTGGCAAGGTAGGCTCAACTGCTTTAGTATTATCCTTTACATTTGCATAAATATCTTTTGCAAAAGCAACGCCAACCTTTTGATATAAGTCAGTAAATACTTTTTCTATTTCATTTTTAGAAGGTTCAGGATTAATACCGAAAACATTATCAGGTCGAATTTGTGAAATTATCTCTTTTACCTGTCGGTTAAGAGCACGCCGGATAAGAATATTATATCTCTTCTCAAAAGCTTTTCTCTTAACTTGAACACTTCGTATATATTTCCTATTACTCATAATCGCTAATTTTCATTTTTCCTTCAACTTGCGTCAATAATTCATCGCTTACTTCAGCTGCGTCAATAGGTATATAGCCTGAAGGTATCCAAACCTTGTCCATCAGCGGGTCTTCAGATGTCTCCCAACCCATAATTTCAAGCCGCTGATTCGGTGTTAACCACCAAGCTTGTGATAATGACCCGACTAATGCTGCCCAATCTTCTTGCAATTCAGGTAACATTGACAGGTCGTAATCAATATAGATGTTTTCATCATAGTTCATGCTTATCCACCTATTTAACTCATCTCGAAATGAAGCCAAAAAAGGTATTACAGCATTTGTATATATAGCTTTACTGGCTTCTTTTGTATTACTATATGTTTTATTAGTTGCATCATTGAATAGTTCTGAAGGCACGTGATAAATATTACACAAGGTGCGTAAATCCATCTTATCATTTTCTATCAATTGAAGGTCAACTGGCGGCAATCCCATCTGCTGCCATTTTATCCTCGCTCCCGTTGCTACCCATCTGTTTCGTGATGTAGCCGATGATTTCTGTCTTAACTTTTCTTCAATTGAATCTGCTTGCTCTTTTGTAAGTGTTGATTCTCCTTCAGATGATATAATACCTAAAACACCATTGTTTTGTAAGCTATTTGTTGACATATCATAAGATGCGTTGCTTCTTGTCACAACACGACGTGCAGCTCTGATAGGTGATAAACCGTATAACTGCGACTCTGAATCCGGCGTCCAATATTTTAAGTGAATTATTTCGTCTGCCGAAAAGATTATATCACGATTATTTATTAATCTATAGCCTAAAATCGGCTGAAATCTGTTGCCGGTAATTATCTCAATAAGTTGCGAAGGCAACACCCACATTTCTTGAAGTTTATTACTTTCAAGCTTTATGCAATGTAAATAACTATTACCTGTCAGAAGTTTAAACCCACAAGCCTGCTCGATAAATTCACTCCATCCTTGTAATTCATTCGGATAAGTTAATATTTTTGATAAAGGATGCTTTGTATCTTCTTCAAGCACTTGCTCTTTTAAGCCTTTGTTTTGTAAAATTAATGATTTGTATAGTGTTAATTTCTTTTCGTTTTTTATTCTATAAATTCCCCACGGTATTGCTCCAGCTTTTTGCGTGATGTACGATATAATTGAGTACACATTAGGATTACCTAAATAGCCATTATTGATATAACTCGTCGAATCATCCGGCATAATAGCTGCAGAGCCGAAGCCTACAGCTCTTATAATAGCATCAAGTATAGTAGCCTGCTGACCTTCTGTCGGCAATGCTTTTGTATTTTTTGATTTGAATATATTTTTAAAATCAAATAATTTCATAGTACAAAGAATTCAGCATTATTGTTAATTAACAATTCAGTAACTGCATACACAAGTGCATCTATCCTGTCAGGTGAGTAATTACTTGTTTTGAAATCCCACTCTGTCATCTCATCTTCAAGCTCTTTAAATTTCTGCGTATGATGCACTTTACCTTGTTCATATAAGGCGACGACAGGTTCTGCTCTTAACATCTTACCACGAGATGCGACAACTTTTTTAATCGGCACGGTTTTATCTATCGTTCTTATAGTGTTCTCCACCATATCCCACCCCATGTTAACTTCAGCAATAATTCTATCGGCTTTATATTTGTAGTAAAGCTTTACTGCTTTTTCGGCCCACTCGTTCGGAGTCATCACTCCAGATGCGTCCTCAAGTATAAAAACATGATTATTTTTTGTTTTGCCAGCCACTATTATACCAGCTTCATCAGACGATTTTGTTGAGGTTCCAGACGGGTCAATGGCAATTATTATACGGTCTAAATCCATATTTACCGCCATTCTATTATCATCTATCAAATCCCATGACCAAAGTGCACCTTCAGGCTGACTATATTGAGCTTCATATAACATTTTAAACACTCTCGCCGGTAGCTCTTTTCTTGCTTTTTCAACTTCTTCAGCCGAAAGTATCCCCGCTTTTACAGCATCATACGCTGTAATTCTAAAATATTCAAAATCATTTTCAAGACCTTTTTCTGCTCTACGTGCTAAATCCCACGCCCAATTTTTTCCTGTAACATTACCTATAAACTTTCCAGGTGCTTGCGTATAACTAATAGTTGTTCTTAAAGCATGCCAAGCTTCTTCTTTCGCTCTTGAAAACTCATCGAATACAAAACCATAAACATTTTCTCCATACAATGCGTCCGAATGTTCTGCCGATTTAAAACGTATTATTGTGCCGACAGGTGTTAATATTGATAGTTTTGATAAATTTATTGTATAGATTTGTGAGTGCTCAACTGCTCTTCTCATTCTTTTGAATGCTATATCTGCCTGTTCGTATATCGGAGCAACCCAATAATACTCTTGTCCTACACTGCCTTTATGTGCAAGCTCAAACAACCAGTATATATGACTAAAAGTTTTACCTGATTTAGTCGAGGCTTCTGTTATAGTGAATCTTTTTTTAGAATTAAGAATAGCATTCTGATAATCAGCGAACGCCGGTTTTTTTATAATTAATCTCTGTGTTATTTCTTCTATATTATTCACTCTTTAAATTCAATAACTATATCCTTTATAGTGTGCTCAAACTCTTGCCTTTCAATATATCCTCTTTTCTTACCCTTTGTTTTAAGATAGAAAAATATAGAAGCTTCTTTACCCTCTCCTATGTTTTTCATTAGTGCCGACTCTGCAAAATCGAGGTTTGTCTCCGGCACTTCATTTACCGCTTGAGCAAACTTCTCATCTTTTCTGCACCATCTATAAAAAGTTTGTCGTGAAATATGCATCTGCCGGCATGTATATGATATGTTACCCATAGATTCTTCATAAATGGCAAGGGTCGCTTTCTTTTTTTCTTTTAAGTACATTTTTACCCGTTCACTTTCTATCGGTGCTTTTTTTATATCTGTCATTTCACGTAACTTCATAAATTACAAATATAACAATTTTTCATAAAAAAAAATACTTCATATCAACACCTTTATTAACGTATAAAAGCCTTAATCTTTCGACTAAGGCTGTACTAGCATATCCCCTGTATGCTACTCCATTAAATCATCAAAAAATCTTTTTTCTCAAGGTTTTAACGCATTAAATTCTTCTTTTTTAATTTATTATTTTCAATCTCTCGTTTACAAATATCAATCATTTTACTAAAAGCAACAGAAACAGATTTTATCCCATATATTTTTTTAACTTCCGTGAGTACTTTTATGAAAGACTCAAAAGAGCCTATAATTATACTCGAATTTTCGTCAATATTTTGTTTTTCAAGTTCGTTTAATATTTTAATTATATCATTTTTCTTACTCTCGACAAAAAGTAATCTCATTTCTGTAAATATTATATCTGCATCACTGATTAAGGGGGTAATTATTAAATCCAATTCGTTAAATTCATAGATTTCTTTTAGCATTTGCATATCATCTTTCCCTATTAAGGATATGACTTATATGCTATTACTTCTTTTATTAATTTAATCCGTGTTTTTACCCATTGAGCATCTTTTATATAAAATACTCGTAATGTTCCATAAAAATTAGATTTCAACCATTTTAAGTCATTTTGACTTTCTTTCAAAAGTGTTTTTAATTCATCTATATTCATGTTCCATATTACTGATAAAAACTTCTCATTATCATAACCTCCAAACAAATTCGATAATATTTTTATCTCTCTCATAGTCTTAAATTTTATAATTTACTTTACGCTACATAAGTAAAATTAAAAGTTTTATATTTTACTTTCTTCCCTCTTTAATATTTCTTTTACTTTCTGCCAATATTTTTCTGTCATTTTCCCGCTGCCATTCCAGTCTTTAGCGGCTTGCTCAAAGCTTTTACCTCTCGCAAAATATATAAACATTTCTTTGCTTAACTCATAGTCGTAAAAGTCTTCCAGCTTGTAGTGCGTACCCCTCAAGGCATTGTAATGATCAACCCTTACCTGACGTATTTGAAACCAGCCGACTGCGTTTTCTTTTTTATTGTACAAATTTTGCCCGCTGCTCGATTCTACTTGAACAATTGCTCTTATCAAAGGTTCAAGCCTTAATATTTCTGCTTTTTCTTTCTCGGCTTCAATAAGCATTTCTAAATCATCTTTAGTAAAAGGTTTTAGCTCTCCAGCCGGAGCCGATGCTTCAAATGACAACGAAGCACAAGTAAGAATTAAAAATAGTTTTTTCATTGCATTATTTCATTAAGTTTTTCTGCCATCCGCCTGAATTTCGGGTTAAACTTTACTTCTTCATCATATTTTTTTATCATATACAAAACTGTCGTTCTATCACGTTTAATTATTTTTGCAGCTACCGGCGGCTCTATACCATTTTCTTTGCATTTATGAACAAATAACATTCGTGCATAAAACAGGTCAGTTTTTCTATTTTTTATTGTATATTCATCAAAATCAAGCCTTGTAACTTCTTTTATTGCGTCTTTTATTTTTGTAACCGTAATTAATTCGTTTGTTCCGTATGATTCAAAAAATATCTTTTTATTCATTCTTTTTGCTATATCGTGCTCAATTTGAGCTTGAACTGAATCTGTCCAATTTTCAAGCATATAAACAGAATCAGCCTTTAATAACTTTTGAAGGTTATTCATAAGTGCCTTTTCTAATGAATAGTTTTTTACAAGCCTGTCACTTGCCGGATTTATAACCTTAAAGCCCAATTTTTCAAGGTATTCTTGCGCTTTTTGAAATCTTGCCTCGACTTCTTCAGCCAGAAGCCCTGAAATTTTGCCAGAAATGTATGTTTTCATAGTATATAATTTTAGGTAATTATTTATCAGCTATTTTTCTTGCTTTTATTTGCCATTATCGCTTTATGCATCGCCATTGCCTCTTTCTTTGTTTTGAACTTTTTAATTGTATTTCTTATTAGTTTTATGGAAAACTCTTTAAAGTATTTATAAAGTAGAACCAATGAGATATTTTGAGATAATTCTGCAAATTCAGAAGCAATTCTAAAATGATACTCCATTTTGTTT
>Ga0116184_10001500_pt1 | contig 22253 bp, 15 predicted proteins | sample AD_JPNNA5_MetaG_FD_89886 | JGI IMG/M metagenome (GOLD analysis project Ga0116184, IMG submission 89886) | Active sludge microbial communities of municipal wastewater-treating anaerobic digesters from Japan - AD_JPNNA5_MetaG | ecosystem: Engineered > Bioreactor > Anaerobic > Digestate | place... | reverse complement strand
TTTGAAAATTTTACTCATCTTTCAACAGCCCTTCCAGAACTAAAAGCGAGATTATTATTGCAGGTATTTTAAACTACCGGCTTCTGAATATATTATTACAATATTGCCAGTAATAGCCGCAAATACTTAGTGTGTGATCTTCAATCAGGCTCAGGCTTTTCTTCTTTACACCAAAATTTGAGATTTGTTATTACGGTCTCTCTTACATTTAATTAATATATTCGTTATATGAGCTAAACAATCTTATGACTTTGCTTGCATTGTTACAACATAAAAATATAGCAGTATTTTCATTAACCCATTTCCTTACCAAATCTATATGACACGCTATTCAAAACAAACAAGAATACTGATTGCAGTTGATTGTATAATTTTTGGCTTCGACGGTCAGCAAATGAAACTGCTCTTAATAAAACGCAGCTTTGAACCTGAACAGGGAAAATGGAGCCTGATGGGTGGTTTTGTACAGCCTGGAGAATCTTTTGAAAATGCAGCCGCCCGTGTTTTAAAACAATTAACAGGATTGGGGGATGTTTATATGGAGCAGCTTTTTGCTTTTAGCAAACCCAACCGCGACCCAATGGAAAGAACCGCATCAATTGCATTTTTTAGCCTTATAGATATTCACCAGTACGAGCAGCAGATAAGCCACGAATACCATGCAGAATGGGTACCCATCAAAAAAATGCCTGCACTTATTTTCGACCATAGAGAAATGATTGAACTGGCTAAAGAAAAATTACGCTATAAAGCAGCGCTACACCCGATCTTATTTGAATTGCTGCCCGAGAAATTTACGCTGCCCCAATTACAAAATTTATACGAAGGCATTTACGATGCAACAATTGATAAAAGAAACTTCAGCCGTAAAATATTATCAACAGGCCTGCTGATGAAACAAAAAGATAAAGAGAAACAAAGTTCTAAAAGGGGCGCTTATTATTATAAGCTCGATAAAAGAAAATACATTTCTAAATTCAACGCTTTTTTAAACTTTGTACCCAACCCCAATAAGCTTAAGTAAACAATTTTGCTGTCTTACAGCTTAGCTGGTTTTATAATGTGTTACCTTCATAGCCAATCAAAAAAAGTCAGTATGAAAAAGAAAAGAATAATTTTTTTGCTATGCGTTGCAAGTATTTTTTATTTTATTCAATCCCCTGAAAGTATTGCATCACCTGTATTTCACCATCCATTAGGTGATACTGCAAAAGACAATCAGTTAACAAAAAAAGAAAAGAAAGAAGGCTGGAAATTATTGTTCTCCGGTAACAGTCTCGATGGTTTCAGAACCTATAAAAATGAACCAGGATCATGGTCTGTAAACGGTGGCGTTATCTGCAGTGAAAAGCCTGTTACAAACCACAACCCCGATCTTATTACCAACGATGAATACGAAAATTTTGAACTGGCGGTTGACTGGAAAATATCCCCGCAGGGCAACAGCGGCATTATGTACATGGTAACAGAGCAATACGATGCGGCTTATGAAAGTGGCCCCGAGTACCAGTTAATCGATGATAAAGGCTTCCCCGAAAAAATTCAGGACTGGCAAACAACAGGTGCCGCTTATGCTATAAAGCCTCCGGCACTCTACGCCGCAAATACTCCGGGCGAATGGAACCACACGGTGATCATTGTAAACAAAGGCCATGTAGAGCACTGGCTTAACGGACAAAAAGTTGTGGAGTATGAACTTTGGAGCGATGCCTGGAAAAAAGCGAAAGGCGAAGGCAAATGGAAAGATGATGCTGGTTACGGAATGTCTAAAACCGGGCATATTGCGTTCCAGGCTTCGCACAGCAATGTAAGCAACACCGGCGTATGCTTTAAAAATGTAAAAATTAAACTGCTGTAAATTATTTTTTAAAACCATTGTGAACCCGGCATCAGTTCTTTATTGAACTTCTGTTGCGTCGCACTCTTGTACGTTTGGATCAAAAATGAACAAGTCCGAAAGTCAGGAAAGTCAGGAAGACGGAAAGCCAAACGATCTGTAATTTTCTTTCGGACTTTCGGTCTTCGGACTTGCCGACTTTCTTGTTGCAGTCCAAGTGTGCGACGCAAGGAACGATCAATAGAATTACATCTGCCCGGTTCCCAAAAACTTACAATATAAAATTTCTGTTCGCTTAACTTTCTTATAATTTTATACATTCCATTTCTTGAATGAGTAACTGTTATGAAGCTTGCCGCGGTTGTTTTATTTGCTTTCTCAATCTTTGGCTATAATAAATTATACGCCCAGCGCTGCGATACAATTACCTACCAATCCATGTATTGGACAGACGGCTTTAGCGGCCTTTTTCCACAAAAAATATTTGTATCGGCAGATAATATATTTACAACCGGAATAAGCGCTCCTCTTAATACCGAACGGCCTGAAGCCGGTGAAGTAATGCTTACAAAACTAACCGCAAGAGGCACCCCGCTTTGGTGTAAAAATATTGGCAACTCGGGTTTGCCTTTTCAAAATGACGACTTTGCACAGGATGCTATAAAAACAAATGATGGGGGCTTTGTTTTTGCAGGAAATACTCAGGCCGATAATAACAGTCATTACGATGGCTGGCTGGCAAAAATTGATGCTAACGGAAAAGTTGTGTGGACTGAAATTTTTGATTCGCAGGCCAGCCGGCTTTTTAAAGTAATACAGTTAAGCGATGGAAGCTTTGCTGCTATTGGTGTATCGTATACCAACTTCGAATACGATGGTTATGGTAATACTACTAAAGTTTACAACAACGAAGCATATATTGTTCATGTGGATAAAGATGGCAAATTGCTATGGTCAAGGTCTTTTTTTTCGAAACAAATCAACGCCCTCTTTTCTATAACGCAGTTGCAGGATGGCAACCTTGTTATACTGGGCGAAACAAAAGATAATGGAATAACAGATCCCTGGTTTAGGTATATGGCAAAAGTTGATTTTACAACAGGCAAATTTATATGGACCAATGGCTATCAATATCCGGAGACTGGTTACTGGCAGCCTGATGTAAAAGAAATGCCCGATGGCAGAATTTGTATACACAACGGAAGTAATGTGAGCTATTTTGATGAAAACGGAAATGCTTTAAAAAATATCTTTTTTACGGTTGCAGATAATTCCTGGGACGGGCAATTTGTAAGGTATATTGGCACGGGCTTGCCGGGTGAAGATTACTATTATGCATTCAAATTCAGGTACGTTTATTTGTTTAAAATAAAGAATGATTCTGCGGTAATATGGGCACATACCTATTCGGTTAAATCATTGCCGGGTTCCATTACAGAAATGCGGGATGTAGTTATGGCAAACAATAGCTTTTACATGAATGTAGAAATACAAACGCAGGATTTTCCTAACGCCGGTAGTAATTATTATCCTTACCTGCTAAAAACTGACGCAGAAGGCAATACCCCATGCGCCGATACTTTTTCAACAGCATTTAAATTTTCAAGCCCTGATGTTATGGGCAATTTTGCCATCTCATTTACAGATAACGGCTCTCCGCTAAAGCCTTTTTTTCGCGGCCTGCATTCGAATGACAATTCGCCGCACCAGGCCAAAGATTGTTATCAATTCAGTTGCTGCACCGATACACTTATGTATAAGAACGCCTCGCTTTGCGAAGGCAGCAGTTATACACTCCCAGATGGAAATACTGTTTCAGCAGCAGGCGTTTACCCCACCGCTTTTAAAACTTTCAAAGGCTGCGATAGTGTAATTTTTACAACCGTAAACCTGCAACAAAAAGTAAAGATTTCTTTGGGGAATGATACCTGTTTTGCAAACTCAAATCCCATCACGTATAAATTATCTTTTCCACAACAGGTACAATACCAATGGCAGGATGGCTCCGCAGATTCAATGTATGCCATTACTAAACCAGGGCAATATTGGGTTAAGGTTTCCACCGCCTGCAACAGTTCTGCAGATACCGTGGTGGTGTTCAGCAACTGCGATTTTCCTGTTTACATCCCCAGCGCTTTTACACCCAACAACGATGGACGCAACGATGTTTTTCGGGTGCTCAATTTTCATAACCAGCATTTATTAAACATAAGTATTTACAATAGATTTGGTCAAAAGATTTTCATTACCGCAGATCCTGCTAAAGGTTGGGATGGAATAGCAAACGGAACCATGCAGCAAACCGGCACTTACATTTACATAGTTAAATACAACGATATTGCCGGTCATTATCATGAACAAAAAGGAACGGTAGTTTTAATAAGATAATTTGCCGGTATTATCAATGTTTATTTAAATACAGTATGTTCCCGGCATTTGAAACACTTATGAGGCTTCTGTTGCGTCGCACACTTGTACATTCGGATATTTTATTCAGCATTTACCAAAGCAAAGATTGAAGCGGATGTTTTACCGCAGAGAAAAGAGAGACGCAAGGGAAAAACACTATTGATTTTCTTTGCGCATGTAGAATAGTTTTACATGATCGAAGATATAGTACATCACATCTTCGTCGCTGGTATTTTTACGCAACCAATCATACTCCGGCCTGTATAAATTAATGAACTGCTGCAAAGTATCTCCGGTAAAGCCTGTGTATTGCTGAACAGTTTCTCTTGAAAACCTGTAGTTGATATATGCATCTTTTTCATGCTCGTCTTCTAACTTATATCTCTGCCTTTTACTCTTTTGAAACTTACTGAAATAATCAAGATTTACCACCATGCCCTGCCCATATTTTTCCGCTGTAGCCAGTTTTCTTTTTGGTCTAACAAGATCGGTTAAAAATTCCTGTCTACGTATCATACTGTCCTGTTGGTATTTCGAATAGCCTTTTGCAGTAACGGTTACAGCGGCAAGTTCATGAACCAACGGTGCCATATAAATGATCAGCGTATCCTGCAATAAACTGGTGTAAAGGAATGTTCTGAAATGATAATTATCAGCATTTAAAAAAAGTAGATCATTTATTCCGGTGTACATTGAAAATATTCCACTGGCATTTGTTGTTACAACTTTAGTAGTATTTGTATTGGTGATTTGAGCATTGGTAATTGGCGAATAAGTGATACTATCCAACACATAACCATACACCATTCTTTTTTGCGCAGTTGCATATATTGTTGTCAAGCTTAGCAGAAATATCATCAACAAATAAGTACATTGCTTTGTGTATTTTTTTTGCAGTTTTATAATACAGAAGTATAAATAAGTCATCGTGCAATTGTATTTTTCCATAGCAAATTAGCAATTGTACAATAGCAGGGTTTGTTAATAATTTTATGTACCGGGCTTAAGAATTACTATGAAGCATTCTTGCGTCGCACACTTGTACGCCATAGCCTTGAGCGGCGGCGTACTTGTACGTTTGGATTATGAATTGGGCTTTTTAAAGGAGCGGTATATTTAACTGAAGGATCCGAAGGTTTGGACAGAGAGACGCAAATGTTTTTGGTATAGCGGAAAAGCCGTTTTTGGGTGATGGAGAAATGATTTTCAGTTAGTGGAGAAATGATTTATGAGTGAAGGGAGATATTTTTTGGTTAGTGGAGAAATATTTTTTGGTAGCAGAGAAGTTGCTTTTTGGTAGCAGAGAAATGATTCTTATGTGGTTGAAAAGTAATTTTCTGGCGATAGAGTAATTGCCTGTTTTAAGCAGAGAAATAATTTATGGATAATAGAGAAGTTATTTATGGGTAACAGAGAAATGATTTATTGGTGGCAGAGAAATGATTTATGGGTAATTATGGCATAAAATAAGGGGAAAACATGCCATTTTTTGAAGAAAATAAATTTCATTTTTTTTAAATAAAATATTATTTTGGAATTGCAAATATTGCATTAACACCAAATCTACCAAAAAATGGCAAAACCTATTGTGGCTGAGTACAAATGTACACAGCAAGAACTCTACAGCATAAGTGACACTGTTTACAACAACTTAGAAGACAATTTACCAACTTTTGCGGCCTACAAATCGAAGTATGATGCTGGCTTTGTTGCGGCATTGAAGGCTAACCGAAAGGCTGCAATGGACCTGCCGGATGTGGAGGCAAGGAACACTACATCTGAAACACTGAGGCTGGAGCTAAGCCCGTTGGGCAATAACTGTAGAAGCTATTTCCAGACTTTGAAGGGGTATATTAAGGATGCTTTTCCGGAAGACCAGCAGAAGACCAAATATGATGCAGCCGGGCAAAAGAAATATGCTGCGGCTGCAAATGAAAACTGGGAGGAACTGACGGGGATGAACACAAGCATGAATGATTTTATAACCACCAACATGGTTGTATTAACTACGAAAGGTTTTATGCCTGCTACATTTGTAACCAATGTAACTACGGCAATACAGGCTTTTGCAGATAAATACAGTGAATTTAAACTTGCACGGCAAACGCCCCCGCTAACTGCAAAAAAACTTACTGCCAATAACCTGCTTAATAAGGATGTAACCGACCTGTGTGCGGAGGGACAGTTGGTTTACAGGAATGATGCAGAAATGAAACAACTGTTTGTGTTTGCGACGGTTAAGGATTTGGTTTCACCGCCGGGGAGTGCAAGTTTAAAAACCGCGATTAAAAAGAGCGGTGCGAATACAGTGATACCGAATGCAAAGGTTACTATACAGACTGAGGGTGGTGTGGCGATGGTGGCGATAAGCGGGGAGGATGGTACTGCTGTACATGATAAAATTGACCCTGGTACTTACAACTGTACCGTGGAAGCTGAGGGTATGCCGACTGTGAGTTATATAAAGGAAGTAAATACGGGTACTGCGGCAAGGAAGGAAGTATTTGTTTAAAATTAAAAGTGGTTTATGCTTTTATAAAGGCCCTGCAAGTGCGGGGCTTTTTTGTGTTATATCAGCTATGGTATTTCATAGCATCGGCTATTGTGTCACTTGCCGATCTTATCGGCATCCCGATGTTACACTTGAACCGGGGCTTGTACTTTTTGTTTTTTATAGCAATATTGGCTGCGTAACAATATTTTACAATTAACCAAAACTGCTTCTAAAAATGGTTTACGTATAGCCATTTTTGGCTATTGTTTAAACAGAAAAAATAATTCAACTTGCAAACGCAACCAAAACTCAAACCCAATGAGGTTCTTTATAACGATTGTTTGTACCTTTCTATTAAGTGTTTTGTGTCATGCACAAGGCATTGATACGACTGCACTCTCACAACAAAAACAACTTACCCAATCAATTGAAAATATATCTTCTAAATCATTAGCTTCTATTAACGATCAATATACCAAACTCACTACTACCATTGAATCTCAAAGTGAAAAAGTATTAAAGCGCATACAGGATAAAGAAGCCAAACTGCAAAAGAAATTACAAGGTATTGACAGCACAAAAGCCAAAGAATTATTTTCAGACACCAAATCAAAATACCAGGAACTGCAGGCAAAATTAAAATCACCCGTAGATCAAACTATTGCACAACCCCTGAAAGAATATATCCCAGGTATCGATAGCCTGCAAACGTTATTCAAATTTCTGAATCAGCCCAATTCAAAAATACCGGGCATACCTGCAGATAAATTACAACAGGTTCAAGCGGTGAGCAGTCAGTTAAAAGTGCTGCAAACAAGGCTGCAACAGGCAAATGATATACAAAGCTTTATCAGGGAACGGGAAGCCGAGTTAAAAGCATCACTTGCCAATACAGGGCTTGCAAAAGAGTTGACCGGGTATAACAAAGAAGTATTTTATTACCAGCAGCGGTTAACAGAATACAAAACAATATTGCATGATAAAAAGAAGATGCAAGAAAAATTATTGGCTACCGTTAGAGACTTACCTGTATTTCAAAAGTTTATGCAGCAGCATAGTTATTTAGCCCAACTGTTCAGGATGCCTGAGAATTATGGCACGCCGCAGGCATTGGTTGGGTTACAAACAAGAGCCAGTACTCAACAACAATTGCAGCAGCGTTTAGGTAATATCAGCGCTTCCGGTGGGGGTATGAATCCTCAACAGTATATGCAACAGCAGATTGGAGCAGCACAACAACAAATGAGTGTCTTAAAAGATAAGCTCAACAAATTAGGCGGTGGAAGCAGTGATATGACCATGCCTGATTTTAAATCAAATAACCAGCATATAAAATCATTTTTACATAGGCTTGAATACGGCTTTAATGTACAAAGCGAAAAGAGCCGCTATCTGCTGCCTGTTACCAGTGATATAGCATTAACAGTGGGCTATAAGTTGAATGATAAAAGTATTATTGGAATTGGTGCCAGTTACAAACTGGGTTGGGGAAACGGGTTAAGCAATATCCATTTTACCAGTGAAGGCATAGGCCTGCGCAGCTATACCGATATTAAGCTCAAAGGAAGTATCTGGATCACCGGCGGTCTTGAATATAATTACCTGCAACGGTTTAATGATCTTTCTTACTTGAAGAATATTGATGTGTGGCAACGCAGTGCTTTAATTGGGTTAAGTAAAAAATATAAAGCAGGGAAGAAGAACGGCAATATGCAGGTGCTGTATGATTTTTTGGCTGCAAGGGAAGTGCCTGCAGGGCAATCTTTAAAATTTAGAATTGGGTATACATTTTAAAATAAACCACAATTAATGAAACAAAAGTTTATCAATTTGGTGATAGTAAGTAACCTTTTATTGGTGTTGCATAGCATCGCTCAAACCACTCCCGGTTTAAAAAAATTTACACCTCCTTCACCAAATGCTGCCGCGCTGGGAAAATATGGGGATATTCCGGTAGGTCTTTATACAGGCATCCCAAGCATAAATATTCCGATATACACCTTAAAAGGTAGGGAGCTTGAATTGCCAATTAATCTTTCTTACCATGCAGGGGGTATAAAAGTTGAAGAGATCGCTTCTTGGGTTGGGATAGGGTGGAGTTTAAATGCGGGCGGTGTAATAACCAGAAGTGTGAGGGGGTTTCCGGATGATGTTTCCACTGGCTATTTTAATACAAGGAATACCATTGTTCCTTTAGCCAAAAAATATATAGCGAACCTTAACCCTACAACAAGTTATTTAAGTGATGCAGGAAATGCCGACCCGGCAGATTTACAGATGTTAAACCAGGTAAAAGACCAGATAACTGATGCAGAGCCTGATATTTTTTATTTCAATTTTGGAAAATACTCAGGAAAATTTTTCATGAACGAAAGCGGGCAGTTTGTTGTTTCCCCACTTGAAGCGCTTAAAATAGAATATCAATACATTTCAGGTATAAATGCCAATCAAATTGCAAGGTGGACCCTGACTACTCCAGATGGCGTAAAATATGTGTTTGGCAATTCATTAGACGGGCAAAAAACAGCTATTGAAAAAAATGATAATGCAGCACAAACAGGGATAACCACTACTGGTTGGTATTTGGTAGAAATATACAGCCCCAATAATGATTTAATAACTTTTGATTATAATACCATTTCTTATAATTATAATAATAAATCTGCGGAGACGGTAAACCTCATTTTGGGCGAAAGCGGTTCTCAGCCACCAGCCCATTTGCCCTCTTTTGATAAGAATGTAGTTACTAACTTTATGACCGTTCCCAAGCTAAAGTCTATAACATCTGCCATTGGGAAAATCACTTTCGATGTTACGGCAAGAAGAACGGATTTGCCGGGTGATAGCAGTTTGAATGCCGTTAATATATTTAGCAATCTTGATTTAAATAATCCACTACGGAAGTTTGTTTTTTATTATGATTACGCAAACGGGGGCCGTCTAACTTTAGACAGCCTTGCAGAGCTTTCAGCTACCAATACAACATCAGGCAATAAATATAAATTTGAGTATAATGCAACACAACTTCCCAATCCGGATCCTTATGGAACCACTATTAATTCGCAGGACTTATGGGGTTTTTATAATGGGGTACCCAATAGTGTGTTGCCCCAGTCATTTTATATAAATACACCTGATTACGGCACTGTAACGCTTTTTGGAGCAGACAGGCATTCGGATGAATCGTATATGATGGCCGGAGTATTAAAAAAGATCATTTACCCTACAGGTGGGTACTCTTTGTTTGAGTATGAGGCGAATAAAGTTTACACCTCTAATTCTGATAACAGCATACCTAACCCACCAGCAGGAAAATATGCCAACCTTCAATATTTAACAGGGCAAACCTTAGCTGATACATTTACAGTATCATATGCAACATCAGGGGGAGTACCCGGCGGAACTACAAGAGTTACTGTTTCCTCTATTGCAATGGGGCATACGCAGCCACCGGGGTGCCAAGTATCTCCAAGTGGTTATTCTACCTGTTACACCGCTTCAATCGAGGGGATTAACGGAACATCTTTTCCAATCCAGTATATCAGAGATGGCACATCTACAGTTGATCTGGCTAACGGCACTTACAGGATTGTTGGAAAGGGAGAACTTGTACAAGGATACCCAAATGCCTCATATCTTTTTTACTTAGACCTTAACTGGAGTGAATACCCACCCCAGGGAAACGGTGGCGCCCAATCTATGGTTAACAAAACCATCGGGGGGCTTCGTATAAAAAGGATCACCAATAATGACAATATCAGTACTTCTGTAAAAAAATACCTGTATACTAAATTTAACGATACAGCCTCAAGCGGGGTATTGGTGAATAGCCCCTATCAGTATGGTAATGTATTTGAAGTATTATCAGGTTGCGGCTTTACAGATTACGCCCAGGTAAGAAGCTACCCCCTAACCCCTTTACTACAAACACAGGGTTCTTCAATCGGGTATCAAAATGTAACAGAATTAGCAGGTGAAAATGGAGAAAATGGTAAAACGGAGTATTCTTATACAACAGCTACTGACTTTCCGGATGAACTTAAAGTGTACCGCCCTTATCCGCCATCCTGTGCTTATGACTGGCGAAGGGGGCAACTTTTAAAAAGTACGGTTTATAAAAATTCAAGTGGTAATTTTATTGCAGTCAAATCTAACAGCAATAAATATACTTTTGGTGTAAAATCAAGCACTGGTTATGGCCTATCCGTTGAGACAGGAATACAAATTTCACCATGTGCTACATTAGTGGCACTACCTGCAAATGCTTATTACGTATCGGGATATAAAACAATTAGTGAGTTTTATTATCTCCAGTCTGATACAACACGGATATACGATCAAAATACCCCTGCTTCTTATATCCAGAATATTAATACTTACAGCTACGATACTTCGAATGGACATTACCAGTTGATTGGTTCAACTACCCAAAACAGTAAAAGTGAAACACTTCAAACTGATATTAAATACCCGCAGGACATTGTACTAACCGGAACAGCAGAAACTGCAAGGCAAAATTTAATTTCAAAGTTCATGCTGACACCTGTTATTGACCAGGTAACTTCCAGAAACGGAGTTCAGATTAATAAGACAAGAACCAATTACAAAGTATTTGCGAATGGCCTTGCGCTACCGGAAAGTATTGAATTACAAATCAGCACCAACCCATCAGAAAAACGCGTTGAGTTTTTAAAATATGACGGATATGGAAATATGATACAACAGCATAAAATGGCAGATGTATTAAATTCTTATATCTGGGATTATTCCAATACTTATCCTGTAGCAGAAATAATAAATGCTGATTCTTCTTCTGTAGCTTACACCTCTTTCGAAGCCGATGGCAAAGGCAACTGGAATAATTATACCGGTACTATTACCACTGCCATTACTACAGCAACCATGCCTCCAACAGGCAGCAAATATTACGGCCTTACAACGTCTGCTTCGTTAAGTAAAACAGGGATCATTAGTGGTAAAAAATATATTGTAAGTTACTGGAGTAAAAATGGCGCTTATAGTATTACCGGTGGTACAAATACTTTCATTACAGGAAAGCTTATTAATGGCTGGACTTATTATGAACACACTGTAACTGCAACATCCACTACCATCACCATCATCGGAACAGGGTCTATTGATGAAGTCCGTCTATACCCTTTTGATGCACAAATGACCACTTACACTTACCAGGCTTTAATTGGCATGACCAGCCAGTGCGATATAAACAACCGCATCAGTTATTATGAATATGATGCCTTCGGCAGGCTGCTTTTAATTAAAGACCAGGATAAAAATGTACTCAAAAAATTATGTTACAACTATGCAGGCCAGCCTGCTAATTGTGATATTGCACTGCCTGTATCTATAACCATTACCAATGCTACTGCTGTTTCGGGATTTACTGCTATTTACACGAATACAGTAACCCTGCAGCAAACCGTATTTACAGTACCCACAACAGGAAGCAGTACCGTAACATTACCCGCCGGTATTTATGATGTAATTGTCAGCAGGGCCACAAACAACAACTTATACTCTTTTACAACCTGTACTTATAATACTGTTTGTGGTGCAACTGTACATAATATTAATGTAAGCACTTGCAATACGCTTTTGGTTGACACTGTTTTTTAAACTAAAGAAATCTTAATATGAAATTTTTACTTATGATAATGGCCATTATTTTTCTTTCGTCTTTTGCTTTTACTGATAGTTTATATAACTACAGTTTTACCGGCATAGATGGTACCACGCATTCATTCAATGAATATCAGGGTAAGAAAATATTGATTGTTGTATTACCTTCTTCGCAAACAGCAGAAGACAGCACTTATTTAACCCGGATCGATTCCATTGCCCAAGCAAATACATCTCAATTGATAACCATCGCTGTGCCATCTTATGAAGATGGATATACTGGTGATACTTTAACAGAGTTGCCACAATGGTATTTATCTATACTCAGCAGCAGCGTTATTCTTACACAAGGTATGTACACACATAAAGCATCCGATACTTTACAAAACCCTTTATTTTCCTGGCTTACTACCACCACGCTAAACAATCATTTTGATGAAGAAGTAGGCGGACCCGGTGAAATGTATTTTATTAATGAACAAGGAGAATTAAATGGCGTGTTTGGGCCGGAAGCAAAATGGAGCAATAAAATAGTGAACAGGATGCTACAGTAATACTTTTGTATGAACGTGGATTTTTGGGGGATTACAGGGATGAAACGGATTAAGAAGTTTTAAAAAATGAAGATTGTTTTACCAGCAACAATTTTCATGGCATATTCGTTGCGTCGCAATCCGTTCATCTGCTGTAAAAATGGCATCGTTCTGTTTACACCGAAGTGGTACAAACAAAATTTAAACAGATCTAAGATCATACAATAAAAAGAAATTGTTTATGCGATACCCTTACTTAAAATATGTGCAAAGAACTGCTGGCATAGCCTCTGTAATCTTATGCCTTTTACCAAAGGTATATGCACAAACAATTATACCCAATACCGCCACTGTGCCTGGAGCCGGGACAAAAACAGTAAACCCATTACCCGCCGGATACGGTAGCGGTATTACTGTTAATTATGTGCGTGCATGGGAAGCGGAAAAACCCTATACCAATGATACTTTTCTAAACGGCCCTACACGAACAGTTCAGGAAGTAAAACAAAGCACCCAGTATTTTGACGGGTTGGGCAGGCCACTTCAAACAGTAGCAAAAGGTGTAAGCCCTAATGGTTTTGATATGGTAAGTCCCGTGGTGTATGACGCTTTTGGCAGGGAGCTATTTAAGTACTTGCCTTTTGTAAGTACAGGCAGCAACGGTAATTTTAAAACCGACCCTTTTACTGAGCAGAATAATTTTATGAAGGGAATGTATAATCCCACCAATGATGTTACCAACGGTGAAAAATATTTTTACGGGCAAACAGATTATGAAGCATCACCGCTGAACCGCGTAACCAAAGCTTATGCACCCGGTAACAACTGGGTAGGTGATGGGGTGGGTACGGGTATGCAGTATTTGGTGAATGATGCACTTGACAGTGTGCGAATATGGAGTATCAGTTTAACGGGTGGTGCTGTGCCAACAAGCGCAGCGGCTTATGGTGCAGGGCTTTTATATGAAACCGTAAGCACCGATGAACAAGGCAATAAAGTAGTGGAATATAAAGATAAAGAAGGCCATGTGATACTAAAGAAGATACAGTTATGGGCTTCGCCTGCAAAAGGACATTCAGGATGGCTCTGTACCTACTACGTATATGACGACCTTGGCAACCTGCGGTATGTAATACAACCTAAAGGCACAGACTGGCTGAAAGCCAATAGCTGGGTCTTTGATAACAGCGTATGGGCAAGCAGCCAAATTGCCAAAGAACTCTGTTTCAGTTATGAGTATGACAGCAGGAACAGGATGATTATAAAACGTGTAGCTGGAGCTGGTGAAGTTTGGATAGTATATGATGCAAGGGACAGAATGGTGATGACACAGGACAGCGCTTTAAGGGTACAGGGTAAATGGCTTTACACCGACTATGATTCATTGAACAGGCCGATACTCTCAGGATTGTGGACCGATGCCAATAACCGCAGTTTTCACCAGAACCTTGCAGGTGCAAGTGTTACCTATCCTACACCTTCAACTGGTTATACCGTGCTTACACAAAGCTATTATGATGATTATACCTGGGTAAGCGGCAGTGGCAGCGGGCTAAGCAGTACGGCCATTACCACTTACAACGGTAATACCAGTTATTTTTATACGGCAGATAATACAACTTTCCCTTATCCGCAGGCCCAAACTGCCACTAACCTTACAAGGGGTATGCCCACCGGCACAAAAGTAAATGTTGTTGGCAGCAGTACTTATTTGTATGCTGTAAGCTTTTATGATGACAGGGCAAGGGCAATAGAAACACAAAGAACCAACAACAGCGGGGCAAAAGATACAGCCATTATGCAGTACAGTTTTAGTGGGCAGGTGGTGCGGACACTGCTTTGTCATGGCAAGGGCGGCACCAACCCACAGAATTATAAAGTGCTAAATAAAATGAGTTACGATGCAGCAGGCAGAGTGATACAGGTAAACAAAAAAATTGGTAACAGCCCTGAAGTAATTGTTACAAAAAACCAGTATGACGAACTGGGGCAATTGAAGAAGAAAGACATAGGCCAGGTAAGGAACAGCAGCAGCCAAAACACTTATACCACCAACCCAATAGATTCTTTACGGTTTATCTATAATGTGCGGGGCTGGTTAAGAGGGATTAATAAAGATTATGCCAGGGGTGAAAATAGCGCGGTGAACTGGTTTGGGATGGAACTCTGTTATGATTTTGGTTTCAACGCCACACAACTGAATGGCAATATTGCGGGTATGCGTTGGCGAAGCGGTGGCGATGGTGAACAGCGGAGTTATGGTTATAGTTATGATGCTATAAACAGGATAGTAAAAGCGGATTTTACACAATATACAAGCAGTGCATGGGGTACCAGTGCGGGTATAGATTATTCGTTGCGGGGAATGAGTTATGACCAGAACGGTAACATACTTACGATGAGCCAGATGGGTGTAAAAATAAATGCTTCGCAGTTGATAGATAGTTTGGTGTACAGCTATAACACCAACAGCAATAAACTGAATTATGTAACTGATAAAGTAAATGATGCGAATAGTTTGCTTGGTGATTTTAAAGAAATTAACAACAATACCACGCAGGATTATTATTATGACGGCAATGGAAATTTGAAGCAGGATAATAATAAAAACATCAGCAGCATTACATACAATTATCTAAACTTATCTAATGTAGTTACAGTTACCGGTAAAGGAACAATTACCTATACTTATGATGCCGCAGGAAACAAACTAAAAAAGGTTGTTACTGATAATTCGGTAACACCTGTAAGAACTACAACAACAGATTATCTTGGGTTATTCACTTATCAGAATGATACGTTGCAGTTTGTTGCTACAGAAGAAGGTAGGGCAAGACCTGCAAAAAGAATAGGGCAAAGCGATACGATGTATTATGATTATTTTGAGAAAGACCATTTGGGAAATGTAAGGGTTACGCTAACGGATGAATTGCAAAGTGATTATTATCCTAACCTTACGTTTGAAGGAACTTCGGGTACTACAGAAGTTACCAACCAGGATGCTGTATGGGATGACCGGAATGGTAATACCATTAATGTAATCAGTTCAAGAACGGCAAGGCCGGGGAGTTTTGGCACGAGTACTACCAACGGTAGTTATGCTATGCTGGTGAAAAAAAGTACAGGGGCTGTGGGGGCAACCAAACTGCTGAAAGTAATGAGCGGTGATGTGCTGAATGTATCGGTGGATTATTATTATACCACTGCTTCGGCAAACAATACGGGTGCCAACGGGCTGAATACTTTTGTAAGCAGCTTAATAAACATACTTACCAATAGTGAAACAGCAACAGGTATTGTAAAAGGCAATGCAGGTGTTGTACAAAGTTACCAGAGTGGCGATGGAAATGTTACCAGCTTTTTCTCACCGGAAAACGGAACGGGCGGCACTGCACCAAAGGCCTACCTGCATGTATTGCTGTTTGATGAAAGGTTCGTGTTTGATAATACTAATAGTTATGTGCAGCAGGTGGGTGGTTCGGGCTATACCGTTGGCACAAAAGGAACGATAACGCTGGCACAAAAAGCTGTCAAAAAAAATGGGTATGCTTATATCTATTTTAGTAACGAGACAGATGAACTGGTGTATTTTGATAACTTTATGCTGACACATGTGCGTGGGCCTTTGCTGGAAGATAATGCGTATGGTGTTTGGGGTGGTGTATTATCTGCAATAAGCTCACAGAGTATTGGAAAAATGGATAATAAGTACCAGTACAATGGTAAAGAAAAGCAGGAAAAAGAATGGGCTGATGGCAGTGGGATTGAATGGTATGATTACGGAGCGAGGATGTATGATGCACAAGTAGGGAGGTGGGGCGTGATAGATCCATTAGTCGAAGATGGTCAAGAAGCTACTTCACCTTATACATATGTGGATAATAACCCAATTAGTAGAATAGATCCGGATGGAAGGAAATGGGAAGACAAGGATGGGAAAAATGAAAATAAAAAAGAAGCTGATGGGATACGAGATGGTTTAAATAAAGTAAATGATAAACTTGCCTCAAAGAATGCAAAATTGCAAGTTAAATTAGCAAAAGCTGAAGCCCAAAATAAAGCAAATAGAGTACAAAAATTAAATGATAAAATTACTAACAATAATCAACGAATCGGAGTTAATAAAGAAACGATAAATACTTTAAACTCGTTAGAAAATGATCAATCAAAAACCTTTCGTTTTGGAAACGATGTTACTGAAACTGAAAAGGATGTTAATGGGGAACCTGTTACAATTCAAGTAACTACTTTTGCAAGAGATGCCAACGGTACTTATGTAATTAACAATAGTGGTCATTTGGAAAACAAAGCTCACGAAATTACCCACGCAGGGCAAATACTCAATGGACTTGTAGATGTAAAAGCTGGAACAACAACACCTACCCCTGCAGCTGGTGTTACTTTTGCTGATCTTGAGCATGGAGCATATAAAGCTAGTTATGGAGTGACTGGAGATAAAAAAATTGGATTTGGAAGTGTTGTTTCGAAAATTTGTGGGCTCGATGACCCGAATTTTAATAAAACTGTCGATGAAGGTCTTAAATTAAAAAAGCTGTAAAATGAAAAATGTAAAACTTTTTTTTATTTGCCTTATTCCTTTTTTATCGCAGTCTTGCAAAACTCAAAGAGTGATTCATACAATGCAAGAATTTATTTCTCTTAAGCTTATAGATTCTGGTCACTATAAATATCTGTACTATAATGCAACCCTTGATAGTTTTGTATATGAGTATAACACAGGAAACTATCAGCGTAATGGAAGCTTTTTCAAGTTATTTGCTGATAGCATAGATAATGAACATTTTGAAGTACAAACTCAGCAGAAAAAAAATAACTTAGAAAATGTCCTTAGAGTGCATCTAACAACCGACATTGATGGGGATTATTTGGATCAATATAAAATCCAGATAGTTGACGATTATAATAAGAAGATTATTTTTCATAATGTAAACGCAGACACATTTTTTAATAAGGACAGGATTACAAACATAAAAATCATAGTGAATTTGGCAGATAGATTTTCTAAGGGCATGGGAACCCAATTACCAGCTTTTACGACAATAACTACCCGTAAAATAATAATCGATTCCACTACGAATGAGTTAAGTATTCATATTCCTGTATCTTTTAGTACCTTTTTCTATAAATATCAAAGAGAAATAGACTTGGAATATTTGCGAAGTGCATCTTGGAGATTTAAAGGAAGAGAAGTGCCTATGAAAAATGAAGATTTTTGAATAATAATTATTCCTTCTCCGCAGAGTCTCCTTACATAGGCTTATGCATGGGTTGGGACTCTGCGGCTCGCTACGATAAAAGCTCATTCATAATCCGAACGTACAAGTGAGTGACACAAGCGGCGATGCCATGAAAAACAAAAGCCCATCAATAAATGGCTGCCTTAAAAAACCCGGCTCCAGAACCACAAACTACAAACTAAAAACTGTAAACTATATTTGCGGTTATGCATTATGTTTCTGTTGAAGGATTAACGAAGAGTTACGGTATTACGCCGCTGTTTAATAATATTTCGTTTCATATAAATGAGGGAGATAAGATTGCCATTATTGCACGCAATGGTGTGGGTAAAAGTACGCTGCTGCGCATACTTGCAGGCAATGAAGTTCAGGACGAAGGCAAGCTGTGGATTCATAAAGATGTAACTGTTGCGTTGTTTGAACAGGATCCGCAATTTGATGAAGACAAAACCGTACTTGAAAATATTTTTCATATTGCACACCCTGTAATAAACGCTATTCGCAAATACGAAGAAGCAGAAGAAAGTGGCGATGGCGATGCGATGGTGGAAGCCATGGGCGAAATGGATGAATTGAATGCCTGGGTGTTTGAAGCGAAAGTAAAAGAGATCTTAACGCGGCTTAACATTCATCATTTACAAGGAAGCGTAAATGAACTCAGCGGTGGCCAGCGCAAACGCGTTGCACTTGCTAAAACCCTTATCGATATTGGCTTTGATCACCAGCATACCTTGCTGATGATGGATGAACCTACCAATCATCTTGATGTGGAAATGATCGAATGGCTGGAGCATTTTTTAAATGGTGAAAATGTTACACTGTTACTGGTAACACATGACCGTTATTTTCTTGATGCAGTTTGTGAAGAAATATGGGAACTGGAGCGCAGTAATATTTACACGTACCGCGGCGATTATGAAAATTATGTTGAGAAGAAAGCCGCACGTATTGAAAGCGAATTGGCGAGTATTGACAAAGCAAAAAACGAATACCGGAAAGAACTGGAATGGATGCGTAAACAGCCAAAAGCCAGAACTACAAAAAGCAAAAGCAGGCAGGATAATTTTTATGAAGTTGAAGCTAAAGCCAAACAAAAAATTGTTGATGCGCAACTTCAACTGGAAGTAAAAATGAGCAGGCTCGGTGGTAAAATTCTTGAATTGAAAAAAGTTTATAAAAGCTATGGCGATCTTAAAATTTTAAAAGGTTTTGATTACCTTTTTAATAAAGGTGAACGCATTGGCGTAATTGGAAAAAACGGTGTTGGCAAGTCTACTTTCCTAAACATTCTGCAGGGCATTGAAAAAGCAGATAGTGGTAAAATAAATGTTGGTGAAACGGTAATTTTTGGAAATTTTTCGCAGCAGGGTTTGGTGATAAAAGAGAATATGCGTGTAATTGAATATGTAAAAACTTTCGCCGAAAATTTCCCTTTGGCCAAAGGCGGCAGTTTAAGCGCGGCGCAATTTTTAGAATTATTTTTATTTACTCCTGAGAAACAATACACCTACCTGCAAAGTTTAAGCGGCGGTGAAAAAAAGCGTTTGCAACTGCTCACTATTTTATTTACAAACCCGAATTTTTTAATACTGGATGAGCCTACAAATGATCTTGATCTGCCAACGCTTGCAGTGCTCGAAAATTTTTTAAATGATTACCAGGGCTGCGTTTTAATTGTGTCGCACGACCGTTATTTTATGGATCGTTTGGTTGATCATTTATTTGTATTTGAAGGCGGTGGAGAAGTGCGTGATTTTCCCGGAAACTACACCCAGTACCGGTTGTGGCTGAAAGAGAACGAGAAGAAGGCAGACAAATGGAAAGAACTGGAAGATAAAAAAAGCAAAGGCGAATCTCTGCCGCAGGGACCTCAGCAACCGGTGAACAGCATTGAACCTGCAACAAATGCCTTAAGGAAAAAACCTACATTTAAAGAGAAAAGAGAATTTGAAATACTTGAAAAAGAAATCGCTGATTTTGAGAATGAAAAAAAGTTATTGGCCGAAAAAATGAGCAGTGGTAATTTACCTTTTGAAGAATTGAACAAGATCAGTGAAAGAATGATTGCCATAACAAAACAACTGGAAGAAAAGGAATTAAGGTGGCTTGAATTAAGTGAATTGGTGTGAACGTTAATTTAAAATGATTTTTATATTTATAGATCGAAATTCGTAAATCAAAAATCGTAAATCAGTATGGAACTTCTCGGCGTTGGTTCAAGAATAAAACATGCATCTTACGGTGCAGGTGCAGTAATACGCATGCACAAAAAAGTGTACGAGATCTGCTTTATAGAGCAAGGCATTAAGATGGTTAGCAAAGACCATCCCATGGAGGTAATTGAACGGATAGAACCCGAATACAATGTAAGCTTTGGCGAAGCCGAAGATGCCTTAATAAAAATACTCCGCGAATGGAGCGATATCAGCGAAGTAGTTTCGCTTGGCGATAAATGGAAAGATGGTGTAATGATCTTAAAACCCGGCGATACATCAAAAGAAAAAGAAGTACCCATCGATGTGTTTTTTCACAAGATCGTAATGCTGCGTGACAGGCTGCGTGTTATGGAACAACGCGTTAATGCACACGAAAAACTTACAGATGAGGACAAGATAAACCTGCAGCAATACATCACACGCATCTACGGATCGCTAACTACTTTCAATGTTTTGTTTAAATACAAAACAGATTATTTTGAAGGAGAGAAGTCCTGAAAAAATATTTTTGATACCAGCAGCAGAATCAATGGCATCGGCTGTTGCGTCGCATTTCTTTTATCGTTCTGAACAATCGTCATCTTTTACCGAAGCGAGTTATTTACCTGGCTTTAATATCTCCTGAAAAAGAAATGGATTGGCGGTTATTACTACTTACAACAAGGTCGGCCCTGCCATTATCAAAAATGGCTAAATTCATTTCCCGCGCCTGAGTTTGATTTTTAAATTTTATTACAATAACCCAACCACCCTTTTTTCCGGGAGTTTCATAATATTCAAAATCCGTTGAAGTAAAACTAATACCAGCGTCTTCGGGATTGATGGGCGCTGTATATGCACGTCCAAAATAAGGCAGGTTACTTGTGATGGTGTCTTTAGAAATTTGCAAATCGTAGTTCGATGTAAGCTGCCGTGTATGCCCTGTTGCTGGTGTGGCAGACTGTGGTACAAAAACAAAACTTTTCGACTCAACCAGTGTTTTTAATGCCGCTGCCTGCGCTTCTATCTTATCTTGTTTGGATTCCTGAGCAACGGCAATTTGCATGCTGGCCACCAAAACAAGAAGCATTGCTGCAATATATTTTGGAATTCTTTTAAAGAATAACATAACAGTGCATTTTAAAGATTGAAATAATATCCCTTGCATAAACGAATGCAATATGCATTATGATGCGCAGCTTTCGCATTGGTTTAAATTACAACGATGCCAAGAATATTTTTAACAACCTGTTTGTTTTAAAACCACCGCATCGCTTACAAACCTAAAAAAAGTACATTTTGCTACTCTATAAAATTCTAGGAAATACTTAGCAATTCCACTTCAAAAACCAAAGTGCTGTTGGGGCCAATTTGTGCGCTTACCTGCCTGTCGCCATAACCAAGATTTGCAGGAATAAAGAAACGCCATTTGCTGCCAACACCCATTAGTTGTAAGCCTTCCGTCCATCCTTTAATAACCATATTTAGCGGAAATGTTGCAGGTTGTCCGCGTTTTACAGAACTATCAAATACAGTTCCGTCAATCAGAGTGCCATGGTAATGGCAGGTTACTTTTTGTGTAGCTGTTGGTTTTGCGCCGGTGCCTTCTGTTATCACTTCATATTGAAGCCCGCTGGGCAGTTCTGTTATGCCTGGTTTTTCTTTATTGGCTGCTAAAAAGTCCTGGCCTGCTTTAAGATTGGTTGCGGCCTTATCGTTTTTCAATTGAAATAATTTATCTGCAATTCCCATAATTATAATTTGTGCGAAAGTAAGGAAAGCCGCTTCATTAGAGAAGGCTTTAAAATCATTATCAAGATTTTTGCATTAAAACCTTGTTGCAAACTGTAAACCTGAAGCTGCTGTATATTTATAAAGCACAAGTGT
>Ga0116184_10001498_pt1 | contig 22264 bp, 14 predicted proteins | sample AD_JPNNA5_MetaG_FD_89886 | JGI IMG/M metagenome (GOLD analysis project Ga0116184, IMG submission 89886) | Active sludge microbial communities of municipal wastewater-treating anaerobic digesters from Japan - AD_JPNNA5_MetaG | ecosystem: Engineered > Bioreactor > Anaerobic > Digestate | place... | reverse complement strand
CCGCCGTGCACCAAAACGTCGACATATTCGAAATCAGCGAGGTTCGAGGCGTCCGGCGACACATGGTGCCCGCCGAAAAGGATGATGCAGGAAGGGTAAAGTTTTTTGATTTTTTGGGCCAGCGCCTTATTGTACTCCATATTCCACACGCTGCATGAAAAAGCTGCAAGCGCGGGGGCGTCCAATGACGCGGCGGCAGTCCCGACGTCTTCCCTGGTATAAATGAAACGGCCGAGCCGGAAGTTCGCTTTAACGCGTTCATCCGCCCAGGCGAACGCGGCGATGCAGCCCGCGGCATAGGGAATATAAACCGTCTTCTCGGTTTCACCGTAAACGGGGTTTGCCTGAATGATATAGACGTTTTTTCGGGTTTGATCAGCCGTTTGCATGATTTCCGCCTTCGTTGATATATTCAACGCGTACATTTTTGAGCGCCGACGTCATCACCGTGTCGCCGCGCCGCTTGGCAAAAAGCATCACCAGCCGCGCATATTCCTTCCAGTTGCCTATAGTTTCATCGGCTGTGAGTGTCAGCCGGTTGGCTTTTTTTTCAAGCGGGCTGTAACGGCCGGCTTGGATGTTGAAAAAATAACGGTAAAAATCATATTGCTGTTCCAGCACTACTTTTTCACGGCCGGGCAGACGGATGATATTTTTCTGGTAATTGTACAACTGGGCGGCAACGGCTTTATCGATATCGAAACTGGACAAAAACGGTTCAATCTCCGCCCAGAACCTTTCGTAATCGTAAACGAGTTCCATGAAAGCGCCTTCTTCCAGAAACCAGCCCGTTTCGCCGAAGCGGGAATCCTGATAAGTCCATTCGCCGCTTTCGATATCAAGGCACATCGCGCTGACGCGCTTGAAAAGCGGCCTTATCAGCGTTGTGTCCGCTTCAAGCACGTAATCCATCAGCCGGGTGTAGAAGTCCAGGTAAGCGATATCATGCTCGTGGCGCAGGTACATCGCGAAACAGCGCAGCAGGCCGATGTGGTGAAAGCACTGCAGGCAGGTGCAGAATGTCATGGCCCGGGCCATCATTGCCCGGCTCATATCGGCGGTTTCCACTACGACGTCGATGTATTCCCGTATCTCGCCTTCGCGCGGCGGTACAAAGCGGATGAAGTTGATGGGCATGCGCGCAATGACGATGCCGTACCGGTCGCGGTATTCCTGCTGTCCCATCAGCGAATTCGGGTAGACCTGGCAGGCGTAGACGGTGCAGTTGGTGTGCTGGCCTGCTTCAATCAGGTCGCAAAGCCCGCGGCAGAAAGAATCGTAAGTTTCGCCGGGCAGGCCGAGAATCATTTCCGTATAGGTCGGTATGCCTGCCTCGTTGTATTGCCGAAGCAGTTTTGAAAAGTTCTCGACCGTGAAATTCTTCCGGTTGACGTTTTCCAGCGCAGCGGTGTTCATCGACTGATAAGCCAGCGTCGCGGCCTTGTTGGCTTTGTTGTCATAAAGCAGTTTGGAAATCTGGAACACGGTGTCATTGCTGTTTTTGGCATAGCAGCCGTTGAAAATCAAGGGATAACCGGTTCGCTTTTTGACCTCGACGATATATTTCGCGATGTCCAGATCCCTTTCAAGGATGCCGAAGTTGGCGTCCGCGCAAAAAATGTACTCCGCCTTTCTGGAAGCAAACCAGTCAACCTCGCTTTTGACGCGGCTCATGGGGATCGTTCTGATTTCTTTCGTAAAGCACCAGTCGCAATAGGCGCAGCGGTAAGGGCAGCCGCGGTTGGTCTCCATGATATAGCAGAATTCGTCTGCCCGGCCCGCGTCGATATACCTGTCAAACAAACCGGCCAAATAGGGGGAAGGGTAGTCGGCCAGATTGCCGGGGGCGGCATTTTTTGTTCTGCGCGGCCCGTCTGTGGCGCGGTAGGAAATATTGGGTACATCGTCGAGGCTGTTGCCGCCGGCCAGCGCGCGAAGCGCGGCAAGAAAGGACTCCTCGCTTTCCGCGTGAAAAAGCACGTCGACGAAGGGATTGTCGTTCAGCGCCGAGAAATCGTTGGTAATCTGGTGTCCGCCGAAGAATATCAGGCAATCGGGATAACGCTCTTTGACTTTTTTCGCAAGGGCCTTGCTATACTCGTAGTTCCAGTTCAGGCAGGTAAATGAGACGATCGCCGGATCTTTAATTTTTTTAAGGCAGGCGTCGACGCTTTCGTGCCGGAAAAGAAAATCCGCGATTTCGTATTCGCCGCGGACTGTTTCGTCCTGCCAGGCGAAGGCGGCGAGGCAGCCCGCGGAATAGGGTAAATAAACCGCGCGCTCATAGGTCATGCCGGACTGTACAAAATAGACTTTCTTTTTCATGTAGCCCCCGCATCCGGCTGCGTTTGGCCGTCCAGGTATTCCGTTTCGGTCTCGCCTTTGTTGCTGGTGTGCAGCGTCGCGCCCCTGCGCCGACCGTACCAGACGGTTTCCCTGGCGTAGTCTTTCCAGTTCGCCGTTGCGTTGCCCGCGATGCGCAGGATGTTGCCCCGGATGACCGGCGCCTCGCGTCTGCCTGCGTAAACGCCGTCAAAGTAACCGTACCAGTCATACGCCAAGGTCAAAACAACCGCTTGTGTACCGGGCCTTTTAACGATAGCTCTCTGATAAGCGGCGAGGTCGGCATATACCCCGTCCTCCCAATGGAATGTGTCGAGAAAGGCTTTGATTTCATTCCAGAAGCGGTCGTATTGCAACAGGATTTCAAGAAAAGCGCCTTCCTCCGGGAACCAGGCGCCCTCGCCGAAAAGTTCGTTGCGGTACATCCATTTGCCGTCGGTCAGGTTTTCAAATTCCTTTCGGAACCGCTCGAAGAGTTCGTAAACGAGCGTACCTTTGGCCGAAACGGCGAATTCCAGCAGTCGGCGGTAGAAATCGATGTACTTCAAACCGTTTTCATTGCGCTGGTAAATCGCGAAACAGCGCAGCAGCCCCAGATTATGAAAACATTGCACCAGGATGCTGAACAGGTTGGCCTTGACCCACTGGTCCCCGTTCAAGGTGTTTGTGCCGACGACCAGATAGGAATACTCCGTTACCTCCTCGTCTTTTTCCGCGCTGTGTATATGGTTGAAAGGCATTTTGGCGACACGGATGCCGTGCTTTTTGATATATGCCGGCTGCGCCATCTCCGAGTTCGGCAGCATTTCGCAGTGGTAAACACTGATGGAATTGTGCTGGCCCGCTTCCAGCAGGCCGCAGATACCGTCGCAGAAACTGTCATACGTTTCGCCCGGCAACCCGAGGATTAGTTCCGAGTAGGAGGGGATACCCGCTGCGTTATATTTAGCCAGCAGGCCTGCGAACTTATCCAGCGTCAGGTTGAGGCGGTTGACGTTTTCAAGCGCGTCGTCGCTGAGCGTCTGGTAGGCGAGCGTCGCGCCCTTGTCCATTTCAACACTGTTGAGTTTCCTGCTGATTTCAAAAACGTTGTCGTCGCTGTTTTTTGCGTAGCAGGGCCGGAACACTTTCGGGTATCCGGTCCTCCGTTTGGCCTCGACCAGATAATCGACGATCTCCAGGTCTCGGCGGTACATGCCGAAGTTGGCGTCCGCGCAGAAACAATACTCGATTTTATTCTCAGCCAGCCAGTCAATCTCTGCCTTGATTCGCTCCATCGGGAAAAACCGAACTGTCTTACCTGCGCACCAGTCGCAGTAGGAACAGCGGTAAGGGCAGCCGCGGTTGGTCTCAAGCACCGCTAAAAAGTCCGTGCCGCGGTTCTCCGCAATCAGGTTGTCGAATACTCCCGACAAATAGGCGGAAGGGCAGCGTTCGAGCGCGGGAGGTCCCGCCTCCGGTGTGCTGACGACGCTTCCGTTTTCACGGTATGATATGCCGTTCACGGCATTCAGGGCCCCGGTGCCGAGCGCCGCCAGCAGCTGCGCAAAGGTTTCCTCGCCCTCTCCATGCACCAGAATATCGACGTATTCTTCCTTCTCCAGCATCGCCCCGCCCGGCGTGACATGATGGCCGCCGAAGACGATAAGGCATTCGGGGTGGAAGGCTTTGATTTTTTTCGCCAGCGCTTTGTTGTATTCGTAATTCCAAACACAGCATGAAAAACCGGCGAGGAAAGGGCTCTCCATCCGACCGGCGGCTTCGTCGAGCTTCTCGCGCCGGAAAATGAAGTCCTTAAACACGTAGCGTTCGCGTATCACGGCATCCTGCAGCGCGTAAGCCGCCAAAGCGCCCGCCGCGCAGGGAAAATACAGCGATTGGTCGAACGCAAAACCGGCCTGGATGAGATAGATATTCTTCTTACGCATTGCCGCCGTCCTTTGCCGTCACAAATCCGGAGCAGATATTCTTGCTTTCTTTTCGGCCGTACCAGACCACGTAGCGCGCGTAAGAAGCCCAGTCCGTCATGATGTCGCTGTCGGCGATTTTCAGCGTGATGCGCTGCCTGACCGGCGCCGCGCTTTCGCCTTTGAATTTGGCCGCGAAGTAGTCGTGCAGGTTGTACGCCAGGTCGAACTCGGCGGTTTTGCGGTTCGGCCTTTTGATGATGTTGCGCTGGTAAAGCAGCAAACTGTCAAAAAGGTCGTCGGGAAGTCCGAATGCGCGAAGGAAATCTGCGATTTCATCATAGAAAGTGTCGATCTCTCTGACGATTTTCAAAAAAGCGTATTCTTCGAACGGCCACGATATTTCCCCGAATTCGCTGTCATAACATAACAGCCCGCCCCGGCCCTCGACCACTTCGCGCAGGCGCCGGCGTATGTCGGCGAAGACCCTCCCGCATACGCTTGCGGCGTGATGGTCGATGTAAGCGAGCAGCCGCTCATAAAAGTCAATGTAGGCCACCTTTTTTTCGTCGTGCAGGGCGATGGCGAAAAACTGCAGCAGGTTCATATGGTGGAAGCACTGCACGGTGTAGGAGAGCATATTGGTTTCAATCCACATGTCGTGGTCCATCGAAGCGGTTTTGGTGACGATTTGCGAATATTCCGGTATTTCGCCGCTGTCTTTCGACAGCGCCATGTGCGGCTGGTTGAGCGGTATTTTGCTGATGCCGATGCCGAAGCGCTCGATATAAGCGCGGCTCCCCATCGCGGAACACGGCAGCCACTCGCAGTTGTGCACATAGATGGCGTGGTGCTGCCCCGCTTCCATGAGCATATTGAGCCCGTCGGCATAGCTTCTGTAGGTCTCGCCCGGCAGGCCGAGGATCAGTTCCGTATAGGTGGGGATATTCGCCGCGTTGTACAGGCGCATCAGTTTTTTATAATGCTGCAGGCTGACGTTGGTTCTCCCGACATTGGCGGACGCTTCGGGGCACAGCGTTTGAAAAGCCAGCGTGACCCCTTTGTTCATGTCGCTGTCATGCAGTTTCTTGCCGATGTTGTATATGCGCTGGCTGTTGTTCTTTGCGTATGACGTTTGAAACTTTTTCGGGTAACCGGTTGTGTTTTTTAATTCGATCAAACGGTCGATGATTTCCTCGTCGCGCGCAAGAATGCCGAAGTTTGCGTCGGCGCAGCCGAAAAACTCGATTTTTCGTTTGCAGGCCCATTCGAATTCGTCGTAGACCCTTTGCAGCGGGAAACGCCTGATTTTGGCACGCAGGCTGCCCCAATCGCAGTAGGAGCAGCTGTACGCGCAGCCGCGGTTGGTTTCGAACATCAACTCGAAACTCAGTTCCGGATGGCCGCTGACGATGTCGTCAAAATACCCTTCCAGATACGGGGAGGGATAATCACAGCTGGAATACTCCTTGTAAGGCGTGTTGAAGGCTTTGCCGCCTTCACGGAAAGAAATGTTGGGGATTTCATGCAAATTCCCCTTGCCGAGCAGCGCAAGAAGGATTTGCCGCAGCGGTTCTTCCCCTTCTCCGTGCACGAGGATGTCCATATACGCGAAACGGTCCAGCAATTCGCCGCCAGGCGCCACATGGTGTCCGCCGAAGACGATGATGCATCCCGGATATGCCCGCTTGAATTTTTCCGCGAGTATCTTGTTGTATTCGAAATTCCATACATAGGAAGAAAAACCGATCAGAAACGGTTCTTCGGCCTGGGCGACGCAGGTATCCGGATCTTCGCGCAGGAACTGGATTTTTTTCAATTCGCAGTTTTCCCGGATGACGGGGTCGCTGAAAACATAAGCCGCCACCGCGCCCGCCGCGTAAGGCAGATGGGCGGAGTTGCCGTAGAGGTAATTCGGTTGTATCATGTATATGTTCTTGCGGTTCATGTTTCAGGATTCTCTCGGTTCTGCGGATTTGTTCGAGTCTTTACGTGCGAATCTGACCTTGAGCACGGTGTTGATGTATTTGCATTTGGTAAAAAAAGAGTTTTGCGAATCGCCCTGCTTGCGCACCCGCCACATTGCGGGCACCTCGATGATAGGATAGCCGAGCCGCAGCATTCTCAGGTTCGTTTCCATCCCAATGGAAAAGCCTGTCGATTCCCATTTCACAGAGAGCGTTTTGTCCACCGGCGCGAAACGGTAACCGTAGGTCAAATCTTTGACTTTTGTCCAAAACAGGACTTGAAGCATCTTGTTGAAAATAAAGTTGAGCGCCTTGTTGACACGGCCGTAGCCGTCAAAACCGCCGCCCCTGACCCAGCGCGAGGCGAGGATGATGGCGTCCGGGTGTTCTTTTGCGACGGCAATCATATCCTTGACGACGCGCGGATCCGTATCCATATCGGCGGCGATATTGACCACATGGCTGCCGCGCACCCGCTGCATCGCTTCGTGCAGCGCGCTGCCGAGTCCGGGCCCTTTTTGGTAATACAGCCTGCACGGCACGCCGCAGTCGCCGCTGATGTAACTGTTGATGATGCTCAGGCAATCGGGCGTTGTCCGCTCGCAAACCGCAAAAAAGAATTCAGCCAAGTCCTCGTGCGCGCAGGTGCTGAGAATGATCTCGACGCTCTCGCGCAGGGAATCGGTTTCGTCAATGGCCGGTACAACAATCGAAACGGCTTTGAATGTTTTCAAACGGGCTTTCCCTCCGCCGGGTTAAGACGGCTGCGGTTTGGGCCGCCGGATTTTTGTATATCCTTGCTACGGCTCCTTTAATATATTATTTTATCATATCGGTCTTTTCATTTGCAAGGACGGAGCCCTGACCGTTTGCCGTTCGTCTGCCGTTGCGCCGCCTTAAAAGCGGCCGTTTGAAAAAGTTTATCCCGCCTTGGCCCTATCAACGCGGTTTTGAAGTATAATAAGCATAATTCAGCCGGCGTTCATCCGTCTCGGCTTTGCGGCAAGAGGATTACGGGGACAATTATTATGGGCAAGAAAATGCGGCGTTCTGCGGTAAGCAAGCCCGACGCTGTTATAAAAAAGTACCGGGCGCTTGTCGGCGGTCACCTTGTGTTCAGATGTTTCGACAAGGTGAAATACGAATTGCCTGTCCTGGCGTTTCTGCTGGGGTTCTATGCCAAAGACCATGACTTTTTTCAACGGGATATCTACAATATCCTGCATATCTTTGACTACCGAATCGGTTTTGCCCCGCGGCTGTTTATCGGTTCTTTGATGTCGTTGTTCACATCTTATAAGTCAGCCGCGTTCATGAACCTGTTTTTTAATATCGTCTGCCTGGTTTCCATCGCCGTGTTTGCCGTCGTGTCGGGCCGCGTCATCCGGCGCTCGGACGACGAGGCGCGCGGCGCCGCAATACTGTTCGTTCTGCTGTTTTTGGCGGTCCCGTATTCGAGGACGATCTTTTTCCCGCGGCTGGTTTCACTCGAACGCTTTTTGGCCATGTTTACGCTATTGGCTTTCACAGCCGTCGGCAAGAAGGGATTCCGCTGGCTCGTCCCCTTATTGATTGCTGTGAGTCTGGCGACCTATCACGGTTATGCCTTCACTTATATGCCGGCTGTTGCCATTGTCCTGCTGTATGAAACACACAGGCGGAAAAACAGCAAGCCGGCTGTTGCGCTGTGCGTGGTCAGTTTTGCCGCCATGGCCGCTTTTTCGGCCTACTTCTACCTTTACCGGGGCGTACCCGGTTTTGAGAGTGTCGAGCAGCTGATACAATATTCGCTGGACAAAACGGATATCCGTGACCAGGTGGGGGAATTTAAACTCGACTGGGTTTTGCAGCTTCTCGTCCTGTCTCCGGGCGAATTTTGGGCATTGAGCCGGCACTTAGGCGTGCTGAAAAACCTCAATTTAGAGGTAACGGGCATACTGGCGCTGCTTCCGCTGCTGCTGCTGTTTTTCCTGATATGGTACTTCGCTTTCAAAAAAAGCACGGGCAGGTTCGAGAAATTGATTTACCTGCTCTGCCTGCTGGCTCCGCTTACGCGCCTTCCGATGCTGGTTCTTTCACAAAACTATCTCCGAAGCAGGATTGCGATGGTCGTCGCGCAGTTTGCGCTGTTATTCTATTTTCTTCATGCCGGCGACGCCGCGGTAACACAGCAGGCAAAAAAAATATGGGGGTTTTTCAAAGAACATTATCTTGCGCTCGCTGCCTTGACAGCATATTACCTGTTTTTCGTCAAACTCCGTTAAATGCCGCGCCGTTTGCGGCGCAAAACCGTTTCATCAGGAAAAGGCATCCGTATTGCCGGAAAGGAAGGCCGTCCGTTGCTCCGCTTGAACGAGCCCAAAAACAATAAAATCTTCTTTTTGCTGATGGGTCTGGTTTCTGCCGGTTTTTTCGCGCTGTACTATCTGTTCAACGTAAAGACCGGTTATCTCAACGATGACTACACCTACCGGCTTGTCTTTGAAGGCTGGCGCGTTGCCGCGGACCCCGTGAAGGTCGCCTCTCTGAGCGATATTGCCCGAAGCATGAAGAACCATTATTTTCTCTGGGGCGGCCGTGTGCCCGTACACGCGGCGGTCCAGCTTTTCCTGTGGCTGGCCGGCGGCCGTGTTTTCGATGCGGTCAACGCCTTAATGGCGGTTCTTCTCGGCTGGCTGGTCTGGTTTCATGCCGGTTTCGAACGCAAACACGGCGCTTTGCCCTTTTTGCTCGTCAATGTTCTGCTCTGGTTTTGCATGCCCCAGCCGGAACTGACCTTTCTCAATCTGACCAATTCCATTAACAATATGTGGACTTGTGTCTTCGTGCTCCTTTTCCTGATTCCTTACCGCCTGTTCTTTGCCGGAGACCGGACAAAGCGCCGAGGTTTTTTTTCGGCCGCCGCGATGGTTCCGTTCGGCTTTTTGGCCGGCTGGTCAAGCGAACCGGCAGGCGCCGCCGCAGGAGCGTTTATTGTCGCTTTGTCCGCACTGACGCTCAAAGACGGCAAAAAACTGCCCGCCTGGGTTTACAGCGGGCTGGCGTCGCTCGCCGCAGGCTGGGCCGTCATGGCTTTGGCGCCCGGTTACCGCTACAAAGCCGCGCACTATTACGGCGTGCAAAATGTTTTGAAAAACGCTTTCGTCCATTTCGGCGCGATTCAGAAAAACCTTTGGTCCGTCACGCTGGGCAACCTCTGGCCGCTGCTGGCGCTGCTGGTGCTGGCGGCGGTTTCTATCCGCGTGGCGCGCCGAAAAAAGAAGGCCGCGCAGCGCAAAAAAAATTCGCGGCGGAACCCGGCGCCTGCCGACGGGTCCTTGCGGATGGAGGGCTGTTATATTTTCGGAGCCGTTGTCTCCGTCGCGATTTATGTTGTTTCGCCGGAGTTTGTGCCGCGCTACCTTTTTCCGGCGGCCGCGTTCCTGCTGATTGCGTTTTCGTCGCTGTTGAAACGGCTGCTGCAAGAGCTGGAACTTGCGCCGCGCTTGCGCCTTGCGGCGGGCGCCGTCGCTGTGCTGGTTTGCCTGGCTGCCGTTTCGGCAGATGCGCTGCGCGAATACAGCGTCGTGAATTATAACGGCCGGCTGGCTTCATCGCTGGAAAATGATATCGAAACGCAAGTGCGGCAAGGCAAGGCCGACGTGGTCGTGCGCGGCGACTACCGCTTCCTTTCGACGGGCCGCATGTCTATCTACCGGTACGATTTCATCGAAATGGAAGTGCTTTGGGGCGGCCCCGATAAAAATGCTGAAATCAACCGCCTGATTGCTGCGAATTACGGCGCGAAAAGCTATGTCAATCTCGCGCGGATGTCCTACGTCCAAGAAAAACCCTGACATGAGGCGCTGTGCGCGGCACATGTAGGCGGGCAACGAGAAGGGGGCGGCACTTTGAAAAAAAGCAAACCGGATGATAAGGCCGGCGGCGCGCTTTTTTCACGGGGCGATATCCGGCGGGTGTTGCTGCGCTGGGCGCCGTTTTTCGCCATAGGCGCCGTCTGTGCCGCAGCCGTATGGCTGCTGGCTGGAAATACGCCGCCTTTTGCAGACGATATGATGTCCGGTTATGTTTTTCAAGGCTGGTATGTCGATAAGATTACCGCGCCGAAAGTAACGGGCCTCGGGGATATATTTCACAGTCTTGTCGCATATTACCAAATATTTCGCGGCCGCGTCATTGCCCAGGGTTTTGTACAGCTGTTTGTTCTGGCCGGCAAAGGATATTACAATTTTTTCAACGCCCTGGTATGGGCCGGAATCAATTATCTGGTCTATTTTCACGCCAACTTCGGCAAAAAGCCTTCCTGGCGGCTGTTTCTGCTTATCGCAGTTGTCTTCTGGTTCCTGACGCCGGATTTCGTGTCGACCGTACTGTGGATGTCCGGCAGTTTATGCGTTATGTGGCCGGTATTTTTCGTGCTGCTGTTCCTCGTGCCTTACAGGCGGCTGGCGGCCGGGAGCGCGCCTGCGCGCCGTTGCGCCGCTTTAACGATGGCCGTGGTGCCGCTCGGTTTTGTCGCGGGCGCTTTTAACGAGCATTCTTTCGGCCTTTCCCTCGGCTTTTCTGTGCTGGCTGTTCTTTTCGAATGGATACGCAAGCGGAAAGTTCCCTTCTGGGCGGTTGCCGGCATCATGTCCACCGCTGCGGGCACGGCTTTTGTGCTGCTTTCACCCGGCAGCCGTCTGGAATCTTTGAGGCAGTACGGCATGTCGCCGGCCCGTCTTTTTCTCGACAGGTTCCCGGGCAACCTTTTCGACGCTGTCCGCATGAGTTTCAAAGTCACCAAATGGCTTCTCCCTTTTCTCGCGGTCTTGCTGCTTTGGCTGGTGATAGACAGCCGCAGGCAGGAAGAAGCCGCGCGGCGGACGAAGAAAAGGAACAGCGCGCAAACACGGCAAAAATGGACGCTTGAGTCTTTTTTCAACGACCGTTTCGGCCTGCTTGCGCCCGCAATGTTTTTTGCCTGCGCCGCTGCCGCGGTCCTCATTTCCGCGGCGCTGCCTTATGTCGGTGAGCGTTTGTTTTTTCCCGTTTTCGTTGCCGTCGCGCTGGTCTTGTTCAGCCTGCTCAGCCAGGCTGCCGACAGCCGGCTCGGCAGGGCGGCCAAACCGGCTGCCGCAGATGCCGCGAACTGGCGCAAAGCGCTCCCGACGCTTCTGGCGCTTGCCCTGTGCCTTGTCGCGCTGCTGGATTACGGAAGGGAATACGGTATCTATCACCGTTATTTTCTCGTGTACAACGAAGCGGTGGATTCGATTGTGCGGGAAATTGACGCCGGTGAAAAAGACATCGTCGTCCCCAGAAACGAAATCAATGCGAAAATAACGAAAAACGGCAGGCTGCTCAATTTTGTCAACTATTGGACTGTCACCGGCGTGGGATCCGACCCGCAGTCGATGGAGAACAAGTGGATTGCCTATGCTTTGGGGGCCGACACCATACGTTCCGGCAGTTAAACGTTTTTTTCAATGAGGTTGCCATGAAGGGACTGATTCTGGCCGCCGGCAAGGGCGTCCGCATGAAAGGGTTGAAAGGCAGCAAATGCCTGTTGCCCGTGCGCGGCACAAGCCTGCTTGAGCGCCATATCGGGCGCCTGCTCGGCATGGGGATTGATGACATCATTATTGTCGTCGGCCCGAGGGGCGGCGATGTAGTTCGGCACGCCCGTATGAGCAGCGCGGGGGCGCGGCTGCGTTTTGCCGTTCAGCCGGCGCCGGCAGGTATCGCCGACGCGGTGCGCTGCGCGGTACCCTTGCTGGGAAAGGACGATTTTGCCCTTTGCCTCGGAGACGAGATGTTTTACGGCGACAGGCCTATGGAAATGCTCCGCTTTTTCTCGGAGACCGGAGCGCATTGCATCTGCGGTGTCGTGCCGGGCGAGCCGGCGGAAGAAATCCGCAAATGCTACACCGTTATGACGGATAATCAAGGCAACTTGCTTGCGCTTGAGGAGAAACCGCGCCAACCCTTTAATGAGTTCAAAGGCACGGGTTTCTGCCTGTTCCGCGCCGAAGCGCTCGGACCGCTCGGGGTTTTGCAGCCCAATCCGGAAAGCGGGCAGTATGAACTGTGCGACTGGGTGGCCGCCTGTATCGGCGCCGGTCTGCAATGCAAAGTATTTGCTTTTGCGGAAAGGGAGTTCAACATCAACACCCGCGAAGACTATGAAAACGCTGAAAAGTATGGACGCCAAGAGCCGGAAAGCGCTGAAAAAAACAACAGCGTCGGCTCTGCAGAGGAAATGGGGGGATTGCCATGACCCCTCCGGCCGAACGCCGGCGAAACGCCTGCTCTCGGGCGATTGTCAAGGCAATGCCCTTTACAGTGATAGCCCTCTCGAGTTTTGCCGTCTATCTGCTGTTAAACATCGATACGCCGGCTTTCGGCGACGACATCGCGATCATTTTTCAGGATTTGAACCCGGACCCCGCCGTTTTCGAACCGCACCGCATCACCTCGATAGGCGAAATGCTGACCACCCTGCTCGATTACTATTTACACTATCGCGGCCGTTTTGTCGCGGAGGGCCTTGAAATCTTTTTCGCGGTCCGGGGCAAGCAATATTTCAACCCGCTCAACGCGCTTGTTTTTACCGGCATATCCTGGCTGGTTTATTACCACGCCAACTTCGGCAAAAAATCCGACTGGCGGCTGTTTTTGGCTGTTTGCGCCTCTTTCTGGTTTCTCACGCCCAACTTGACGAACACCTACCTTTGGATGGTGTGCGCCCTCAATAGCGTCTGGCCCGTTTTCTTCATTTTGCTGTTTCTGGTTCCCTACCGCTTTCTGCTCGCCGGCAGGACGGTCGGCCGCCCGAAACTCGCGGCGGCGCTCATCATTCCGGCAGGGTTCCTGGCGGGCACTTTTAACGAACAGTCTTTCGGCCTTTCGCTGGGCTTTGTGGTTTTGACGCTCGTCGCCGTACGGTTGCGGCGAAGCCGCCCGCCACGCTGGTCTCTTGCCGGCCTGGCAGGTGTAATCGGCGGTATGCTGCTGCTTTTCCTGTCGCCGGGGTATCGTATCAGCACTGCGGAAGGATACGGCGGCAGTCCGCTCGCGCTGCTTTTTAAGCAGCTGCTGTTTCGCCTTGAGGGTGCCGTAATGGTGACCTGGCGCGTTTCGTGGGCGCTGCTGCTCGGAGCCGTTGTTGTTTTTGTCCTGTTGATGTCGGTTATCCGGGCATCCCGGCGCGACCAGCCGACATTGTCAAAGAAAAATGCGAGGACGCCGTCTCCTTTATCGTTGCAGGCGCTTCTCGATGACAACGACGGCCTGCTTTCGCCCTTTATATTTTTGCTGACCGCCGTTGCGTCCGTAGCGGTAATGTTGGGGCTTCCCTATTTTGAGTATCGTTTGTTTTTCACGGTGTTTACGGCTTTTGCGCTGCTGTTCTTTTCGCTGCTGGCAGAACTGGCCGCCCGCGTCGCGCGGTCGAACGGCAAAGCGCGGGCTTTCTTTTCAAGAAAACTCGTGGCGGCGGCGGTGCCGTTGCTGCTTGCCGCGGCCACGGTGACGGATTTTTCACTGGAATACCGCGTTTATCATCAGCATTCCGCCGTACACGCCGCTGTCGTCGCGGATATCGAAAAGCGCGTCTCCGCTGGCGAAAAAGACATCCTCGTCCGCAATGTCACACAGATTCCGCAGCAGCTGCTCCCCGAACGGAGGCTGCGCAGTATTGTTGTAAACTGGACGGTGACCGGGCTTACGGAAGACGCAAGCCAACAAATCAACAGATTTTATGCCGTTTATTTCGGCGCGGAAACCATACGCGGCGAGCGCAAAGCAGGCGACCCGCCGGTCAGTCCGAAAGACGGTATTGTTGCCCGATATCATTACTGAAGAATCATTGCCGGGCGTCCCGCGGGGCGCCCGGTTTTATCATCGATGAATACCACATCGGCGGTATAATATGCTATAATAACTCTCAAAGCAAAATGGAACGCTTACTGCGCCAAGCTGGAGATAATCGTATGAAAACCATTTCCGTTGTGGTCCCTGCTTTCAACGAGCGCGATAATATCGCGGCCCTCTATGAAAGGACCTCCGCCGTCATGCGCGCGCTTTCCTCTTATGATTACGAGTTCATCTTCCTTGACGACGGCTCGACAGACGGTACCAGGGACATCATCGAGGACCTTTGCGCAAGGGACCCAAAAGTCAGGGCGGTGTTCAGCGCGCGCAATTTCGGTTATTCGCGCACGATATTTTACGGGATGCTTCTTGCGCAGGGCGACTGCGCCGTGCTGCTGCACGCCGATTTGCAGAATCCCCCCGAACTGATTCCGCAATTTGTCGCCCAGTGGGAAAACGGCTGCCAGGTCGTTCTCGGCGTTAAAAAAGGCAGTAAAGAAAACCGTCTGCTGTATTTCTGCCGCAAGTGCTATTATGCGCTGATGAAACACATTTCCGACTTTGACCATGTCAGCCAGGCGACCGATTTTGAACTGCTCGACAGGAGTTTTCTCGAAATCCTGCGCAGCGTACGTATGAGGACCCCTTACCTGCGGGGCTTAATCATGGAGTACGCTCACAGCATCGGACGCGTCGAATACACGCAGGAAAGGCGCCTGAAAGGCAAATCGCATTTTAATTTTTACCGTTACTATGATTTCGCCATGCTCGGCATCACGTCCACCTCAAAAAAACTTTTGAGGCCCGCGACCCTTTTCGGCGCGTTCTTTGCACTGGCAGCGGTTTTGTTCGCTTTTATTGCGGTCATAGCACAGTTGATCGTCCGCGGGGATGTTTCTGTCCTTATAACCCGGTTGCTGATTTTGCTGCTGCTGTTTGCCGCGGGCGTGCAGACCTTTTTTATAGGCCTTCTGGGCGAGTATGTGCTCGCGCTCATCGGCAACGCCGCCGACAAACCGATTGTGGTGGAAAAATTGCGAATCAATTTCCACGATCATCAGTGAGTTCTTAAATAATAAGTCGAACGTTTCGTGCAGCCCGAAAAAAGGCAATAAGGCGAGGAATATCGTCTGTTCTTTCCGAGAGGGGATAAAATGTGATTTATGCCGTCATTACACTGGGCGCAATCATTGCCTTTGTCCCCGCCTATTTCTATTATCGAAAAAAAAGCGCCGGCCGTTACCCCGCCAGGTTTTTCATGGCGTTACCGGTGTTTTGGATTCTGGAATTCTGTGCAATGTTCTTAGCGGCCTATAATAAACACGGAAAATGGAACGTTGAAAAGACGGATTTCCCGCTCGTCATGACCGCAATATTAACCGGCGCTGCTTTATCTGCTGTCGCCGTTTTGATCATTGCCTATATTGATCAAGCCAAAACAAACGCTTACGGGAAAAAATGCCTGTTTACCGTAAAAGGTATCGAGTTCTTCCCGTTGAACTCGCTTGTCTATGCGCTGGCCGGCCTTGTCCTGGTTGTGGCGGCCATGTTCGCGATTGAAATCGCCTTGGCTTCAAGCAGCGGCTTGAACCGGTGGAACGAAGACGATACGAAAATAAACAGCATGATCCACGAAAAACTGAAAACAGACCAGGAATACCCCCTTGTCAAAGTCAGGGGCACATCTTTGGAGAAAGATGCGAAGGTGAAGATACTCGTACTCGGCGATTCGTTTATTTTCGGCTACGGCTCGGCCAATATCAATTACCTGTGGTGGAACCAATTATCGGGCGAATTGGCAAGGCGGGGATATGACTGCGCCGTTTACGCGGCCGGATACGGGGGCGCTTCAACATTTGACGAGCTTCAATGGTTGACAACGACGCCGATGCTGGCCGATCTGGATCCCGATATTGTGATCATCGGGTATGTGACCAACGATGCGGAGTATGACCCGTCAAGCGGCGGCAATTATAACCATTCGGGCCATTATTACGGCACCCTTTCTCAGGTTGTCGACATACCCCTTGAAAAATTATTTCAAAAGTTCTTGCCGAATGTTTTTGCGGGCGTCGATTACGCCGTTACGCTTAAGTTTTCAAAACTGGGTTTCGTGCAAAAACGAGTCGGTTATCAGATAGCTGACTGGGAACAAAAAATTGTCGAAGGGAAGATGCTGTCGGACTACAATTCTTATGTCGTCGAGCCTCTCGGCAGATTTGCCGCCACCCTGGATATTCCCGTTATTCTCGTTACGACTCCCCACATACCGTCGATTGAGTATTTTGAACCTAAATACAAACCCGTCCTGCCTCTTTTCGAAAAGGCGGGCATCAGGACGTTCAATTTGCTCGATGATTTTTACGCGGCCTGTTCGGATAAAAAATACGCGGACAATTTAGCCATCAATCCTGCCGATTCGCATCCCGGCACAGCCGGCACCTGGTTTTATTCAAAATATATTGCCGATCTTCTGGAAGCGGATTATCCGGATGTCCTGGGCGAAAAGACCATGACAGGAAAAGAAGTTTATAATATTGAGGTCAATGACTGGATGCCGTATTCGTTATCCCCGAAAGTGGTCGACGAGGGCCCTGCGGCGGCGCGGTATATCGTTTCATATCCTGCGGCGGACTCGTCGGAATCCTTCCTGACCATGCCCGTGAAGAAAAACTATGTCAGATTGAATTTTAAGCATCCGGTCGACCTTTCCTCTGTTTTGATTGAGGGCGAAAAGCTTTCTTCCGCCGAACTGTATGTCACTGGCATCAATGAAGAACTCGGCTTTGACGATCAGGTATTTCATCATCTTGGTAAAAAACAGGGCCGGGTTCTCCGATGGGCTGACAACACCGCGTTTCGAGTGACTTCTCTTTGCTTCAACGCACAGACGTCGGACGGGTCGGCAGCCGAACTGACTGTGCGAATCGCTTGCAAAGAAGGTGCCGTTGCCCCGTGAAAAACGATGTCGTGCTTGGCATTTCGGCTTTTTATCACGATTCCGCAGCCGCCGTCATCAAAGCCGGTGTCATTGCCGCGGCCGCGCAGGAAGAACGGTTTACGAGAATCAAAGGAGATTCCTCTTTTCCGCACCATGCGATTGATTACTGCCTTCAAGCCGGCGGCGTCTCGATCGAAGATGTCGGTTATATCGTCTTCTACGAAAATTCCGTCGATAAGTTCGAACGCCTGTTGACCAGCGCGCACATGACCGCCCCGAAAAGTATCCGCTCTTTTTGGGCCGCGATGCCCAAGTGGCTGACGGGTAATTTATGGATGGAAAACTTGGTTTCAAAAGAGCTGGGCGTCAAGAAACGCAAAATACTCTTTTGCGGCCACCATATGTCGCATGCCGCGAGCGCGTTTTACCCGTCGCCCTTTGAGGATGCGGCTGTTCTGACCATCGACGGCGTCGGCGAATGGTCGACGGCAACCTACGGCATCGGGCAAGGGAACGCTATCCGTTTGGAAAAGGAACTCCGCTTTCCCAACTCCCTGGGATTGCTGTATTCCGCGTTTACTTATTATACGGGCTTCAAAATCAACAGCGGGGAATATAAGCTGATGGGGCTTGCCCCTTACGGAGAGCCGCGGTACGCTGACTTGATATGCGAAAAACTAATCCATATCAATGCCGACGGCAGCATCATTCTCAACCAGTTATATTTTGATTATACTTTTGGCGTCAAAACCATCAACAAGAGATTTGAGGCTCTTTTCGGCAAGCCGGCAAGAATGCCCGAAAGCCCCATCACCAGGCACGATATGGATATCGCCGCAAGCATACAAAAGGTGACAAACGATGTGATTCTGAAAATGGCTTTGCACGTTAAAAAAGAGACGGGCATGAAAAACCTGGCCCTCGCCGGAGGGGTTGCCCTGAACGTTGTGGCGATGGGCAAATTATTGAGAGAATCCGGTTTTGAAAGAATATGGATACAGCCGGCCGCTGGCGACGCGGGAGGCGCCCTGGGCGCGGCGCTTTTTGTATGGTACGGCATGCTTGGCAAAAAGCGTTCCGCAGAACCGGGCGACAGTATGCAGGGCTCCTTTCTCGGGCCTGAAATATCGCTCAACGGCAAAAGGGACAACGAGCTGTTAAAAAAGCTGGGCGGCGTATGGACCACGCCGAAGGAAAGCGAGCTGCCCGGTATGGTTGCCCGACTCATAGCCGACGGCAAAATTGTCGGTGTCGCGAGAGGCAGGATGGAATGGGGGCCCCGCGCGCTCGGCAACCGCTCCATACTCGGCGACGCAAGGGACAAAGAGATGCAGTCGCGCATGAACCTGAAAATAAAGTTCCGCGAAAGTTTCCGCCCCTTCGCGCCGATGGTTCTTGATGAAGACGTTGACAAGTATTTCGATGCCGGCGCCGAATCGCCGTATATGCTGTTCACCTTTCCGGTTCTCGAATCCCGCCGGCTCGCCTATGAAAAAGACAGCGAAGACATGATAAAAACGGTCAATCAGCCGCGTTCCGACATTCCCGCGGTGACGCATCTCGACTATTCCGCGCGGGTACAGACCGTTGACGCGGCAAGGCACCCGTTTATGTACGCCGTGCTCAGCCAGTTCAAAAAAATGACCGGGTGCAGCGTCATCGTCAACACGTCGTTCAATGTGCGCGGGGAGCCGATTGTCAATACCGCGCAAGACGCATACCGCTGCTTTATGGCGACGGACATGGATTATGTGGTGATAGGCGGCAGATTGTTTGAAAAAAGCAAACAAAAAAACCGTCAGTTCGACCGGAAGGAGCAAAAGGAGTGGCTGGGGAGGTTTGAACTTGACTGAATCATATTTACAGGCAAAGCGCCGGCGGGAGGCCTTTGAGGAACAGAAGGGCGAAATCGTTTTCGGCCTTTTGGGCGGTTTTCTGCTGCTCGTGCTTGGCGTGATGAACAACTGGCCGATTGACGGACAATTCGGTTTTTTTACGGTGATGTCGTACGTCTTCATCGCCGCCGGCCTGTGTTTCATCCTTTTGGCCGTCGTTGTCCCCGCTTTGTTGAAATGGCCCTACAAAGGCTTCGTATTTCTCGGCAGAAAAATCGGCGGCGCCGTTCTGATGGTTCTGCTGACGGTCATTTACGGGCTGATAGTTTTGCCGGTCGGGTTGTTGTTCCGCCATAAAAGAAAACAGGCGGGCTTTTATTCATGGACAGGTTCGTTCCCTTACAAAGACGCTTCGTTTGAAGCGGTGGGGGCAAAGGAACAAAAAGGTTTCGAAAGCCCCGTCCCGGCGCAGTTGCCGGGGAAAATATATATGCTCTTTGAAACGCTTGTCCGCAACAAGCGTCTGTTTCTCATCCCTGCGGCGGTTTTGTTGATTTTGCTTGGGCTGATTCTGTTTTTTGCCGCGTCGAATATCGTTTTCAACTTCTTTATTTATACGTTGTTTTAACCCGAACGACGCCGCTTATTCCATAGGCCGCCTTTTCGCTTTTCGTTTCGTAAAAACCTCAATATTCATTCGGCGCGCTCAAACGCTGCCGCGGTGCGGGGAACAGGAAACATGAAATCATTCGCGACCGGCTTGAAATTCGCCAAGTCAAACACGCTGCTTACGAACGGGCTGAAGGAATAACATGAAAGTTTTACTCATTAACGCAGAGGCGTTCCATGTCAAACACAAGGCGGCAATCCCGCTGGGGCTGCTGTCGATTGCCACATACCTTGAAAAAAACGGCCACACGGCGGTCATTCTCGACCGCGCGCTGGAAAACACGCCCGCCGTCAAAACGCTTGACGCGTTCAAGCCCGACCTGGTCGGGGTTGCCGCGCCCGCGTTCAAATGCTTTGCCGACGCCGTCCGCGTTTCCCAAGAGGTCAAACGCCGGGGCATTCCCGTTGTCTGGGGCGGCGCCGTCACTTCCCTGATGCCCGGCATCGTGCTCGACAGCGGCGCGGCGGATTTCGTCGTCGTCGGCGAGGGCGAAATCACGTTGCTCGAACTGATTGCCGCGCTGGAAAACAATACGCCGCCGGGCGAAGTCAACGGCCTCGCTTTCCGTGAAAACGGCAGCACCGTTTTCACCTGCGAGCGTGAGCCGGCGGACCTGGCCGAACTGCCTGTCATCGATTTCAAGTTTGTCGACCCGCGGCGGTATTTCGTACGCAACGTCGCGTGCGAGCGTATGCTGCACGTCTATGCCTCGAAAGGCTGCGTTTGCCGCTGTACTTACTGCTACAACCCCGCTTACTGCGGCGGTCTCTGGCGCGCCCGGCCGCCGGCTTATTATCTGGAAGAAATCCGCTGCCTGGTCGAGCAATACGGCATGGACGGCGTCTGTTTTGCCGACGACCTGCTGACGCCCGACAGCGCCCGCCTGGCGGCTTTCTGCGAAAACATCCGCGCCAGCGGCCTGCGTTTCATTTGGGGCGGGGAACTGCGCGCCGACTGCTGTACGCGCGAAAACCTGCAGAGCATGTACGATACCGGCTGCCGCTGGCTGTATTTCGGTATCGAAAGCGGCGTACCGGAACGGCAGAAACTCATCGGTAAATGCCTCAACCTTGACAAAGCGAAGCAGACGCTCGCCTGGTGCCGCGAGATCGGCATTGTCACCTCGGCGTCGTTTATCCTGAACTTTCCCGGCCTCGAAAGCGACGAACTGCGCCGAACGGTCGCCTATATGCTTTCCCTCGGCGCCGACTTGCTGATACCGTCCTTTTACGGGCCGATTCCGAAATCCGCGCTTTACGAGCAGCTCGTCGCGCAGGGGCTGATGAGGCCGCCGGCCAATTACCGGGAATGGGAAAAAATCAAAATGATGGACCTCTTCGGCGCCAATTATTCCGCCGTGCCGGACAGGGAACTGCGGGTGGTGTCGGCCCATTTTTATCTGCGCAATTTTTTCTGGAAGTATGAAGACGGCGGGCAGTCGCGCGTCTATGTGAAAAAGGCCTTCGGCCAGGTGCATGAATTTCTCGGCAGGGGAGGCCTGCGTTCGCTGCTGCTGCTGGCGCGCGCCGCCGGGGAGTTTGCGCAGGTCGTCTTTTATGCGACGGCGTTCCCCGCGATACGCAAACGTTACGGTTTGAAATAATCATTTCGCTGCAAAGGAAAAAGCATGAGAGTCCTCCTCGTCAACGCCGCCACCGGATATGTCAAACAGAAAGCGCCCCTCCCGCTGGGGCTTCTTTCCGTCGCGACGCATCTCAAAAACAACGGCCACGAAGCGCGCATCTATGACCGCGCGGTTGAAGGCGGAGGCTTCTCACGGCGCCTGGACCGTTTTTCGCCCGGCCTCGTGGGGATTTCCGTTCCGGGGGGCATGAGTTTTGCAGACGCGCTCAAACTTTCCCGCGTCTGCAAAAAGCGGAATATTCCCGTCGTCTGGGGCGGCCCCATGGCGTCGCTGGTCCCGGAACTTGCGCTGCAAAGCGGCGTGGTTGATTTTGTCGCGCTCGGCGACGGCGAAGCCCCTACCCTCGCGCTGGCTGATGCGCTTTCCGCAGGGGAGCCCGCGGAAAACATCGCGGGACTGGCGATGCTTCGCGGCGGAGAGCCGCTCGTCAATAAGCCTGACCGGCCGGCCGGCCTGGCCGGACTCCCCGTGATTGACTTCACCTTCGTCGACGCGTCGAAGTATTTTTTCAAAAACCGTTCCTGTGAGCGCATGCTTCATGTCTACGCTTCAAAGGGCTGCACCGGCACCTGCGCGTTCTGCTACAATTCCGGCCTTGCCAAAGGCTGCTGGAGGCGGCGTCCGGTCGGCTATGTCGTGGAGGAACTGCGCTGGCTCAAGGAACATTACCGGATCGACGGCGTCTATTTCGTCGACGATCTCATCGCGCCCGACCGCGAAACCCTCGCCGGCTTTTGCAGGGCGCTCATTGCGGCAAGCCTGGACATTGCTTGGAGCTGCGACATTCGCGCCGATTTGTTTGAACGGGAGGATTTTTTCTTAATGGCGGAAGCCGGCTGCCGCTGGGTCATGTGCGGCATTGAGAGCGGCACGCCGGCCGGCCAGCGGCTGATTAAAAAATATCTCGACCTCGACAAGGCGAGAGATACCATGCGCTGGTGCGCCGAAGCGGGTATTTTCACCACGGCGACCTTTATCACCGGCCTGCCGGACCAGACCGAGGAAGATTTGAAACAGTCTGTCGCCTATATGCGTTCACTGGGCGCCCAGACCGTTATCGGCGGCATTTTCGGCCCCTTCCCGGCAACGGAGATGACCCTTG
>Ga0116184_10001495_pt1 | contig 22318 bp, 21 predicted proteins | sample AD_JPNNA5_MetaG_FD_89886 | JGI IMG/M metagenome (GOLD analysis project Ga0116184, IMG submission 89886) | Active sludge microbial communities of municipal wastewater-treating anaerobic digesters from Japan - AD_JPNNA5_MetaG | ecosystem: Engineered > Bioreactor > Anaerobic > Digestate | place... | reverse complement strand
TGCCGACGGGGTGAAACTCGTTATTACGGTAGACAACGGCATCAGCTGCCTGGACGAAATCCGCCTTGCGAACGCTTTGGGTATGAATGTCGTGGTCACCGACCACCACAAGCCCAAAGCGGAACTCCCGGAAGCCGCCGCGGTGGTTGACGCCTATCGCGAGGACTGCCGCTGCGCGTGCAAGGAATACGCCGGAGTCGGCGTTGCTTTCAAATTGGTATGCGCGCTTGAAGGTCTGCCGGCAGAAGACCTTATCGCGGAGTACGGAGACCTTGTCGCGCTCGGCACGATAGCCGACGCGGTCAACCTGACGGGAGAGAACCGGACGCTGGTCAAACTCGGGTTGGAGGCGCTGAACAATACCGCACGTCCGGGCCTTAAGGCTTTGATTGAAACATCGCGCGTCGGCGGCAAACCCGTGGATGCTGTCAGTGTCGGTTTCGCTCTCGCGCCCCGTATCAATGCGGCGGGGCGTATGGGTTCCGCCGCGCGTGCGCTTGAATTGCTGACGACGGAGGATGAGGAAACGGCCCTCGCACTCGCCCTCGAGATTGAGGAAGAAAATGAAGCCCGGCGCAAAGCGGAAAGCGAAATCCTCCGCGATATCGCCGCCAAGTTTGAAGAGAATCCCTGCCTGCGATACGATAAAATCTTTATCGCCTACTCGCAAAACTGGCACGCCGGCGTCGCCGGTATTGTCGCGGCGAGAATGGCGGAAAGCCTCGGAAGGCCTTGTATAATCCTGACCGGAGAGGACGGCACCATGCGCGGCTCTTGCAGGAGCATCGAAGGGTTCCCCATCTATGATATACTGCAGGCGGTTTCGGACTGCCTGCTGCATTTCGGCGGCCACGCGCTTGCCGCCGGGCTTGAACTGGAAAGCGCCAGAGTCAACGAGTTTATCGGCCGCGTTCGAGAAACCGCCGAATCCATCGAAATGCCCGTTCCGCTCCAGCCTATTGATATCAAACTCAACCCCGGCTCGCTCAACCTGGCTTTCGCCGAGGCGCTTAGCCTTTTTGAACCATTCGGCAACGGCAACGCCAAACCGGTATTCGGACTTTTTTCCATGACGGTGGAGGAGGTCTTGCCTTTGGCGGGAGGCAAACACACCAAACTACTGCTGGCAAAAGGCGCGCAGAAAATCGCCGCCGTCTGTTTCCGCGAGGAGACGCAGTCTTTTCCCTATGCGGCGGGTGAAGTCGTCGACCTGGCTGTTGCGGTGGAAAAAAACGAATACATGGGCAAGGCGAGTCTGGGTGTTTATGTTCAAAATATGCGGCTTTCCGGCTCTGACGACGACGCGGTGTTCCGGGCATACAGGGATTACGAGGCGTTTATGCGCGGCGGCAGCCCGCCGGACGCGGACGCGGCGCTTATACCGGACCGGGAACTGCTGGCAAAGGTTTACCGTTATTTCAAGTCCAATCCGGGGAAAAGGCACGATATGGAACTGGTCGCGCGCGGCATTGGCAGCCCGAACAGGTTGTGCGCCGTGCTGCTGGCGGTCGAGGTGCTCAAAGAACTCGGCATTGCAGTCGCCACGCCGGAAGGCGCGGTGATGCTTCTTGAAAAGGAAGGCAAGGCAAACCTGGACGATTCTGCGTTTTTAACGGGTTTTCAAAAGGCCGTGGCTGAAGTTTGATAAAGATTCGGAGGAATCGATGAACCCGGCGTACAGGGACGACGAGGGCATGAAAAGGATCCTTGAAACCGTGGATAAAACCTTTTCGCCCGCCGAAATCGAAAAAATCAACAAGGCCTACGAGTTCGCGTGCGCCGCGCACGACGGGCAGAAACGGCTGTCGGGCGATCCTTACATCACCCATCCGGTCGAGGTCGCGCTGATTCTCGCCAAACTCGGCATGGACGCGGATTCCATCGCCGCGGCGCTGCTGCACGACACTGTAGAAGACACCAGCGTCACGCTGCAAAGCATATCGGAGCAATTCGGCGCGGAAACCGCGAAACTGGTAGACGGCGTGACCAAACTCGGCAAAATCCCTCTGGCGACAAAGGAAGAGGAACAGGCCGAAAACATCCGCAAAATGCTCATGGCCATGTCCAACGAGATACGGGTCATTATCATTAAACTTGCCGACCGCCTTCATAACATGCGCACGCTCAAACATGTCGCGCCGCAAAAGAGGCGGGACAAATCCCTCGAAACACTCGAAATCTACGCACCCATCGCGCACCGCCTCGGTATCCGCACCATCAAAGACGAACTCGAGGACCTGGCCATCAGTTACCTTGATCCCGTCGCATACGGTGAAATCGAGGAGTCGCTCGCGGCGCAGAGCAGAACGCGCAAAGAGTTTCTGGAGGATATAAAAGCGCAAATCAGGCAGCGGGTGACCGCGCTGATACCCGACGCTACGGTTGAGGGGCGTATCAAGAGCGTCCACGGCATTTACCGCAAAATGTATATGCAAAACCGTGACTTTGACGAAATATTCGACATTTACGCCGTGCGCATCATTGTCAATACCGTCAACGACTGCTATAACTGCCTCGGGCTTATCCACGACCTTTACAGGCCGATTCCGGGCCGCTTCAAAGACTATATCGCGACGCCCAAACCCAACCGTTACCAGAGCCTGCACACGACCGTTATCGGCCGCGCAGGCATACCGTTCGAAGTCCAGATACGGACCTGGGATATGCACAAAACCGCCGAATACGGTGTCGCGGCGCACTGGAAGTATAAACTCGGCATGAGCGGCGGTAAAATCGAGGAAGGGCTGCCTTGGATTCAACAACTGATTGACAGGCAGAACGACCTTGAAAATGTCGAGGACATCGTCCGTACCATTAAGACGGACCTGGTTCCGGAGGAAGTCTACGTCTTCACGCCGAAGGGCGACGTCAAGTGTCTGCCGATGGGTTCGACGGTCATCGATTTCGCCTACGCCATCCATTCGCAGGTCGGTAACAAGATGACCGGCGCCAAAGTTAATTCCCGTATCGTACCCATCGACTACCAGGTGAAAACGGGCGACATTGTCGAGATCATTACCACATCGCAGCAGGGGAAAGGCCCCAGCAGGGACTGGCTGAATATTGTCAAAACCAGCGAGGCGCGCAGTAAAATCCGCTCCTGGTTCAAAAAGGAAAAACGCGATGAAAATATCGCGGAGGGCAAAGCGGAGGTCGAGCGGGAGTTTCGCAGGAACTTCATCCGCCTGCCGGAACCAGCTCTGCAGGAGTTCCTTCAGAAGATTGCGGAGCGTTTGCATTTCGGCGCGGTGGAGGACTTCTACGCCGCGGTGGGCTACGGGGGCATTTCCATCACGAGGCTGATGCCGCGCATCAAGGACGATTACACAAAGATTGTCAAGGCGGACAACGCCGAGGTACATATCGCGCCGGAGAAAAAACGCACTAAAAGCAGCGAAGGCGTCATTGTCGAGGGGATCGACAACTGCCTGGTCAAATTCGCCCGCTGCTGCAACCCGCTGCCGGGCGACGAGATTATCGGCTTTATCACCAGAGGGCACGGGGTCTCCATCCACAAAACAAGCTGTGTCAACGTGCCGGAACCCGGCCGTGTTTCGCCGGAATCCGAACGCTGGATCAACGCTTCATGGGATAAAAACGTCCGCGAGGAGTTCAAGTCCACGCTGCTTGTCTCCTGCCTTAACCGCGTGGGTATGCTCGCCGACATATCCGGCCAGCTTGCCGCCATGCACGTCATGATCCACGACATCAACACCCGGCATTTTAAGGACGGCCGCAGTTCTTTCCTGATGACGATCACGGTCAGCGGCGTCGAGCACCTTAAAAGCGTCATTGCGAAACTCGAAAAAGTCAGCGGCGTCCTCTCGGTGGAGAGAAGCGGCGGCTGATACATTGGGAGGCGGCTATGAAAGCTGTCGTGCAGCGCGTTTTGTCATCCAGCGTGACGATACGAGGCGCCGTAACGGCCGAAATCGGCCCCGGGTTAACGATTCTGCTGGCCGTAACGCACGGCGACAACGAAGACGACGCACGGAAACTGGCGGAGAAAATCGCCGGGCTTCGTATTTTTAACGACGAAGCCGGCAAAATGAACCGCAGCGTGCGGGAAACGGATGGGGAGGCGCTCGTTGTCTCGCAGTTCACTCTTTTCGGCGACTGCAGGAAAGGGAACCGTCCCTCGTTTTCGCAAGCAGCCGAGCCGGAAACGGCGAACCGCCTCTACGAGCTTTTTGTCCGTCAACTGGCGGCCGCCGGCGTCAAGACGGTCCGGAAAGGCGTTTTCGCCGCTGATATGAAAGTGCAAATCCTCAACGACGGGCCTGTCACACTGATTATCGACACCGACGATTTGAAAAAAAGTCGAAGAAACCCGTCGTCGGGCGAACGTTTGGAGGATGCCTGAAACGAGAATACAAACATTGCCGCTGGGTCCCCTGGCCGCAAATTGCTATATTGTTACCGATGAAAAATCAGGGCAGAGCGCCGTAATCGACCCGGGAGCCTACGAAACGGCGCTTTGCGAAGCTGTCGCTAAACTGGAGCCTGGCAGCGTTCGGTATATTCTGCTCACACACGGCCATTTCGACCATATTCTCGGTGTTGCGCAACTGAAACAAGCGACAGGCGCGGCGGTCGCCGTGCACCGGCTCGATGCGCCCTGCCTGTTTGACAGCCGCCTGAGTTACGCGCAGCGTTATCGCCGCGGCGCGCAGCAGGAGGTCCGGCCGGACATCATGCTCGAAGACGGCAGCCGGCTGTTCCTCGGCGAATGCGGGCTAACGGTTCTGCATACGCCGGGGCACTCCGCGGGCAGCGTATGTTATTATTGCGCGGATGACAACGTCCTTTTTTCAGGCGACACGCTGTTCAGGGGCACAGTCGGCAGAACGGATTTTGAAGGCGGAGATTACGGGCAGATGCTGGCTTCCCTTTCAAGGCTGCTCGCGCTCGACGAGGGCTGCGCGGTCTATCCCGGGCACGACCGGCCGACCACCGTCGGCTACGAACGCGCGCACAATCCTTATGCGGGGCGCACGAGATGATACTTTGCCTCATCGGCCATCGATATGCCTATGAAACGGAAAACCTCTGCAGGGTCTTTTTCCCCGGCGAAAAGATTCATACGATTTATTGTGAAAGCGAAAGCGGCGATTTGCGCGTCGTTTCCCGTTTTTGTGACGGACCGTCCGCTGCGATCTCGGCCGAAGTGCTTGAAGGCGGGCGGCGGACAGCCGAAAGCGGTGACGTTGCGCCGGGTACTTCAAACGGGGAACTTGAGCGGCTGGTTTGCGCGGCGCTGTATGACTGCCTTGTCCGCCATACCGGCCGCAAACCTCCGTGGGGCATGCTGACGGGCGTGAGGCCGACCAAGTTAATGGCGTCGTTGCAAACCGAACTTGGCGAAAGCGCCGCGAAGGTGTATTTTATCGACCGTCTGCGCGTCAGTCCGGAAAAGACGCAGCTTGCCGCGGAAGTGGCCGCGGCCGAGCATTCGCTTGCCTCCGTTTTGCGGCAGAACGACTGCGGCGTCTATATCTCCGTACCTTTTTGCCCGTCAAGATGCAGCTACTGCTCTTTTGTATCGCATTCCATTACCACGGGTAACGCGAAAAAACTGCTGCCCGCCTATATCGACAACCTGTGCGTTGAAATAACCGAAACGGGCGATATTGCGCATAACTCCGGGCTGCAAGCTGCGGCGCTGTATATCGGGGGAGGCACCCCGACCGTTTTGACGGCTGCTCAGCTTGACCGCGTACTCACAGCCGCGCTGGACGCATTTCCCGAAATGCGCGGAGGCGAGATGACCGTTGAAGCAGGCAGGCCCGATACCCTGGACGCCGAAAAGCTGGACGTCATGAAAAGGCGCGGCGTAACGCGCTTAAGCATCAATCCCCAAAGTTTCAGCGACGACGTGCTGTTAAAGGCGGGCAGGGGACACAGCGCGCGCGAGACCCTGCTTGCTTATGAAGCCGCGCGGGCGGCCGGTTTCGATAATATCAATATGGACCTTATAGCCGGCTTACCCGGCGACAGGCCGGAAGGATTCATGTCGTCGCTTGAGCAGACCCTCGCGCTTTCTACATCCAATATTACCGTGCATGCCCTTGCGCTGAAAAGGGCTTCGCGGCTGGCTGGTACGGCAGGGTCCGGCGACGGCGAGGCCGCGCAGGCCATGATTGCGGCCAGTTATCCGGCGCTGAAAAAGCGGGGATACGAACCTTACTATATGTACCGCCAAAGCCTTTCTCCCGGCAACCTCGAAAATACGGGCTGGTGCAAAAAAGGTTTCGGCTGCCTGTATAACGTGATGATGATACGCGAGTGCTCAACCGTTTTCGCCTGCGGCGCGGGCGCCGTGACAAAACTGCTTGACCCTGACGGAAGGCTGAGCAGAGTATTCAACTTTAAGTATCCGTACGAATACAATGACAGGTTCGGCGATATACTTCAAAGAAAGCATTCGCTGCGCGGCATACCGCTGACCGGCACGTCAAAGGCGGGCGGCGAACTGGGCGCCTTTTGATTTGCTGCCGCCTGCCGCTTGTGATATAATCGTAGCACTTTCAACAGGGGAGGCGGATTATGAGCTTTATCGACGACGCCGTTTCAACGGCGAAAACCGTCGGGAAAACGGTCGGCAAAAAAACCGAAGAGATCATCATCATCTCGCGAAAAAAACTCCAAGCCATCGAACTGGAAAATAAAGTTGAAAATCTTTACGAACAATTGGGCAGGCATTACTACGCCATTCTGCAGGGGGAGCAGACCGACGGGCAGGATGACGATACCCTTGCCGCCGAGATCAATAAACTCAACGAGGAACTCGCCGCCGTCAAAAAAGACATCGAAGATATTTCCCGTGCCGGCAAAACAAGTTAAAGCATGAAACCGCATTTTCCCTGAGGATAAACGCAATCGGGGTCTCCCGTTTTACTGTTTCATTTCAACGCTGATTTATTCGCATTTCTGCCCGGCCGCGCCGGCAGGCAGGGGTGTTGTTGCGGCGGTACCCGCCATGGTCCTGCGCAGCAAGTGCTTGCGTTATGAATCCTTTCAGTATCCGATGCGTTTTCCGCTGCTGCGAACATATGGATTATATCTCAACAGCGGCTTTTTCACGCTGGTCCGGAGGAGTACGGGCTTATTGAAGGATGCTTCGCTGGCAAAACATTGCCAAAGTACTTGAAAAATAAAGATGGCTGGATTACAATCGATTTCAGATAACGGAGCGGAATATGGCTTTTCAGTACAAGGACGGGCAAAACTACACAGTCGACGACCTGGTCGAGATAATTGCCAAGCTGCGCTCTCCGGGCGGTTGCCCGTGGGATGCGGAGCAGACCCATGAAAGCATCAAGAAAAACCTCATCGAGGAGACCTACGAGGTCATCGAGGCGATTAATAAGGCCGACAGCGATATGCTTCGCGAGGAACTCGGCGATCTGCTGATGCAAGTGGTTTTCCATGTCCGCCTTGAGAGCGAAAAAGGCGGTTTCGGCCTTGACGATGTCGCGGACACCGTTTGCCGCAAACTCATCGAAAGGCACCCCCATGTATTTGCGGATACGCAAGTTTCCGGTGTCGGTGATGTCCTGGCCAACTGGGACGCGATTAAGCGGCGGTCCAAAGGCCATGACAACCGAAGCGACGCGATGCTCGGCGTACCCAGAGAATTGCCCGCCTTGATGCGAAGCGCGAAAATCCAGCAAAAGGCGGCGTCGGCAGGTTTTGACTGGCCGGATATCGTCGGAGCCCTTGAGAAACTTGAGGAGGAAATTGGAGAACTGAAACAAGCGCTTGCGTCAGGCGACGAGGCGGCCTGCCGAGAAGAACTCGGCGACATCCTTTTCTCTGCGGTAAATGTATCGAGATTTGCGGGCTGCGAACCGGAGGAAGCGCTCACCGAAGCCTCGGATAAGTTTATCGCCCGTTTCATGAAGCTCGAGCATCTGATAAGGCAAAAAGGCCTGTCCATGGAGTCAATGAGCATCGAAGAATTGGATTCTTTTTGGCATATTGCAAAAAGCGAAAAGGCATGATATACTTGCAAGGGTATTTATGAATAAAAAAACGGAGGGAAAAAAATGAATAAGAACGATCTCATCAATGCGGTTGCAGAAAAAGAAGGCCTTGAGAAGAAGGTCGCAGCCAAAGCCGTCGCCGCGGTGTTCGACTGCATCGGCGACGCCCTCGACAAAGGCGACAGCGTCCAGCTCATCGGTTTCGGCACATTCCAGGTGCGTGCCCGCGCGGCTAAAAAAGCCCGCAACCCCAAGACCGGTGCGGTCATCAATGTCAAAGCGACAAAAGTTCCCACGTTCAAAGCCGGCAAAGCGCTTAAAGACAAAGTGGCGAAATAAATCATCCCTGCACGGTTGCACTGTCCGGGAGTGCGGGTGACCGCGCTCCCGGTTTATTTTTGAGGGATGCCATGAGGCTGGATAAATATCTGAAAGTTTCAAGAATCGTCAAACGCAGAACGGTCGCCAATGAATTGTGCGACGCCAAACATGTCAGCGTCAACGGGAAGGTCGCGCGCGCTTCGCTGGAGATTAAGGAAGGCGATGTCATCGAAGTGTCTGCCGGAGGCGCCAAACGGCAGTATAAGGTATTGAAAGTGGCCGAAAACGCCACCAAGGAAGGCGCCGCAGATTTATTCGAAGCGTTATGATGCAAACAAGACGCCCAAACGGACGTTTTCGCCTTAAAAGACGCATTATCAGGCGTTGAAGGCGACTAATTTTTTTCAAAATACTTGCAAACCGCGAAACGCTTTTGTATAATATTGTAAACATAATTGATTATTTATATTTTATATATAAGCGACTGATAAGGAACGCCTATGGCATCTGCCCGCAAAAGGCCCAGAACGCACAGTATTATCCTCACCGCCGTCGCGCTGGGGATATTTGTGTTTATCTTTTTTCAGATTCTTACCGTCCGGCAGGACATAGAGCAAAGCCGTTCCCAACTGGTTGAGATTCAGGCTCAGCGCACCGCGCTCGAAAATGAAAACGCGCAGCTGCTCAAAGAGCTTGACAGTGCCAACGAATCTTATTACATCGAAAAATTCGCTCGGGAAAAACTCGGGTATGCCTATCCCGGCGAAACGGTTTATTACGATGCATCGGCTGGTATTAACTAAGGGGGAAACGCTTTTCTATGCAGGTAGTTGCCGGCGAAGTCCTTACGGGCAAGGTTACGGGTCTGACAAATTTCGGCGCCTTTGTTGAACTGGAATGCGGCAAAACGGGAATGGTCCACATTTCTGAAGTGGCATCCACTTATGTCAACGACATCAAAGATTTTCTGGTGATCGACCAAGAGGTCAAGGTCAAAGTCCTCAGCGTAAGCGACGACGGCAAAATCAGCCTCTCGATTAAAAAGGCGACCGAAGGCGAACCGCTGACGGCTCGTCCGGGAGCAGGAGCGAAACCCCCGCGGCGTGCCGCGCCGAATGTCTGGCAGGGCGGCAGGCAGCAAACCCCTTCGGAAAACCCGACGCTCGACGAAATGATCTCCAAGTTCAAGCAAATCAGTGAAGAAAAGATGACCGACATCAAACATTCCAACGAAGCCAAGCATGGCGGCGGCTATTCAAGAAGGGGTGGCAGGCGCTGACGCTCGAAGACAAGGTCAATCGAACGATATAACAACTTCACGGGTGGGCCTTGTTCCACCCTTGTTTTTTTGGAGGGCTCCATGAGAATTATCCATGCGAACATCCTGCCCATGCGCGGAGATGCTATTGAAGACGGTTTCATCGAGTTTGACGAACGCATCGTCGCGCTGGGGCGTTTTGACGGCAAGCCTGCGCCGGGCGACATCGACGCGCGTGGGGCGACGCTGCTGCCTGGGTTTATCGACGCGCACACGCACCTGGGCATGTGCGAGGATTCCCTAGGCTTCGAAGGCGACGATGTCAACGAAATGACGAACCCCTGCACGCCGAATTTGCGCGCTCTGGACGCGGTCAACGTATTTGATCGCTGTTTTACGGAAGCATTGGAGGCAGGCGTCACGACCGTCGCTACGGGGCCCGGCAGCGCCAACCCGATAGCCGGCCAGATTGCCGTCATCTCTACCAACGGCTCGAAGATCGACGATATGGTTCTTCGTGCGCCCTGCGCGATGAAATTCGCCCTTGGCGAAAATCCCAAAACGGTCTATAACGAAAAAAAGCAGACGCCGACGACCCGAATGGCGACCGCCGCCATTATCAGGGAGAATCTGGAAAAAGCGCGCGAATACGCTGACGGCAGAAAAAGGAGGAAAGACGTCCCCTTCGACGCGAAACTGGAAGCCTTGTCGCTGGTGCTTAAAGGTAAAATCGGCGCGCATATTCACGCGCACAGAACCGACGACATTTTTACCGCCGTTCGTATTGCGCAGGAGTATGGCTTGTGTTACAGCATCGTTCACTGCACGCAAGGCCATATCATTGCGGAAGAACTGGGGCGAATCGGCGTTTCGGCCATGAGCGGGCCGCTGCTTTGCGACAGAAGCAAGCCGGAACTCAAGGATTCTACGCCCGCAACGCCCGGCGTCCTTCAGAAAGCGGGCGTACTGACGGCGATTATCACCGACCATCCCGTGATTCCGATACAGTATCTCGCGCTCAGCGCCGGCCTGGCCGTGAGGGAGGGTATGGATCGTTTTGAAGCGCTGAAGGCCATCACCGTCAATCCTGCTTTGCTATTGGGTGTGGACGGCGAAGTCGGCACTTTGGAACCGGGCAAGCGGGCGGATATCGTTGTGTTTGACAGCGACCCGCTGACCATCGCGGCGAAGCCTGCCGCGGTGTTTGCGCAAGGCAAGGCAATCATCAATCGTCTTAATGTTTATCGGAGCGGCATATGAGAAAAATCAGCGCAGCGGCGATTCGTGACGCCATCGCGCAGATGTGCGTCGAAGCAAATAAAAATCTGCCTTCCGATTTGGTAGGCATACTCAAAAACGCTCATGCGGAGGAACCGGATGCGCTCGCCGCGGGCATTCTCGGCGACCTTCTTGAAAATGAAAAAGCCGCCCGCGAAATGGACCTGCCCGTCTGCCAGGACACGGGAATGGCTGTGGTGTTTGCGGATATCGGCCGCGACGTGCATATCGCCGGGGGAGCTTTTGAAGAAGCGGTCAACGCCGGCGTGGCGCAAGGCTATGCAGCCGGTTACCTGCGCTGCTCGGTTGTTTCGGATCCTTTTGAACGGGTGAATACCGGCGACAATACGCCGGCGGTCATTCATGTCCGAATCGTGGAAGGCGACCGTCTTACCCTGACTGTGGCGCCGAAAGGTTTCGGCAGCGAGAATATGAGCGCAATTAAAATGTTCCTGCCCACGGCAACGAAGGCGGAGGTCGTTGATTTTGTGGTCGACACCGTACGCGAGGCCGGAGGGAATCCCTGTCCGCCGTGCGTTTTGGGCGTCGGAATCGGCGGCGATTTCGAATCATGCGCTCTCATGGCAAAACGCGCGCTTTGCCTGCCCGCAGATTCATGCGGCGGCGCCGAGAAGCGCTGCCGTGAAATGGAAAAGGAAATCGTCGACAAAGCCAACCGCCTCGGTATCGGCCCTCAGGGTTTCGGCGGCAGGACGACGGTCCTCTATGCCAACATCCTCACCGCTCCCACACATATTGCCGGCCTTCCCGTGGCGGTCAATGTCGGATGCCACGTCAACAGGCATGTGACCAAAACGCTTTAGGCTGCCGGCATATCGGCGCCGGCGAACGGCCCGTGTTTATTTAGCGCGGCGGATGTGCTAAAATAATATTGCGGTCCCGCTAAAGGGATTTTGAATAAAAATCGGGAGATGACAACATGAATATCACCATCATCGGCCGCAAGTGCGCGCCCCGGGATTCTTTCAAAGAACGCGTGGAAAAGAAAATGGCAAAGATCGGCAAATTTTTTGGCGAGGATGCCGATGCAAAAGTGACGGCCACGGTTGAAAAAGGCTATAAAAGCGTTGAGATTACCGTCTACAAAAACGGCATGATTTTCCGTGCGGAAGAGCGCGGCGACGAAATGAATGACGCTTTTGACCGTTCTTTTGAGGCGCTCATCCGCCAGTTAAGAAAAAATAAAACGAAACTGGAAAAGAAATTCCGCTCGGTTTCCTTCGAAGGTATTTCGCATGAAGAACCGGTTGCGGAAGAGATCGAATATGAAGTGGTCCGTTCCAAAAAAGTAACGCTCAAACCTCAGCACATGGACGAAGCGATACTTCAGATGAATATGCTCGGCCATCAATTCTACCTTTTTCTCAATGCCGAAACCGACCGGATCAACGTGGTCTATAAAAGAAACGACGGCGGTTACGGCGTGCTTGAGCCCGAACAGGAATAGCCCGCTGTTCTGCCGCGGGTTACAACCCCGAAAGGCGTCCGCATGAAACTTAACTTTTGTGTCCCGTGCCTTCTCGGGGTTGAAGCCTTGATTGCGCGCGAGGCGGCTTCGTTCGGAGCCGGCGATGTCGTTTCCGAGAACGGGAAGGTGTTTTTCAGCGGCGGTTTCGAACTTCTTGCCAGGCACAACATCTGCTCGAGGTTCTCGGAACGCCTGCAGATTGTCATCGGCTCTTTCAACGCATATACATTCACCGATCTGTTTGAAGGCGTCAAAGCGCTGCCGTGGGAAGAATATATCGGCCGTACGGACGCCTTCCCGGTCAAAGGTTATTCGCTCAACTCAAAACTTTTCAGTGTCAGCGACTGCCAGTCCATTATTAAAAAAGCCGTTGTGGAACGGTTGAAGCAGCGTCACGGACTTCAATGGTTTGATGAAACCGGCCCCGTCCACCAGATTCAGTTTTCCATTATGAAAGACAAGGTCCATCTGTTGCTGGACACCTCGGGCGAAGGCCTTCACAAGCGGGGATACCGCCCGGTATCGCTCGCGGCGCCGATAAAAGAAACACTTGCAGCGGCATTGTGCGAAATAGCTCGGCTGAAACCTTATCATACGCTTTATGACCCGATGTGCGGTTCGGGCACGATTCTTATCGAAGGCGCCATGATGGCGATGAATATGCCGCCGGGTGTCAAAAGGAATTTTTCCGCCGAAAGATGGGACCAGATACCGAGGACAATCTGGCAGCAGGAACGAGAGAGGGCCCTTTCGCGGATACGTCGAGACGCTGACTTTGCCGCTTTCGGGTCCGATATCGACGAAAATGCGCTGCGCTCGGCGCAAATGAACGCCGCTGCGGCCGGAGTAGCGGATAAAATCAAATGGAAGACTGCGCCTTTAAAGGATTTTGCGCCTGCAAGTGAAAAGGGAACGGTCATATGCAATCCGCCCTACGGCGAACGAATGGAAGACGCACAGCAGGCCAGGCTTATTACGCAGGAAATGGGGAGGGTATTCCCGGCAAAGCACGGCTGGTCTTATACTGTCATCAGCCCTTCGGACAGTTTTGAAGAAGATTTCGGTCGGCCTGCGGACAAACGGCGTAAAATATACAACGGAATGATCAAGTGTCAGGTATATATGTATTTTCATTAATCGGAGGCAGCGAAATGAAGCATTGTTTTGTCGTAAATCCGACGGCCGGAAAAGGGAAAACCATCTCGGAGTTCATGCCCGAAACCGAGCGCTACTGCAAGCAGAATCATCTCGATTATGAAATCCATTACACGACCGCCGCCTACGAAGGCATCGAATTTGTCAGGCAAAGGGCTTCGTCCGGCGAACACATCCGCTTTTATGCCTGCGGCGGTGACGGAACGCTTTTTGAAGTCGTCAACGGAGCATACGGCCATCCGTCGGCCGAGGTCGCTTTCATACCGCTGGGTTCCGGCAACGACTTCTGCAAACTGTTTGGCACACGCGACCAGTTCCTCGACATCGCAGCCCAGGTCAATGGAACGCCTGCTGACTTTGACCTGATACGCTGCGGCAAATATGTGGCCATCAACCAGTGTTCCATGGGGTTTGACGCCGAAATCAACGCGAAGCAGGCTTCCTTCAAAAAGGTGCCCTTTTTGAAAGGGAAGAGTACGTATATGGCCGCCCTGCTGTACTGCTTCTTCAAAAAACTGAAAAACGAGTTTACCATCCGTATCGACGGCGGGGAACCTTTTACGCAAAAAGTACTGTTTTGCGTCGCGGGCAATTCCAGATGGTACGGCGGCGGTTTTAAAGCGGCTCCGCTTGCGCTTCCGGACGACGGTTTGCTTGATTTTATCATTGTCAAGAAGAATATGAACCGTTTCAAACTGCTCGGCCTTGTCACGCCTTATAAAAACGGCGAGCATCTCGGTTGGGACATCACACAGTACAAACGGGGCAAAAAACTGGAAATACACAGCGAAAAAGCCGCTGCTGTGAATTATGATGGCGAAGCGGATATCCAAAATGACTGCGTTTTTGAGATTATCGAAAAGGGCATCAAGTTCGTCATACCCGCCAATTCGACCTATTTTCAAGACCGGGCGTCGGGTAAAATCGGCGACGCCGAGAAGGCGTGAAAGGGAGAATAATGTAAAAGACAACGCCCGCAACCCGGCGGGCGTTGTCTTTTGCAGGCCTATTTCAGACGATAATCGTTCTCTTTCAGCGCCGCGACCAACTCGCGGTTGCCGTTGATCTTTTTCGGGAAATAGACGCCGCCGGGGCTTGCGCCGAAGAAACGATGGAAATCGGAGCCGGATAACATCCTGAGGCGATGCTTCTGTGCCCAAAGGCGGGCGATGTCGTTGTTGGAATTATGGCTCGAATTGCCGTTATACACCTCAATGCCGTCCAGCAGTCGCCAGTTGGCAACTTTCATGCCGATCCGGAACGGATGTGCCTGGAATACCGGCAGGCCTTCGCGAGCGGCCAGCTGGCTGAACCGCTTGAAACCCATCGGGATGATATCCGGATTGGACAAAAGAAATTTTTCGGTTATACCGTAAACAAGATAATCGTTCGTTTCGTTTTGAAAGGCGATTTCCATACCGAAAAGCACAGTGATTCTTCCGCGGGCCGCATCGCGCGCCTTGCGGTAACCCGTGAGGAAATATGAAACCTTTTCCTCCCATGTATCAAAGGAATGTCCGGCAAAGACTGTAGGCGACATATGGTCGGTGATAACCAGGCCGTCATATCCTTCGCCGATATATCGCTCGACAACTTCGCAGGCAGGTACTTGCGCACAGGGGCTGACTTCGCTGGTGTGGGCGTGCATTTCAAAAAGGTATTCCCGCATTCGCGCACTCCGTTTCGGGTATTGCGGCAAAAAATAAACCGGAAAGCGATCCCGGCTGCCGGTTCATATTATATATGCGCAGGCGGCTTTTTGGCAAGCGCCGCCATGGCAAAGGTAGCAGGACTCGGCAAGAAAACGGCATAATATTCACAATGTGTTAATCTATTATGCGCCGCGATGATTTACCATAGGATTGCGTTATTTTGGGGGAATGGTTTTGTTCGGTTATATCGTCGCGTACAAACCCGAAATGAAAATAAAGGATTATGAGATATACAAGGGTATTTACTGCACCTTGTGTAAACGACTTTCCAGACGGTATACGCCCGCGGCTCAGCTTTTTTTGAGTTATGATTTTGTTTTTCTCGCGGCTGTGCGGCTCTCTTTACAGGAGGCCTGCCCGGTTTTTCATAAAAGCAGGTGTATGTATAACCCTTTGGCGAAATGCGCCCGGTGCGACGGCGACGAAGGCGTGATGGACCGCTGTGCCGATACGGTTGTGATTATGTCTTACTACAAACTGCTCGACAACTTCAACGATGGAAATTTCTTGCGTAAAGCCGTCTGCATATTTCTGTATTTACCGGTATTCCTGATGTGGAAAAAAGCGAAAAAAAGAAACCCTCATGTGCAGGATACCGTAGCGGCTGCGGTATCACGTCAGAAAGAATGCGAAAAGGAACAACATTGTTCCATCGATATGGCGGCGGATGCCAGCGCCGCCGCGCTGGCGAATCTTATGTCGGCCGGGCATGAAAACAGCGCTTATTACGAATCCTTGCGCCGTTTCGGCTACCTCGTCGGCCGGTGGGCTTACCTGATGGACGCCGCGGATGACCTTGCGAGGGATATGAAAACGGGTAATTTCAACCCTTTCCGGCAATATCTTAAGGCAGGCGGGGTTGCCTGCGACGACGTGAAGGCTTCAGCCGCTGCCGTTTTATATACCACGGCAGGAGGGGCTGCGGCTGAAATCACGAACATTCCCTTTCGAAGGTTTCTGCCGCTGCTTGAAAATATCGTATATCTTGGTATGAAAAGCAAAACAGACGCTGTTCTGGGAACGCAAGGGGAGACGAAAAATGAACAATCCGTATGAGGTGCTAGGAATACCCGAATACGCCACGGAAGAACAAATCAAAAGCGCGTATCGGGAACTTGCCAGAAAATACGGCGATGAAAACGCGGGCGCAGGCATACCCGCGCAGTTCGCGCATCGGAAAATGCAGGAGATTAACGAGGCGTATGACCAAATCATCACGAACAGGGGAGCATCGTCCGGCGGACCGCGCGCGCAAAGTGCTTATTACAACGGTTATTCCGACTACCAGGACATACGCGAAAAAATCAACAGCGGCCGAATTGAAGACGCGCAAACCCTGCTCGACGGCATCCCGCCCTCCGCGCGGGACGCTCAATGGTACTTTCTCAAGGGCAATGTGCAGGATAGGCGGGGCTGGCTTGAGGAAGCGTTCAAGAACTACTCGACTGCCTGCAATATGGACCCGGGCAATCCGGAATACCGCGCAGCCTTCGACGCGATGAACCGCTCGAGAAGCGGAGGCTATGCGACACAGAAACAAAACGACACGGGCTGTTCCGGCTGCGATATATGTACCGGCCTGCTGTGCACGTACTGTTGCTGCGAGTGTATGGGCGGCGATTTTATCCCATGCTGCTGAAAATATCCGGAGGTTTGTCTGCTTGAAAAAAGGTGCGAAAACTGCCCTTGGAGCGATTGTGGGCGCGCTTTCCGTTTCGCTGATGTTTTCCGCGGCGCTGTTGCCTATGTTCACCTATGCCGTGCCAGCCGCCGCTGCGGTGCTTTTGATTCCCGTCGTGATCGAGGCCGGTAAAAAATGGGCTGCGGGCGTTTACGCCGCGGTCAGTATGCTCGGTGTCCTCACCGTACCCGATAAGGAGGCCGCGCTGATGTACGCGTTTTTTTTCGGTTATTATCCCATCATCAAGGCGTTTCTTGAGCAAAAACTGCCTTCCGTTGCGTGCTGGGCGGTGAAAATCGTGCTGTTTAACGTCTCTGTTACGGCCGCATATTTCTTGATGGTGAAACTGCTCGGCCTGCCCTTTGACGAACTTGAGCGTTACGGCGCGGCCATTATACCCGCGCTTTTGGGCATCGGTACCGCCGCTTTTGTTTTGTATGATTACGCTTTGACAAAAATGGTCGGCACTTATCTGGTAAAATGGCAAAAGGTTTTCAGAAAAATATTCAAGCTGGCCTGAATTTTTTCGTCGGCCGGTTTCAAGCGGAGGGATATCATGGGCTACTATATCGGGGTCGACGGCGGCGGTACCAAAACACACTTCGCCCTTTTCAACGAGAGGCGAGAACTGCTTGCGGAGCATAAAGGTCCCGGCAGCAACCACGAAACGCTCGAAGGCGCGTTTGAAGACGCAAGCGAAGTAATCATGCAAGGCGTGCGTGCCTTGATGGAGGCCGCGGGTATTTCCGCGGTTGATTTCACGCTGATGGGCCTGGCGGGAATCGACCATCCTTTCCAATATGATCTGATGCGCGGCAAACTCGAACAAAAGGGCCTGGAACGCTTCGAAATCTTTAACGACGGCTTCCTGGTCGTAAAAGCGGGTTCCGAATCCGGCGCGGCAATCGGATATAACTGCGGAACGGGCACCTGCTGCAACGCGATCGATTCACGCGGCAGAATACTTCAGCTGGCGGGGCTGGGTGATTTTTCCGGGGACGTCGGGAGCGGGCCGTGGATTGCCGTGAAAACATTCCGCATGATCTATGACGAGGTATTTCTCGGCATGGCAAAAACCGCTTTAACGCAAATGGTTTTCAGCCGCTTTGGTTTATCAAACCGCGAGGACTTCCTTGCGCTCATCCCTTCGCTCGAAACAGAAAAATCCGAGGAAACGCTCAGACAGTTTATCGATATCTTTTTCGAGGCCCTCAACGCGGATGATCCGCAGGCGCTTGCCGTCGCGCGCGAAATGGCACAGCGGGCCGCGCATCTCATCAGCGCGCATATACGCCAACTTGACTTTGAAGGGGAAGCCGTCGAAGTGGTTCTTGCAGGTTCTATCCACACGAAATTACCCTCAGGGAAATATGTTGAAATGATTCGAGAACTCATACCCGGCATGTGCGGCCGTGAGGCGCGCTTCCGCATTCTTGACAAAGCGCCGGTATACGGATGCATCAACTGGATTTTACAGGACTATATTGAAAAATAAAGTTTCGAGGCGGGAACGATGAAAGAAATCAATGTCGCGGTCATCGGTTCGGGCAGCACCTATTGCCCGGAACTCATTGACGGTTTTATCAAGGCGGGCGAGTCCCTGCGGCTGAAAAAAATATCGCTGATGGATATCGACGAAAAGAAACGCACCATCGTCGGCAATCTGTGCGCAAGAATGTTAAGGCACGCGGGCTTGGAATGCCGTGTCGTTATGACAGATGATCTGGACGAAGCGCTGGAAGGCGCGGATTTTGTCGTGACGCAAATCCGTGTCGGCAAGCTCCCGGCGAGGCATCTGGACGAAACCATTCCGTTGAAATACGGCCTGATCGGACAGGAGACGACAGGCATCGGCGGTTTTTTTAAAGCGCTGAGGACTATTCCCGTCATGGCGGATATCTGCCGCCGGATCGAAAAGGTATGCCCGGATGCGTGGCTGGTTAATTTTACCAACCCGTCGGGCATCATCACCGAATTTCTACTCAACCATACCTCTATCAAAAGTATTGGACTATGCAATGTGCCAATCAATATGCTGGATGATACCCGTGAAATCAGCGGAGAAGACAGCGACATTACATATCTCGGCCTCAACCACCTCAGCTGGATTACCTCCGTACGCAAAGATGGAGTCGAGATACTGCCTCAGATGATCCGGTCCGGTTTCTCGGCAAAAGTCATGGCGAATATCAAAGACGACGGATTCAGCCTTGAATGCCTCGAGACCATTTCGGCGATTCCGTCCTCCTATCTCCAGTATTATTATGCCAGGGACGCAAAACTCGAACATCTGCTCAAGGAGAAGAAGAGCAGGGCGCAAGTTTGTATGGAGATTGAGGAGCAGCTCCTTGCCATGTACGGCGATCCGTCCCTGACGGTAAAACCGGCGCTGCTCGACCAGCGTGGAGGTCATAAATATTCCCTTGCCGCCGTTTCGCTCATCGACGCCGTCGCGAACGACAGGCAGAATATTCACGTTGTTAATATCCGTAACGATGGAACTCTGCCGTTTATGGACGACGGCGATATTGTGGAAATCGCCGCCCGTGTCGGCGCGCAGGGCGCGGCACCGCTTCCGCTCGGTGAAACGGACAACAGGCATATCATCGGTTTGATGAGAATTGTCAAGGAATATGAGAAATACACGGTGAAGGCAGCGCTCAGCGGCAGCCGTTCGGATGCGATGAACGCGCTGATGCTCCATCCGCTCGTCGGCGACTGGTCAAACGCTTTAAAGTGTTTTGAAGAAATGCTGCAGGCCCACCGGTTATACCTGCCGCAGTTCTAATCCTCAGCAAAAGCATTCGAGCCCGCGATATTGACACGCGGGCTCGAATGTTGCTATATACCGGTTACAGCGGCTTGACCATAAATTCAAAACGCAAGCCTTCTTTGGCGTCGACGATATAAGGTTCAAGCGTGTCGGGGCCGCAGGCAGAGGTGCCGGTTCCCCTAACGAAACCGTCAATGCATAAAGCAGTGGTATTCTGATCGTAAACATCCTCGCGGTGTTTCGCATTTTGCAGCAGCGTTTGCGTGTAGTTGTGAACGCTGAAACTGAAAGGAGCCCCCTGGGCCAGGAAAAGCAGGCCGGGTCCGTCCGGCTTTCCGACGCGCAGCCAGCGGGTCATCGAATGATTGCCGTTATCCTGCGGCTTGATGTAGGGTTCGTGCATATCGGATACGTTTGCGCGGTAAATGCCCAGCAGGCACTGCTCTTTAAAATCGGGCAGGTTTTCAGCTTCGCCGAGTCCGTAGTATTCGACCTCGCTCATTTGGGCAGGGAGTTCCATGGCCAGACCGAAACGCGGCAGGCGCGTTTCCGTTTTTACGCTCGGTTTCAGCGACGCCTCAACCTTGATTTCGCCCTTTCCGTTAATCAGGTATTCAACGCCTGCTTCGAACGCTTCTTTCCCGTTGCAATGTACAGCCCATTTCACGCCGACCGAGAGGCAAGAGCCGAGCTGTTGCGCGCGTATATCTTTCAGCACGGAAACGCAGCGGTCGTAACCTGCGTCCAGCCAGGCTTTTTGCATGCGCCTGTCATTGTCGAGGAGCGCCCGGAAAATGTTCGGCCGCAAACCGGTTTGTTCGACGGGATTGAAATTCATTAAATCGCGGCCGCGGCTTGTAAAGCCGCAGATATTGCCCGTCACTTTGTCGAAACTGACGCTGCCGCCGTCGAAAACGGCTTTGATTTCTTTACTGTTTTCCTCAAATCCCACCGGGCCTTTTTCTTGCAAATAAACAGCGAAAGCGCCTTGGGCGAGAAGAATTTGTTCGCTTGCGACGCAGCAACCCTGTGCGTCAAGATAAGCGAATGTAACGGTCAAATCTTTGTTCCCGGCCTCGGGCAAAGGTATATCGCATGTTTGCTCGCCTTGCGGCTTCGCATCGAGGGCTATGCTTCCCTGGGATGCTTTGACGCCGTTGAGCTGGATCTCCCAACGAACCGTAAGATAATCGGCGCTGCGGAAACGGTTGGTGTTGAGAAAAACGAAACAGCTTCTTTCGGCATCATATCTTGCCCGGACGGGCCGGTAAACCGCTTTCATGGCGAGAGCGCCCGTATGGGGTGTTCTGTCCGGATACATCAAACCGTCTACACAGAAGTTCCCGTCATGCAGTTTCTCGCCATGGTCGCCGCCGTATGTGTAACGGTAAGGGGCTTTTTCGTCGTATACGGCATGGTCAGCCCATTCCCAAACACAGCCTCCCATGAAAATGTCGGAGGAATAAAAAATCCGCCAGTATTCCTCGAAAGCGCCGGGGCCAACGCCCATGGCGTGAACATATTCGCAAAGATAAAACGGCCTGGTCTTATATTCGGGCCCTCTTGTGCCGTTTTTAATTTTTATAAGGTCGTCAACATGGGTATACATTTCCGAATAAACGTCGTATGCCCTGCGCGGCGTCCGGCTCGCGCCTTCATAATGGACGGGCAAGGTGCTGTTGGCGCGCAGGAATTCATAACAGGCATCCTGGCATTTCCAACCGCCGGCTTCGTTGCCCAACGACCACATGATAACGCAGGGATGGCTTCTGTCGCGGTAAAACATGCGGGACACACGGTCGACGTAGCGGGGGATCCATTTTTTGCTGTTGCTGATGAGATTGATGTTGTAATAAGGGCTCAAGCAGACTCCGTGCGCCTCAATGTCCGCTTCATCGACCACATACAAACCGTAGCGGTCGCACAGCATCAGCAGATGGGGGTCGGGCGGATAATGCGATGTGCGGATGGCGTTGACGTTGAGCTGCTTCATCAGACGGACGTCTTTTTCCAAATCATCGAAACTCATCACGTAGCCGGTGACGGGGTGCGTGTCATGATGGTTGACACCTTTGATTTTTATATTCGCGCCGTTGAATTTGAAAACGCAGCCCTCGATTTCCACGCGTTTAAACCCGACCGGCACACGGACAGCCTCCACGGTTCCGTTCCGGTTTTTCAAGGTGATAAACGCTTCGTACAGTTCCGGCAGTTCGGCGCTCCACTCGAGAACATGCAAGCCGTCAAAAGTGAACTTGTTGGTTTGGGCTGACGTGATTTCTTTGGAAAGGATGGTTTTGCCCTGCCTCCTCAATTCGAACAATGTCTGATATCCGCGGATAGCGCCCTCAATCATCACATCGGCGTCGAGCGCCCAGCCGGCATCGGTCAGCCTCGTTTTGATGCAGTAATCGTTGATGAAAACCTTCGGCATCTCATAAAGCAGCACGTCGCGGAAAATACCGTTTTCACGGAACATATCCTGGCATTCGATAAATGTCGCGTTGGACCATTTATGGACGACGACAAGCATGTCGTTGTCGCCCTCGGTAACAAAAGGCGTAATGTCGAACTCGGCGGTGTTGTGCGCGCCTTCGCTGTAGCCGGCGTATTGGCCGTTAATATACAAGTCCACGCACGGAATTACGCCGAGGAAAGCGATGAAG
>Ga0116184_10001490_pt1 | contig 22336 bp, 18 predicted proteins | sample AD_JPNNA5_MetaG_FD_89886 | JGI IMG/M metagenome (GOLD analysis project Ga0116184, IMG submission 89886) | Active sludge microbial communities of municipal wastewater-treating anaerobic digesters from Japan - AD_JPNNA5_MetaG | ecosystem: Engineered > Bioreactor > Anaerobic > Digestate | place... | reverse complement strand
ACTAGGAATTGGGCATGCCCACAACTGTAATAAACTAAGTTCAACATATCAAACAACATTGAATAATAATTATTTATTTCAAATGAAATTGAAATCGTTTGAAATGAAAAATCCCGAAACATTTAATTGTTCCGGGATTTTAAAATTACTATTCAGCTTATTATTGAATTATTTTTGATCTACAGCAAAATCAACACGACGATTCATCGCATTCAACTTGCTTGCCATAGGATCTTTTTCTCCTTTGCTTTCTGTTGTTAAACGTGCTGCATCGATACCGAATTCGCTAACAAGAATTTTCTTAACGTTATCTGCGCGACGTTGTCCTAATTTTTGGTTTTCGTTATCTCCACCTTTTACATCGCAATTACCTGTAATAGTAACTTTAATATCCGGGTTAGCCTTCATTACTTTAGCAATAACTAAGATACGATCGTGGTAGATTGATTTCACACCTGCACTTCCTAAATCGAAGAATACGCTAGGCAAGAATCCTGTTCCGTTTTTACCGTTAGAGCCAGATCCTGAAAGGCCATCTTTACCAAATTCACCCGGTTTAGCTAAAGTAATACCTTGGAAGTTCACTAATGAACCTTGAGGAGTACCGGGTTCTAAGTCACGGCTATCAGCTACTCCGTCGCCATCAGTATCAGTTTCAGCACCATTTGCATCAACTTTAGCACCTTTAGCTGTAAACGGATCAGCATCTTTACTGTCAATTACACCATCACCATCAGTGTCAACTGCAGTCCCGTCGCCATAAACTTTAGCACCTTCAGGTGTGTTATTGTCTTTGTCGAATAAGTCAGATACTCCATCTTTATCTTTATCTCCTGAAAGGATATCGATTTTTTCTTTCATGTCAGCAAGGTCGTTGTAAACAACTTCCATAGGGTTAACCCATTCCATCGGCTTGTTTTTCTTTCCGAAAGTATAGTTAACACCTGCTGTTAGCATTAAGTAGTTATCGTATTCCGAGAACGTTTTAACTGTTGCGTCAACGTTATCTGTGAAAGTTCTTCTGTATTCGAAAGCCATACCTACATCAACTTTGTTGATTTTGTATTTGAAGCCTAATGAAACAGGAACCATTAATTCAGTGATATTACCTGATTTACGAAGTAAACGGCTACCCACTGAATCTTCTTTAACGGTTGCATCGAAATTTAATAATCCGATCCCCAAAGTTGCGACCATATGGAAATTCTTATTTCTATCTAAGAAACTGATATTTCCGAAGTTATACGTCATCTCTAATGAGCTTTCAAACATTTTGCTTTCCAATACTTCACTGATAGGATAAGAAGATGAGTGATTTGAACCTCCTAAAGTAACTGGCTGATTTGTTAATGTATCAAGGTAATCAGCATCTCTACCTGCAAATTTCGATACGATTCCTCGAGCACGTAATCCGATAGAGTGAGTTAATTGATAGTGTAACTGTGCACCAAAAGCAGGCTTCATTTCTGCTTGCTCAAGGAAGCGATTATTGTTTTGTTTACCTTTCAAAAGGTCGCCTAACAAATGACTAACGCCAACTGTTACTCCTGCCGATAAACGGTCGTATTCTTTCGTTTTTGGAAGTCCGTAATTCGTGTTGCTCGACTGCGCAAACAACTGTCCGCCGATACATACTAACAGGACAAGTGGTAAGTGCTTGATTTTCATTAATATTGTGTTTTTTGGTGATTTGATAGTGCAATAATAATTAAAAGTTGGATAAATGACCAGATTTCAGCGCTTTATGTAGCTAAATTATGCATTTTTACCTTAAATCCGGCTTTATTCTTTGTATACCTTTCGGATGGGAATTTTGAACAAGTTCGAGTAGATACCTCAAATGAGCAGGGTCCTCAACAAAATCCAATTCATCGCTATCAACAATAATAACTGTATTTGATGGATTATGTTTTAGGTGATGAAGATATTGGCCGGTAACCTTGTCGAGATACTCACCTGGAATCGATTTTTCGTAATCTCTTCCACGTTTAGCAATATTATTGAGTAAAGCAGGTGTCGATTTGTGTAAATAAAGTATCAATTCAGGTTTTTTCAACGACTGATTTATCATCATAAAAAATCGTCTAAATAAATCCAATTCATGATTACTCAAGTTCACTTGAGCAAACAACATCGATTTCTCGAAAATATAATCACTAATTAATAAATTATTTTGTGCAGTGCTGAGTTCTTGCTGCGATTTCAATTGCTGATAACGTTCCGCTAGAAAAGACATTTCTAGCGGGAATGCAAATCGTTCGGGGTTTTCATAAAATTGAGGAAGAAAAGTATTGTCGGCGAACTCTTCCAGTGCTAAATCAGCATTGAATTTTGTTGACATGATTTTAGCCAATGAAGTTTTTCCTGCTCCAATATTTCCTTCTATGGCAATGTACGAATAAGGTAAAGAGGTGTTCATGGTTACGGTTGACTAAATAGCTTTACTTCACTCTGATCGCTGCATTGATTTAATAATTCATTATTGTTTTTCTTTACTATCGGATGAATATATTCGGCAGCAATATCACATAATGGCACTAATGTAAATCGTCGATTACCGATTTCTGGATGTGGAATAGTTAGGATGGCGGATTTAATGATTTCATTGTTGTAATACAGGATATCGAGATCTATTGTTCTAGGGCCCCATTTCTCGTCCCTAATTCTCCCCAATTTTAACTCTGCTTCCAATAATATATTTAACAATGCTTCTGGCGAGTGGGGGGTAGAAATTCTAATTACTTTGTTCAGAAAAGATGATTGGTTGGTGTTTCCCCAAGCTGCGGTTTCATAAACTTTTGATTCAGCTGAAATTATGCCGGCATACTTCTCAATTAAGTCTTCTGCATCTAACAGCATTTTCATCCTGTCGCCAAGATTACTTCCCGATAAAATGTAAGCAGTAGATTGCATAATGCAAAAGTAAGATTCGATTTCTTTTTTTAGATTTGTACTGCTGTTTATTTTCGCATTCCAACAGTTAATGATATTAGTTTATTCATTTATAGCCATATTACTTATTAACAGTCAAAGTATTTGAAAAAGTCATTGTCCGGCATCTTATTGGTGATTCTCCTTCTACAAGGAGGCGGATTTATGCTATTATTACTTTTTCAGCAGCAAGCTCTTAAATCGGAAATTCATGCGAAAATGAATCGGGGGGAAGTAGCTTATGAGCAGATAATTTTATCAAAAGCCGATTATCAAGAAGCTTTGATCGAAAAAGGAGAGATTCTTATTGACGGAAAATTATTTGATATTCAAAGTGAAGCCATTATTCATAATAAAGTTGTTCTAAGTGTTGTTTTTGATGAGAAGGAAGATAATGTGGTTAATGAAATTAAAAACTTCATTCGACGGAATTGCCGAAGTAATAAGTCTCTTCCCGATACTAGCGTGCATTTGTTTTCTTTAAGTTTTATTGGCGCTTCTTATGCTAGTTATATTTTTAATTCATTTTCATGTGAATTATATGAATTGCGAAGTGAAATATTTTTCTCTTGTCCCTCTTCTGAGGTTTTTACTCCTCCTCCTCAGTTAATCGCTTAATATACTGCTTTGCTCACTTCGTGTAAACGAAGTGATGGTCTATTCTGTCTGATTAAAAAATCACTATGAAAAAAATTACATTCTTAAGTTCTATATTACTTAGTTCTATAGCTTGTGCTTCTTATGCACAATCTTTAAATATCGATACTGCTGTGTCGAAAAAAGTCTCTTTAAAAGAGGTCATTATTTCAGTGAATAAAACCGAAGAGTCTCGTAAAACTGTTGCTCAGGAAGTAAAGGTTTTAACTTCTTCTGATATTGAAAATTCGCATGCACAATCTACTGCCGATTTGCTATCTAAGCAAGGCCTGCAAGTGCAAATGAGTCAACTGGGTGGAGGTAGTCCAACTTTACGCGGATTCGAAGCCAGTCGAATCGGATTGGTAATTGATGGAGTTCGTTTGAATAATTTAATCTATCGCGCAGGTCACTTACAAGATATTATTAAAACCGATAATAATTCGTTAGATCGTGTCGAAATACTTTATGGCCCATCGTCTACTATATATGGGAGTGATGCATTGGGTGGTGTGATTCATTTTTACACTAAAAAGCCAATGTTAGCCGGTGTTGATGGAAAACCAAATTTGAAATTAAACGTATTTACGCGTTACGGTTCAGTGAATAATGAATCTACTTCACATATTGATTTCAATTATGGAGGGAAAAAACTCGCATCGATGACTTCGTTTACATATTCAACTTTCGATGATTTGATGGGAGGTAAAAACCAAAATCCTTTTTACAATGGTTCTTATGGCGAACGTCCGTATTATGTTGAACATATTAATGGCGTTGATTCATTAATTAAAAATAGCGATCGTTATCTCCAGGTTGGAAGCGGATATTCTCAATATGATTTAGTAGAGAAGTTATTGTTTCAACAGAATGAACATATCAGCCACGGACTAAATATTCAGTATTCTAATTCTACTGATGTTCCTCGTTATGATCGTTTGACGGATCCAAAGGGAACCGGATTAAATTCAGCTGAATGGTATTATGGTCCACAAAGTCGTTTGTTAACCGCATATGATCTTAATATTAAAAATGAAGCTTCGTTGTTTCAGCAAATTCATTTTGGATTAAATTACCAAGCGTTGGAAGAAAGCCGACATAGCAGAGGATTCGGAAGTAAAAACCGTAGCAACAGAATCGAAAAAGTCGGTGTAGTTGGAGCAAATCTTGATTTACAGCGATCAACTAAAAACCATGTAATTCGTTTTGGGCTCGATGCTCAGTTTAATAATTTGAAGTCAGCAGCGAACAAAGAGAATATCGAAGATGGATCAACGGTTAATTTAGATACACGTTATCCTGACGGGAAGAATAACATGAATAACTATGCTCTTTATTTCTCTCATACATGGACGATCAATGATCAATTAACTTTAACCGACGGAATTCGTGGGGGCTATTCAACATTACACTCAACTTTAGTTGACACTGCATTGTTATTCCATTTGCCTTACACTGAAATCGATCAAAAAACACCAGTTGTTTCAGGTAGTATAGGGTTGATTCATTCACCTTCTGACGACCTCAAATTATCGTTATTATTATCAACAGGATTCAGAGTGCCGAATGTCGATGATATGTCGAAAATATTTGGTTCTTCACCCGGTGTAGTAATCGTTCCGAATGTCGATTTGAAACCTGAGAAAACTATCAACTATGAGTTAGGAATTACAAAAATATTTAATGGTAATTCACGTTGGGAAAACACAGTTTACTATACCACATTTAAAGATATTACAGTTGTTGATACATTCACATATAACGGAAGTGATTCATTGATGTATGACGGAACAATGAGTAGAGTATATGCGAATCAGAATAAGGACAATGCGTATGTTTTCGGATTCTCATCGAACTTCATTAGTAAACTTGATGATCATTTTATGATGACGTTGGGGTTAAGTTACACGTATGGAAGAGTGAAAACAGATTCATCTGATTCGCCACTCGATCATATTCCTCCGTTCATGGCCCGCACTTCGTTCAGTTATACAAACAATAAATTCAATGCTGATTTCTTTGTCAATTTCAGCGGAGCAAAATTGTTGAAGAATTACTCTTTAGGAGGGGAAGATAATGAGCAATATGCTACTGACATGGGAATGCCAGCTTGGTTTACTATGAACTTGAGAGCGGGATATCAAATTTACAAAGGCATCTCTATTCAAGCAGGAGTCGATAATATTTTCGATATCCAATATCGTACATTTGCCAGCGGAATTAATGCACCGGGAAGAAATGTATTTGTTTCGTTGAAAGGAATATTCTAGAAAAATTTTAATCAAATGAAAAGGTCTCGTTAAATATTTACGAGACCTTTTTTTATTGCTTTTTGAATCGCTCAAAAATGAATTCAATAGTTTTTGTTCCTCCGTTTTCATCCGGCCCACTGACACTCGCTTTCATATGATTTATATCGGTAAGCCAATATTCTATAGTTTTCGGGAAATCGTGAGTGTTATTGGTAAACCTCCAATATGAATCTTCTTCCTTTTCAAGCATAAAAGGTGTTGATTTTATTTTACCATTTACCCTTAATGAAGGAATGTAAAATGTCATTCCTCGAACAATTGATATCTTAAGAGATTCAGTTTGTATTGTATCTCCTTTTTCATTTATTATTGCACCGCTGCCATACATTAAATGAGGATTTACAAACATCCAACTTTCGAGTACTTTTGTTTGACCACTTATTCCTACCCAGCTGCCCTCAATTTTTTTCAATCCTGCCGGAATTTGATTTTGAGCAAATCCGCTATGATAAATTAAACAGAGCAAGATAGCGATATACAAATTTGTTTTTTTCATGAAATTGATATCTTAGATAATGCGAAAGTAGTTAATTGATAGCCTATCTCCATATTCCTTTGAAAATAGATTCATTATTAACCTAACTTTGCGTTTAAATTTTGTTGCTATGCTGGTAAGTTATATTGAAGCAGCTGCGGTTGTGGTTTCAGCTTTGTCAGGAATGATCAATGCAGCTGAGAAGAAAATGGATATCGTTGGTGCGTATAGTTTGGCCTTAATTGTAGCCTTTGGAGGAGGAACCTTGCGAGATGTTTTACTCAACCGTCGACCTTTTTTCTGGGTTGAACACGAAGAATACCTGATAGTGGTATTAGTTATTACAATTGCGTTTGTTTATATTCCGTTGTTTCATCGATTAGCTAAGAAGATGCATCGCCGAACCAATACTGTTGAAGCAATCGGTCTAGGATTATTTTCAATGGCGGGATTGGTAGCTGCATTGAATTCGGGATTGCCAATTTTCCCTGCATCTTTAATGGGAGTAATTACCGGAGTAGCAGGAGGAGTATTTCGAGATATCGTGAACAACGAGATGCCGGTGATTTTTCGCCCTTCAGGTGGATTATATGCGGTAGCTTCGTTCGCCGGCTGTTGGTTGTTTTTGGCTATTTGGATGCTTTTCAAGGCCGCATTTATCGGTTTTGTATTAGGTGCCACATTTATTGTTGTTCTTCGCTTAGTATCGATTTATTTAGGTATACGCTTGCCTAATCCACTGTGGGTTGAGGATAAATAAAAAACACCGCTGATATGATTCTTCAGCGGTGTTTTTTTTATTGATAAAGTAATTATTTCCTTCTACCGAATAATCTCAACAATAATAAGAAAATGTTGATGAAGTCAAGGTATAAAGAAAGTGCTCCCATAATCGATGCTTTTTGGTAGTTCTCTTCATCATCTGGTGAAATTACTGCGTATCCTTTGATTTTTTGAGTGTCATATGCAATTAATCCGGTGAAGATTAAAATTCCTGCATAAGTCGTGATCCAATAGATAGTTTCGCTTTTCATGAACCAATTAGCAATTGATGCGATTACCATTCCGATTAAAGCCATCATTAAAATTGATCCGAGTTTACTTAAGTCGCGTCCTGTAACAAATCCTAAAACAGCCATTACTCCAAAAGTTGCACCGGTAATAAAGAAGGTTGATGCGATAGAAGCGGAGGTGTAAACGATGAATATTGTAGAAAGTGTTATTCCTGTTAAAGTAGCATAAAGAACAAATATGAACGTCGCAACAGCAGCTGAAAGCTTATTAACGAAAATAGCTAATGATCCTACAGATAGAATTTGAGCAATAAATAATCCAATTACAACCATTGAGTTACTGAAAATCAAATTCATGATTTCAATATTTCCTGATATTAGGAATGATATTCCGCCTGTAATGATTAGTGCAAGCGTCATCCAGCTGAATACTTTTGCCATGAAACGGGTCTGTGCCGTAGCTATGGCTAATTGTTGTTCGGTGAATTCTTGTGACATATTATTCTTTGTTATTATAAATTATTGAGGATAAAGTTAGTCATTTTTGTATAAAGATGTAATCGTGCACCTCCTCCACTAATTCCGTGGTTACGGTTAGGGTAGATGAAGTAATCGAATTGTTTGTTGTTCTTCACAAGGGCATTCACGAAGTCCATCGAGTTTTGCATGTGTACATTATCATCAGCCGAACCGTGAATCAACATGAAGTTTCCTTTAAGTTGTTTTGCGTAGGTAATAGGGGAGTTCTTGTCATATCCATCTGCATTTTCTTGAGGAGTCTGCAAATATCGCTCGGTATAAATATTGTCGTAATATCTCCAGTTGATTACCGGTGCTACAGCGATACCTGTTTTATAGACCGTATTTACTTTGGTCATCAATAATGAGGTCATATATCCTCCGAAGCTCCATCCCCAAACTCCAACTCGGTCTTTGTTCACGTATGGCAAACTCTTTAGGTAGTTCGCAGCAGAAACTTGATCTTCTACTTCTAATTTACCCATGTCTTTGTAAATGCAGTTAGCAAAATCAATACCACGACCCGGTGTTCCTCTATTGTCTACACTTACGATGATATATCCTCTTTGTGCCAATAATTGATGCCATAAATAGTTAGGGCCGTCCCAATCGTTTGTAACAGTTTGTACTCCCGGACCACCATAAACATTGAATAAAACCGGATAAGTTTTTGTGCTGTCGAAATCAGGAGGTAAAATCATCCAACCCAATAATTCTGTTTGATCAGATGTTTTAAAGGAGAAGAAACGATATTTCCCGAAGCGGAATTTTTGCATTTCTGCGCGCATATCGCGGTTGTCTTCTAATGTCCTTAACGTTTTTCCTTTGTTACTTACAACAGTACATGTAAACGGATTCCCGAAGGATGAATATGTGTCAACAAAATATTTGCATCCTTCACTGAATTCTGCATTGTGAACCCCTCTCGAAGGTGTTAAATTAGTTTTCTTTCCTGTTAAAGTGATTGAATAGATATTTTTTTCAGTCGGACTCATCTCGGTACTTTGATAGTAAAACGTTCCTGAACCTTCATCAAATCCGTAGTAATGTGTTATCTCGAATTTACCTGATGTAATTTGTTTTACTTGCGTTCCATCGAGATTGTATAAGTAAATATGGTTGTATCCATCGCGCGCTGAGGTCCATATAAATTGCTTGCCATTCGATAAAAATGTTAGATCATCAGTGATTTCAATGAATGATTTATTTTCTTCTTTCAAGACTACTTTCGATGAACCGTTAGTTGCATTGCAGAGTAATAATTCCAAAACATTTTGGTGGCGATTACTTCGCTGAATGCTTAAAGTGTTGGCGTCTTTTGTCCATTGAATACGAGGAATATATTCACGCTCCGAACCTGTCTCAGCTTTAATCGTTTTGCCTGAAGCTAAATTTGTAATATAGATATCTACCTTAGAATTATCTTCACCGGCTTTCGGGTATTTATATTTTTCTTCACGTGGATAAAGAACTCCATAGTATGTCAAATTGAATTCTTTTACTTTGCTTTCATCGAATTTGTAAAAAGCAATTTTTTGTCCGTCGGGCGACCATTGAAAGGCTACATCCATACTAAATTCTTCTTCATACACCCAGTCAGTTGCACCATTAATAATCTCATTCTTCTTACCATCGTTTGTGATCGCAGTTTCCTTACCATCTGACAAAGTGAAGTAATACAGGTTATTATCTCTCACATATGCCAATTTGTCGTTTTTAGGCGAAAATGTGCAATACATCATTTTGCCATTTTGAGAGATCTTGCGAATATTTCCCGTCGTTCTGTTTAAAACATAGTAGTCGGAACGGCTTGAATGACGGTAAATGGCTTCGGTATTGGCCGATAGTAAAACCAAGTTTTCATCGGGACTAAAGGTGTAATTTACGAAGTCGACGGTATCTTTACCGCTGATCAATTGGTTAGGTTTTACCAGGGTGTCAATAGCCTTTCCGGTAGCAAATGAGTATTTAACAATATATGTACCTGTCGATCCAATTGCGGTGTTGGTATAGAAATCTCCGTTTTTCATCGAACTAAAGCCGCCTTCTGTTTTGGCAAATAATTTCGGACTACCCCAAATGTCCTCCAATTGAATTGCCCCTTGCTGAGCCTGTACAGTAGATATGGAAAGCAATATTATTCCACAAAGGTTTCTTAAATTAGATATATTCATAATATCATGTATTTTATGGGGATAAACCTACAAATTTTATATTGATTTTTGCAGTACTCCGAATAATTTTTAACTTAGCAAAAAATTAGTTTTTAATTCATGAGTCGTTTTTGTTTTTTAGTGTTTCTTTTTGTTATAACTGTAAGTCATAACTTATTCTCTCAAATTAATGAAGGGAAAATTACGTATTCGTTATCTTTTCCTGACTTAGACCTACCCGCAGCACAGAAGGCATTTTTACCAACGGAGTCGATAACCTATTTTAAAAACGGGAAAAGCAGAAGTGAGTCCGAAGGTCTTATGGGTATGAAAACGATTACTATAAGTACCGATAAAGAAATTATCATGTTAATTGATGTGATGGGCAATAAGTCGGCTGTTAGAAAAGATGTTAGTGAAGAAACAAAACCGAGTAAAGTTGAAATAACTTCAGAGAAAAAAAATATTGCAGGATATAATTGTCAAAAGGCAATTATATCAAATGGCGCTGATGATAAGATAATTATGTGGGTTACCAAAAGTATTACCGGTGGCGGAAATTGGGGTGGAACATTTGATAAAATTGAAGGAGCTCCTATGGAATTTTCCATGAATAATGGAGGGATAAACTTTAAAATGTCTGCTATTTCTGTGAAAGAAGAAAAAATTAACGATAACTTGTTCGTAATCCCTGAAGGGTATAAAGAAATGACAGAGAAAGAAATAAAAGAAACTTTATTTAATAAGTAATATTATACAATTTATATATCATGAATATTGTTTTGCTGATTTGTATTTTCATTGTGCTAATTGTGTTTAGTTTAGGAGTGAAAATTAGTGTATATCCGAACGAAATGGGTAGTTTTTTCGGGTACCGCTCTAAGAATAGTATGAGAAGTGAACAAACATGGATGGATGCGAATGGTTATGCCGGACAATGTTTAATGTTGTCTTCTCCTCTTCAAATTATTTTACTCGTAGTAACTGAAACCTATTTACCAACTCATCCAACAAGAATATTTATACTACTTGTTTTAAGTATAGTTATTTCAATTTTAATTACTTATTTTTTAACAGAGAACCGATTGTCTAAATTGTTTTTTAAAGACGGGAAAAGACGACCTAATAATTAGATTTTCACTTTCATATTAGATAATTGTTTTATTTTTAGCATTCTAAATTATATCAGATGCTAAAAAAATCGTTTATCTGCTTACTTGTTGTTTTCTATTCATTCACTAGTCTTGCTCAAGACTTTAAGCTTGTTTTTGATGAGCCTCAAACTCATTATGTAACAGTTCAGATGACTGTTGACAGTAAAGGTGGAGATTTGGAATTGCATATGCCTGTATGGGCTCCGGGTTCTTATTTGGTGAGAGAATTTTCTAAGAATGTAGAAGCCTTTTCTGCTAAAGGGGAAAGTGGCAAATCTTTAGATGTTGTACGTAATAGGAAAAACTCATGGTTAATTAAATCTGCAAAAGGAAAAATTTCAATTTCTTACAAAGTTTATGCATATGAGTTATCGGTAAGAACTAGTTTTATTGATGAAGACCATGCTTACTTAAATGGCACTAGTATTTTCATGTTTGTAAAAAACCAAAAGCAAGTACCATGTACCGTTGAAGTCATTCCTTTTTCTAATTGGCGAACCATGTCTGTTGCATTAGATCCAGTTGACGCATCTAATCAATGGAAAGTAAAAGCTAATAATTACGATGATTTGGTTGATGCTCCATTTGAAATCGGGAATCATAAAGTACTAAAATTCACTTCATCAGGAGTGCCTCATGAAGTAGCCATGTTTGGTAATGCAAACTATAATTCAGAGAAATTAACAGCCGATATGGCTCGTGTTACCAGTGAATGTGCCAAAGTTTTCGGATCACATCCTTGTAAGCGTTATTTATTCATAGTACATAATTTAAGTTCGGGCGGTGGTGGACTAGAACATAAAAACTCAACAACTCTTCAAACTTCTCGAACAGGCTATGGTTCTGAGTCGGGGTATACAAGCTTTATGAACTTGGTAGCTCACGAATATTTTCATTTATGGAATGTGAAACGATTGCGCCCTTCAGCATTGGGTCCATTCGACTATGATAACGAGAATTATACCAACATGCTTTATGTCTCTGAAGGATTTACGGCATACTATGATGATTTGATTACTCGTCGTTGCGGATTTTATAGCGATGCACAGTATTTAGAGAAGGTAGCATCGGGATTTTCATATTGCATGAATCAATTGGGTGCGACTTTGCAACCGGTTAGCGAATCGAGTTTTGATGCATGGATTAAATTCTATCGTCCTAATGAGAATTCGAATAATAGCACGGTAAGTTACTATACAAAGGGAGCCGCTGTTGGTGCCGTACTTGATATGATGATTAGGGGCGGTTCTAACGGTAAATCTTCACTCGATGATGTGATGAAAGCCATGTATGATATGTATGCCGTAAAACTCAATAGAGGCTATACAGACAAAGAATTTATCGAAATGGTATCGAAGTATGCGGGTAGTGATATGAAATCATTCTTCGATAAGTATGTTTACGGAGTTGAAATGATGCCATTTGCAGCAGCACTAAAAACTGTAGGTTGTGAAATCACTAATGCTAATTCCAATTCTCAAAAAACGTATTTAGGCATTGCTGTTAATACAAAAAATTCCATCACTTCTGTTGATCGCAATTCACCCGCTTGGGTTGGAGGATTAAATGTGAATGATGAAATTTTGGGTATAGACCAATATCGCTTTACTGACGATATCTCTAAATATGTAGCTGCTTTTAAGCCGGGAGATATGATGAAAGTATTGGTGAATAGGGGAGGACTCCTTCGGACTATTGAAGTGAAATTAACGAAATCTCCATTTGTCGAATATCTAATTACTGATGCTGATAAAGCGAGTGAATCAGCTAAAAAGAACTTTTCAAGTTGGCTTAGTAAGTAATTTGAAATAATAAAAAGAAAAGGTCGATTCTGTTTTAGCGTTGACCTTATCATTATCTGTTTTATTTGCTTAAAATCACAAATTCCGTTCGTCGATTTTGTGCTTTTCCATCTTCATTTTCATTGCTAGATACTGGCTTCGTTTCTCCAAATCCTTTATATGATAATCGCGTTTTTACTATTCCACATTGTGATAAAAAATCATAAACTGATTTAGCTCGATCTTCCGATAATTTCATATTATCAGTGGGGCTACCCGAGTTATCGGTGTGTCCCTGGATAGTAACTTTTAACCCTGGATTTAATTTTAAATAATCACTGAAATCGGTAAGGATATTTTTGTCTTGAGGATTTAACTCCGATGAATTTGTCGAGAATAGAATATTATTAAGTTTATAGCTTTGACCAACTTCTGTTTTCTTTAATTGCAGATTCACTTTCTTCGGAGCTTCCAAGGTGCTATCTTCCTTAGAGAAGTAAGCCGAATTATATGCATAACCTTGCTTTTTTACAGTCAGCATAAAGTCGTCATTAAATGCTACTACCGATGCATATTTTCCGGTGATGGTATCATAAGTAACATCATAATTTTCTTTGCCAATTGCTTTCTTTAATTCAATTTTAGCTGTAGCAATAGCTTCTTTATCACCTTCAACTTCTCCTTTAATGAATAATACTTTCTCTGGCCTTACTTTTTCGGGCAAGTCGAATTCATAAATATCATATCCTCCGATTCCTTTAAGGCTATTTGAAGCATAATATCCTTTTTTACCATCAGTACTTACAAAGAATCCCACTTCATCTGCTTCCGTATTAATTGGATACCCAACATTTATTGGTGTAGACCAACTGCCATCATCTTTTAACTTACTCATGTAAATATCATAGCCCCCCATTCCAGGTAAAGCATCGGAACTGAAATAAAATGTTTTGTTGTCAGGGTGCATGAAAGGAGTTTTTTCATTTCCCTTTGTGTTTATCGGTGCAGGTAACGGTTGTGGCTTACCCCAATTCCCTTTTTCATCTTTTTTTGTGAGATAAATATCACTTGTCATGTTTATAGAGTCACGGAAGCTTGCAAAGTAAAGCGTTCTTCCATCTGGTGCAACACTTGGTTGACTATCCCATAATTTCGGATCATTAACATTACTGCCGATACTTGCCGGCTCTGTCCATTTTCCTTTTACTTCATCACTTGTATAAATATCGAAGTTACCCGCTTTGTTTACAGTGAAAAATAAATGTTTGTTATCAATTGTTACGGACGCACCACCCTCGTTTCCGTTTACCGCTTTATTGAACGGTGGTGGCATGGGTTCACCTTTGCTGAATTCGCCATTGATACGAGTCGCCATCATAAATTTTTCAACGTTACTCGGATATAGTGACCCTTTTTTTACTTCATCAAATCGTCTTGTGAAAAAACAAATCTCTTGATCGGGTGATATCACCGCCAAGTATTCGGGATCACCACCTGAGACATTCTTCAATGGCACGGGATTAAATGGCACAGGATTCGACATGATTTTAGCTCGTTGAATTTTTTGAGCTGCATCTAATCCATTTTCTTCTTTTACTTTGTTGAAGTCGAGAAAGGATTGAAGATTATCGATCGCTGCTTTATAGTCCTTTTTTTGGTATTGATAATTTCCTAAACGATAATATGCTTCTGCGCTGGCATCGGGACAAATTTCAATAACCTTTGCATAAGCTTTAGCCATGTTTTCATCGTCATGGTTAGTGAAAGCAACATCGCCGTAAAGCAACCATGCATTTCCATTCAACGAATCTTCTTCAAGCGATTTTAATACAAGTTCTTTAATCTTCTTATAAGGATCTCGTGATTTCTTCGCGTCTTTGGCATCATCGTAATATTTATTCGATTTTTTAACGGTCGATTCAGGACACCTAGCCTTGTTTTGGGCTGAAACGGGTGTCGAAACAAAAATGAATAATGCGATGAAACTGCCTATAACCTTAAACATGTAGCTCTAACGTAAATGAACTACAAATATTGAGACTAATCGCGCGCTCTTTCCTGTTTCTTCATAAAGTCTTTCAACAGGTAGAGGTGTATAAAAAAAGGCTCCTGATTTAGGAGCCTTTTCAATGAACTAATGCTAATTATTGCTTAGTAATTTTAATATCAGTGCTTGTTCCGTCCGATTTCATCAATCTTGCGATGTATAATCCTGCCGGTAATGTTTTGCCCATCTCCACCTTCTGATTAGTTCCTGTCACTTGAATTTGCTCTAAAACACGTCCGGTAATATCGGTAATAACCAAAGTCGATGCAAGTTTATCGTTGCCCGCTAAGGTAAAGGTAATGCTGTTGATAAAAGGATTAGGGTAAGCATTTAGAATGCCATCAGCACCCTTAACTGTCGAGAGACCAACTGTTTCGTCTATTTTGAAGTTATCTAACCCGCCTTCAACAATGTTGAATACCGGACCAGGATCACTAATATTCACTATCAAGTGCATATTGTTCGATAAGGCGATAAAGTTGCTTAATAGGAAATTCTGATTTACCCATTGACTTTGTAAAGGTTGACCTGCATATGTACGTTCTAAAAGAACAGTGCTTGTTCCGTTTGAAATATAAACGCTCATAGTATCATCCGGTTGTCCGTTTGTAGTTCCTCCATTATAGAACCATCGAGCATAAGACAATCGCGGAGCAGTATATAATGTACCATCAAATGAAGGTGAAGTAAGGATTGTAGCTCCATTATCAACGTCGTTATCCCATGGACCGCCACCACCGTTATCAGTAACAAATGCAATATCACCACAATCACCTGTAACATCACTTCCCGGATTAGCCATTGCTGAATTATTCATTGTTGCGACAGGAATGGCACGTTCCCATGTGTTGCCCGAAGGACCTGATATTGCCCATCCGAAATCAAGAGCGAAATCGTCATAATATCCCGGAGTTAAATAAATGGTAAGAGGAGTAGCTGTTACTGATTGGTTGCTGCAATCGTTACGGAATCCCCATTTACCGGCGGTAATATCGTACGTTCCACCATAGAAACTATTTAAAGTATATTGTCCAGACGCATTAGTAGTGGCTGTAACATCGAATTGCGAATTGCTGAAGTGGATAGTTGCATTAGCAATTGGAGCACCTGTATTAGAATTTATAACGGTACCCGTAGCCGTAATTGTTGCAAAGCTTGTAAGCTGCACATTTAAATTCGTTAAAACACCATTTTGTAACGATACACCTGTAATAGTTTTAGTAACATAACCTGCCTTCGAAAACTGAACATCGTATGTTCCTGCAGTTGCTAATCCGGTTTTATAATCTCCTGTTATTTTTGTTTGCTTGCTAATTGATGTTGTTAAGATTGTTACAGTAACTCCGTTTAATGGGGAACCACTTACAGAATCTGTAACATTACCTTCTAAATAACATCCTCGTACATACGTAGGCGTTAGTACATAAAGTCCATTATCGATATCCGACACAACTAAATTTCCAGAAGGAAGATACGGATAAACTCCCCAACATCCGTTAAATCCATCTCCCGAACCTTGAGAATATGTATCATAACTTCCAGTAACAATCATATTATCGGGGTGACTTGCATCTACAATTGCTATTCCGTCTTTGTACCAACTAACAACTTCAAAGTCGTTTAATGTATGAGTATTATGAACAATCGACCCTGATCCGGGCGTAAGTTGAATTCGATTAAGTTCGGTGATGTTGTTAAGATCGGAAATGTCGTATGAAGTTAAATAAGAATCACTCACTTCATCTGTAGTAAATAGCACATTCCCTGCATCATTTAACCATGAATTATGAGTAAATAAATTCGGAGTATTTTGTGTTGTAATTGTAACAGGATTAGCTTTGTTTGTTACGTCAATCACGGAGAAATACCCATCGTAGATATGACATCCAAATAATGTATCATTACGAACATATCCGTCATGGATATAAGTTCCAGGTGTATGTCCCATGTAATTTGGCGACCAAGGATTACTTAAATCGAGAATTATTGCCGCACCACTAAATAAATCGCTTCCGTATAAATAAGCAAATCCGGCATCTATATGTAAAGCATGTATTCTGTTTATTTGATTGTTAATTGCGCCGTTTCCTTTGTAATATTTCATTGGAACCGAGTCAGGAAGATAACCTAAATTCAAAATTTGCAATCCGTTGCAGCATCCCTCAGTAGTAACATAAGCATAGTTTTGCCATGTTTTCACTTCTCTCCAATCGCTATTTGTTCCGGGGATGTTAAATTTAATAACGGGGTTAGCAGGATCTGTTACGTCAACAATTGACAATCCGTTATAAGTGCCTACTAAGGCATACTCGTTGCCTGAACTGTCAACGTATCCTCCAATATTCGATAATGCTACCGAAAATGGTAAGTGCGATCTCAAAGTGACATTTAACTGTCCAAATGAAATCATGCTGATCATCATTAAGATGACCAATGAGTAAATTTTCTTCATGGTTAGTGAGGGGTGAATGGGTAGTTTTGGTCTCTCAAAATTAGCTGAAATCCCTCAACATGGCAAATTGCAGTTTGTACTTTTCGGTAAAACGCTTGTGTATAGGGGTGCAATGGCAGAAAATGTGCTTAAGATGAAATTTTCTTCATCAAAACTTCCTTGTATGAGCTACCGATAGGTAAGCGAACAGTCTTCAATTCAAGCTCATTTCCGCTTATCGATTTTATGGCATCCAGATTTACAATATAAGATTTATGAATACGCATGAAGTTACCTGAAGGAAGATTGCTCTCGAAATATTTCATAGTGTGAAGAGTAACAATCATCTTCTCTGTTGTATAGATTTTTACATAGTCCTTCATGCCTTCGATATAATCGATATCACTAAAACGAATTTTGATTAGTTTCTGATCGCTCTTAACAAACATATAATCCACTTTGGTTGGCTTCACTTCTTGGGCCGGTAAAGGATTAATTGCTTTAATACGTTCAACCGCTTTGTTAACTCCTTTCATGAATCGTTCAAGTGATACTGGCTTTACAAGGTAGTCAACTACATCGAGTTCGTAACCCTGTAAAGCATAATCAGGATAAGCGGTGGTGATAATTACTGCAGGTGCTTTTCTCAGTGAACGTAAGAAATCAATTCCCGAAATCACCGGCATAGATATATCTAAAAACATTAAATCGATATGTTCTGTATGAAGAACTTCAAATGCTTCAAGCGCATTCGAGCATTTTTTTACCAATTCAATTTCTCTGATATTTTCGAGATATCTTTCTAATACTTCTTGCGCTAATGGTTCATCATCAACGATAATACATTTTAGCTTAATCATGATAGTTGAAGTAATAAGTGAATTTCAAATGTTTCATCCGTTTCCGCAATTTTTAGTTGATGCGATTCGCCATAAATCAAGTCTAATCGTCGCTGAACGTTTTGTAGTCCGATGCCTTTTCGTTTAGTATTTCCGGCAGGTAAATCTTCGTCGTTTTGTCCTTTTGAATTAATTACGTTTAACGATACAAAGTCTTTTTCAATTTTGAATTTTACTGAGACAAATCCGTCGTTAAATCTTCTTTCAAGCCCATGTTTAAATGCGTTTTCAATGAAGTCGATAAACAAAAGAGGTGCCACTTTTAATTCTCCGAAATCGCCACTAGTTTCAAATGTAATGCTGTATTTATCTTGATAACGGATGCGTTGTAAATCGACATAGTTTTTAGCGAATTCTATTTCTTTTTTTAAGTCGACTTGTTGCTCGTTCGCTTGATACAAAACATAACGCATAATGTCTGATAGTTTCAGAACTACTTCAGATGCTTTCTCAGAATTTTTAAGCGTTAACGAATAAAGATTGTTTAAGGTGTTGAATAAAAAATGCGGATGTATTTGTGCTTTTAAAGCATTTAATTCAAGCTGCAGTTTTTCTTTTTGTAATTTCAACAGTTCTGTTTGAGTGATAAAGGCAATTAAAGTATACTTCAAAGCATATGTAAGTATCACCACTATCATTCCTTCTAATAAATCGAAATTGGGCTGAATTCTACCTAAGAATCTCAACATAATATCTGGCATGCCTTCTCTAGGCAATGCCATTAATATGCTGTAATTGCAAAATGAATAGAGGTAAATTAATGAGCCTATGCTAATAAAATGAGCAACATAATGCCTTTTATTTAAAAGTTTAGGCACTAATAGGTAAAGATGGATATAAACTAATGGGGCTTGACAAATAAAAATAACACCGATATAAATTAAACTCCAATTCCATCCCCACAAATCTTTAATATCGTACATAGTACGCGAAAGCCAAACAAACCAAAATAGAGAGTGGAGTAGGATACTTCTCAATTTCGGATTAGGCAATTGTCGGTTATAGTGATCTAATAATCGGTCTATCATCAATTCAAAGATAGCTTTAAGTGCAATTAAAAAGCGCGAATTTCGCTCAAATTGATATTCATTCCGATCAAACCGATTATTTATTCGACAAGACAGTTTTTAAGGTCATTTTGAGTGTTTTATCAGGAAAATGTGGTGAATGGTCTAAATGTTTTGCTTTCTATTAGATTGTTTTATTACTTCGAGCCACAAATAAAATGGATCGATGAATAAAATGAAAATGTTAGCAGTGCTAGCTGTTACTACCGGTACGGCTTTGGCTTTTGCTTTTATGGCAGATCAAAAACCTATCAAAGGAATTGATATCAGTTCAATTGATACTACTATGAGCCCTAAAGATGATTTTTACCATTATGCAAATGGTAATTGGTTGAAAAATAATCCAATACCGGCCGATCAAAGCCGATGGGGGAGCTTCGATGTACTTTCTGAAGAAAACAACAAGAAGATTCGCAAGGCAGTTGAAAGTGTTGCTAAAGATACAAAAGCACCGCAAGGATCATTGCATCAAAAATTGCGTGACTTTTATTTGTTGGCAATGGATTCAGCTAAAGCTGAACTTCAAGGAATAAGCTTGATAAAACCCGATTTAGAGAAAATCGCTTCACTTAAATCTAAAAAAGACGTAGCTACATGTATGGCCGATCTTTCTGTAAAGGGTGTTGACAATGCATTTGGGTTTTATGTGGGTCGTGATTTAAAGAATAGCAGTTCTTATGTATTGTATATTTCGCAAAGTGGACTTGGATTACCTGATCGCGATTATTATTTAAAAGAAGACGAGCGTAATGCTAATTATCGTATTGCATATGTTGATCATATGACAAAAATGTTGTCGATGATCAATTATGCTAATCCAAAGCAAACTGCAGAGTCTATTCTTTCATTAGAAACGGATTTAGCAAAGATCTCTATGTCTCGTGTGGAAATGCGCGATGAAGAGAAAACTTATAATCCTCGTACTTATGATGAATTAACTAAAATGTCGCCATCATTTGATTGGAATGTGTACACTAAAGCTTGTGGTATTCCTACCGGTGGAAAAATCATTGTGAATCAACCTGAGTACATAAAGAGTTTTTCAACTATATATGAATCAGTTTCTGTTGATACTTGGAAAGCTTACTTAACATGGCATTATATTACTACCTATGCCAATCAATTGAATAGCGAATTTGTTAACGAGAATTTTAATTTCTACGGTAAAACATTAAATGGAACTCAAGTGATGCGTCCGCGTTGGAAGCGGGCATTAAGTGCTTGCGACGGATCAATTGGTGAAATAGTTGGCCAAATTTATGTTGAGAAGTATTTTAGTCCTGAACTTAAAGGTCGAGTTCAAGCAATGGTTAAAAACATTCTTGTTGCGTATAAGAATAGAATTAATCGCTTGGATTGGATGAGCGATGAAACTAAAAAGAAAGCACTTGAAAAATTAAGCCATTTTAATACTAAATTAGGGTATCCTGATAAATGGAAAGATTATTCAAAACTTGATGTTAAAGCCGATGCATTCGTGTTAAATGTTATGCGTGCCGAAGAGTTTTCTTTCAGGTTCATGATTAATAAATTAGGTAAACCTGTAGATAAATCTGAATGGCAAATGTTACCTCATCAAGTAAATGCATATTATGAACCTACTTTAAATGAGATCGTCTTCCCGGCAGCAATTATGCAACCTCCATTCTATTATCCTGAGGCCGATGATGCAACAAATTATGGGTCTTTAGGTGCTGTTATCGGACATGAAATTACTCACGGTTTCGATGATCAAGGATCTAAATATGACGGAAATGGTAATATGATAGATTGGTGGACAGAAAATGATCGCAAACTATTTGAAGAGAAATCGAAAGTGTTAATTGAATGCTTTAATAAATTCGAAGCACTGCCAGGTGTATTTGTCAATGGTGAGTTGACAATCGGTGAGAATATTGCTGACTTAGGTGGATTAAGTACAGCATATCAAGCGCTTCAAAATTCACGCGAAGGTATTGCTCCATTATTGATCAATGGATATAATGAAGAACAACGCTTCTTCCTAGCGTTTGGTCAAGTTTGGAAACAAAATATTAAAGAAGAAATGTTACGTAAACGTATTCTTACTGATGTTCACTCTCCTGCTAACTTCCGAGTATTAGGTACATTATCAAATATGCCGGAATTTTATAAGGCATTTGATGTGAAAGAAGGAAACGGAATGTATCGTAACGATAAAGACAGAGCTAAAATCTGGTAATAGTTTATTGCAAATAAAACGTACCAAGTTCTTATTTAAGCGGGATAATTTATCCCGCTTTTTTTGTGACTTATACTAAATAAAAAAGGGAGCAATGAGCTCCCTTTTTGGTATTTATAGAATGGTGATTAAACCGTTTCTTCTTTCTTCGACATTCTCTTTCTCGTATTTTCATCGAGGTGAACTTTACGCATTCTCAATGATTTCGGAGTGATTTCTAAGTACTCATCTTTCTCGATATACTCCATCGATTCTTCCAATGAAAACTTAACAGCCGGTGCAATACGAACGTTGTCGTCGCTACCGGAAGCACGCATGTTAGTGAGTTTCTTCGCTTCGCAAACGTTGATTACTAAATCATCGGGACGAATATGTTGTCCGATAACTTGTCCTGCATAAACAGCCTCACCCGGATCAGTAAAGAAGAATCCGCGATCTTGCATACGATCAATAGAGTAAGGAGTGGCAGTTCCTGTTTCTTTCGCTAACAATACTCCTGAAATACGTCCCGCGATTGGGCCTTTCCAAGGTTCGTAGCTTTTGAAACGGTGAGCCATAGTCGCACGTCCCGCTGTAGCAGTAAGTACGTTACTACGTAATCCGATTAATCCGCGAGCAGGAATTTCAAATTCAAGATGCTGAAGGTCACCCTTTGGCTCCATGATTTTTAATTCACCTTTCTTCTGCGTTACTAATTCAATTACTTTACCTGCAACTT
>Ga0116184_10001484_pt1 | contig 22376 bp, 25 predicted proteins | sample AD_JPNNA5_MetaG_FD_89886 | JGI IMG/M metagenome (GOLD analysis project Ga0116184, IMG submission 89886) | Active sludge microbial communities of municipal wastewater-treating anaerobic digesters from Japan - AD_JPNNA5_MetaG | ecosystem: Engineered > Bioreactor > Anaerobic > Digestate | place... | reverse complement strand
CCAATGACGCGACCCCCGGATTTTTAGCCCTCGCAGGTTGATTTCTGGTTGACTTTCCACCACAACACCCCATAGTAAACCCCCATGAACACAATAACCCCGGCCGAACTGGCCCGGCGCGCTCGCGTTTCAAAGCAGGCGATTCACAAAGCCATAACTTCCGGACTCATCCCCTTCACCGGCGAGGGGCGCAGAAAACGCATCAATCCCGAGGACCCGGCCGTCGTCGTCTACATCACAGACCCCTCGCACCAGCGCGAAACCGCGGCGGAGAATTGGCCGAAAAAACAGGTAAAACCCGCGCCCCCGTCTCAGATACGGGAGCCGAAACCCATAGAATCCACACCCCCGTCGGAGAAGCAGGAGCGAAAATCACGGAAACCGCCGCCCACCCACTCCTCCGATCCCGATGCCGCCGAAATAAAACGCCGCACCCAAATCGCGGAGATGCGCAAAAAGGAACTCGTTGCCGCGCACCTGGAACGCCTCCTCCTGCCCGTCGATTTCCTTGAAGATAAGGTTTTTCGTTACCTGTCAAAGCTCCACTCCAACATTGAGCGCGCGGCCGGCGTGGGCATCGATGAAATCGGGCCGAAAATCATCGAGGCCGGCGAGGTCACCCCCGCACACATTGAGGAATTCACAAACGTCGTTCTGAAAATAATTCACGAGACGAAGCTCGGGATTATCCGCGAAATAAAAAGCTATGAACCTAAAACCAAACCCTGACGCCCTCGCCGACCTATTCCTGCGCCTGCCCACGCGGACACACACACCCTCAATCGTGGAATATGCGGCCACCACTATCGTCCCGACCGGCAAATATCGCGGCCTGAAATTCGAGCACTCAAAGGCCCCTTACCTCACTGAAATCATGGAGTGCCTGTCTCCGGCCTCGCCCTTCCGCGAAGTCGCTATCATGTTCCCCGCGCAATCAGGAAAAACCTTTACCGCCGATACGATGGCGATGTACTACATCGAGGCCGTCCCCTCCGAAATTGTGTATGCCACCTCCAACGAGACGATGGCGAAAAAATGGCTGGAGCGCGAGATCGAGCCCCGTGCCGCCCATTCCGGGATCGTATTCAAAACCGAAGTCGAGACAAAATCGCAGCGCAAAACCGGCGACACCTCGATATCAAAAATATTCCCCGGCGGAAACCTCGATGCCGTGACGGCCAACTCCGCGGGGCAGCTCGCGTCCGCGACAAAGCGCATTGTTCTCGCCGATGAAGTCGACCGCTGGAAAATCAAACTCGGGGAACAGGGTTCGACGTTAAACCAGCTCCGTGCCCGTACCCAGGCGTGGGGCAATCAGGCCAAAATATTTTGGTTCTCGACCCCCACCACCGAGGACGCCTCCGTCATATTCGTAATTTACCAGCAGGGCGACCAGCGCCAGTACTACGTACCCTGCCCCTATTGCGGGACGATGCAGCTCCTCGATTTCTTCGAGGGCCGAGGCTACGGCCTCCACTGGGAGCACCGATCCGGACATATCTATAAAAAATCAATCGAGCTAATTTGCGAAAATAAAAATTGCGGACGCGGGATCCGTGAATCATCTAAACCGGGAATGCTCCTCGGCGGGCAGTGGCGCGCATCGGCGATCCCAGAATACGAGCATATCTGCAGCTTCCACATTAACGGCCTCTACTCGTTTCAACTCAAGTGGTACGATATTGTCGTCGCCTACGAGGAGGGGCAGAAATCGGAGCTCGCGAAACAGGACTTCGATCAACTCAAAATGGGGCGACCACACAAACAGAAGGGATCGAAAATACGCGCCGATAAAATCATTGAAAACCGGGGCACCTATAAATCCGGCACCGTTCCCGACGGCGTGTTGTTCCTCACCGCTGGCGTTGACGTTCAGGAGGGCAGCAAAAAAGACCCTGCGAACCCTCCCCGCCTCGAAATGGAGATCCTCGGCATCGGCTCACAATGGCGGACATGGAGTATTTGTTATGAGGTATTTAAGGGAGAAATCGACGACCCCTACGCGGGCGCATGGGAGGAAATGACGCAATGGTTCATCGAAAAGCATGGCGGAGGAAAGTTTTACCGTAATGACGGTTTTGAATTCCCCTTGCGGTTCATGCTCGTAGACTCAGGCGACGGCAAGATGTCCGATGTAGTATATGATTTCTGCAGCCGTCCCGAGTGGGTGAATACGTTCCCCTCAAAGGGAATGCCTGATATTAGGATGGGGAAAAAAGACGGTCCCCGTCCCGATGAAATCATACAGGGGAACCGCCTGCCCTGGCGCCGCTCCGTACTCGACAACGACATCCTGCTCTACCTCATCAACACAAACTATTATAAGCACAAGATTTTCAATTACTTCAACGTCGAGCGCACAGAGTCCCCGATCCAGCGTTTCGGTTACTGCGAATTCCCCGCCGATTATTCCGATTGGTATTTCCAGATGTTCGCCTCCGAGGAAAAACGCCGGGACGGTTCATTCCACAACCCCACGGGCCGCCGCAACGAAGCCCTCGACTGCCGCGTGATGGCGATGTGCGCGGGCGATATATGGCTGAGCGACGAGGTTACGCAATGGAGGGAGTGGGCGAAATCGATGAAATTACCACAGCAGGCAATCTACAAAAAATATAATAGAAACTATGTCCTTGACTTAATCGCAAAACAGACCCTCCGCAAAAGTGCTTGACTTTTGCACGCCTATATGACATAATACCGCCCGACATGGATTATATCACCACGCGGAAAACGAGGCTACAGTCCCGCCTCACGCACGTACAGGCACAAATCGAAAAACTCGAGGGCGTCGTCGATGAAATGGCTGCGTCCGGTATAAATTCCTATCAATTCGACAGCGGCGAGGGTTCGCAGCGCACCACCCGCCGCAGCCTCTCCGAAATTCAGGATATGATCGACCGCCTCTACGCCACGGAATCACACCTCATCAACGAGCTCTACAACATGGGCATCGTGAGTGTGCGTCTACGGAGGCGCCCATGAGAATACCCCGTAAAGCCCGCGCGGCTATTCGCGCCGTATCCGCCATAATTAAAAGCATACCCTCGCGATTTAAACCCGTTCCCGAGCCCCGCGCACTCGGCTCCGGGATCTCCGCGCCATACTCAAACACCTACGGTGGCGGGAAATGGCCCGGCGGCATGAACAGTCGCGCACCGATTGACATACATGACCACTACGCAATCCGCCAACAGGTACGCCACAGGATGTCGGATTCCATTGAGGCGCGCGCACTCGTTACCTCAATTGTGGACACCGTCGTCGATACAGGCCTTAGGCTCAAACCCACTCCAATTCCCGAGATTCTCGGCATTACCCCCGAGGCCGCCGAGCTCTGGGGCGAGGACGTGGCGCAGCGTTTCCACCTCTGGGCAAAATCCAAAAAATCCAGCCGCAACAGAATCAATAATTTCTACCAGAACCAGCGATTTTACCAACTCGCACAGCAGCGCGACAACGATGTGTTTGTGCGTCTCTATTATGGCCGCGACTGGGATTCGCCGTCACCCCTGCAAATCGATTTTATTGAGGCCAACCAGATCCGCGGCAACGCCTACACTTCCACCTATGCCCAGCTCGGCGGCGATGACGGAATTGTCCGCGACGCCGCAGGCCGCGAGGTCGGATTCAAAATCTGGATGAGGGGTAGCGACGGTAAATACATCGAAACCACCGTCCCCGCCGTGGGAGAGAAATCCGGGCGGATTATGATGCTCCACGGCTACAATCCCGAATATGCGGGCCAGGGACGCGGCTATTCAAAACTTGCGCACATGATCCAGGAACTCGCCGATCTCACCGATTTTAAGGCCTCAGTACTCCAGAAAGCGATCAATCAGGCCTCATTCGTGGCGGTCATCGAAAACACGGCGCAGGACCCGTCACAGCCACTTGCCGGCCGAGTCGCGGGCGCAATCGGTCAATACGGAAGCAACCCCACTCCTGCAACCGATGCGCAGAACGTCACCGCGGAAAGCCTCGAGCCCGTCATAAACTGGGCACCGCAACCCGAGGCGACGATACGCCAACCCGGAAGCACTGTCGTCGGCAACCTCCGCCGCGGCGACCAATGGAAAAATCTACAGGACACCAGCCCCTCCGCCGCGTTCGATATGTACGTGAACAACGTATTTTCTTACCTCGTCGCGAGCACCGGATGGGCAATCGAACTCGTGCTCAAGAAATTCAATCAGAATTACTCCGCGAGCCGCGCCACCCTCCTCCTGTGCTGGCGTACTGCTCAAATCGAACGCGATGAAATGATCGCTGATTTCCTCGACCCCTCTTACGAAATGTGGCTTGCCGAGGAGATCGCCGCAGGCCGCATCTCCGCTCCGGGCTGGAGTGACCCCTACCTCCGCGCGGCGTGGTTATGCTGCGAATGGGCCGGGGCTCCGATGCCGAACATCGACCCGAACGCCACGGCAGACGCGGATCTGAAATACGTGGCAATGTCGGCGCAGACCCTGGACGACGTGGCCCGAAATCTCAATGGATCGAGTGGGAAAGCGAACCGCAGGAAAAACGCGAGGCAATACGCGGAATTGCCGCCGCCTCCGCTCCCCATAGCCCCGGTGCAAACGCAGCAATCGGGAAACGTTGACGAAAATAATAATCGAGGCGGTGAATGATGGATGTAATTCTGAAATGGTGGCCGCTCATCCTCACCGGCGCCGCAATACTCGCATGGCTCATCCGCCTGGAGGCAAAAGTCGTGATGGGAAATAAAATATTCGAGCTCCACAAACAGAATTGCGCCGAACGAGTGACACATGACTACGAGGAAAGCGATAAATTCGCGGCCCGCATCGAGAGATCGATCGGCAGCCTGTTCGATCTCCTCCGAGACGTGAAGAGCAGCGTCGACGAAATACGGGGCTGGAAAGATTCGATAAGGATCGCAAAAAGTGATTGACAAATTTATTATGTCGCGTAGTGTATACGGCAACTGTGGAAAAAATTATTGAAATATTACAGAAACTCGCCGGAGTGAAATTAAACGGCGATGTTTGTATTGAAATTCATTTCAATCAAGGCGGAATCCAGGGGGTAAAGGTTTTTCAAAAGAAATATTTGAATCCATAATTTATAGCGGATTCTTTTAATCCTCAGAATTGAGATTATTAAAAGCCCGAGTGCAGACAACTGCGCCCGGGCTTTTTTTGTGCTGAAAAAGATATGATAAAAATAATTCTATCAGGAGACATCGGCTGGGAGATCACCGCCGAGAAAATACGGAAGCAACTCAACGACGCCTCCGGCCAGGACCTCGAAGTGCAGATCGCCAGCCCCGGCGGTTCCGTTTTTGAGGGATTGGAAATCTACAACCTTTTCCGCGACTACAAACGCGACTATCCCAGCGCCCAACTCCTCGCCACGATCAAGGGCGAGGCCGCGAGCATGGCCTCTTATCTCGCGATGAACCCGGCATTTGACATCCTTGCCGCCGAGGACAATGCCGTCCTTATGATACACAACGCCTGGGGCGGAGTCGTCGGCGATTACCGCGAGGTATTCAAGATGGCCGAGGTGCTCGACGGAGTGACCAATATCATCGGCCAGGCATACACCGCGCGCACGAAAATCCCGCTCAACAAAATCCGAGACATGATGAACGAGGAGACGTGGTTATTCGGTTCCGAAATAAAGGACGCCGGTTTCGTCGATGAAATCGTCGGCACCGAGGAGCCGAAGGATAAGGCAGTTGCAATCACTCAATCAAAACTCCGGTTTTCCGCACTCTCTAAAAAGCTCGTCGAGGCAAAAATCGATCTCACAAAAATTGCCGCACACAACCCCGCACCAAACGCGGGCAAAAATACTATGGAGGTTCAATCCATGACTTTGAAAGAATTTCTGGAGCAGAACCCCGCCGCGAAGGCCGAATACGATGCCGCAATGCAGGCCAAATTTGAAGCGGGGAAAATCGAGGGCGAATCTGCTGTCACCGCCCGGGTCACGAAGGCCGCACCGTTCGTCGGCAACTCCGCTTATCCGGCGAAGGTAACCGAGCTCGCGATTGCCGCGATCAAAGGCGAGAAATCAATCGACGCCCTTGAGACCACGGTTTCAACCCTCGACGCAATCAGGGAGCAGAGCGCAAGCACCGCCGCCGCCGCAGAATCCGCAGCGACCGCAGGCGTACACGCCGAGCAGGAGCCGGAGCGCAGCACCGACGGCGTCATCCGCAACGAGGCCGATCTCATGGCCGCAATCGCTGAAGCGAAAAAATCCCTCGGAATGGAGGTGAAGTAAATGGCAGTCCAGGCACGACAGGATAACAGCACCCGCCCGCTCATACTCAGCGATGAGTCCGACGTGCGGAACGGAACCATCATCCAGAACGCACAGCGCACGACCGACCTACTCTACGGCACGGTGATGGCGCAGATCGCCGCAAGCGGATTGTGGACCCCGTTCATCGCCGTAGCCGGCGTTGACGGCTCCGGTGTTCCGCGCGGAATATATCTCGGCGATGATATCGTCGCGGCCGATCTCGTGGCCGGCAACGTGGCCGATGTTCCGATCCTTGTCGGAAACGCCCGCGTCGCCGAGGAGCTCGTCGTATTCGACGACGGCACCCTTACGGCCGATACCGTGGTTGCTCCCGCCACCGTCGAGGCCCGCACCGCACGCGCCGCGCTCGCAGCCGCCGCGAATATCAGACTCGAACTCACCGTGGCTATCTCCGAGCACGAGAATTAAGGAGGTATAGGAAAATGTTATCCCCCAACACCGTTGACATCTACTCCCGTTACATGGATGAGCTCTTCGACGAGAAGGAGATCATCAATGTAGATACGGTTTTCCAGCAGTTCTTCGGCAAACCCGCGTTCGGCGGCAGTAAAACAATTTACAGCCCCGACTCAGAGGTCGTCGAAATCGACATCATGCGCGGAAACGAGAGGCTCGCGGCGCTTATCCATCGCGGCACGAACAGCCGGTTTCTTAACATGATGAGCAATACCGCGACGCAGAATTACAGCTCGTTCTCCCGCGTGTATCCGCTTGCCGAGGAGCTCGGCGATATCACGGCGTCGCAGATCCTCAAGCGCATGGGCGGAGAAAACCCGTACGACCAGCGCCCGAGAATCGAACGACTTCGCGAGCTCGCGCGCGAGCATCACCTCGAACACATCCGGCGCTATGTCAGATTGTTTGAAGTGCTCGCAGGCCTGTCACTCCTCGGAGGCCAGCAGCCCGCGATCCTCGGCTCGGCGAACGCCGACAACTGGTACGATTTCCGGCGCAACGCCGCGCACATCGTTCAGCCTACGGTTCCCTGGAATGATCCGGCCGCCGACATCCTCGGCGATCTCGATGCCGCGATCGACCTGCTCCGTGTGAACGGGCATGTTCGCCCCAACGTTATGTTTATGGGCGGCAACGTCGCGAACGTAGTCCTCAGCGACACCGTGATACAGCGATTCGCCGACATCAAGGGCTACTCGCTCGTCCGCGTGGGCCCGGAAAACAATCCTCCGTCATCGCTGCAGGCGCTTATCGATGCCGGAGCGGACCCGATCGGCAGACTCACGACCCCCAGGGGCCGGACGCTCTGGATGTTCACGTATGGCGCAGTTTTCACCGATGCCGCCGGGAACGCAGAGCACTATCTCCCGCTCGAGACCTGCTTCCTCGCCTACTACGGAGCGCGCTGCGACCGATATTTCGGCCCCGCAGAAAGGCTCCCGATTATACCCAGCGACAACGCCTGGTATCAGGAGATGTTCGGGATGAACATGCTCACGCCGGTCATGCCCGCGAACATTAAAAACGTCGGCGCCGTCGTCACCCCGGCAATGTTCTACTGCGACGCCTATCCGGCCGGAGACAAGAAGAAAGTCACGATACGCACGCAGTCGGCCCCGATTTTCGCGACGACTCAGACCGATGCGTTTTTCACCTATCACCACTGCCTCGGTGGAAGCGAGAGCTAGGAGGACATGATGGGTAACCAGAAGAAAGGGCGGGGCATCATGCAGCCCGCCCATATTTTCAACCGCGCGCCGGTAAAACCTGAAGTCGATTTTGCGAAGAGTCTATATCCAAAGCTCGAGAAAATCGATACCGACGATATTCCCGAGGCGGTAATCCCCGACGAGATAACGCAACCGGACGGAAAGAAGTTAAGGCGCAAATACACGAAATCGAAACCCGCTCCAGCCCCGGAGGTAGACGATGATAACAGTCCCGAAGGGACGTAAAATCTACATCGGCGCACACCGATTTCTCGAGGGCGAGGTCATACCCCCGCACTTTATGATCGAGTTCCCCGTCAAGGCTGCGCCGAAAAAGCGTGGCCCCTACAAGCCGCGCCAGAAATCCGAGGCCGTCGCCGAGGCCGCCGAGGAGTAGATGGAAAACCTGCGCGCACAGATCGAGGCCGATCTCCACGAGTCCCTTGAGGGCGAATGGGGAATGCCGGTACAGCTCACCAGCCCCGACGGAGAGGAGCAGGTGCACAGCAAAAACAACCCCTCCGAATTGCTGCGCGGACAGGTTCTCTATTTCTCAAAACGCGAAGATCCCGCCACGGGCGAGACCGTTGTTGTGCCTCAGCCCGTGGTCACTCTCCGCATTTCCTCACTCGTTCGCGTACCCCTTGACGGTGAAAACTGGCACATCCGAATCCCGATATCTCCCGTCGCCGGTGCACCCATGCGCTCGTTTACGTTCACCTCAGACCGCGCGCGCGAGCACGGATCGGACATCGGTTTCATTCGGATTTATCCGCAGCTCGTCGAAAATGAAATCCAGGTGGTGCCCTCGACATGATGATGTTTGAGATAGCAGAGAAGGCGCTCCACGATCTCATTGAGGCTGCAGCCGCCGGACGTTTTACCGTCATCGGCTACCAGCGTCAGTCGAAATCCGCAGAGCACGATCGTAAACTCGTACAGGTATACTATTCAGAGGGAGCAATCCCCAAATCGGGGAGCGGCCGCACCGGCAACAAAACGCACGATATCACTATCGAAATTGACATGACGGTATGCTCCAAAACCGCCGTCGATCTCGACACCCTCGAATCCAGGACAGCGACGCCTCAGCAGAAAGCCGCCGCCCTCGTGGGATTGAAAACCGCGGCAGAGATTGCGAACACGGAAATAAACGAGCTCATCAGGTGGGTATATCAAATCGTAATGGATGCCCGCAATGACGAACTCGGACTCGAAGAGGGTTCCATATCCTCGCGCTGGATTGCAAACATCACGAAGGACACTACGATTGGTTACGGCGGCATCGTCGTTAAAACCGCGAACATGAAATATACGTGCCGCGTCAGTGAGGAGGTTCCCGGCGATATCGGGACCGAACCCCCGACAGTAGATTTCAATTCCGAAATACCCGCCGACGATACCGGAGGCGCAGGCGTAGACGTAATAAATGATAATACGGAGGTAGCATAATGACCATATCCCCTACCAGCCTCGCCGCGATAGTCGGTGTCGGCGTAGAAAATCAGCAGTTTGCGGTAACCGCACAGGTCAAGCCGCAGAAAAATGTAATCATAGGCACCTACGACGAAGCAGTTCACGTTGAGATCGTCCCGAACGTCCCGATCCGGGTATACTCGGCCGCTCAGGTGGCGGGCCTCACCGGATACGGGTTCATGCTCCACAGACTCGCCCGCGCCGCATTCAAACCCGGAAACGTCGAGACCTGGATCATCCCCCAGCTCGAGGGCGGCTCAGATCCCGACCAGGCCACCGCAGACATCGATTTCACCGGATCGGCGGCGGTTCTCGCGGGCACGATCTACCTCTATATCGCGGGAGACCTCGTTCGCGTACCCATAACCGCGGCAATGACCGCCGATCAGATCGGTGAGGCCGTCGAGGCCGCAGTCAACGCAGATGATGACCTTCCCGTTACCGCGGTCAATGCGGCCGGCGTGGTTACGTTCACCTCGAAATCCGGCGGCACCTGGGGAAATTACATCAGCCTCGACGTCAATCTCGGATACGGTGAGGCACTCCCCGGCGGAGTCGTGGCGACCCTTCCCGTCAGCGGTTATCTCGCAGGCGGTGTCGGAGTCCCCGACATACAGGATGCCCTCGACGCCCTCGGCACCGGTGACGCACAGAATGAGGGAGATTTTACCAACCTCATCCACGGCTACGGCGCCGACACCGGGACCCTCGACGCAATCAGCACCTATAACGGGATCGGAAATACGCTCGTGGGTAACTACAAAAAAGAGGTTGCGCGACCGTTCCGATCGCTCATCGGCGACACGACACCCCTTGCCGCCGGACTCACCGCAGCCCTTGCATTCGCCGCGCTCCGCAGAACCGACCGCACCAACGGTAAAATCTGCGCCCCGGGATCTCCGAACCACCCGCAGGAAATAGCGGCGCAGGCAATCGGCGTCATGGCGGTCACAAACACCATACGTGCCGAGGAAGGGTATATTGACAAAGCCCTCGATGGAATCTGGCCGGGAGCGACCGCCGATCGCTGGACGAATGACTATGATAGCCGCGACCAGGCAGTCAAAGGCGGCGTCGGCACCACGCTTGTAAAAGCGGGGACTCTCTACCTCCAGAACGTCATCACGTTTTATCGCCCCACCGACGTGGCTCCTGAATCCAACGGATACAGGCCGATGCGGAATATCTCGATCCTGCAGAGCATCCTGAACACGACCCGCCTGAATTTTGAGGCGTCAAAATGGAAAGGCATCACTCTTGTCGCTGATACCAGCAAGGTCAGCAATGCAATCAGCCGCGAGAAGGCCCGCGACGTCGGATCGGTGATTGATGATCTCTGCGCTCTCGCCGACGCATTTGAGGCGAACGCTTGGATTTATCAGGCGAAATACACGAAGCAGCATCTCTCCGTCACGCTGCGCGCAGGACTCACCGGTTTCGATATCACGTTCCCGGTAATCCTCAGCGGCGAAGGCGGGATATACAATACGCTCGTTACGTTCGACACCAGCATCGCAATTCTTCTCGTGGGAGGTGAATAATCATGGGAGCGATCACGGGAACCCCGAAGAAAATCACGATTGACGGCATAACCGTTGACGTGTTTGCGGACGTAAACATCAGCCTGACCCCGACAAAATTCAAACACGACGGTATCGCCACCACGGGGCGCACTCTCCAGAAATTCACCAAACAGGTGAAAAAAATGGAGGGGATTTCCATCGCCACCTCAGCGGACAAGATCGAGGCGCTTGCCGAGAAGGCCGACTCAATCGCGAGCAAAACTTATTCCGTGGAATTCGCCGACGGCACTGTTTACCGCGCATCAGGGCAGTTTGATTTTGAGAAATGGGAGTCCGAGGACAGCAAAGCGACTATCAATTTCATTCCCGACGACGACTGGACACCGTTCCCGGCGCAGTAACAGAAGATGGAGAATAAATTGCATGATTCTCCCTGTATACATACTCATTCGCACCAGCGGGCGTCCGCGATTTTTCGCGCGCGCGATGGAGTCTGTACAAAAACAAACCTATAAAAATATACAGACCATCGTGCATACCGACGATCCCCGCGATGGGTATGTGTACGGGGATATCGTGATCGAGGGCTCAGCATACGGCCCCGAATACGGAAACGGTTATTACAATCTTTACAACAACTCGCTTCTCGCCGCGATCCCTGACGGGCCGGGGTGGTATCACTTCCTCGACGACGACGACGAATACGCATCGCCGACCGTGATCGAGCGCCTCGTTGCCGCGAGCAAGCGGGACCATATAAACGTCGCCAGGGTAAAGCGCATCATGCGCCGCGGCGTCGTGATGTTTCCCGATAAATGGAGGATACAAAAATCGTATCAAACCGAATGTTTTTTCCTCCACACCGACCACAAGAAAAAGGCGAAATGGTGGGGCAATCTCGGAGGCGACCACAACTACTCGAAGCAACTCACTCGGGTGCTCCCGATAAACTGGATCGAAAAACTCGTCATCGCGCAGGCCCAGGAGCGCAAGGGCCACGGTTCAAAGCTCGACGTGGGCATGGAAAAACCGGACTATGCAAACGCATTTCCGCCGTCCCAGAAAGTACCCTGCCTCGGATTCCTCCCCGTGCGATCGTCAAACAGGGAGGCGTGCATCAGGCAAGGCGAATTTAAACTCATGCGATACGATATAGCCTATCCCCTGGAGCAGCAGGGAAAAATAAAAATCACGTATGCAACAAACCGAAGGGCGAAACCCCCGGTCAGAAATATTTACGGAGAATAGGAGGAATCATGGCAGACGCACAGGCTCAGGCACCGGCGCAGAAACCGGAGAGAAAATTCAGCGCGGAGACGGCGCGCGCGGAGATCCAGAAAATCCTCGATTGGTATCTGTTCGACCTTTCCGACATCACCGATGAAAAACAGAAATCGGCGGTCTCAATGTCGATCGATCGCCTCGCGCGCGCGGTACGTGCGGGACTACTCGAGGTAAAAACCGAGGCTGGCCTGCAGGTGGTGCAGATCCTCAAGAGCGGTAAGGACGTTATCACCTACGAGGAAATCGGAGGCGAGTCGAAATGCAGCATGGACGGAATCCCTGCCGAGAACCATTACCAGCGCATGTATACGCTCCTCGGCTCCCTCTCCGGCATGGGGTTCGCCGCGATCAAAAAACTAAAAGGGGTGGACAATTCAATCGCCGAATCACTCGGTACACTTTTTTTATTGTGTGTGTAGAACGGCTCTGGCAATGGATGGGAAACCTATTCAGCCGGGGGCAGCAGATTTCGGAGATCAAGCGACTCAGATTTTCCGAAATGCGGGAGTGGAATCACTGGCACGAGCTCATGGCCGACGCCGAGGCAATGCGAGTCTGTTCATGCGGGAAAAAATATGATGCACGAAAACATAAATCCTGTCCACAGTGCGGTAAATAATGCCTGATTTCGCAGTCGTCACCGCATTCCGTGCCACCGACAAAATGAGCCCCGCCTTTAACAAGATGGGAGCGGCCGCCGATAGGTTCGGCGCACGTGCAAGTCGAAGCGCAGGCATGGTAAACTCCGCATTCAAAGCGATAATTCCAGCCCTCGGAGTAGCGGGAATTATCAAGATTGGAAACTCGATAAAAGATGCGGCGAAACAGGCATCGGCCCTTGAGACATCTTTCCGCTCGGTGTTCCAGAGTGATGCCGCCAACCAAATGAGATTTGTTCGCGAGGAATCGCACAGGCTCGGACTTGATTTCGTAATGGCCGCAGATGCGTATAAAGGTATTGCCGCCGCCGCTAAGGGCACCGCCATTTCAAATTTTGACGTGCAACAGACATTTCTTGGAGTATCAGAAGCCGCGACAGCCTTGCAGCTCACATCGGAACAGTCACAGGGAGCGCTCCTGGCGATCTCTCAGATCATCAGCAAGGGCAAAGTCTCAATGGAGGAGCTACGCGGACAGCTCGGTGAGCGCATACCGGGAGCGATGCAGATAGCGGCTCGATCTATGGGAGTGACCACGGCAGAACTTGAAAAACTCGTTGCGCGCGGAATCCCCGCAGAAAAATTCATCTCACGTTTCGCGGCGCAGATGCGCAAGGAATTCGGCCCCGCAGCCGCAGACGCAGCGAATAAATTCGCAGCCTCAGAACAGCGATTTAAAAACCTCATGTTTTCCATGAAGGCGGGACTTGGCACCGCCCTATTACCCGCGCTCAACGATATAATGTCGGCGCTCACTCCACTTATAGCCGCATTCGCGACATGGGCTGATGCAAACCGTGATACGATATCCGCCATAATACAAAAACTCGTGCCCGCGCTCGGGATCGCCGTCGGGCTGTTCGTCGCCTACAAGGCCGCCCTCATCGGCATCGCAATCGCACAGGCCGTTGTTACAGGCGTGGGCTGGATCAGATACCTCGCGCAGATGCTCCCGCTCATGCGTTCGGTCATCGCCGCGCATGGGCTGTTTAATTTCGTACTCGGTGGCACTGCGTTCTGGCAGGCTGTCGTCGCCGCAAAAACCGCACTCGTCACCGCCTCGCAGTGGGCTCTTAATTTAGCGATCTCAGCGTGTCCGATTGTATTCGTGTTCGCCGCCGCTGCGGCCTGGCTCGTCTACCTTAATACACACATCGAGGAGATGATCGATTTATTCTATCGCCTGACCGGGGTTCTGGACAACCCCATAATCAAGGGGCTCCTCACCGGAGTACTCGGCGCCGGCGCGATGGATTTAGTCAGCGCCACGCGTCAAAAGATCGAGGATCGCCGCAATGAACTCACCGCACCGAACCAGGCGCGCGAGGGCAACAGGGGCGTACAATTCGAGGGGCAGCTCAATATCAATAACGCACCGGCCGGCAGCACCGCATCGTCAAAAACTAAGGGTGCTCCGAATATTCCGATGCATCTCGTAGGTGTAATGTGAGCTGGCAGAACGAAACCCGCGACGTAATAGTTTTTAAAAGCCCGAGCGCGCGTAAGAAAGGAGAGTCTTCGTTAACCGACGATTTAAAAGCCGGTCTCAATAAATACAATCCACTTGGCGGCGCGCAATCCGGCACATTCGAATGTCTCTGGCGCAATAACAAACGCAGTTTCGAGCGTAAGCTCGGACAATTCGACCCCCCGAAATTCAAGGGCACGATCGTACAGGACTTGGAGCCGAAATCGACGCTCTGGCCTCTCACGGTGTATTTCGACGGCATAAATCACCAACGCGACGCCGCCAACTTCTACGATGAATTGTTTAAGGAATCTGGCGATTGGGAGGTCGTCCACCCCGTACACGGCACGCTCATTTTGCATCTTATAAGTGCAGAAGAAAGCACAGACCCCGTCGAGTCCGGGAACTATACGCAATTCGACACGCAGTGGATCGAACCCGCAAATGCAGAGCGCGTCGTAAGCCTTGAAGAAACGCTCCTGGGAACCCTCGCAAAAATAATGAATGTCGCCGAAGATTGCATGACGATGCTCACGCAACTCCGCACTGACATTTTCTCCAATATCACGGCGGCGCTGGGCACGTTCAATAAAATTTCCGGGTTCATGTCGAGGACGATATCCGGCATCTGTGCGACGGTCACAATGGCGCGCAATGCCTTCGACGACGCGAAAGCGACTTTCAACGGCGCGCTCTCGGCCTTCGACTACTCCGATCCGGATACGACCGACATGTCGGCGGCGATGACAAACATGTCGCTCGCCCCCCTGGACGGAAGCACCGACTACCAGACCAGATCCTCGGCATACTCCGCCCTTGCCGACGAGATTTTCACGCTTGCACCGGCGACCACCACAGAGGAGGATCACAACAAAGTCGTTGTCATCGAATTCGGCGCGACCCTCACCCTCATGGCGGCGGCGCAGATCGCCGCGACATCGCAGTATCAGAGCCGGTCCGAGGTCATCGCCGCAATCGACGGAGCCGCAGCGTTTTTCAACTCGGTCGTCGCCCGCATCGAAGCGATTCAAGACATGTACTCCGAACTGGATATCGAGCGCCAGTATTTCAGCCAAACCGCCACGTACACGAATTTGATACAGCTCTATACGCTCGTATTTCAATACCTTCTCGCGCAGTTCTACAATCTCAAGACCGAGAAGCGGTTTCGCCTGAAAAAGGCTCGCTCACCCCTCGAGATCGCTGTCACCGAGTACCAGCCGAATATCGAGGACATCGATTATTATCACGATCTTTTTATACGCTCGAATAACCTGCATGGAAACGATATCCTGATTCTGCCCGCAGGCCGGGAGGTGATTATTTATGCATGATCTCCCCGGAAAGGGCCGAGACGATTTCACCCTCATCATCGACGGCCGCGAGGTCGTCGCTACCTCCGCAAAATTCATGCGTTCGATGGATACATGCGCAGACGCATTCACCGCCGAGATCCCCTGGTTTCCCGGCAAGGATCCAGAGTTCGACCGCATCACCGCTCCGTATTCGTACAGTAAATGCAAAATCTATATCGGCGGCAATCTCGAGTCCGAGCAAATCCTCTACAATGTAAAACACAAGCGCGATAAATCCGGCACAGTCAAGGAGCTCGGAGGATTCACGAAAACCGCCGACATAATCGATTCGACAGTCCTCCCACCCTATGAGGCGTCAAATATCAGTTTGACCGCGCGATGCAAACAGCAATGTGAACCCCACGGGATACAGGTCGTGATAGGAGACGGAGTGAACCTGCTCGTACCAAAAACCGTCAGCATCGGGAAATACGTTCCGGTTGTAAACCAGATGGGAATAAATACCGCTCAGGGATTTATCAAGACGATGCCGCTTATCGACAAACCCATCGAGACCGGCAAAACCTATAAAATCACGGGCAAGAAAACCACTTACGAGGAGATGAAATTCGCGCGCGTCTCAGCAGAGCAAACCGAGACAATATTCGAGCACCTGCGAAAACTGGCGGCACAACGTGGCCTCCTCCTCTCCTGCACCTGGGACGGGAACCTGCTTATCACCCGCGCCAACACCGACGATAAGCCGGTCGGCACAATCGAGGAGGGGGAACCCACCGCCGAGGGATTCGGAGCCGATTTCAACGGTCGCAAACGGTTTCATTTCTATCGCGCAATCGCATCGAGCTCGCGCAAGGGTAGAACCGCAAAAACAGGAGTCGCCGAAGATGACGTCTTAAAAAATCAGCGCTACCTCACCTTCCGCGTCGACGACAATATCCCCGGCGAGGCTCTCAGTGCCGCGGAGTGGAGAAAAAACAAATCCGCTGCCGATGCGATGACGATCCCATTCCCGGTCTCGACCTGGTACGCTCCGGACGATAAACTCTGGAGGCCGAACACGAAAGTATCGGTTAAAAGCCCGGTGATTGCGAGCTCAGGTTTTACGTTCCTCATCACTCAGGTGGAGTTTTCATTCGCCGCATCAGGCAACAGCGCGACGCTTAATCTCAAACCTCCGTCCGTATATACTACGGGGATAATCGAGGAACCGTGGCTCTCGGAATAATCACATCATACAAGATCGGCAAAAACCGCGATGGCGACGCCGACCGCATACTCCTCCAGGTGAAAATGCTCGACGAGGATGTCCGCACCGTCGAGCTATTCCCCGGCGCAGGCGTAGATTTCAACCCCGCCAACGATTGCCGTGTCGAGGTCGTTGAGGCCAACGGAGTGAAGATCACCGGCATCATCAGCGACGACATTTCCCCTGAATCAGATCCCGGTGAATACGAGATTTACAGCACCGACAATCCTGCCGTAGTAAAAAAGGCAAAAATAAAACTCAGCAGTAATGGCGATATCACAATCACCGCATTTACCGGAGCGAAAATCGAGGTCAAGGCCAGCGGTGATATCGTCCTTAATGACGGCACCGATACTGCGGTGAAATTCTCCGAGCTCGAAACCGCGTTTAATCAGCTCAAAGACGACTTCGATGATTTCATAAATACTGTTTACAATTTGCACAACCACCCCACGGCCCTAGTCGGTCCCGTGTCCACGCCATCGGTTACCGGTTCGCCCTCGACTGCCGACATCTCGGCCGCGGAAGTGCCGGAGGTGAAACTGTGAGTAGATTCCAGGGCGACCCCGCGATCAGGATCACACCAAACGGCGCATCCATGACATTCAAGGGAGGTCAACCCGTCACCGACGGCGGCCTCGAAAACTACGTTATCATCAGCCTCGGCACACTCCCCGGATGGTGGGGAAATTATCTCACGAATGATCCGAATAAAAAAATCGGCTCCAATTTCAGCAGACCTCGCGTGCATGTAGACGTAAAAACAGTCAACGACATCACCGACGATGCAAAGCTCGCACTCAAGGCGATGACCGATTCCAGAATCGCGTCAAAAATCGATATTGCAGTAACCAACCCGCGCACCGACGAGATCCAGACCGCGATCACGATATATCCGCCGGGACAGGATGTAAGGAAATTACTGTTCACCCGAAACGGTCTGAACTGGATTGCGCAGGCACTCGACCCCGCACACGGGAGGCTCCCGAATGTCATATAAAATCCCTACCACCGCACAGCTCGCCGCCGCCCACCTGGCGCGACTCGAGGCCAGGATCGGGCAGACGTCGCCGCTCAATGACCGCGCGTTCCTGCGCGTACTCGCCGCCGCAGAGGCCGGCCTCGACATAGGCCACTACAAATTCGCCGCCGACGCCGTGTTACAATCCCTCGCCCTCACCGCCACGGGAGAGGGACTGGACCGCATCGGACTCGATAACGATACGCCGCGAAAACTCGCCGTGACCGCGATACTCACCGCAACGCTACCGGCGACGACCGGGACCGTGATTCCGCAGGGCACCGAGTTCACCTCGGACAGCTCCGGACTCCGCTATAAAACCGATGCCGAGGCCGTAGCCGTGGCGAATATCGCAACCCTCACGCTCAGATGCGCAGAGACCGGCACCGACGGCAACCTCGACAACGGCGAGGAGCTCTCCATTTCCTCACAGATTGCAGGAGCGCAGACCGTGGCCACCGTGACCGCGACGGTTACCCTCGGCGTTGACAAGGAAATCGACACCGATTACCGGCCGCGCGTGCTGTTCGCACAGCGCGCAACCACCGGCGGAGGCAATGCCACCGACCATAAAATCTGGGCGGAAGCCGTGACCGGAGTACGGCGCGCATTCGCTTTCTCTGGCAGGCCTGCTGCAGAGGGCACGTCATACCCCGGAGACCGCACGGTGTACGTCGAGGCAGTCTCCACGATCGACGCAGATGGCATCGCACCGGGATCACTACTCGATTCCGTGAGGGACGCAATAAACACCGATCCCGACACCGGCCTTTCCCGCGCACTCCTCGGACTCACCGACGCGACGCTATGGGTGGAGTCGATAACGCGAACCTCGATATTCGTTGAAATCTCCGATCTCAATATCGACCCGGCGATGGAGGCTGATTGCAAGGCAGACATTGCATACGCACTCGATCTCTATTTCCGCTCAATCGCTCCCTACGTCGACGGCGTGGACGTGCCGCAAGAGCGTTACGACACGATCACCTCCCTCTCAATTTCACGAGTGGTGCAGGATGTGCTCAAAACCTACGGCGCAACCGCGCAGAGCATCGTATTCGGTATCGTATTTGGCACCACGACCCCGCTTCACACTTTAGGGCAAGGTGAGCTCGCCAAACTCGGAGGCGTCACGTATGTCTAGCCTGAGTAGATCGGCTATTGACGCATTACTCCCCGAGGGAATCGCATGGTCTCCTGCGGCCGATGATGATTACGATCTCCTCCTTGAGGGTATCGCCGACAACAGTGAGGCCGTGCGCCTTGACCTCGACAAACTCCGCTACCTCCGCGATCCCGCACGGACGCCGATTCTCGACGACCTCGAACGCGAATTTGCCGTCATTCCCTCAGCGACGGCATCGGAAGCGGAACGCAGGATCCGCCTTGCCTCGACGATGTTCCGCAGATCGGAACTCCCCACCTACGAAATGCTTGAGGACAAATTACAGGGCGCCGGTTTCGATTGCTACGTGTATCCCAACGACCCCGCGGTCGACCCTAGTCTTTATCTCGAACAGAATTTTAACATGGTTTGTGGCGGCCTACTCCCTGGAGGAAATGAGGCGCAATGCGGAGAGGCTGAGGCGTACTGCGCACAGGTAGGCGGCGAATTGCTCGGCGGCGGTGAGATTTTCGACACCTTCCCGGATTATAACTGCCTTTGCGGAGAGCCACTCATGCAATGCGGAGAGGCTGACGCCCTCTGCGGCTCCTACACCGGAATTCTCCTTATCCCGATTGAATACCCCATCCCCGACAACTCCGGGTACTGGCCCCTCATATTTTTCGTCGGAGGCCTCCGAGAATGGGGATTGCTGGGATCGCGGTATTCGTTTCAGGGCTGTAATTCTGGAGTCGATGGAACCTATGTTTATAATTCAATCATCCAGCCCGATGGAAAAATTTTAATTTGCGGATTTTTTAATAAATATAATGGAATTTCAAGGAATAATATCGCTCGCCTCAATTCAAACGGATCGCTCGACACAAGTTTTGATCCGGGATCCGGTGCGAATAATGTTATATATGAAATCGCCCTCCAATCCGACGGAAAAATTTTAATCGGGGGTCTTTTCACCTCCTACGATGGCACAGCCCGAAACTATATCGCCCGTCTCAACGCCGATGGAAGTCTCGACGCGACGTTTGATCCGGGAACGGGGGCGAATCATTATATAACGGCACTTGCCCTCCAATCCGACGGAAAAATTTTAATCGGCGGCGCATTTACTATTTACGACGGCATCACCCGCATCCACATCGCCCGCCTCAACACCGACGGTAGTCTCGACGCGACATTCGATCCGGGAACGGGGGCGAATGGTGGAGTTACAAGCATCGCCCTCCAATCCGACGGAAAAATTTTAATCGGCGGCGCATTTACTATTTATGACGGCACCAATCGCAATCGCATAGCTCGCCTCGATGATGACGGCAGTCTCGACGCGACATTCGATCCGGGAGCGGGGGCGAATAGTTATATAACGGCACTTGCCCTCCAATCCGACGGAAAAATTTTAATCGGGGGTATGTTTACCGACTATGACGGAACTGCTATAAATCATATCGCCCGCATCGAGGACGACGGAGATATCGACGCCACATTCGGAGTCGGTACGGGAGCGAATAGTGCAATATATAGCATCGCCCTCCAATCCGACGGAAAAATTTTAATCGGGGGTCTTTTCACCTCCTACGATGGCACAGCCCGAAACTATATCGCCCGTCTCGATGATGATGGCAGTCTCGATGCGACATTTGATCCGGGATCGGGGGCGAATAATTACGTTTTCGCCATCACCATCCAAACCGACGGAAAAATTTTAATCGGCGGACAGTTCACCACCTTCGACGGCGACACCGCAAACAGACTCGCACGCCTGAACACCGACGGAGAATTGGATATCGTCGATGTCTACGGCTGGAGCATTGCCTCGGCGCAGATAGCGATCGAGCGCAGGCAGGAATTTAGACGCATCATTTTAAAGAGTAAACCGATGGCCTCATGGGCGGGGCTCATCGTCGTGTATATATGAAAATTTATGGAGGCAGATTATGATAGATTATGAAGTGAGTTTAGTCAACACCGATCACGTCGCATTCCCGGACACGCAGGCGGTAAATATCAGCGCACCAGGATCAGGCGACGGCACGGAATTCGTCGCGCTCCTCGTCAACGATATATGGGGACGCGCTCAGGCACTCATGGCCCACGCGGGACTTACTCCCGACGGCGTATCGGAGGCGGCAGGAACCGCGCAATTTCTCGAAGCACTTTTCAAGGGGCTCGCAGTCGGTCCGGGCATGGGCGTCATATACTGGAAAAACGACACCCCGGCCGCGCTCGGCGACAGGGTTCTCCTCCTCCAAGGCCAGGTCATACTCATCGCGACCTACCCACTGCTCGCCGCCGCCGTGTATTGTGGCGACGCGAATAACGCGACCGCGCCGGCGTTTTACAAAACGTCAGACGCGGGCGGCACCACGCGCAGCACCGCCGGAACCTACCTCGTACTCCCCGACACCCGCGGACTCAGCCTGAAGGGAGTCGGCGACGCCACGGTAAACACCCGCGTAAAAACCGGTCCAGCAGCCCTCGGCGAGGTACAGGAGGATCAAGGGCAGGGGCACTGGCACGAGGGAAAAAATGATAGTGCCCATGGATATACGATCGGATCATTGTCTGACGCCACTAATGGTGATAGGGCAATTTCAGTGGTAAATCAGACGAGGAGTCCTATCACCGACGGCACCAACGGCACGCCACGCATGGGCGCCTATACCCGCGATAACTCGATGGGCGTAAACTACGGGATTACGTACTAGGAGGCGATATGATACACGCGATATATTTAACCGTGATTGCGATTCTGATAATCGTCATCGCAATCCTCGTGCGGGCGCGGAAGAAAACGAAAAACAATATCATTAAATGCGCGGACACACTCGCGCACGCAATATCAAAACTCTATGAAATATCGAGGTAAGTAATGAAAACAATCACCCTGCAGGAAATCGACGGCTACACCGTTATCACGAAAATCAACCCGGCCGGCGGGTTCATCGACCCCGAGGAGACAAAGAAAGTCGTGGCTGTCGAGATCCAGAAATCCGAGACATACCAGCAGATCGAGGCCATAAAACTACAGATGCGCGACATCGCTATCGCGGCGAAAGTGGCGTACAAATCAGCAAACCAGGCACTCTTTAAAGCGCGTCAGGTCAACCCGAAGGCGAAATCGTCCGCGGTTGCCGACGCCCAGTGGTCGGAATACCGTGCGCAGATGGTGAAATTCAGAGAATTACAGGACGCCCTGCTCCCGCTCGCGATCGCGCTAAAATCTGAAATCTCAGAGCTCACCCTCGCACATGCCGTGTATTTCAACCTCCAGCCCGGCGAGGAATACCGAAGCGATG
>Ga0116184_10001476_pt1 | contig 22451 bp, 21 predicted proteins | sample AD_JPNNA5_MetaG_FD_89886 | JGI IMG/M metagenome (GOLD analysis project Ga0116184, IMG submission 89886) | Active sludge microbial communities of municipal wastewater-treating anaerobic digesters from Japan - AD_JPNNA5_MetaG | ecosystem: Engineered > Bioreactor > Anaerobic > Digestate | place... | reverse complement strand
TTGGACTGGAAATATCCAAAGAAGAGGCGCTGAGAAAAGGCACAAAACTTGTGCGCTTATTTGAGCTCGTCTATCAACCAATAACCAAAGAGCAATATAACAAATACAAAAATTATGAAATCACTAGAGAGAAGATTTAACAACATCGCTGAAAATTTTCCGATATATTCCGCCTTCGCTTGCTTAGCACAGGCAGTAAAGGGACAAAACTTCAGCAGAAAGGTCGTTAGGAAATGGTTTATGAAATTAGTCCCAAAAGACGACTATTCCAGAGATGAGGCCAGGCAACTCGTTTCGCACCTTGCCGAAATCTCAAAAGTAGTCTGAGGAGGGCTAAATTTGGGGCCTAAAAGCCCCTACGAACAACGAAAAACTACAAAATGATAATGAGTATAAATATATGACTAAAGGCTCAATAAAAGTAAATTTCAAAGAAATAACAATATCGTTAAATCAAGCCCACGATGAGACCAGACCAGACCTTTTGGCCTATGTTTCTCTTCATCTCAAAGATGAGCACGAAAGAAATTTTATTTGTAATGGCTTCACCTTGCGCAAAAGCAAACATAACAAAGACCAAATTTACTTAGCTCTCCCTTGTAAAAAGACTGGTAGTGCCTTCTTCAAATTTAATTTAATCGAAAAAACTTTATTTAAAGAAATTGAAAAAGAGGCTGTTCGTCTTTATCGATACATTGATATCCCAATCATTGATGAGTAGCTCCTTACTATAGTAGCAATGTACTATAGTAAATACTTAATCTAGTACTAAGTCTCTATATTCTTCTAAGGGATGTAATTAATACTACTATATGCTCCTAGATAATAATCAAATATCTCCCAATAATTCCCAATCTTATCCAGAAGTTTTTCAACGCCATAAAAAAAGAGGCAGGAAGAATAAAATAACTCCAGACATACTCAAAAAATTGGAAGAAGTCTTTGCTTTAGGAGGCACAGACGAAGAGGCCTGCTTTTATGCGGATATTTCAGAACAAACACTTTATAATTACCAATCTAGAAATCCGGAATTTATTGAGCGAAAACAGCGCCTTAAATTTAGGCCAGTATTAAAGGCTAGGCGAACCATAATTGAATGGCTTGATAACCCTAATTATGCGAAATGGTATTTAGAGAGAAAAATAAAAGAAGAAACGATAGAATTCAAAAAACCACAAAACGAAGAAAATAATCGCTCTCTTTCAGAATTAATACAAAATGCCTCCCCCGAAGTTAGGAACGAAGTCATAAATGCTCTTAGGAAACTCTTTGAAGAAAATAGGAAGAGTGATGAAAAAATCACTTTGCCACCAAATGAAAATACATTATAATAAAAGTGTTGACCCAACCGAATAAGCAATATCCCTTCTTGTAGCCAAAGAGGGTGGCTTTGCCAACGATATTGCATTGTTGGGTCAACCAGAGCCACCCTTTTTGGTTAAGTTAATTTAAAAAAGGTAGGATTTTGGTGGATTTTCTTAGGGGCTACCACTTCTAAAATAACTTAAGAAAACTTAAGATTACGCATTACTGAAAATTACAGATTTATGAAATACGCTATTTATGCCAGGAAATCCTCGGAAAGCGAGGAAAGGCAGGTCCAATCAATCGATGACCAAGTGAATAGTTTAAAAAAGCTGGCCAATGAATTAGGTCTGAATGTTTGCGCAGTTTATACCGAGGCTAAGAGCGCCAAAATGCCAAATAATAGACCTGTCTTCGCTGAATTAATTGACACTATAAAAAATGGAGAGATTGACGCTATACTCTGCTGGCAAATGAATAGATTGTTCAGAAATCCTGTTGATAGTGGGAATGTTAGCTGGTTGCTCCAAAAAGGAGTGCTTAAGGCTGTCAGAACTTACGAAAGAGAATATCTCCCAGAAGACAATGTCGTATTATTTAGTTTAGAAAGCGGAGTAGCAAATCAATTCATATTAGATTTGGTAAAAAATGTTAAAAGAGGCGTCCAGTGCAAATTAGAGAAAGGTGGAACTCCAGGTATCCCGCCAATAGGATATCTTAATGACAGGTTAGAAAAAACAATCATTATTGACCCCGAAAGGTTTACTATAGTACGCAAAATGTGGGATTTGATGCTAACTGGAAACTATACAGCTCCCAAAATACTTAAAATTGCCAATAAAGAATGGGGCTTGAGAACGAGAAAATTCAAAAGATTGGGAGGCCGTGAATTATCGATGAGCGGAATTTATAAAATCTTTACTAATCAATACTACACTGGTTTAGTTATCCATAAAGACAAAACATATCAAGGCAATCATCAACCTATGATTACTTTTGATGAATATGACAGGGTCCAAGAATTATTAGGAAGAAAAGGAAAACCGAGACCCAAAAACCACGAGTTTGCTTTTACTGGAATGATAAGATGCGCAGAGTGCGGTTGCTTGATAACTGCCGAAACAAAAAAGAAATATATTAAAAGCAAAAATTCTTATAATCATTACACCTACTATCACTGCACGAGAAAACGCAAAGACCTGGACTGCTCCCAAAAAAACTGCTTGAGGGAGGACGAATTGACGGCTCAAATCGATGCAGAGCTCGCCAAATTCACAATCCTGCCCCAATTTAAGGATTGGGCTCTGCAAGTGCTTAATAAACAAAATGACCAAGAAATCTTAAACAGAGCCAAGACCTATGAAATGCAACAAAGAACACTAACCAAAACTCAGCAAGAATTAGATAACTTATCCAGAATGCGATATCGAGAAGAGATTGATGAAGACTTTTACACTAGAGAAAAGTCTCAACTCCAAGAAAAAATTTCACGCTTAAGAGAACAGGTCCGCCTAACCGAAGATAGGGCCGATAAATGGCTTGAGCTTACAGAGAAAGCTTTTGACTTTGCGGTTTATGCAAGAGCTAGATTTAACGAGGGAGACCTTATGACAAAGAAAGAAATACTTTCCGCTTTAGGTTCGAACTTTTTACTTAAAGATGGAATTATCAGTATTAATAGGGCGGAATGGCTAGAGCCTATTGTAAAGTCATACCCTGCCATTGAAAAAGAATACTTAAGGTTAGAACCAGCAATTAACTTTGCAAACAAAGAAAAAACAGAGGAATTGACCTCTGTAATTTCACGCTGGCAGGGGCGGAAGGAATCGAACCCTCAATAGCGGTTTTGGAGACCGATGTGATGCCGTTTCACCACGCCCCTTTGTTTACACAAACCCCGCAAAAGCGGGGCTAGTGTAATCAATTATTTTTTTATTTCTTTATGAAGCGTATGGGCTTTGCAAGGCCTGCAGAATTTCTTTAATTCTATTTTGCCCTCAACTTTCTTTGATTTGTATGTAGAATAGTTAAGATTTTTGCATTTTGTGCATTGCATCTTAACATACGCCTTTCTTTTTTTTGTTGCCATATCTTTTAAAATTAATGTGAGCCCGAGAGAGGAGTTGAACCTCCGACCTACTCCTTACCATGGAGTTGCTCTGCCTCTGAGCTACCCGGGCAGGCCGCTCTCTTTGTCGACAGAGAATTTTAATCCGCAATTCCCCAAAAATATTTCATTTGCAACCTTCTTATCTCATTTGCAATCTATTTTTGGTGGGCAGAGAGGGATTTGAACCCCCGAAGGCGTAAGCCAACTGGTTTACAGCCAGTCCCATTTGACCACTTTGGTATCTACCCAAAAATAAAAAAACTCCGGCACAAAACTATTTATAGCAGAAATTATATATTTATTCAATATGCGCTTGTCAAAGAGTTTTGGAATTTTTCTCTTTCCATTCTTCTATTTCTTTATGATTTCCCGAAAGAAGGACTTTAGGAACTTTCCATTTTGTCTTTTTATCTAATTTTTCAACTTTCCCCTTCAATTTATAATCAGCTTCAAAAATTTCCGGTCTCGTGAACTGAGGATGTTCCAAAATTTTTTTCCCTGATTTCTCATTAAAACTTTCGTTCTTCAAAGATTCCTCTTTTATAACTCCTGGAATTAATCTTACAACCGCATCAGCAACTATCATTGCCGGCAATTCTCCACCCGTGAGTACATAATCCCCTATTGAGATTTCATAATCAGCGATATTCTTAATTACTCTATGATCAACCCCTTCATATCTTGGACAAATCATTATAATCCTATCTAACTTCGCGAACTCGCGCGCCATGCTTTGATTAAATTTCTTCCCTGAAGCTGAAAAAACAACAACCTTAGTCTTATCTTTTTTATTTTTCAATTTTATTTCTTTGACAGCTCTATAAATCGGTTCAACTTTAAAAATCATTCCTGCCCCTCCTGAAAAAGGCCTGTCATCAACAGACCTATGCGCGTCTTTTGTCCATATTCTGAGATTATGGATGTTCATTTTGGCGAATTTCCTATTCTGAGCGCGCCACATTATGCTTTCTCTGAAATACGAATCAAAAATATCCGGGAAAATTGTTATAATATCGAAATTAATCATATCTCAATTTACAAAAGAAAACTGTGCCATTAGAATAGCACAGTTTTCTTTCTTTGTTAATAAGAATTAAATCTTTAAATCGTCTAAACTTCCTGCTGGTTCCTGCATTCTTGGACCTCTTCCTCCTTCCGGTTCTTCAATTTTCAAGTTGATCCTTGCATGATTGCGCAAACCAACTATTCTAACTAAGCTCCTAATAGCTTTAGCTGTTGAACCCTTGCGTCCGATTAATTGCCCCATATCTTCTGGGTGGACTTTTAAGGTAAGAAGAACTCCCATTTCGTCAACTGATCTATCGATTTTAACTTCATCTTTATGATCAACTAACGATTTAACAATGTATTCGAGGAACTCTTTATCGTCAATTTTATCCATACTCTCTTGGTTCTTTTTTTCTTTGCTCCGACCTTTTTGGTTTTCCAATTACTTGGCTAAACTGAAATCTGAAATAATTATACCACTGGCGCAATCCAAATCAATTGTAAAAAACTTTATTCTTTTGGAGCTTCAGTGTTTTCTGTCTCCTGAGCTTTTTCTTCCTGTTTTTCAGCATTTTTAGCAGCCTTTTCTTGTTCTGCTTTCTTAGCTAATTCAGCAATTTCTGCTTCTGTTAATTTCTTTTTCTTATGAACCGCGATTTTCTTTCCTTCAATAATTTTTTCTGAAACTAAAATATTATGAATAGTTTCTGAACTTTTAGCTCCTTGCGAGAGCCAATATTTTATCCTATCGGCTTTTAATTTCTTTTCTTTGGTCATTGGATTATAAAATCCCAAATCTTCAATGAAAAGATTCGAAGAAGCAGATCTTCTCTTATCTGATACGACTATCTTGAAAAATGCTTGATGTTTTTTTCCTGCTCTTACTAAGCGTATACTTAACATATTTTTATTTTTCTTTATTCCAATCTTTTATCTTTAAAGCCTGCTTTGCTGCGGATTCTTCTGCTTCCTGTTTGGAAGACCCTTCTCCAACTGCACACAAGCTGTCTTTCAAATAAACACCTACTTTAAAATGTTTATCATGATCCGGCCCCCACTCTTCTAATACTTGGTAGGTCGGTGTTACTTTGTCTATTTCCTGCGCTTTTTCCTGGAAATAACTCTTCCCATCGAGAAAAAGACGCTTTTCAATTATACTGTCTAATTCCTTTTTAATCAAGTGCCTCTCAATGAATTCCCTACATGCTCCATAACCCTTATCCAAATACAAAGCCCCTATAAAAGCTTCAAAAGTATTTGCCATTATAAGCTGTCTTGATTTTCCTGTCTCTTTGCTTTCACCTTTAGAAAGCAAAAGATATTCTTCAAAATTCAATTCTTTGGCTTTCTGAGAAAGCATTGTTGAGTTAACCAATGCTGATCTCCAACTCGTAAGAGCTCCTTCTGAGCTTTCTGGATAATTATGGTAAAGATAATCAGTCACTATTAATTCCAAAACTGCATCGCCCAAAAATTCAAGCCTTTCATTATGTTCTTTCACCAATCCTTTATTTTCATTAAGAAATGAACGATGAACAAAAGCCTTAACAAGCAAATCTTTTTCTGAAAAATCTATATTTAAATCTTTCAAAAGGCTTTCAAATTTTTCTATTAGATTATTCTTTGTCATCTTCTTGTGTTGCGTCTTCGCTTTCAGTTAGATTCTGATCCTCTTCTAAAGGAGAAATTTGTTTATAAATAGTTCCTAAAACACCATTTACAAATCTACCAGAACTTTCTTGACCGAAAGCTTTAGCTAACTCTATAGCCTCATTGATAGCAACTTTAGGAGGAACTGCGTTTTTGTCCCCAAAAAGCAATTCATACATCCCAAGACGTAAGACATTTCTGTCTACCGCCCCTATTTGGTCTAAAGGCCATTGTGGAGCTGCCTTGCTAATGATCTTGTCTATTTTATCAATATGTTTTTTCACTCCATTGATAAGCTCATAGACAAAATCAGTATCTTTTAATCCTTTAGCAAGGTCTGTAAGATTGCGTTTTGCAATTTCATCAAGCTTTTTTGGATCTTTTCCTAAAAAATCCCATTCATATAATGATTGCAAAGCAATTGATCTTGCCAAATGTCTGGAAGCCATAAAATTTTAAAATGCTAAAATAATTTTATTTTATAAAAAGATTACTCTTCTTTTTGGTCCTTTTGGGCCAATTCCTTAGCCTTCTCTTTTCTTTGTTTTTTGTCCAATTTCTTGAACACATCAAAGACTTCTTTGCCTTTATAATATCCGCAATTGGAACATGCTATATGAGGCAAAATCGAGCTATTGCATTTCGGGCAAACGGCTAATTTAGCTCTTTTTGCTTTTACTTGTGATCTTCTAAGATCCCTCATTCCAGAGGTATGTCTTCTTTTTGGTGTTGGCATAGTATTTTTTCAATATCTATGAATATATCAGATTTGCGTCAAAAATCAAGCCCTTTTAATGCTTTTATTATCTTACTAAAAAACTCAGGTATAGCTTTCATAACAGTTCCTGATAATTCGTTTATCCATTGGATATCATCAGGACCAGTATCTTTTATTTCTTCGAATTGAGGACGAGTTGGAATTCTATCACTCTCGCAAGTGATACCTAAACTTTGATCAGTAGCTCTTAATGTTATTCCATAATTGTAAACTTTCAAAAAGCTTAATTTCGGGCTTATGTCGTATTGATTGAAAAAAATCGGCGGATCACCAGGAGTTTTTATTTCATATTTATAATCAACATTATCCAAAGCACTTATCCAAGGATCTGTAATTTGATCTTGTTTTTCGATAATCCATTCCCAATCACAATCATCTCCATCGCAAACAGAGTTATTCTGAAGTTCGACAATTTCCTCTAACTTATGTTCAGCCGGAGAAAATTCAAAATTAACACTGGGATATTGAGGATGCGTTTCTAAATTATAAATATCAGACCAATCAGACCAATATTCTCCCTCATCTTCTGAAGATGCCCTAACCCTAAAATCATACATTGTCTTATAACCTAAGTTAGGAAGCATATTTAAAATCGCAGTATTAGATTGACTAGCAAAAGAATATTCATAAATTGGGTTGCCAGATTCTAATACTTGAATTTGTATTCTTTTCTGCAAATCACCATTTTTAGGAGGATTATATGTCCAAGAAAAATTCAAGTTATAAGAACATTCTGGACCGAGCCCAACAGTAAAATCAGTTGGCTTTCCAGGAACTTCTTTTGAAAGATAATTTGTGTAAACAGCATATTGATTCGAGCTTCCATCGCTTTTAGAATTAAAACTTATCCAGCCGAGAGCGACATCACCCCAAGCATAACCTAGAAATTCTCTTGGATTAGAATTGTCTATAAGAAGAGAAAAATTTGAATCATTAAATTTTATCCATCCATCAAAACCATCAGTATCAGAATCTTTTCCTGACAAAGCTCTGCCCCATCCTCTTATTTTCGTAGTTCCTGAATCTTGATAAGCTTCAGCCAAACAATCGCCAGATGTTTCATCAGATGGCGGAACACCGGCTTGACTTTGATCAAATGTTATCCAGCCTATATTCTCAGACCAAGCGTAGCCTTCCAAACATCCATCATTTTTTATATTCACGCCATAATCATTTCCAGAACATGATTGCGAACCAGGACCATCTGGATCGCAATTAAAACTTATCCAGCCGATATTCTCAGACCAAGCGTGTCCCCAGACATTTTGATTAGACCCTGCGATTGCTGGAGAGGCAAAAATAAACATCAAAAAAATTAGAAAAATAATTTTTCTCATATAAAAATAATCTTTCTATTATTATAAAGCTTTAATAAAAAAACTAAAATAAACAATTCACACACCTGCAGCTTGATACCCTGTCCCAATATGGTAAAATTAAATTACCAGCGCACATTAAATTTTTATTTATTACGCTCGACAATTCTTTTCTAAAAAAAAGAATCTAAAATTATACCGCAAATATAATTCAAAAATTAACAGAACTGATATAAGAGCTCTGCACGAAAAAACAAGAACAAATAGAGGATTTTATCGATAGTCCTCTATTTTTTTATCTTTAAAAATAAGTTTTGAAAAGCGGAAAAAATCAATTATAATTATTTTAACATTTATGAAATTCACTCATCTTCATACTCACACCCATTATTCATTACTTGACGGCGTTGCTCAAATACCGGCTATGCTGGATTATGCAAAAAATCTAGGTATGGATTCATTAGCGATCACCGATCATGGGAATATATATGGAGCAGTTGAATTTTTCAAAGAAGCTAAGAAAAGAGGAATAAAACCAATAATCGGTTGTGAAGTTTATGTAGCCTTCGAGAAAATGACTGATATGAGGCCAAATATCGATTCGACAAGATACCATTTAATATTATTGGCTAAAGATCGAGAAGGATATAAAAATCTTGTAAAACTGATAACTAAAGCGCATTTAGAAGGTTTTTATTATAAACCTAGAATCGATGAAGAATTATTATTCAAATATTCTAAAGGATTAATCTGTCTTTCTGCTTGTATTCAAGGAAAAATCCCTCAATTGATAATCCAAGGAAAAACAGAAGAAGCTCAAGATACTATAAAAAAATATTCTAATGCCTTTGGCGATGGTAATTTTTATCTTGAAATCCAACATCATCCTAATATTGAATACCAAGGAAAGGTAAATAAAGCTCTGATTGATTTTTCCAAAAAACTGAACATTCCTTTAGTCGCTACTAATGATATTCATTATCTGAGACCAGAAGATAATTATCCTCAAGATATTTTAATGATGATAAATACTGGAACGACTATTGAAAATAAAGAAAGACTCACAATGATCGATGAGGATTTTTCCATGAGATCCCCTGAGCAAATGGAAAAAGATTTCAAAGATGTTCCTGAAGCGATAAGTAACACTCAAAAAATAGTAGATGCTTGCAATTTCGAATTTGAATTAGGGAAATATAAACTTCCTCATTTTGAAATACCAACCGGAGAAAAAGAAGAAGACTATCTGAAAAATTTATGTTTGAAAGGATTAGAAAAAAGAGGCATGCAAGATTCTCAAGAAGCAAAAGAAAGATTGGAATTCGAGTTAGGAGTCATAAATAAAATGGGATTTGCCTCGTATTTCTTGATAGTGCAAGATTTTGTGAATTGGGCAAAAAACAATGGAATAGTCGTAGGCCCAGGAAGAGGTTCTGCCGCTGGATCAATCGTTGCATATTTATTGAATATCACTGAAGTTAATCCGTTCAAATACGCGCTTCTTTTTGAAAGATTTTTAAATCCCTCCAGAATATCAATGCCTGATATTGATATGGATTTTGCAGATGTCAGGAGAGGAGATGTTTTAAAATATGTAGCTTCAAAATACGGAGAAGACCATGTCGCCCAAATAATAACTTTTGGAACAATTGCAGCTAGAGTTTCAATAAGAGACGTAGGAAGAGTTTTAAATTATCCTTATTCTTATTGTGATAAATTGGCAAAGATGATACCGATGTTCCATACACTCCAAGAAGCAATAGAAAAAGTTGAAGAATTCCGAGAAATATACAACAGCGATCCAAAAGCAAAAGAATTAATAGATTTAGCTAAAAGAATCGAAGGTGTCGTAAGACACGCATCAACTCATGCTTGCGGAGTTGTAGTAAGCCCGCAACCTCTTGATGATTGGATACCAACTCAGAGATCACCATCAGACCAGGAAACAATTGTCACGCAATTCGATATGCAAAATGTCGAAGCTTTAGGATTTCTCAAAATGGATTTCTTAGGATTACGCAATTTAACTGTGATTGAAAATACTATCCGCTTAGTCAAAAAATTGCATAATGTTGATATAAATATCAATAACCTTCCTGAAGACGACGATAAAACTTTCCAACTTTTACAAAAAGGAGATACTACTTCTGTTTTTCAATTGGAATCTTCTGGAATGAAACGCTATTTAAAACAACTAAAACCTACAGAAATGGAAGATATTGTCGCTATGTGCGCTTTATATCGCCCTGGGCCGATGCAATTCATTCCTACTTATATTGCAAGGAAACATAAGCGCGAACCAGTAACTTATTTACATCCAAATTTAGAGCAAGTTCTCAACAAAACTTACGGACTAGCCATTTATCAGGAACAAATCATGCAAATCTCTCAAGTGATTGCAGGATTCAGTTTAGCCGAAGCTGACACATTAAGAAAAGCCATTGGTAAAAAGATTTTAACATTATTACAAGAACAAGAAGTTAAATTTATTGCTGGCGCAATCAAAAATGGAGTTGATAAAAAAATTGCAAAAGAAATCTGGGAATGGATAATGCCTTTTGCATCTTACGGATTCAACAAATCGCATGCTGCTTGTTACGCAGTCATCGCCTATCAAACAGCTTACTTAAAAGCCCATTATCCAACTGAATATATGTGTTCAGTTCTTAATTCTGAAAGCGGAGATGTTGAAAGAATAGCTTTCTTAATCGATGAATGCAAAAAAATGGAAATGGAAATTCTTCCTCCTGAAATAAATGAAAGCTATCCTACTTTTACTGTTGTATCAGAAAAAAGAATAAGATTTGGACTTCAAGCAATAAAGAATGTTGGAGAGAAATTAGTTGAAACCATCACTCAAGAACGCAAAGCCAATGGAAATTTCAAGAGTTTAGAAGATTTTTTAGAAAGGGTCCATTGCAATACTTTGAATAAAAAATCGATGGAAAGCATGGCCAAAGCAGGAGTCTTTGATAATTTCGAAGAACGCAACAAGCTTTTAGAGAATATGGAAAAAATACTGGAGCATGCACGCGCTCAACAAAAATCCAAAGAAAATTCTCAAAAATCATTATTCGGAGGAGACGATGAAAAATACAAAGCAAAACTAATGATGATAGACGCCCAGCCAGCCAGGAAAACTCAAATGCTTGCATGGGAAAAAGAATTATTGGGATTGTATGTTACAGGGCACATCCTTGAAAAGTATCAAAAAATTTTTGATGGAAGAACCGTGCCAATAAAAAGAATAAATGATGATTTATTGAATAAAGAATCGCCTGAAATTGCTTCTATAAAAATAAAAGAAGGCCAAAAAGTTGTCATCGGAGGAACAATTGCCAAGCTCAAAAAAATAATAACTAAAAATGGAAAAATAATGTTTTTCATGGGCATGGAAGATTTGACCGATAAAATCGAAGTAGTTGTTTTTCCTTCCCTTATTGAAAAAACACCCCAAGCTTTTGTTGAAGATAAAGTTGTATTTGTTTCTGGTAGAATTGATATGAGAGACGGAAACCCCAAAATAATCGCTGAAGATATAAAAGAAATCAAAGAAGTATAAGCAAAGCCACCTATCAATAGGTGGCTTTTAAACTGTATTTTTAAATTTTTAACTTAAAAGAATTCTATAAACTCTTTTGTGTCCATCAGCTTCTCTTCTTTAGTCTTTGTGTCTCTTACATTAATCTTTTCTGATTCTACTTCTTTATCCCCTAAAACTAATAAATAAGGAATTTTTTGAATTTCGCCATTTCTAATTTTTTTAGAAACGGATTCGTTTTCATCAATCAATTCACATCTAATATTTTTTGCTGATAAATCATTAAATATTTTTTTCGCGTAATCAATATGTTTTTCCGAAACCGGCAAAATTTGGCATTGCACTGGAGCCAACCACAATGGCAACTGGCCACCATGAAATTCTAACAATACTCCAATAAATCTTTCAATTGATCCCAATATTGCTCTATGAATCATTATTACTCTTTTCTTTTCTCCATTGCTATCAATATAATTTACATCAAATCTTTCTGGCAAATTAAAATCAATCTGAACTGTTGTTAATTGCCATTCCCTTCCCAACGCATCTTTTACTTTGATATCTATCTTTGGACCATAAAAAGCTCCGCCACCTTCATCAATCTGATATTCAAGTTTTTGATCTTCTAATGATTTTTTGATTACATTAATCGCCTTTTCCCAAACAACATCGTCTCCAATAGAACCTTCTGGTCTTGTTGAAACATAAATATTTAGATCTTTAAATCCAAAATCTTTAAACATTTCAAATGTAAGATTCAAAATATTTATAATTTCACTTTCTACTTGATCCTCTCTGCAAAAAATATGAGCATCGTCTTGAGTAAATCCTCTAACTCTTGTTAAGCCATGTAAAGTGCCTGATTTCTCATAGCGATAAACTGTTCCAAGCTCGCAATATCTCACAGGCAAATCGCGATAGCTTCGTAAATCATTCTGATATGCCAAAATATGAAATGGACAATTCATCGGCTTAATCTGATAATCTTCTTTTTCTGCTCCTTCTTTTTCGTCTAAATGAATCGGCGGATACATACTGTCAGAATAAAATCCAGTATGCCCAGATGTATTCCATAAATTTATTTTCGCCAAATGCGGACTGCATATCAATTGAAATCCATTTGCCAAATATTTATCTTCAGCATATCTTTCGATAATCTTTTTCAATCTTGCTCCTTTAGGATGCCACAAAATCAATCCTGGCCCCAATTTCTCATTAATATGAAACAAATCCATTTTCTGACCAAGAATCCTATGGTCTCTTTTCTGCGCCTCTTCCCTCTTTTTTAAAAAATCATCCAACTCTTCCTTGTTTAAAAAAGCTAATCCGTAAATGCGGGTAAGCATTTTATTTTTTTCATCTCCGAGCCAATAAGCTCCAGCCAATCTGTCCAAAACAAAACAATCGGGCTTTATCTCTTTGCTGGAATCAACATGAGGTCCAGCGCAAAGATCGATAAAATCACTTGATTTATAAATTGAAATCTCTTCTCCTTCGTCAATATTGCTTATTAATTCTGTTTTATACGGCTCATCTGCAAAAAGTTCTAAAGCTTTTTCCCTGGAAATAATTTCTTTTTCAAATTTCAAATCTCTTGAGCATATTTTTTTCATCAATTTCTGAATTTCTTTTAAATCAGCTTCCGTCGGAGATTTTGTCGGAAAATCAAAATCATAATAGAACCCATCGTCTATTGCTGGGCCGATCGCTATTTTAACATCCGGGTAAAGCTCTTTTACAGCTATTGCCATTATATGAGCAAGTGAATGTCTAATTTTATCAATGTTTTCCATAGTTAAATTATGTTTTCAGTATATATAATATTTATTATTTTTAAAAGGCTTATACCTATTTAAAAATTTTAATAATATGGTATAGTTTAAAAATTCAAGAAAATTAATAAATAATAAATTGAGAGGAAGATATTTGTTATTATTTATGGTTATAACTTATGTCCACATATCATATCACAACATTAGGATGCGCTATGAATTTGTCAGATAGCGAACGCATAGCCTCAAAATTAGAAAATCTTGAATATACTCAAGCATCAAGCCAGAAAGATGCTGATTTAATTGTGATAAACATGTGTTCTATCAGGCAAGCAGCCGTAGATAGGGTTATTGCTATAAAAAATAAATTAAGGCCTAATCAAAAAACAATTTTAACAGGCTGTATTGTAAAAGATGATATTTCGAAACTAAGCAAAATCTTTGATTATATCTTACCCATCAAGTCTCTGTCTGTTTGGGAAAAATATTTAAATCAAAATAATGCTATAGGTTTTGCCAAAGAAAGACGCATGCCCGAAAACGAACTATTAAATATCAGCTATCTTAAAGGAAAAGCAAAATATGGCAACAATTTTTCCATTAATATACCAATTTCCTATGGATGCAATAATTTTTGCTCTTATTGCGTAGTTCCATACACCAGAGGTCCTTTAGTCTGCAGAAATCCAAAAGACATCATCCAAGAAGCAAAAAATGCAATAAAAAATGGAGCTAAAGAAATCTGGCTTTTAGGACAAAATGTAAATGACTATAAATATAAAATCAAAAAGATTGAAAAGAATCAAAAAGATTTTTTTGACTTTTCAGATCTCGTCTATGAATTAAACGACATTCCTGGAGATTTTTGGATAAGATTTACCAGCCCGCATCCCGCCCAAATGTCAGATAACTTTATCGATGCCATAGCAAAATGCCAAAAAATGACTCCATATATAAATTTTCCAGTGCAGGCAGGAAATGATGATGTTTTAAAAAATATGAACAGGCCTTATACAATAAAACAATATAAAGCCTTAGTTAAGAAAATTAGAGCAAGATTCAAAAAATTCCGCCAAGGCGGCGAGAAAACTGTCGCCCTTTCTACAGACATCATAGTCGGTTTTCCAAATGAAACAGAAAAACAATTCAGGAATACTGTTAAATTGATGGAAGATATCAGTTTTGATATGGCATATATCGCAGAATACTCTCCACGCAAAGGAACACCCGCCGCAAAAATAGACAATATAAAAAATTACGATAAAAAAGAAAGATTTCGAATCTTAAACAACGCTTTGTCCAAAGAAGTCTTAAAAAATAACAAAAAATTTGTTGGCAAGACTTTGCGATGCCTCGTATTCAACAAAAAACCCGGGAAAAATATTTATTTTGCTAAAACCAGACATTATAAAACAGTTGTATTTAACAGCGATAAAAATCTTATTGGAGAATTTGCGAACTTAAAAATAAAAAAAGCCGAGTCATTTATTTTGCAAGGAGAATTATGCAACAAATAAGCAAACCAAAACTTATTGTAATTCTTGGGCCAACAGCTTCAGGAAAAACAAATTTATCAATAAAACTTGCCAAATATTTCAATGGCCAGATAGTTTCTGCTGATTCCAGACAGATTTATAAACATATGGATCTTGGAACTGGAAAAATTTCCAAAAATGAAATGCAAGGCATCAAGCATTATATGCTTGATATAATTACTCCTGACAAAAAATTCTCAGCCGGACAATATAAAAAAGAAGCAACATCTTGTATCAAGAAAATATTGAAATCAAAAAAAATTCCTTTCTTAGTTGGCGGATCAGCAATGTATATCTATTCCATAGTAAAAGGATGGGAATTCCCTGAAACAAAAATTGATTGGAACAAAAGAAAAGAATTGGAACAAAAACCTATAGAAGAGTTATTGGAATTATTAAAACAACTTGATCCAAGAAGATATAATACCGTACAAAAAGAAAATAAAAGAAGAATTATGAGAGCAATAGAAATAGCAGAACAACTCGGAAATGTTCCTGAGATAAAAAATAATCCTGAGTTTGATTGTTTGCTGATAGGAATAAAAAAAGAAGGCGAAGAATTAAGGAAAGCTATAAAAAAAAGAATGATAAAAAGGATAAAGCAAGGAATGATAGAAGAAGTAAAAAATCTTCACGATAAAAAACATATTCCTTGGGAACAGCTTGAAGCTTTTGGTCTTGAGTATCGCTGGATTTCTCGATTCCTGCAAAAAAAGATTACAGAAAAAGAAATGCTATTCCATTTAGAAGCTGACATCTGGCGCTTCTCCGGCCATCAAATGAATTGGTTTAAAAAAGACAAAAATATTCACTGGATAAACTCTTCTATCCAAGCTAAAAAATTAATTAATGATTTCATCAAATAAAACTTGAAAAAATAAACGGCTAAGTTCTCTTAGCCGTTTATTTTGTTATGAATAAAGGGTTTCTGGCTATACACTAAACGGCTAAATTCATTTAGCCGTTTAGTGTTTTCTATACGAATATATTATAAAATTTATACCTCGATGACCAGCATTTTCTCCGCTCTCCTGACATCTGCTAAAAGTTTAGATCTGTCTTTATTAAACAAAGTCAGATCGCAAACGCTCTTCCCTCCATTCTTTGCAAAAACAGCTCTATCCCCAACTTTTTTATTCTGCTTTATATGATAAAAAGATTCTAAATTTTTTATCTTTTTTATCCCCTTTATTTTAGAAATCATTCCTTCTTTCTTTGAAAAAAATTGTAAAACCGCTGTGTATCCTTTCACTTTTTTAGGAATTGCCGGTTTTTTAGGAATACGTATCAAGACATCATTCAAAGAATGATTTATGCCAAATGAAAGATTATACATTACATGCCTAAATCCTCCTATCCTCGGACCGATTTCTATCACTTTCCATCCTTTTTCAGTTTTCATCAATTCTACATGAACAGTAGTGCTCCTCAAACCTAAAGCCCTAACTCCTTTTTTCGTCGCCTCTTGCGCGTCTTCAATCGAAATTTTACTTAATTGGGTCGGAGTCATCCTCATATATCCGAAAAAATCATCAAATCCAATTTGCTTTCCTGTTTTCACATAAACCAAAGGGCAAAACCAAATCTTTCCGCGGGAATTTACATAAGCGTCTACAGAATACATATCTCCCTCCATGAATTCCTCTGCCAATATCTTAGGCTCGCTGTGTCTGCCATTTTCTTTATAAATCTTCTTAATTTTTCTAAATGCTTTTCTCAATGTATCTTCAAGTTCTTCTTTGTGATAGCAAATATTTACAAGCAAGCTTGAGGCCAATTCAGCTGGTTTTATTATCATAGGGAAACCAACTTCATTCTTCAAAACCTCCAAAGTTTTTTTAGTGCAATCTCCGATAACTTTGAATTTAGGGGTTATCCTTTTATCATAAATAGAGAATAATTCTCTCATCATCACTTTATCAGTTGCCCATTTTAAAGATTCGCTAGTAGGAGCTCTTAAATAAGGGACATGCGGAGTTATTTTTGCAAAAAATGGGACCTGCGCCTCACCTCGGCAAACTATCGCTAAAAGCCGATCTTGATAAGGAAGCAAAGTTTTAGCGATTTTTGACGGAGAACCAATATCGCAGGACAAAAAAACATCAACATTGCTATTGCGCTCAATGTTGACAATTTTCTTTTTAGAATCCCGGATAACAGCTATACCAAGCTTCTGCCTTGATTGCCTGGCATAAGCTAAAACATTTTCAATGTTATCCTTAGTGGCATTATTGACAAACAGGATGAGATCCCTCTTTTTTTCCATAGGGCTGATTATCTTGAGTATAAGATAAAGTATAAATATCTCCTCGTTTTGTCAATAAGCAAAGTCAAAAACAAAAAATTGTTGTTTAAAACCAGATATTTACAAAAAATAATATAAAGACAAAGACTATTACTAAAATGCTTCCAAGCAAAATAAGGGCGTAATTCTTGTCCATTGATTCAACTATTGGTTTTAGCGCCTGGAATATTATCAGCAATGACATAAATGCGATAACATAATCAAGATTTATTCTTGTTCCAAAGATATTTATCTCAGGAGTCATTATCGAAAGAAGAATCAATGACGCAAAAATTATTATCGCTACATTATCTTTTAAATTTTTATTTATTTGATTCATATTATTTTTTTAATTAATCAACAAAAAATCCGGCAAAATACATAAACAATATGCCTATAAGAAAAAACAAATAACTGGCAATAGATTTTGACAAAGTATTCTCTTTATGCAATTCAGGCACTAAATCAGATGCTGAAATATAAATAAATCCTCCTGCCGCAAAAGGTATTAAAAATTTTGCTATATAATCAACTTGCTGGCTAAGTTTCCAAGCCACTATCGCGCCTAAAACAGCGAATAAAGCTGATAACAAGTTTAAAAGCAAGGCTCTTCCCTTTTTCATTCCTCCATAAATCAATACAGAAAAATCTCCTATTTCTTGAGGTATCTCATGAAGCAAAACCGCTAAAGTCGTAGTTATTCCTAATTTTATATCTGCAAAAAAACTTACAGCTATAAGCATGCCATCTATAAAATTATGAAATCCATCGCCTAAAAGATTCATATATGTGAACATATGGAATTTGCAATCTCCTTCCAGATGGTGGCAATGTCTCCAATAAAAAATTTTCTCCAAAAGGAAAAAAATTGAAAATCCTAAAATAACATAAATAAAAACATCCGCCCCTTGAAAATATTGCATCGCTTCAGGTATCAAATCAAAGAAAGCGCTGCCGATCATTGATCCAGCTGAAAAAGCCACGAATATCAGCAATATTTTCTCCAAAAAATCTTTTTTTACAAGCAAGGAAAAAATACCGACAAGCGAGATAGCGCTCACGATAAGTGTTGCAATAATTGGATATATTATTCCCATATAATATTTTATTTCTTAAGCCTGCCAATCATGCAAGATGCGAAAGATTTTGCCTTTTTCAAAAATTCTTTGGCCTCAGGGCTATTTTTTTCAGGATAACCCATCTTTGAAAGCATTGATATCGCTTTGGAGGAATCTTTTTGATCAAAAGAAACAGTTTGATTAGATATATCAACTTTCACATTGCTATATCCTATTTTTTCCAATGCCGAAATAATGCTTTTTTCACATCCTTGGCACTTTATATTGACCACTTCTATTTGAGCCATATTTTTTTCTTATTATATAATATTATATAATTTTTAAGAGTTATTGGCTACAGCTTGCAATTCTATCTTTTTATCTATCTTCTCCATCTCTTTTTTATAAAAGAAATAAACAACTAAAGCTCCTAAAAAATCAGCTACTGGGAAAGCAATCAATATTCCCATAAATCCAAAATATTTTGGAAGAATAATTATGCAAGGAATAAGAGCTATTAGTTCTCTAACTAAAGGTACAACCAAAGCTTCTTTTGCTTTTCCTAAAGCTTGATACATAGATCCGACAATCATCTGAAAACCTATTACTGGCTGCAATAATGAAGTAATCACAATAGTGATAATAGTTTTTTCGAGCAATTCTTGATTTTGCGTAAAAATGGCTGCCATAGGCTTAGGCAAAAAGACCAAAAATATCCAAGACAAAACAGAAATTACAGTTGCCCAAAAAATAGATTTTTTGACAGTTTCCTTAAGTCTGGAATATTTATGGGCGCCATAATTATATCCTGCAATCGGCTGCATGCCTTGCATCAATCCAAAAATCGGAACTGAAAGAAATATAAAAACATTAACCATTATACCGAAAGCCGCGATTGCCAAATCCCCGCCATAAATAGCCAATGAGTGATTCAAAATGACTGATCTTGTACTCATAGCCAATTGTCTGGTAAATATGGAAGACCCTACTGAAAAAATTTCTTTGATTATGCCTTTGTCTATTTTAAAAACAGCGTCTGAAAAATTAAGATGTGTTTCCTTAAAACCAAAATAATATATCGTCATTAAAAATCCTGCAAAAATCGAAATAATTGTTGCGATTGCCGCACCGGCAACACCCATTTTAAGCGGAAAGATAAAAAGATAATCTAAAGGAATATTTAAAACAGAACTTACCACCAATAATGCCATCGCAAATTTTGCTCCGCCTTCTGATCTTATAAGAGCGTTAGATGATGTCATAAACATATAAAAAAAAGAACCTGCAAATATCACCTGCATATAAGAATAAGCGTATTCATATATTTGCGGCGTAGCTCCGAAAAGCAAGAGCAAAGGTTTTAAAAAAATTAATCCTGTTATAGTGACAAAAATTCCAGAAAGACAGATCAATATTAAATAATTTCCTAAAACCTTATTCACTTTTTCTTTATCTTTTGCGCCTAATGCCCTTGAAATTATGGAAGCAGATCCTATACCAATCATACTGGAAAAAGAAGATATCATCACAAACATCGGAAAAGTCACAAAAACTCCAGCCAAAGCTATAGCGCCAGACCCTCTTTCGATGAAAATTGCATCAACTATATTATATAAGCTTGATATTATCATTCCGATAGCGGCAGGAACAGATTGTTTCCATAATAATTTTCCGATATCGCCATATTCTAATTCTTGGATTTTTTTCATAAAAACAATAAATTAAAAAATTTTATCATAAAAAATATAAAGCCCCTTTTGGAAACAAGGGGCTTTATATTTTTCTTTAATTAAATTAAGTCTCTCTTAAATACCCCCAATTATGAAGTTTATCACTATCCTCAAACCATCTATCTCCTATATCAGTCCTGTAATACATATTAGGAACAGTAATATTTTTTATTTTCTGGAACATATCATTTTGCGCCTGTTTCATTGTCGTTCCTGTTCCCACAACTGTCAATATTACACCAGCCGATCCAGCGACTAACCATTCTCCATCAACCAATTTCATATCTTCTATATGAATTCCTTCAAGATTATTTTTCTTGAATAGCACAGCTGCATTTTTTGAATAAGCTTCAAAAGTTGCTGGATCATCAAAAGGATATGGAGGGACAATAATTCTAGCCCCTACTTGAAATCCTTTCTTTGTCTTTATTGCAAAATTTTCTCCGCTAGCCAATCTATACAAAAATTCTGATATCGGCATAGTTATTCCTTCTTCTTGAATAAAAATTGTTGGATATCCGAATCTAGCAGTGAATTCTAAGGGAAAAATTCCAGAACCATTTACTATACAATTTAAATCAATATACCCAACATAGTGTTCTTCTCTTAATTTCACCTCCATTTTTTTCAATGTTGCATTAAACAATCTATTAGGCTCGCTCCAAAACATATTTGTCCCCATTTCTCCTGTCGAAGGACCAAGGTTACCAGGAAAGAGCTTCTTATGCTCAAAATTAATATTAATCGGATAAATAAATTCATTGCCGTTAAAATATGCTCCGACTGCTATCTCTACTCCAGAAATCTTTTTTTGCAGTTGCAATTCTTGAATAGATTTCGCCCAAGTCGTTTTATACGCCTCAAGAATTGATATCACATCTTGTCCATTTTCTTCTTCTCCGACAAAAAGAAGAATTTTAATGTTTCCAGCTTCTCCGCTTGGCTTAATAACATATTTATCAGGCTTTGATTTTACGAATTCTATAGCTTCGTCAAAAGAAGTAAAATTTTTATATGGAATTATCGGTATTCCCGCATTTTTAAGCTCTTCTTGACCGAAACTCCTATCGTCTTCCAATCTATCGGTATAAGGACTGCCGCCTACGACGAGCTTTCCTTTTTCTCTCAAGGCTTTAGCTTTTTCTCCTTGACCTAAAGTATCATCAAAAATGATAACATCTGCCCAATCGACTTCTTTTTCCCAATCATCTGTTTTTTCTACAAATCCGTCTCCAATATCTTTCTCATCGTTATCTCTAATATAAAATTTTACATTATGCCCTTCTTTTTTTACTTGCCAGGCAACATCGCTTATAAGACCTGTTAGCGAAATAAATAAAAAATTTTTTTGTTCCATAGAAATACATCAAAGGATTTTTAGCATTTATATTTTATTTTAATTGGCAGCTTTTTTATTTTACAATTATTTTACCCCTCATTGAAGGGTGAATTACGCAATAAAATTCATACGTTCCTGTAGCATTAAAAAAATAAGAATATGAATAATCTTTCCCGAAAACTCCCGTATCAAATTTATCTTCTACTGTTATTCTGTGATCCATATCATCTTCATTTTTCCATGTAACCTTAGTGCCTTTTGTTATTTCTACTTCATCGGGATAAAAATTAGAATTCCTGATATAAATTATTTTCTCTTCTAATTTCGGCACTCCCAGTGATAAATCTATAGTACTGGTATCCATAGGCACAATCCTCGGTTCTTTTATTAAAGCGTATTCAACTGAAGTTGCTGGAAGAGTAGAACTTGGCAAAAGCTCCATATCAAGTTTCATCGGAGCTAAATCATTTTCATTAGGCGCATTTGCATCCAAAATAAAAAAAATCAATAAAGATGTAATTACCCAAGTTGATGCTATTACAGCCCTTTTCATGACTTTATTATTTTTATTTTTAAAATTTTCAAAAATTCAAAAATAATCATTGTTATAATTCCGCAAGCAAAAGCTATTAAAAAATCTCCTACATTTAATATATCAAAATGGAAGGCATTGCGCAAAAAAGGAACATATAAAGAAATAATAATCATAGCTACTGCAAGAGATAAAATGATATAAGTTGCCTTGCCTGAAATTCTAAATGATTCAAAAATATTTTTTGACCAGGAAATATTTGATAATATCAAAGCTAAATTAGAAAAAACTAAAGCGACAAAAGCTATTGTACTGGCCTTATTAGAGAGAGATGTTCTATTGATAAAATAAAAAGTAAGAAATACTGAGAAAAGAACCATAAATCCCTGAAAAAAAGAAACAGCCAAAGTTTTGGAATCAAAAAGCTTGTGATGCAATTTTCTCGGAGGCTTAGCCATTATCCCTTTTTCCTCAGGAAGAGATTCATAGATTG
>Ga0116184_10001475_pt1 | contig 22471 bp, 19 predicted proteins | sample AD_JPNNA5_MetaG_FD_89886 | JGI IMG/M metagenome (GOLD analysis project Ga0116184, IMG submission 89886) | Active sludge microbial communities of municipal wastewater-treating anaerobic digesters from Japan - AD_JPNNA5_MetaG | ecosystem: Engineered > Bioreactor > Anaerobic > Digestate | place... | reverse complement strand
TTTATGGTATGCTCGGACTTGCAGTATTTGTTCGCTTTCTGGAACCAATTACTTCCGGCGCACTGTTTAACGCAGCAAGTGATGAAGTTAAAAATGGCAGAACAATACTCTCTGCAGGGCTTACACTTGGTATTCTCATTTTGCCTGTCATTATTGTTAATACTCGGGAAGCCATACGTGCCGTACCTGGAAGCCTCAGACATGCGAGTATTGCAGTTGGTGCCACTAAATTAGATACCATATTTCATCACGTTTTGCCTGCATGTTTTGATAGAATTTTAACAGGAGCAATATTTGCTATGGCACGTGTACTCGGCGAGACTGCAGCTCTCATTATTATTGGAGCCTCCACTTTTATATCGCAGGATCCAACATCATTATTTTCCAAATTCACAACATTACCAATTCAAATTTATCAATGGACCAGCAGACCTCAAAAAGAATTTCACAATCTTGCTGCCGGTGCTATTGTTATCTTAATGATTCTTATGATTATCCTTAATGGTACAGCAATTGTTTTAAGGAACCGAATCAATGCACGAAAGGAAGCATATCGATGAATGAAACTACTGCACCTTCAGTTGTCAATCAGAATACTTCACTCATTCTTGAAATCCCTGATCCAGTATTACGTTTTAAGAACACGAGCATCTGGTATGGTGCCAACGAAGCAGTAAAATCTGTTTCGATGGGAATTAAAAACCATGCTATTACAGCAATTATTGGACCATCTGGCTGCGGGAAAAGCACATTGTTACGGTCAATTAACAGAATGAACGATCTCATTCCAGACTGCCATGTAACTGGCAATATTTACTATCATGACAATGATATTTATGATAAAAATCTTGATCCGGTGCTCCTTCGAAGACATATCGGCATGGTATTCCAGAAACCCAATCCATTCGCAAAATCGATTTACCAGAATATTGCATGGGGTGCAAAAATAAATGGCTACAAAGGAAATCTTGATCAGCTGGTAGAAGAATCATTGCGACAGGCTGCACTCTGGGATGAAGTAAAAGACAAACTTCATAAATCTGCGTTTGCGTTATCCGGCGGACAGCAGCAACGCCTCTGCATAGCACGAGCTATTGCACTTAAACCCGACATACTGCTTCTCGATGAACCGACAAGTGCCCTCGATCCAATATCCACCGCAAAAATCGAGAGTCTCCTTGAAGAATTAAAAAAATTCTTTACAATTATAATTGTAACACATAACATGCAGCAGGCTGGCCGCATTTCCGATTATACTGCGTTTATGCTTACAGGAGATTTAGTTGAATACAATGAAACAAAGAAAATATTTTTTAACCCTACTGATGAGCGTACAGAAAGCTACATATCCGGACGTTTTGGATAATCAAATGAATGAACACAAACAGTACATTCTATATAAAAGAAAGGCAGTACAATGACAAGACAACATTTAGCACAGGAACTTGATTCAATTCGGTCACAGGTACTTTCAATGTCACTATTGATAGTAGAAAACCTTAGAAAAGCACGGGAATGTGTTATCAACTCTGATCCTTCATTAATATCTGAGATAAAGAGAACCGATCTTGAGATTGATGCTCTGCAGCTTTCAATCGAAGACAGTGTGACTATGCTCATCGCAACACAACAGCCTGCTGCTAGAGATTTACGAGAAATGGTTGCACTTATTAAAATTCTTGATAACCTTGAGCGCATTGGTGACTATGCTGTACATTTTGCAAAAGCATCAAAAATATTAGCTGAGGATCCTTTTCCCCGTCCGCTCGACAGGTTGATACGCATGTCACAAACGTGTGAAACCATGCTAGATGAAGCTATTAAAGCATACCTTAATCAGAATGAATCGCTGGCAGTAGCTTCTGCAGAAAAAGATGACGTAATTGACAGAGATCACAAGGCATTCTTAAACGAAATTCTCAGCCTCATGGTCGATAACCCTGCACGTGCAGGACAGGCGTTTAAGCTCATACAAACCAGTACCTATCTCGAACGGCTTGGTGATCATGTAACAAACATCACTGAAGCAATAGTTTTTATTATTACAGGAGAGCATAAAGAGCTTAATGCATAATAGAAAATTTACATACACTATAGTACTATTAGATTAGTGAGGATTACATGGCACATGAACGGATCTTAATTATTGAAGACGATAACGATATTCAAGCTTTACTCAAAGAACGGCTTAATGGTGAGCAGTTCGCTGTTTTTCAAGCTTTTACTGGAGAAGATGGACTTACCATGTGTAAATTAAAAAAACCTGATCTTATATTACTCGATATCATGCTCCCCAATAAGAATGGCTTTGATATTCTCAGAACTCTCAAATCGTCATCGGAACTAAAAACTATTCCGGTAATCATGTTAACAGCACGTTCCGATGAAACGGACATAGTAACAGCATTGGAGTTAGGAGCTGATGACTATGTAACTAAACCGTTCAGCTTTAAGGTTCTTACAGCACGCATACGGCGCTTTCTCCGTCATACATTAGAACCTGAAAAACAGCCTGTAGTATTGCATTATGGTAAAATCGAAGTAGACCGTTCTAAATTCTCAGTCACAGCAGATACAGTACCAGTAACCTTTTCAGCTACAGAATTTGCAATGCTCTGCCTTTTTCTGGAACAACCAGGTAGAGTATTCACCCGCACACAAATCATTACTGCAATTAAGGGTGAGGATTATCCCGTAACCGATCGCACTATTGATGTGCATGTTACTGCAATCCGAAAAAAACTTGGTGATCTCTTTCCACTGGAAACAATACGCGGTATTGGTTACCGTCTTAAGGAAAGCAAATGAAAAAACTACGATATACAACACGAATGATGTTCGTGCTTCTCGGAATTGTTATTATCAGCATGAGCATTGCTGCCATGAGTTCTCTTCTCATGCTCCGTTCAGCTAATATGAAAATTCATACAACCGTATTGGAAAATGCTTCGAAATTCATTTCCTATATCGATATTGAAAATCTGACAAACATTCCTAAAACAGAGATTTCTGATACCGACATGCGCTTAACAATTATCAAACGCGACGGAACTGTTATTTTTGATTCACATTATGATCCAGCAAAAATGGAAAACCATGCTAGTAGACCGGAAATAGCTGCTGCACTTTCTGGGCTCGAATATAATTCTGTCCGATTTTCTGAAACTCTTCAGACGTATATGCTCTACCATGCTTTTCCTGTTAAAAATTATATAGTAAGGCTTGCTATTCCAGTAAGTGAAATTAGCAGTCTGCTTAAACCTTATATGCAACTGGGTGTTATAATTTTATGCTTATTGATTGCTGCAGTTTCAGCGGTTTTATTTTTTTATAATTCATCGGTCATACAGCCAATCAATGCGCTAATGTATGCTAGCAAAGCATGGGAGAATGGAAATCTTTCATACCGTATCCACATTAAAGCTACCGATGATTTTGCAGAATCGATACATAGCCTTAATACAATGAGTGAAAAACTTGAATCGACACTAAAAGCATTAAATAATGAAACGAAAGAGCTTGGGGCTATTCTGGAAAATATCAATGAAGCTATCTTAGTTACAGATAGCACCTTAAATATAACCCTTGCAAATCCAGCTGCATGCAGACTTTTTAATCAGCCTTTCCAGAACTATCCTCAAAACCTGATCGATTTTACTGCAAGCCTCGATATTCATAAAGCAGCACTCGATTGTTTTGAATCACAAACACCAGCAGAGCAGGAAATAACCCTATATGGAGTGATAAAACTTAAACTACTCGTGCGCTGTTCTCCGCTTAATGCTGATAATACAGGAATTATTCTTGCAATTACTGATATTACCAAAATCAGGTACCTTGAAGATATGCGAAAAGATTTTGTAGCAAATGTATCGCATGAGCTTCGAACACCAATTACGCTCATCAAAGGTTATGCAGAAGCGCTCCTTGAAGATAGTATCCTGAACAATAAAGATGTAGCAGCAAAAATTGCAATTATTCATCGCCATGCTGACAGAATGAATGCTATTATCGAAGATCTACTTATGCTATCACGACTTGATGCTTCATCACATCGTGCAATAAATATGGAAACTGTAGCAGTTTGCGCACTCATTGACGATGCGCGATCCTCTATAAGCACAGAACGAACTATTATCGTTTCATGCCCTCAAGAACTTACACTTACCTGCAACCCAGAACTTATGGAACAGGCGCTTATCAATCTTATTGATAATGCAATAAAGTACACGTCTGGCACTATAACTATTGAAGCCTATGAACAAAATTCGTTTATTATTATCAATGTTATTGATGAAGGTCCTGGCATACCTGAAGAACATGCTCAAAGAATTTTTGAACGCTTTTACCGAATTGATAAAGCGCGAAGCAGGGAAACAGGAGGAACCGGTCTGGGTCTCTCTATAGTAAAACATATTGTAACAATACACCGAGGCTCAGTATCCGTCCGCAACAATACCGGTAAGGGAGCCATATTTACCATTTGCATACCTACGCAGCCAGCTAGTTCCTGATTGATGTGCTCATTGTTGCACAAAGCATGATTCTATATGGGGATTAGTAATAAATTGTGTATCTACCTTTTATATCAACAGTAATAATAAGCAAACTGTTTTTGCTAAACCAGATGTGTTCACCTGCACTCAATGAGATTATCTCCTGTTCACCTCCATGTATTACCGGGGAAAATGGGTCTCGAGGATAAAACGTTTCAGTAAATGCAGGTAAGGAAAGTGTAAAGGTAGCATGCTTTTTTGTCACCATGTCAGAACGAAATCTGTTTTCAATAATAGCACGAGCAAGTTCCTGTTGATTGAGATTCCAGATAGAGCTCCGAACCGTTTTGAGCAATGCATATAATCGTTTCCAATTAAAATTTCCTATATTGTACCCCTGTTTCCATAAAAGTTCAGCAAGCAGCGCACAAAATCCTCCTTCCCTGTCAAGAAGTATTCCATTTTCGGTTTTAAGCCAGGGAAGCAGTGTGCCAATTGGCAACGTTTTTCCTGTCTGGAACTGCGCGGAAAGCGTGATAGCCATATATGAACCCGGGTTTTGCAATACCGTAACATGTGTTCCAGGCAAGACAGTACGCTCACTCTTTACTGCATTATTCATACTTGTAAGATAAAATGTTTCTGCTCCAGCCCAGTATTCTGGCATACGAGAAATAGTTATTGGCTCCTCTATTGGAAACGTCATAAAGAAACATCCTTGTGTTATACATACAAGGATGCAGGTAAAAATAATGTTTAAAATTTTCATATAATAATAAACATATAATTTTGCGTGGTGCATGCAGAAAAATTGCTGGCTCATACTTGCAGTTATACTGATTCTCAAGTACAATAAACATATGCCTGACATTTCCGAAACGTTGAATATACTGGAACAGACAATAATCACAAGACTTTCAGCTATTGAAGCAAAAGAGCTTAAAGAGCTCAAAAAAAACTTTGAGGCATTGCTATCCGGATTTCAAACCTTGAGAAAACGGCTTATAGAAAAGGCAATTATTACAGAAAATCCATATAAATATGAAACTTCAATTACAAAACTTGGAAGGCCACCAGAAACAGCTTTTACCGAAACAAATAAAGCTGAAGAAATGAGCAATCGCCTATATCTCTATGAAGCGTATCTTGATTATGTATTCAATTATTTTCCATTTACTTCTGATGCACTCAATTTTAAAAATATTAATGAATTGAGGCATCTTGTATCGTATTTTGATTTTATTAAACTTAGTACCAATTCAGCAAATATAAACACAAGAGTGCTAGCTGAATACTTATCGGTACTGCTTCGATCTTCCAATACTATATTATCAGAGTTAAACAATCAGATTTTGTCTATCTTAAAGAACTCATCGGAAAAAATCCTTGCCATCCTGCAAGAAATAGAATTTGTTCAAAAAGAACGGTATAAAACATTTATTAAAAAAATTATCTACAAAAACCATAGTTCTGGACTTGAGAAACTTCAGCTTCGTAAAAATGAAATTATTAAAGAAACTAAAGCTGTTATACAAAGCCTCAATGAACCAATAATTGATGCGTATATTACTGAAGCATTTGATGAAATTGTCAATTTTAAACCTGATGATTTTGATAAACTAATTAAAAAGCTTAAAGCTGAAAATATAGAAGAAAAAAAGAAAAAAGACGTTAATTATAGAATTATTCTCAATGATGCCATTAACACTTTAGCAGGAGCAAGTTTTTCATTAGAAACTATCATTGAAATCTTGAAATACAACCATGCTATTCTTATCACGATACACAATAGCTTTTTTTCAAAACTTATAGAATCAATAAAACAGTTCCTTTCTAGAAAATCAGGCGAACATATATATGAGCTTGAATTTCTTGATCCTCTCACCAATAAAATAAAAATAGAACCTGTTAATTATGATGCTTTTATCAATGAACTGGAGACAATTTATAAAAAATTGACAGCACTTGCTGATAACAAATCGACACTTGCACGAAAAGTAAAAGCGTCTTCGGATGAACAAGTTCTCAGTTTTCTTGTAAAACTTATTGAGGCATTGCAGGTTGAGTTAAGGAAAATTCAAGCATTTGATGCTTTTTTCCTAAAAGAGTTTGAAAACAACAACATTAAACATAAATTTAAAAGTGCCCTGTCTGCACAAAATATACTTAAAGAAACACTAATCAAAGCTAATCAGCGGCGTTATGAGTATATAGCTACAAAAGAAGAAGAAGAACAACTCAAGAAGCTTGGCATAGAATAGTACATCACAAAAAATATGGAGCATAGCATCATGATTTTTTCTAATAAACATGCGGATTCTACATCAGAAAGATTCCTCATGAGTTTGGGTTTTCCTGCTCTCGAAGTACACAGTTCATTAAACCATTTTGATTTTACGAGAGCAGGTAGAAGAATTATAGTTATTGGTCCAATGGGTTCAGGCAAAACCGAATTTGCTGCACGTGTTTGGAAAGATGCTCGTGTAGCATTGCAAAAAAGTCCCCGTATTGCAGAAACAACCACAACACAGGGTGCTGATCGTCGTATTGTGCATTTTATACGATCACAACACGATACAATACGGTTTCCTGACTATCCTGAGGATGCACTTGCTTATAGAGGAGGCTATGTACGTTGTGGTGAAAATATTACCATTGCAAACAGCTCATTTGGAATTGAAAATGCTCTAGCAATGCATCCTCAATCAGGCACGTTTATTATCGATGAAGCAGCTTTTTATGATGAGCGTCTGGCTTATCTTATTAGACAGGAATCAGAACAACGAGGTATTACATTTATACTTCCAACATTAGTACTTAATTTCCGAAAAGAAATATTCAATAATACAGTACGACTCTTGCTTGAAAATGCAACTGATGTATTCCCACTCACTGCTTACTGTGAACACCCTGATTGTATACGCGATTCCCTGTACACCTATCGCTACTATAAAATTGATGGTCAGGAATGCCCCGCTCTATATTTTGATCCGCTCATTATTATTGGCGGCGATACAATCAAAGATGATCCTATGGAACCTAATTATTGCACACGCTGCGAAAAGCATCATTACCTGCCCGGTAAAGAATATACATATTTTACCTTAAAACCGCTTGGAGAAAAGGCAGCACAGGGCAATATCCAGCCTCTCCTTGCAGAATTGTCCGCACTCAATGGAAATATCGAAGACTCAAGACTCTATACAAGCATTCAACGCTGTTATATTAATGTTCCTGAACCCGTACCCGAAACAATTAATGCGCTTAAAGTCCCCTGCATTGCTGAACGAGCACTAATCTATCTTTATGCAGAACAAAACATGCTTTCACTCGATCAGGTTAGGGAAATTATTCAGTTATTAAACCTTAATCGAGATTATATTATGAAGCGGTGTGCAGACAATCAAAGACCACTAGAGTTGTAACAGTACATTTTATTTTTTTGCTATCGAAAATTCCACCATGAAGTAATAAGCGGAATGAGGCGTTCCCTGTTTTTTGTACGAATATCAAAATTTTCCTGGAGCATATAATCAAGCAGTGTGTCATATACTCCTGTCCAGCTTCCATAGTGAAGACGTGCCTGTTGCATGATATCAGGGGCAATTGCATTATTTGCTATGCTTTCAACCAATAGCGTTACTTGTTTCCAGCGAACTTTTTCTTGCAGTGAAAGAGAACTGGTTTTGTATATCTCGTAGGGAGCACTGTGCATAGCAACAATTCCATACTGTTCTTTCTTCTCAAAGATTTCAGTCCCAGGGAGCACTTTGAGAAACCCAACCTGCACGTGATCTGCACCAAGATCCATAAGTGCATCAAATGTTGCTGCTATATCGTTATTTGTTTCTCCAGGAAGACCAACAATCATATCAATATGTATCGGTATAGAAACTTTTTGTAACAATAATTTCAACATTGCCTGTTCGTTTTCCCAGACTCCCGCCCGATGTATTAGCTTTCGCGTTGAGCTATGAATAGTCTGTATACCTGCTTCGAACTGAAATAAATGCTGCGGAAGTGATTCAAGAAAGGCAACATCTTTTTCAGTTAAAAGTGATGGCATGATTTCAAAATGGAATCTAACGTTTTTGTCGTAGTATGTTTTTGCTAAATACTCCCAAATATTGTGTGCACGATCTTGATGAGCATTAAACGATCTATCAACAAATTTTATTAACATTGGATTAAATTTCATGAGATCTTCAATATCTTTTTTAACTATCGAAATTGGTTTTTCGACAAAATGTTGTTTGCTATTGCTCGATAAACAGTAAGCACAGTTAAATGGACAGCCTCTGCTCGATTCATAGTATAAGTAACGGTTGGCGAGCATGTCTTTTTCTTCAACAGTATATACACTACCTGCATTGATAAAATCAGCTGGATCCCACTCCGGGAAGAGTTCTGAATTATATTCAATGCTCTTCCATTGTGCTCCTGCCCATGTTTTTATTACCGTTTCACCGTAACCGGAAACACATGCAGCTACAAATGGAAATTTACTTCGCAACTCGATTTCTGCCCCATAAACCTCAGGGCCGCCTAAAATAATTTTTGCTTCCGTGAGCAGTGCATGAACATCAGGTAGTAGCTGTTCAATGATGTTTCTATTCCAAATATAAACAGAAAACAGAATAATATCAGGTTTTTGTAAAACTATCGAGTTTACTATGTGCAGGACAGGGTCGTTGATCTGAAATTCGATAATTTGATGCGTGTCAACTTTGTTAACCTGTTGTGCTGCATTGCATAAGCATCGTATTGAAAGTGCGGTATGTGTATATCGGGCATTGATTCCAACAAAAAGAACTTTTTTCATGATAAAAAAAATGTTTTCATCTCATTAGTAAATTGTTCACTTTGAAGAACATTGGCAAAACTAACCTGATAAAAGTCCCTGCCTCCTCCACCTTTTAATGCATGCTTTTCAAGTAATGGCTTTAGACTATCCTGTAAAATAATAGATACTGATTTTGGTATGCTAATGGCAGCACGCAATTCGCTGCTTGATACTATGCAAGACTTTATATCAAGGTCAGCAAGATTTTTTGCTAATTTCGTACAGTATGCGAAATCTTCATTGATTTCTGTAATTATAGAGCTTTTGCCGCTTGCTTTTATCTCAGCAGCAAGTCTGCTTGCTTCCTGTTCTGCGCTTTTGAATTTCCAATATAATAGCATTTTCTCCTGATTATCATATTTTTCTTTAAAAACCTTTGCAGTATCACCAATATTTTCTATATTGCAGCCTAAACTCTGAGCCGATAGTTGCGCCTGTTCATACAATCGGGAAAGCCATGCAATAGCCCTCATTCCAGCAACAAAATACACACGAGTCATGCCCTTATACTTTTCGTATTTAATAATTTTTAAGAGCTGTATCTCACGTGATTCTCTGACATGCGTGCCACAACACGGTGTAAAATCAAAGCCATCAATTTCGATTATGCGTATTTCGCTTTCACCTTCTGGAGGTTTTCTCCGCAGAGGCAGCTTTAATGCTTCATCGTATGTGCATGTAAATATTTTATAGCTATAATTATCTGCAATCATTTTATTAACGACATTTTCAACAAAAACTGCATCCTGTTTTTCGAGTACTGGTATATCAATATCAATGGTCGAATATGCTTCACCTAAATGGAAACTCCGAGTGGGTGCACCCAGAATTCTTAAGAAATTTGTAGAAAGAAGGTGCTGACCACTGTGCTGCTCTGTATGGTCACGTCGTCTATCGAAGTCTACTTTGCAGTATACTTTTTCACCTTGAACGAGTTGTGCATCGACCGGAAGCACATGCACTATTTCATTATTATGTTCAATAACATCATACACAGGATAATTTTTAATCGTTCCGGTATCTGCAGGCTGCCCTCCCCCCTCAGGATAAAATGGTGTTTTATCGAGCACAACAAATGTTACCTGCACTTGATCTCTTGTTGTATGTAAAACACTAATAACTTCTGCAGTATACTCTAGGAGTAATGGATCTGATTTATATAAAACTGTTGTCCTCATCGTAATCCTGGATAAAAACGTTCAAGATAGGTTATGCGTTCTAATGCATATTGTCTATAGGTACTTAATGGATACTCTCTAACAAGCTGCTTATAATAGGAATAAGCTTTTTGTATATCACGATAGGGCGTGTCCTGTTCATACGCAAGTGCATAGAGATAGAGCACTTCATCACTACCTCCTGGATTTAAAACAAGATAGCGGTCAAGCGCTCCCAGAACAAGTGCGATTTGTTTTTGCGCTAACTGTGTACGAGCGATCTCGAGCACTGATGCTGCATCGGTCATTGATGCAATCATATCTCGAGTTAGAGGAACAGTACTCGTTCCTGTTGTACTTCCGACTAAAGGAGCAGGTATGCTTGATACTGCACTCTGAGCTGTACCTGGCACTAAACCTGCTGCTGTACCTTGCGTGGAACTCACTGATGGAGCAGCACCTGCTACAGGCATTCCTGCACTCGACGTACCTGATGGAGTAATTGCAGAATTACCTGTAGTGCTTGCTGTACCAGCTGCTACCATTTGTGATGTTGGTGGCGCAGTCTGAGTAGTTTGAGTAGCAGCTTGTGAGGTTTGCATTCCCTGTGTTGCCACTGGTGCTGTTTGCGTTCCCTGTGTGCCAGTATTGCTGTCTGGTTTATTGCCATCTGTAATGGTGACTTTTATATATTGAGTTTCCGGGAGCTGTGTTACAGGATTATCACGCTGGAAGCGGAGCAAAAAATCACCTGTCCTGTCCCCATTCAATCTGTATACAATCTGGTTGTCAATTAGCTGGCGCGACTCATAACGGATACCCTGTCTATTGTATTCATCACCTAAATAGATCCAGCCATTACCGTCCAGTGTTACTGTAAATGGTTTGTTTTTTTCAACTACAAGTTCTCGTGCAGGGACAGGTGTGCTGGAAGGAGCAGCAGTAATTGCTGCACTACTTGAAGCGGGAGCAAAAGGAATCACCGGTTGAACGGTAGTAGCAGAAGGTTGGGCTGTGCTGCCCGCAGAATTGGTTGCTGGTGAACTACTACCGGCAGTAGCTGTTCCGGTTTTTCCAGCACTACCCGGATTTGCATTAGTCTGACCAGGTTTCTGACTGCCTGAAGCAGTGCCTGTTTGAGAATTCTGTGCTGGTGTTTGTACTTGAGCATTCTGTGTAGATTGATTTTGAGCACTTTGCGTCGATGGTGCCGTTTGTGTAGATTGTGTTTGTCCTGGCTGATTCTGTCCCTGCGGATTCTGTCCTTGTGGATTCTGTGCTGGTTGATTAGCCTGTTGGGGCTGCATCATCGGTGAACTCTGTGCCTGCTGCAATTGACCGGTTTGAGCAGGATTACCTGTTGCAGTAACAGCCTTTGCTGGTTCGGGCATAGGCGGATTGAGGAGCACCACTACAAGTTCCTTTTGTCGTGGGGAACTTCTATAGAATGCACTAAACTCAGGGGATTCTTGATTATTCATTACAGGCGCAATACTAGCATCTTGTTGTTTTTCATTATTAGCAGTCTGATTCCCTGCTTCGTTAGGAGTAGTAGCTTGCGGTGCAGCGGCTTCGGTATTAGAAGACTCTGGTACGTTAGCGTTCTGGAGAGTACTTTTAGGCTCCTGTGAGACACAGCCAGTAAATACTATACTAATGAGCAATAACGCAATAATTGTTCTTAATCGGAAAATGTTTTTATTGCATTCCCTTGCTGATAATTTCATAAACCTTTGCCTTTCGCTGTGCCTTGAGCATTTCTAAAAAATCTGATGAAGGTGCCGGCAACATGCGTAAGATTTCTTCTTTTGAATATCGGAATTCTTCAGGACATTCGTAAGGGTAAAACCATTCGGGCATAGTATCTAATGGCACAACCAGTGCATCTAAATATGTGCGGTTAGCTGTAATACCAGGAAATTCATCTTTTTTTTGTTTTGCAGGTATGGCGAAAATGATTACGAGACAAACTATAATAAAACCTACTATGCTGATAATAATCTTTATCCTGAATTCTGATATTGAGGCACGAAATTTTTGTAATATTTTATTTACTTCCACTTTCATCATTATTGCTCAGAAATAGCTGCTTCTTTTTCAGCAACTTTTGGTTCTGATGACTGTTGAGTTGTTTTTTGATTTAGCTCTGGTGCTCCTTCAGATGTAATTGCTTCATTCTGTACTGGTGGTGTTTCCAATTCACGCCCATGTTCATACTCAATATCTTCATCGAGCATAACTTCGAGTGGTTTTTGCAAGGTAATCTCTTTACCATCAGAGCGTTCGATGCGTACAGCAATGACTTTTGTTATTCCTGACTCTTCCATAGTAACACCAAGCAGGGCATCGGCACCAGTTACTGTTTTCTTATTATGAGTAATAACAATAAATTGGCTTGTTTTTCCAAATTCACGTAGCAGGTTAACAAACGCTATCACGTTTTGCTCATCGAGAGCAGCATCAATTTCATCAAGAAAACAAAATGGCGATGGTTTTACCATATATGTTGCGAAAAGGAGCGCAATTGCTGTCATACTTCGCTCACCACCAGAAAGCAGTGATATATTTTCAAGTTTTTTTCCTGGAGGCTGCGCATAAATTTCAATTCCGCTTTCGAGTACATGATCAGGATCAACAAGTTTAAGTTCTGCCCGGCCGCCGGCAAAGAGACGCCTGAAAATATTATGAAAATTCTTTTTTATCAAATTATATGTAGTAACAAATAGTTCCGCACTCTCTTCCCGGATCTGCTTTGTAATAAGTTTGAGATCGGTACATGCTTTGACTAAATCCTCGTATTGTGAATTTAAAAATTCATAACGCTCTTTTACTTCACCGAACTCTTCAGGAGCCATAAGGTTTACCTGTCCAAGCTCCTTGAGCTTTTGCTTTGCATCTGTCAGCTGTTCACGAATCTCACCAATCGAAGAACGGAGTTCCCACATTCGTTCTTCAAACTCCATTAAGTCGCGGCCATGCTGCTCCATGAACATATCTTTAATGTTTTTTATTTCTGTTTCAGTTTGAGCAAGACTCATGTGACACGTTTCAAGCTCTGTCTGGATGCCGAGGAGTTTATCTACTTTTTTTCTAGACTCTTCCTGTCTTTTACCAACATCGGAATTTCGTACTGCAATTTCCTGTTCGATGCTTTCCAGATTTTTAGTTAACTCTCGGCCTTTTTTTTCTATTGTATCTATTTCTTCCGAAAGCTCAGCAATAACAGCGTGTATCTCTTCCATTTTTGCAAGCAATACCGATTTTTCGTTTTCAAGTTCACGCAAATTTTCTCCCAGCGTTGAACGATCACGCCGCAATAGCTGCAGAGATTCCTCAGCACGCTGTGCCTGCGATTGTACTGCAAACATATTGTTTTTTAATTCATCAAGTGTTTTACGATACTCCTGAATTTTGCCTGACAATGTTTTATTTTCTTCACGTTTTTCCTTAATTACATTCCGTAATGCCTCGATAGAAGATTTAATGGAATTTATATTGGAATCTATAGCTCGCTTTTTTGTTATAACACCCTCTGTTCCTAAAAATTCGTCAACAAACGAAGGATTTAATCTTTTTAAATTTTCATACGATTTCGTAAGCTCATTAAGTATATCAGTAAACTCACCAAATGAGGTTTTGATAAACTCCACGAGCGTATCAAAATTGACCTGTGTGTGGATAAAATCATCAATTCGATTTTTTCTATTTTCAAATTTTGTTTTAAGCAGCGCGAGGTTATGCTCAAACTGTATCTCTGCTTCCGATCGTTCCTTAGAAGAATAACCGATTTCTTTGAGCCGTTCGTCGAAAAGAACAACAAGATTATCAGCAACTGTTTCCAATTCTTTTTCCACATTGATAATCTGGCTCTCCTTGCTCGCTATTTCCTCTTCGGCTCTCTGAACTGTTTCCTCATTCCTTGTTATTGCAGCTTCAGCATTATTGATACTCTGTTCAAACTCAGTAATATTTTTCTTTGTATCAGCAAGCTGTCGTGAAAAAGCAAGCAGGTTCGCTGTTTTTTCGTCTTCTTCTTCCTGTAATGATTCTATTTTATCCTGGCTCTGCTTGATTTTTAATTCAAGTTGAGCAAGCTTATCCCGAGCTTCTCTAAGCCAGTTCTCCTGCATGCTCTTTTCTTTTTCTTTACCATTTTTTTCTATTACAAGACCATAAATGGTGCGCTGCAATTCTACCAGTTTAGACTCCATTGAATTAACAGCATCAAGATTCTGTTCAAGACTTGCGTTGATACTGTCAATTTCTTTTTTTAACTCATCACGTTCTTTTGTTTTCTTTGCAATTAAATCGTCCTGTTTTGATTTTTCATTAATAAAACCGCGGAGACGAATGAGATACATATCACGTTCCAGCTCAAAAATATCATTTTTGAGCTTTCGGTACACCATAGTTTTTTCAGATTGCACTTTGAGCGTTTCATACGTTTTTTTAATTTCACCGAGAATACCTTCAACCTGACGCATGTTTTCTTCGGTAGTTTTTAGCTTGAGTTCAGCTTCTCGAGAACGTACCTTATGTTTGGTTATACCTGCAGCCTCTTCAAACAGATAACGCCTGTCTTCAGGTTTACTGGAAAGAATTTGGTCAATTCTTCCCTGTTCCATGACAGAATATGCACTTTTACCTACTCCAGTATCCCAGAATAACTCTCTGAGTTCACGGAGTTTTACCTGTTTGTTATTGATAAAATATTCATTTTCACCAGATCGATATAATCGGCGCTTTATTACTACTTCAGAAACATCTATTGGCAGTATTTGTGGTTCATTGGAAATGGTAAGCGATACCTCTGCAACATTGAGCGCTTTACGGTTTTCCGTACCATTAAAAATCACATCAGCCATTTCTTCTGCTCGTATAGAGCGGGCTGATTGCTCACCAAGCACCCACTTTATAGCATCAACAACATTTGATTTACCGCAACCATTAGGTCCAAGCAGTGCAGAAATTCCCGGAGCAAAATCTATTCTTGTCTTATCAGCAAAACTCTTAAAACCAAATATTTCAATACTTTTTAAAAACACTTTATCCACCTTGCCTGGAACAACGTAGTATGAAATTATGAGTCATGGCACTTATAGTAGCAAAAAAAGAGTGCATACGCAATCTATAGTGCCAGGGATACTGTGAAAACTCTGTACGCTACCTCAGTACTCCATAATGCTTCACTATACATTGTTTTACTACTTATGGTATGGTTACAGTATGAGTATCAGCACAACACGCGGCGATGATGGAACAACCAGTTTATGGTCCGGGGAGCGGGTAAACAAAGACGACCCACGCGTCGAAGCCTATGGCACAATTGATGAGCTCAATGCCGTACTAACCGATGCACTGTATGCAGTTGAACGGAATGATGTTAAAGAACTCATCAACGAACTCTGTATAAAACTGCATACAGCTGCAAGCATGCTTGCAAGCGGCGACAAAAAGCATCCTCATCCGTTAACCGAGCAAGACGTCACAATGCTGACAGATATAGTACACAAGTATGAGGCTGAAGTTCAGCTCAAAGGACTTGTGCTTCTCGGTAAAACGCAAGGCGCTGCCCGTCTCGACATTGCGAGAACAGTAGCACGGAGAGCAGAGCGGCGCATTGTTACGCTCGATCGGCATGAAAACGTTGATCCTGTACTCAAGCAATTTATTAACAGGCTTTCAGATGTACTCTTTATGCTTGCGCGTGCCGAGGAGCTTTCTCAGGGTGTCCTCACCTATAAACCCCGAGGCTAGTGTTAGGAAGCTTGTTTCAGGTTACGAAACCGTCATCATCTTCGAGCAAAAGTTCTCCGCGTTCAATTTTGAGTTTAAAATAATTTAAAAATTCCTGTGTCTTTTTATTGACTTCATCCTTGCGGACTGCTCCTAAAAGATCATATTCTTCCATTATAATTGTGCGCTTGCTCTGGGATACATTCGAGAGCACGAGATCCTTAATTGCATCAGATTTACCTTTTAAGAGCAGCGCAATATCCTTTTCATTCCAGTTACGGAGACATTTTTGAAGCTCACGGTGCGGTACTTTATGAAGGTCATCGAGCGTAAAGAGCTGATTCTTTATTGTTTCTGTAATATCAGGGTGCGAGAGCTCAAGTTCATTGAGAATATCGTTTTCAAGGTCTGCGCCTCCGTGTTTGAGAATGGTTGCCAGTACAGCAGCACCATCAATTTCTTCCGGGGTAGTCTGGCTTTCAAACGTTCGCAGACGTTCTTTAAGCACTTCTTCGACCTTACGGATAACTTCCTGATCGGTTTTTTGCATATTTGCAATGCGCTTAACGATATCAGCACGAAGCCTGGGATCAAGCAAGGTGAGAAACTGCGATGCCTTTTTGGGATCAAGAAACGGTAAAATGAGCGCAACTACCTGACTCGATTCATTTTTTAAGAGCAATTGTATTTGCTCTGGTGTAAAATCCTCAAGAAACGCAAAAGGCTTTACTGCTTCCGGAACTGCTTTTCGGAGCAGTTCTTTTGCTTTCGTTTCTCCAAATGCTGATGCGAGCATTTGTTCTGCAATTGTTTCTCCGCCATGTAAGAGATGCGCGTTATTTTTAGCAAGCCAGCCAAATTCGAGCAGTATCGAATTTGCCTCTTCTGTTTCTATATGATCAATTGCAGCAATTTCTTTGGTGATTGCTTCTATTTCTTTTGGTTTAAGATGTTTAATTACTTTAGCTGCTTCTTCCTGCCCAATCAACAACAAAAATTTTGCAGCTTTTTCGGTACCCTTAAGACCAGTTTTTATAAAATTTCTGGAGGTTTCGGTTGCCTTTATAAGGCCATCTTTACCGCTTATTTTTTTTTCATCGGCCTTTTTATTTTCTGTAAATTTTACTGCCTGTTGATTGCTGTCAGAAGGTTTCTGAGATTGAGGAGGCGTTTTAGCGTTTTCGGTTTGCTTTTGCGAACCATATGCCTGAGCAAGTCTGTCTTTTATTTTCATAACCTTATACTATAGTGAGTTTTCCTTGTGGTCAATAATTATTCAGGGAAAATCGTTTTAACGCTTCAAATACTGGAAGCGGATTACAAATATGCGGGCTTTTTTGTTTTCCGTTCTCATCACCTACATTGAGCGTTCCTGAAGGAAACAGGATCTGTAGCAGCTTTTGTTCGTGCTGTGCATCATTCATGTGTTGCATACACCATCGCTCAATTTCCGAAAACATGATTGTATTATAGTGTTTTACCTGCAGTAAGAGCATCTGCCATGATGCTGTAAATTCCCTGAGGGGCTCACAGGGATTGTACCAGGTTTTTTGCATCGTATTCTGCCAATCAATGTCGATTGCCGGTTGAACGGGAAACAGCATGGCTTTGCCTGCTTCATGCAGTTCTTTTTGTTTTTGTGATACTTCTAATGACGCAATTCTGGACGGGTCAGTTTTTATAAATACATGAAACGAATCGATAAATGCATTCTCAATGCGCCGTGCAGTATCAGAAAATTTCAAAAAACGATGATGATATGTTTTAGAGAATGCATGAATGAGTAGCTCAATGATTGCATTGTAATGGTTTTTGTTGGTGCTAATCAATTTATCGTATTCGCTTATCAATTTTTCAGAATAACCTGGAATAAGTAAATCGGCCTGTCTAAAACATGTAACCGGTACCTGTATATGCTCCATCCAATACAGAGAATCAAGGATGCGTTCCAGAAACGTATGTGCATACTGATACTGTTTAGTTTCTGGATGTGCTGGGTCATACCAGCCAGCATGGTAGATAATATACGGATGCGTGAGCGAATCAATCCACCCATGACTGGCAAAACCCAAAATGAAAAGCATTTCCGGAGTTTCTAGCGCAAATCCTGCTTCGCTCGCAGCAGTAATCAGTTCGACAATAAACTCATTGAACTTAGATCGATGCAGTAAGCTTCCAAAATAGATGCCATAAGGAGCTGTACGCTGACTATGATAAAAAATATCTGGCCCCTGGCATCCAAGATAAAACCAGGTCTTTTGTGAAGTATCAAGCTGTGCAGCAACAAACGGTACTGCTTCTGAAAATGCTTGCCAGCCTTCTAGTGCATGAATAATCTGTGAGGCCATAGGAGTATCGTACTATATTTGTGCCGATTGGTTAAATAGTGTGTTTTGCGAGGGCAAGCCTCCATCTGCCCGTACGAAAATAGAGAAAACCGATGAGCGCTGTCAGAAAATTAGAAACAAACATGCCAACCCAGATGCTGAGTGGTCCCAGTGTTGTTATGCTCGCAAGGAGATACGCGGTTGGTACACGGATAACCCAGAGGCGTGCAATTGCCAATACCATGATGATTTTTGTATCACCGGCACCCTGAAAAACACCTGTGAGCACCATATATAATCCAAAAAGATACAGTGATGGCGATACAAGCTTAAACATAATATCGCCAAGGCGAACGGTTTCCGGATCGTTTACAAAAAATCGGACGAGATCGCCGCCCCAGACAACCGAAGCAGCAAGTAGAGGGATTTCGAGTAACGTAAGAATGAGAACAGCCTGCCTGAGTATTACAGGAAGTTTATCATCCTGCTTTGCACCCATTGCTCTTCCCGAAAGGCTTGTGACACCCGTAGCAAGACTGTGCGTCGGAATATCAAACAAACTCATAATACGATTACCTACACCAAAAGCTGCAATAGTTCCAGCACCAAATGAATTCACCAATCCCTGAAGCACGGAAAAGCCGAGAGCGGAGAGTCCCTGCCCTATACTTGATGGCAATCCAATTTTAAAAAATAGAGACCAGGAACGAAGCTGAGGTTTCATTTCGTGAAAACTCAGTCGCAACACGCTCCGCTTTACAATAAGAATATACAGCGATACAAGTGCAGCTACACTTTGAGCGATAATGGTTGCAAGTGCGGCTCCGGTAACACCTAAAGCAGGAAATGGTTTTATTCCATATATAAGCAACGGATCAAGTATAACATTCAAAAGTACGGCACAGAGATGTACAATAAATGGTACCTTAGTTTTTCCGATTGCTGCATAGCCTGACTGCAATATAAAATAAATAAATGAAAATGGCATACCCACAAGAATAATTTGCATATACGCTCTGGCATTAGAAAAAATTGCCTGCGGTGTTTGAAGCAGTTGGAGAATATAAGGAGTTAACATAAAACCAGCACTGCCAAGAAAAACTCCAAACAGCATCACCAGTAAGGCCATCTGGTTGAGATAGTGCCGCATTTTCCTTGGATTTCCCTGACCACGGGATTGAGCAATGAGTGTTGTACCAGCTCCAGAAATTCCGATTCCGAAAATCATGAGAAAAAAAATCACATTAAACGTGATTGATGGTGCACCAACAGCATTAACACCTAACTTTCCTAAAAAATAGGTATCCGTGAGGTTATAAAAAACTTCAAGAATGCTTCCCAGCATGAGCGGGAAGGATATTTTTAATAGTTCTTTTCCCGTACAATTGATACGGATTGCAGTATTTTGTATCATAAAATCACTATATTTCAAACTAAATTACTATGCAATGCTGACTGTATTTCATCTTATAAAATTTCATTAGCTTGACAGTTTTTATTTCAAAGGCTATGTTCCTACCATGAAGATCTGGATAAAATATTTACTGACAATATGTTTAGGTATCGTACTTGGCATGTTTATGCCGATGTCCGACAGCTTTATTGCATCAATTCAATCAATTGCAATCGGCATTACCCTGATAATACTGTATCCTCTCGAGCTCTTTAGTGCAGCAATTGGTATCTATGAGCTACATGAAGAAAAAAGACTTTTAAAGGTTTTATCGCGAGCTTTTCTGTATTCACTCATTTTTATTTTTAGTGCAACAATTCTAGGTATTGTCATATCATCTTTTGCACCTGTTATTCGCATTCAACTTGGAGAAAAAATTGGTACAACACCTGGACTGATGACGATTGGTGAAATACTGCCCAAATTCTTCCCACCAACTATTATTGATATTTTTGTTAATACTAATTTTATACTACCACTATTTGCTGTAACACTGTTCATTGGGCTTTCATTTTCGAGCAATAAACATGCTGGCAAAGTCATGCTCAATGTATTTGAATCAGCTTCTGAATTATTGTGGAATATCAACAGCTTCATCATCGAAATACTGCCATTCCTTTTTATTTTTATTGCTGCAAGTGTAACACGTTCTCTCTTGGCTATTAAGGATTTTTCTAATTATGCAAAACTGTTTGAAATAATTTTGATTGAAAGTATCCTATACATTTTTGGTATTATCCCACTCGTAATTTATGTTAAGCGAAAAAAGCGTAATCCTTATAAAATTTTATACGGAATGCTGGCGACAGGACTTTCTGCATTGTTTATTCCTCATGCTTTTGGTTCAGTCACAACGGGAATAAAGCATCTTAAAGAAAGTCTCGGAGTTCGGCGGCGGATCAATGCAACCACACTGCCTCTGACAATGACATTTGGAAGAGCCGGAACAGTACTTATCAGCACGACAGCATTTATTGTGGTACTCTCTTCGTATTCCCAGATTGGATTAACTGTACAATCGATTTTCTGGATCTTGCTCTGGCTTCCTATTACTGGTCTTTTAAGCGGCGCAAGTGCAAACCTCGGTGTACTTTCTGCAATTGCTTTTGTGTGCTCCATTTATGGCAGAGGCTTTGAATCTGGTTTTGTATTACTCTTGCCAATTGCACTACCGCTCTTTCTTATCGGTAATCTCCTGGATGCACTAACGTATATGACAGTTGCTTATTGCTCCAGTACAGGCGAGGAAGATGTTGTGGAACATGAAATGAGACATTTTATCTAATTTTTCTGTAATTTCCTTGACAAATTAGCTAAGTACCGATACATTCAATTTATGAGTCTACTTTCTTTACTTGATGAATCTCACATTTTGATCGGTCTTAAAGCACAAACCAAAGAAGAGGTAATAGCAGAAATGATAGATTTTCTGTACACCTCTCATAAAATTACAGATAGAACTGCAGCGCTCGATGCAGTTCTAAAGCGAGAACAAAGCATAAGCACCGGAATGCGCGATGGCCTTGCGCTTCCTCATGGTAAAACTGATTCAGTACAGGAGCTTGTTCCCTGTATCGCAATTTCCGATCATCCTATTGATTTTAACAGCCTCGATGGCAAGCCATGTACTCTTTTTATTATGACGCTTTCGCCAACGAGTAAAGCTGGACCGCATCTGCAATTTCTTGCGGAAATTAGCAGTCTCTTTAAGAATGAGGCTAAACGCGAAGCCCTAAAGAAAGCTCAGACACCCGAAGAAGCCCTTGCTATTTTTAAGCAAAATTGATTTTTATAAAAGGTTATAACTGGTAACGTACATCTTTATACTATATTTATAAGAAAGGGGCTGCCCAACTGTGTTTGGCAGCCCCTTTTTGTGTAGAAAATCTCTTATTATTCGATAATTGCAAGGATATCTGACATCTTTAAAATGAGATGATCTTCGCCATCAAGTTTAATCTGAGTACCAGCGTATTTATCATACATTACTTTATCTTTTTCTTTTACCTTGATAGCATCCTTGTCAGTACCAACGGCAACCACAATGCCAGTCTGAGTCTTTTCTTGTGCAGTTTGTGGAATAAGAATACCACCAGCAGTTTTTGACTCACTTTCAATAATCTTGATTAAAATGCGATCACCTAATGGATTGACCTTCATTATTATTCCTCCTGATTTGTATGGTGAAAATCTAAAATTGACATGCAAAATGTAATAAAATTTGCTGCAAAGGTCAAGTTTTTTGCTTGATAAATACACAGAAAAAAGCGGCCGACGGGAATTGAACCCGCATCACAAGCTTGGGAAGCTTGGGTAATACCGTTATACGACGGCCGCGATTATACAGGTGCGCTGCTCGCGCACAAAACTCAAGGTTCGCCGTCGTGCAGCTCGCTCTCTTCCTTTGGGCTCACTGTACGACGGCCGCGATTGTAATGCGTCGCTTTGCGACGTATGCT
>Ga0116184_10001471_pt1 | contig 22497 bp, 20 predicted proteins | sample AD_JPNNA5_MetaG_FD_89886 | JGI IMG/M metagenome (GOLD analysis project Ga0116184, IMG submission 89886) | Active sludge microbial communities of municipal wastewater-treating anaerobic digesters from Japan - AD_JPNNA5_MetaG | ecosystem: Engineered > Bioreactor > Anaerobic > Digestate | place... | reverse complement strand
GGACTGGTATTCGGCGAGGTAGTCGTTGACCGTGACGACGTGGACGCCCTTGCCGGTGAGGGCATTGAGATAGGAAGGCAGGCTCGCCACGAGGGTCTTGCCCTCACCGGTCTTCATCTCGGCGACCTTGCCCTGGTGCAGGGCCGCACCACCCATCAGCTGGACGTCGAAGTGGCGCTTGCCAAGGGTGCGCACGCTCGCCTCGCGGACCGCAGCGAAGGCCTCGGGCATGATCTGGTCGAGGGTCTCGCCCTTGGCCAGGCGCGCCTTGAACTTGTCGGTCTCCGCGCGCAACTCGGCATCGGTGAGCTTCTGGAAGTCCTCTTCGATCGCATTGACCTGGGACGCGATGTTCTCGAGCCTCTTGACCATGCGGCCCTCACCGGCACGCAGCAGCTTCTCGACGATCTTCACCACAGGGGTTCTCTCCTGACGCACACACTCGGTCGTTGGTCCTGGCGGGGGTGCCTCGATCTGCGAGGCCACGGCGGTCACCACGGCCCACCGGGACCCACCAAGCCTAAGGGGAGCAACGGCATACCGGGTTATTCGGTTCCTTCCTCGCGGCCGCGCGTGGTTGGGTTGGGTCCCATGCCAGCCCGTATGCCGTCCGCTCCCGACATCCCCGAACTCACCGATGGCGTGGTCCGCTTGCGGGGGCACCGGCTCGAGGACGTGCCGCGGATCGTGGAGCAGTGCAATGACCCGGAGTCGATCCGGTGGACGACGGTGCCGCTGGGCTATGACGAGGCGATGGGCCGGGAATGGGTCGAGACGATCCACCGGGACTGGGGTGTCGAGGGCGGCAATCGCCTCTGGGCGATCGAGGCGGTGGCCGACGACGGGACTGATCGCGCCCATGAGTTCCTGGGGACCATCGACGTCCGGCCCAAAGGGGCCGGGATCGGGTCCATCGGCTTCGGGCTGCACCCGGAGGGCCGGGGGCGGCACCTCATGGCCGGCGCGCTGCGGCTGGTCACCCAGTGGTGGTTCGACCAGGGCGGGGTCCGGATGTTCTGGCAGGCCAACGAGGGCAACTTCGCCTCGTGGCGGGTGGCGTGGGCCTGCGGGTTCACCTTCCACGGCCTGACGCCGCAACTGCTTCCCCACCGAGAGAATCCGGTCAACGGTTGGACCGCGAGCATCGGGCGAGAGGACGACCTCTCGCGTCCGGCCAAGCTCTGGCGCGAGTCGGTCGTTCTCGAGGGTGACGGCATCCGGCTGCGCCCATGGCGTGATGACGACGTGGACGCACTGGAGCCCGGCGACTCCCCCAGCCACTTCATGCCACCAGGGGCCGAACCGACAGCCGAGACCTACGACGGATGGCGACTCCGGCGCGGGCTGAACCGGGCCTTGGGCAAGGCGACCAACTGGTGCATCTCCGACTTGGCGAGTGACCGGGCGCTCGGCGATGTCTGCCTCATCGAGGACGGGCAGGAGGAGGGCACCGTCGAGCTCGGCTACTTCCTGCTGCGGTCTGGTCGAGGCCGGGGTGCAGCGACCGAGGCGGGGCGGATCGCGCTGAATCAGGCCTTCCGACCGGTCGATGAGGGCGGGTTGGGCATGCGCCGGGCCGTGGCCCTGACCGTCGGGGACAACGACGCGAGTGCTGCAGTCCTGGAGCGTCTGGGGTTCACCGAGTGGGGCCGGGAGCCAGCCTTCTGCGCGCGCGAGGACGGGTCATTCGACGACGCCCGCCACTGGGTCCTGCTCCCCGACTGAGGGCAGCGACAGCCAGGTGGCCATGAGGTCGAGTTCGGCGTCGAGCTCGGCTCGATCACTCGCTCCCCCGCGCCCGGGCTCCCAGGTGAGTCGCTGGACCCGGAGCACACCAGCCTTGCGGTCAGCCTTGAGGTCGGCTCGCCCGACGAGTTCGTCGCCGAGGAGGAAGGGCAGGACGTAATAGCCGTGCACCCGTTGGGGCTCGGGGACATAGATCTCGAGTCGATAGTCGAAGTCGAAGAGCGCTCGCACCCGATCGCGTTGCCAGACAAGGGAATCGAACGGGCTGAGCAAGGCGCGAGCATGAACCTTCCGTGGTCGTCGCGCATCGCGATGCAGGTATGCCGTGCGCTTCCATCCGTCCACCCGCACCTCGCGCAGGACCCCCGTTTCGACGAGCGCGGCCAGGGCTGGGCGCGCATGTTCGGGACGGAGTCGGGCGTAGTCGCGGAAACACTGCTCGGTGCCGATGCCGTGAGCCCTGGCTCCGAGTTCCATCAGGGCAATGAACTGTTCGTCTTCGGTTGGTCGTGCCTCGACCACCCAGCGATCCGCAGGGGACAGCGCTCGGTGCGGCACGGCATACCGGCGCTCGAATTGGGACGTCCGACCTGCCGAGGTGACCTCCCCCTCCCAGAAGAGGTGCTCGAGGGCACGCTTGACGATCGACCAGTTCCAGCCCCAGTGCTCGCGCGGACGGTCGGTGTCATGGGCCATGCGCGCCTCGAGTTGGCGTGCCGTGATCGGACCGTGGGCAGCCACCTCAGACAGGACCGCTGCCACCACGTCGGGATGCTCGCGCGCGACGCTCTGCATACCACCCCAGGAGTCGGAGCGGGCACGGTCCATCCGGAAGCGGAAGTTGGGCCAGTGCTCGATCGGGACGAGGCTCGCCTCGTGTGCCCAGTATTCGAGGACGCGGCGAGGAGCCTTGTCCCGCAAGGCATCCAGCAGGCAGGTGTCGTAGGGGCCGAGGCGCGAGAAGAAAGGGAGGTACTGGCTGCGGGTGAGGACGTTGACGCTGTCGATCTGCACGAGACCGACGGTGGCGAGGACGCGCCGGATGTCGCGGGAGGTCGCGGGCGTCGTGGGGCGAGGTCGCGAAAACCCTTGTGCCGCAAGGGCGATCCGGCGTGCTGCGGTCAGACTGAGGCTCTCGGGGCGGCCGTCGATGGGAGTCACGGGCTTGATTGTCAGAGTCGTCGAGGGGGCTGGTGCAGTCAGCTGTCGAAGTCGACGAGATTGCGGCGAATGGCGTAGGTCGCCGCCTCCACGCGAGAGTGCAGTTGGAGTTTCTCGAGGATGTTGCGGACGTGGTTCTTGACGGTGTTCTCCGAGATGGCGAGCTCACGGGCGATCTCCTTGTTGGCAGCGCCGCGGGCCACGCACCTCAGGACCTGGAGTTCGCGCTCGGTGAGCCGGGGCGCCGCTGGTTCCTGAGGAGCCGAACGCGAGAGTCTCCCGAACTCGGCGATCAGGAGGGCAGCCATGCTCGGCGGCAGCATCGACTGACCGGCATGGACGGCGCGGATCGCCCCGGCCACGTCCTCGGCCGGTTGGTCCTTGAGCAGGTAGCCGCTGGCGCCCGCGCGCACGGCCTCGAAGAGATCCTCCTCGTCGTCGGACATGGTGAGCATGAGGATCTTGGTGGAGGGCACTTCGGCCTTGACCAGACGGCACGCCTCGATCCCGCTGAGGACGGGCATGCGCACGTCCATGAGGACGACATCGGGCGCAAGGTCGATCGCGAGCGCGGCGACCTCCTGACCGTTGCGAGCCTCACCAACGATCCGGATGTCGTCCTCGAGTCCGATGACGACCTGCATGCCACGGCGGTAGAGGTCGTGGTCGTCCGCCACGAGGACTTGGATCGCGTCGTCGGCCGCGTCCGTTGGCTGCACAGAATCGGTCACCCGGACATCGTCCCAGATGCCCGGGTGACCGACGGGGAGAGGGGATCAGCCGCGCGTCGGTGCGGGGCCCTCACTGCTCATTCTCGGCGAGTCGCCGGGCCTCAGTGCGTCGCGGCGCCGGCTGCCTCGGTGGAGTGCTCCACGGGAGCGGCCTCGAGCTCGAGGTGGAGCACGCCGTAGGACCAGCCGCGACGGCGGTAGACGACGCTCGCCTTGTCGGTGTCACTGTCGTGGAAGAGGTAGAAGTCGTGCCCGACGAGTTCCATCTCGCGCAATGCGTCCTCGAGGGTCATGGGGGTCGAGACGTGCACCTTCTCGCGCACCTCGATCGGGCTGTCGTCGAAGCCCTTGCCCGCCGGCACGTCCCCGTCGGCGGCTCCGGCGCCGGGCGACTCGGCGGCGCCGTCGGGACCGGCCCAGCTGCGGGCCGTGGCGCTGGCCACGGACTCGGGTGCCCGGCGACCGCGGCGCACCTGCCGTCGGTCGTTGGCGCGCCGGAGCCGCTCCATGAGCTTCTCGAGGGCCAGGTCCAGAGCGGCGTACTTGTCTTCGTGGCAGGCCTCGGCGCGGACGACGGGGCCCTTGACGTGGCAGGTGATCTCCACCCGTTCCCCCGCCTTGGACTGTCGCCGATTCGGCTCATGACTGAGCATGACGTCGATGCGACGAGCCCGGGGTGCGAGCTGACTCACCTTGGTCAGTTTGTCGGCGATGTGCTGGCGGAATCGGTCGGACACGGATGTGTGTCGTCCGGTGATCACGATGTCCACGTGGAGCCTCCTGGTCTGCTGCTGCGTTGCGGCTGCTGGGCATTCGATGGCGAGCCAGGCCGGTCAGTGGCGGGCCACCTCCCTGAAGAGGACTTCCATGCACTGACGCTAGTCGGCTTCGTCGGTGCCCACAACACCTTGGTCACCACCGTGTCCGCGTGGTGACAGCCACACAGGCTGCACGCGGTCGATGTCCCTCTGCACCGAGCGCGCGAGCCCCCTCGCACAGGGTGGAGCCGGTCGTCATGATGTCGTCGACGAGGACGAGTCGTTGTCCGGCCAAGAGGGACACAGCGCTGGGCACCACCGCCAAGGCGCCCTCCAGATTGGTGCGCCGTTGCACGTGATCCAGGCCGGACTGGTCGGCCACCGCACGCACCGGCTCCAGCGCCCTGACCACTCGGACCGAGCCGGGCAGCAATTGTGCAGCCGCGAGCGTGAGTGCCTCGAGCGGCCGGTCGCCACGCCGCCGGACCGCCCGTGCCGAGCCAGGGATCGGCACGAGCACGAGGTCCTGATCCGGCGCTCCCCGGGCCCGCGTGATGGACAGCGCCAGGAGGGCAGCGAGGTCGTCAGTGAGGTCGCGACGGCCGTGATCCTTGTATGCCGTGAGCGCCAGTCGCACGGTGCCGGCTAGTCGCGTCGTGGCCCAGGTGGGCGGCAGCCCGGCCGGGACCGGATCTGGCCATACCCGCGCCGCGCCTCCGCTCCCGACAGTGTCGATGGTCGTCCGACAGGTCGGGCAGATCGGTCCGCGCGCCCGGCGGCAGCCCACGCAGGTCGAGGGCAGGGCCAGGGACACGAGGGGTGTCAGGACTGCGGCCACGGCGTTCGGAGGACTCATGAGGTGATCCTCTCTGCGGCTCAGGCCACGGTGAAGGCTCCTCGCCACGGCCGTGGACGACACGCCCTGATGGCTGCGGTTGTGGACGACCATGAAGGATGCGTCGCCCGCGGCGGAGGCGTCAGCGCCCGGGGACGAGCAGATCGGTCCCGGGTCCGGCGGACACCCACAACTGGCCTGCCCTCACCTGGATCTCATCGCCCCGCGTGCGCACCACCATCTGCCGCTCCCCCGACGGTGTGATGAGGGCGACGCCGTCGATGACGGCAGGCAGGGTGCTGCTGGAGCCGTCGAGGGACATGAGAAGGGGCTGCACACCGTTGTCCGGCACCGCGGCCAGGGTTGCCACGACGGTGGAGGACACCCACGTCAGCCCCCTCAGGTCGCTCGCCTGCCCACTGACCCGAACGGGTTCGGACAGCGCGGTCGGCACGCCAGCAGCTCCGCGTTGGATCCCCGCGACGTCCACGGTGAAGGTGCCGTCACGTGCCTGCGACAGCACCGCGACACGCGCGGTGTCCGGACTCACCCGGAGCGCCCGGACGACCCGACCCTCCAACCACGAGATGGCCACTGGGCGGGCGACTGCGGTCTGTGGGTTCTCGGCGAGGTTGACCGCACTGATCGGACTGGCCGTGCCGTCGATGCTCGCGGCAGCCACCCAGAGGAAGCCGCGCGGGTCATAGGTCGGGTCGCTCAGGCCTCCCCCGACGGCCCCTTGCACCTCGTAGCGGTCCTTACCCCTGAATCGCACCACTTGGGCCCGGTCGCGACTCACGCCCGCAAGCTCGCGAGAGTCCGCCGACAGGGACAGCCCAGTCCAGGTCTGGGGGATCTTGGGGAAGGACGACTCGCCGCTGGGGCTCGGCTTGGGGTCACCGAGGGAGGCAGCCGCACCCGGATCGAAGGACACGACGTCCTCCCCCCTCCGCACCATCATCGGCGCGTTGAGGACGGTGGTCGCCGCAACGAACCCCACCTGACTGGGATCCGACACCGGAGCAGCCACACCCGGGAGATCGATCGAGGCACCATCGGCACGCAGCGCAACGGCCACGACGGTCGGATCCTGGGTCAATGTCGCCGTGAACTGCGCCCAGAGGTTCTGGCGGAGCGCCTGGTCCGCGGGCAGCCGAGCATTGAGTTCGACCGTCGCCACGCCCGAGGTCACTGACACCGAGTCGGCGGCCAAGCGCGTCCCTGCGGGCACAGCGGTCGTCGCGACACCCGCCAGGTCGGCAGGGACGGGGTCCAACTGTGCCCGGGCCAAGCGTGAGGTGAGATGGTCGAGCGGGAACCACCGCAGGTCCTCCACGAGAGTCCGACGGTCCTCGGTGACGTAATGCACGGCATACGGTCGAATGAGCCGGCGCACTTCGGCACTGGCGATCCACCGTCCGAAGTCCTCCGGGAGCCCGGCGATCCGCCACTGGTCCTGGATGCGCGCGAACTGCACCTCGGACTCGGCTCGCTCTCCCTCGGTCGCCGCGACGTATCGACCGTGGACGTCGATCCGCGCACGCAGCGGCGCAGACACGCGATAGCGACCCTCGGAAATGGCCTCGATGACCAGTTCGGACTCGGTGGACACGATGACCAGACCACCGTCCGGCTGCCACTTCCGAGCGGCGTCCTCGGTGAGGAAGTCCCGGGCTGACGCATAGTCACCGTCGCTGGCCGCACCGGCTCGGAGGAAGCCACGGATGATCTGCTCGGGTTCGGCACCGGCGACGGGCCCCGCGGGAAGGACTCGCACTTGGGGGGCCTCCGCACCTCCGACCTCCAGCCCGGGTCGGACCCTGGTGTCGGAGCCCATCGCGCAACCGGAGACCAGGGATGCCGTGAGGGCCATCACGAGCACGAGGAGCACGCCGGTCAGCCTTTGTCGCCGGTGCAGGTCAGGTCGCCTCGGGACCCCTCCTGCCGGGATCACTCGTCGCCCTCGGGATCCAGCGGCAGGGGGGCTGCCACGATCGGCCCGTCGGAGCGAATCGGCAGCGTGAGCCGGAAACGCGAGCCTTCGCCCCGGCGTCCCCACGCTTGAAGCCAACCGTTGTGCAGACGGGCATCCTCCAGAGCAATGGCCAGCCCGAGCCCAGTGCCCCCGGTGGTCCGGGCTCGCGCCGGATCGGCCCGCCAGAAACGGTTGAACACGAGCGAGGCCTCGCCCGGCCGAAGGCCTACGCCGCGATCGCTGACCACGACCGAGACCGCCCCGCGTGCCGCGGCCACTTCGACGGTGATCGGTTGGCCCTCACCGTGCTCGATCGCGTTGACCACCAGGTTGCGCAGGATCCGCTCGACACGGCGTTCGTCGATCTCGGCCTCGGCTGGGCCACTCGCGACGACCTCCATGGTGCTCCCCCGCCGATCTGCCAACGGTTGGGCGGCTGCCACCACTTTGCGCACGATGGACACCAGGTCCGTGGGTTCGACGTCGCGCGCCGCCGCACCCGCATCGAAGCGGCTGATCTCCAGGAGGTCCGAGAGCAAGGACTCGAAGCGGTCGAGTTCGCCGGCGAGGAGCTCTGCTGAGCGGGCCACAGTGGGGTCGAAGCCCGCCCGTGACTCGTGGATGAGGTCCACCGCCATCCGGATCGTCGTCAGGGGTGTGCGCAACTCGTGCGAGACATCGGAGACGAAACGCTGCTGCACGCGAGACAGACCCTCGAGCTGACGGATCTGGCTCTGCAGGGAATCTGCCATGGCGTTGAAGGACGTGGCGAGCAGGGCCAGGTCGTCCTCGCCGTGAGAGGGCATGCGCTCGTTGAGTTTGCCGTGAGCCAAGCGCTCGGCAACGGCCGCCGCGCGGCGCACCGGTGTGACGACCTGGCGGGTGACCACCCAGGCGACGACGCCCAGCAGGAGGGTGAGGATGACTCCGGCAGCCAGGAACGCGTTCTGGATGAAGCCGAGGGTCGCCTGTTCGCGCTGCATGGGATAGATGAAGTAGAGGTCGTAGGTGCCCGCCGAGGACGCTTGGATCGCGCTCCCGACCATGACGGCTGGCACGAGGTCACCGTCGAGCAGGACATCGGCCACTTGGGTCTGTTGGCGGCTCGCGTCGGCAGCGACGGCATCGCGCAACTCACTCCGCACGACCGACAGCCCGAGCACGCCCGACGCGACGGTGGCGAGCACGGTCTGGCTGGTGTTCGTCCTGCCACGGGTCATGATCACGTAGCGCGAGGGGTCGGGGTCAGAGGGTTTGAGGGCGCCCATGATGTCGCGAGCGGCGATGTTGAGGTCCTCGACGCTCTTGGCCGCCGTTGCATCCCAGCGGGACTGGGCCACGCGCGTCAGCGAGCGCGCGTCGTATTGGCTGGAGGTGATCTTCTGCTCGGTGAGCCCTGTCGAGATCTGCTCATACAGATAGGTGCCCAAGAAGGACACGACCACCAAGCCCAACAACATCGTGGTGGCGACGACGCGGAGGCGAAGGGACTGGCGCCAGATCCTCCGGATGGGTCGGACTGCGCCCCAGACCACGCGGCGAAGGGGCCGCAGGAGCCGTCGGGCCCGCTCGGCCGCCGGGCCGACCCGCTCGGGCATGGTCAGGACGTACCGGCCTTGTAGCCCACTCCGCGCACGGTCACCACGATTTCGGGACGCTCAGGGTCCTTCTCCACCTTGGAGCGCAGGCGCTGGACGTGGACGTTGACCAAGCGGGTGTCGCCGGCGTGGCGATAGCCCCAGACCTGCTCCAGCAGCACCTCACGAGTGAAGACCTGCCACGGACGCCGAGCCAGCGCCACGAGAAGGTCGAATTCGAGGGGAGTCAGGCTCAGGCGCTCCGTGCCACGCTGCACCGAATGGCCCGCGACGTCGATGGTCAGATCGCCGATGGTCAGCCGCTCGGGCTCGGGTTCGTTGTCGCGACGAAGACGTGCCCGCACCCGCGCAATGAGTTCCTGCGGCTTGAACGGTTTGACGACGTAGTCGTCGGCGCCGGACTCGAGCCCGACGACGACATCGAGAGTGTCGGTGCGGGCGGTCAACATGACGATCGGGACGCCGGACTCCGCCCGGATGCGGCGGCACACCTCCAAGCCGTCCATGCCCGGGAGCATCACGTCGAGCAGGACCAGGTCCGGACGACTCTCACGGAACGCCGTGACGGCCGAGGTCCCGTCCGCGACATGGGCGACCTCCAGTCCCTCATTGCGAAGGACGATCCCCAGCATCTCGGCCAGGGCCAGGTCGTCGTCGACGACGAGTACGCGCCCTTTCACCCCAACCCGTCCCTTCTCCGCACGGCAGTTCGGTTCATCATCACACATTGAGGTGACGGCGCCGCGGATCTCGCCTCCTGACCGGATCAGCGGAAACACCTCGCGTGCCACGCGCCGGACCTACGCTCGCCACATGCCCCGTCTGCACCTTCCGGTCACGTCGTTGGCCACCAAGATGCGGCTGGGGTTTGCGGTCGTCACCCTCATGTATGCCGGGTTCATCGGCCGTTTCACCGATACCCTCCCGTGGGTCCTCCTGGTCGTGGTCCTCGATCTCGTCGCGGCGGCCGTTGGGGCGCTGGATGTCGAACTCCCGATCCCCCGTCGCATCCTGCTGTGGGCGCTGCTCGGCGCGGCCGCCATCGCCGCGGGCCTTGCCTTCAACTTCGTCGGTGTGAGCGCCGTCGCCCTCGCGGCCGTCCCCGTCTATCACGCCGGCACCCGCAACTCCCGCGTCGGCCTGCTGGCCATCGCTGGCCTGAGCATCACCAGTGCCCTCATCAGCCTCCTGCTCCGGGCTCACCACACGCCGGCGGACACCAAGGGCTTCGTCCTGTGGACCCTGGCCATCGCCGTCATGGGGATCCTCGGCGCGTGGAGCGCACGCCTGAGGAGCATGGATCCCGCCGTCGATGTCACCTCGGCGACGGCCAGGGAGACTCGGGCCCTGCTCAGCCGGCTGCACGAGCTGGCCTCCGAGCACGGCACGGAACTCGACGCGCCGGCGAGCGCCTCCCTCCTGCTCGAGGACATGGGAAGGCACATTCCAAACGAGCGGAGCGTGGTCCTCTTCACCGATGGCCACAAACGCCTTCAACCCCTGGCCTTCCGGGGGGTCCGGCGCATCGACCCCGCGATGGTGCCCGGGGGCGAGATCCCCAACACGCTCATGGAGGGATCCGCCCGCGTGCTGGAGTGGCTCGACGGGCTCGAACCGAGAATTCTGATCATCAGTCCGTTCGGGACGCACCCGGAGCGCCCACGGGGCGTGATCGTCCTCGAGCGCAGCCGACAACGACCCTTCACGGACGACGAGTTGGCTCTGGCTCGGGACATGACCGCCGCGCGGGCCACCGACCTCGAAGCCGCTCTCCTCTTGGCCTCGCTTCGGTCGATGGCCGCCGTGGAGGAGCGGAGGTTGCTGGCTCAGGAGATGCACGACGGGATCGCGCAGGACCTTGCGGCCCTCGGCTTCCAGATCGACAGTGTGCGCGCCCAGGCCCGGTCCCTGGTCGACCCCCCACTTGTCCTCGAAGAATCCCTCAAGTCCTTGCGGGAGGAGCTGGGACAGGTCATCCGTGGGTTGCGCTCCCGGATCAGCGATCTCAACATGACCCAACGGCCCGACCGCCGACTGTCCGCGGTCCTGTCGGCCTCTGTCCAGTCCTTCGGGTCATCGACCGGGATCGCGACGACGATCACCATTCGGGAGGGACAGGTGGGACTCCCCGCCCATCTCGAGGCTGCCATCTTCCGGGTCGTCATGAGCTTCCTCGATGAGGCCGTCACTGTGGGCGCGGCTCGGGTCAAGGTCAACGCAGACCTCGCCTCGCACACTGCCCAGGTCCGTCTCAGCCACGACGGGAGCGCTCCCCCATCCGCGGCATCCCTGTCGCGCCACCTCGATGCGCTTCCGTCCGTGAGCGTGAGGGAGGATGATGGTGTCGTCAACGGGGTCGTCGTGACAGTGATGAAGTCATCACCGGACTAGCACCGACCTCGACCGCCTCGCCCCGGACTGCCAGCCGGAAGCCAAGGACATCACGCTTCATGCCGCCAGATCATCCACGCTCGACCAGGGCCCAACGGCATCACCGGGCTCACCGACGCACCGTGAACGAGAAACCATGACCATCAACGTCCTGCTCGTGGAGGACCACACGGTCATCCGCAAGGCCATGATCGGCCTTCTGGAGGCCCATCCGGGCCTGACCGTGACCGGAGAAGCTGGCAGCCTCGCCGAGGGCAGGGCACTGCTGCAGGACGCGGATCTCGCTGACGGTGGTCGGCACACCGTCCTCCTTTGTGACGTCTCCCTGCCCGACGGGTCGGGCCTACGGCTGGCCGAAGCAGCCCGCCGCGACCTTCCCCACTTGGGCATCGTCATCCTGACGATGCACGACGACGACAAGACCCTCCTCGAGGCCGTGGACGTCGGCGCCTCGGCCCTGGTGCACAAGTCGGCCCCGGCGGAGGACGTGATCGAAGCGATCATGACCGTGGATGCCAATCCCACATCGTTCACCGCACGGGGATTGGCCGATGCGCTACGTCGTGCTCGCGACACTCCTCAGGTGAATCTCACTCTCCGAGAGAACGAAGTCCTCCAACTCATCGCCGGGGGCGCCTCGATCGGTCAGGTGGGTCGGACCCTCTTCATGAGCGAGTCGACGGTCAAGACGCACGTCTCGAAGATCTACGCCAAACTGGGCGCCCACAACCGGGCGTCCGCGGTCAGGAGTGCCCTCGCCCTCGGACTCATCAACGACTGACTCACGCGCCTTCCGGGTCAGAAACCCTTGAAGGCATCGATCATGGTGAGGATTCCCGGCCCCATGAGCACGATGAACAACAACGGGAAGATGCAGAACAGCAGCGGGAAGAGGATCTTGACCGTCACCTTCTGTGCCTTCTCCTCAGCGCGTTGACGACGCACCAGTCGCATCTGTTGTGACTGCTCGCGCAACACCGCACCGAGCGGGAGGCCGAGACGGTCCGCCTGCACCAAGGCGCTGACGAAGTTCCTGACCTCAGGTGCACTCGTGCGCTCGGCCATCGACGAGAAGGCCTCACCGCGCGGACGCCCGATCTGGATCTCGGCGAGGACTCGTGCGAACTCCCCAGAGATGGGCCCCGTCGTCGCTCGCGACACCTGCATCAGCGCAGCATCGAACCCTTGGCCAGCTTCGACGCACACGGTGAGCATGTCGAGGGCGTCCGCCAGCCCAGATCGCAACAACTCCTGTCGTTTGAGCCCCGCGTTGTAGACGAGCAGGTCGGGGAGGAAGAAGAGCGCCACCGCCAGCACGCCCGCGAGGAAGAGTCCCTTCGCGGTGAATCCGCCGTAGAGCAGCCCGAGCAGGGGACCCACGAGGGCACACGCCGCCTTGGCGCCGAAGATGCGCTCGACACTCCATGCGGTGGGGTTGCCTGCCCGGTCCAGTCCGCGCGAGAGCCGCTCGACGGTGCCCGTCGGAGAGAGTCTGCGACCGAGCCCGCGCAACGAGCCGGCCAACGGACCCAACAACCGATCACGTGCCGGCAGTTGGGAGCGCGCGACCGTCCTGGTGTCCGGTCGCATGTTGATCAGTTCCAGAGAACGAGCGACTCCGGTGCTTTCCCGCCCCATGGAGGCAAGGGAAAGGGTGACCACGACGAGGGCGCCGATGATGAGGACGAGCCCGGCCCAGAGCATGGTCACACCTCGATCTCAACGGTCTTGCGCATCCAGAAGATGCCGATGATGAGCAGGATCAGCCCCACGAAGAGCATGAAGATCCCCCGGACGTCGGTCCACAGCTTGGAGACGTAGGCGTAGTTGACGAGCAGCATGTAGCCGAAGAGAGCGATCGGCAGCCCGATGAGGATGTAGGCGGACAGGCGGCCTTCGGCCGACAGGGCCCGTACCTGGCCCTTGAGGGCGGCTCGCTCACGCAGGGTCTTGGCGGTCGTGTGGAGGGTTTCGGCGAGGTTGCCACCGACGTGCCGCTGGATGCGGATCGCCATCGTCGTCCACCGCATGTTCTCGGAGTCCATGCGACTGGCCATGCCTTCGAGGGCATCGGCGACGTCGGCGCCGATCCGGACCTCGGACAAGGCTCGCGAGAACTCCTTGGCAGCCGGTTCGGCGGCATCTCGAGCGATGGCATCAAGGGCCTGCGGCAGGCTGAAGCCGCTCGAGAGGCTGGTCGCCACGAGGATGAGGACATCCGGCAGGATCGTCTCGAATCGGCGTGCCCGGCGAGCGGCCAGGAAGCGCAGCGCCATCGCTGGGAGGGCGAATCCAATGACCGCACCCAGGAGGAACCCGATCAGGCGATGCTCGCTCATCAGGAGTGACAGGGCTGCCGCTCCGACGATGATCGCGACCACTCGCAGGACGAACCACTCGCCCGCCCGCCAGGGCAGGTCGGCTCGCTCGATCAACGCCATGGTGCGACTCGTGGACTCCCTGCCCTCCATGACGCGGTCGCCCAGGTGCACCGCTTGGACCGCGACATTCGACGAGGCACGCCCTGCGGCAGGCGAGCGACGCGCCGGTGCCGAGGCGTAGTGCTCGATGGACGCGACTCGCTCGCTTCGTCGGGTCCGGAAGGCAGGTGCGAGCAGGGCGATGACGATGACGAGGACGCCGAGGAAGAGGGCAGCCGCCCCGAGCACCAAGGTGAGCCGGGGCGCCCAGGTGGCGGTCGGCGCCGGCGTGGCCGCCGGACCCGCTCCTTTGCTCGGGTATGCCGTGGGGCTGGGTGCCGTCGTCTGCGTCACCGCCCCCAGGTCGACCGTCGTTTCCGCTCGGAAGGGCGTGCCCCCCGCGGTGCCGGCCAGAGCCACGACTTCTTGGCCGGATGCACCATCCGGGATCGTCACGGTGAAGGGCACCTGGGTCTCCAGGACCTGAGCGGCGCTGGCGAAGGCCCGTCGGACGGCGTCGGTGTCGACCGCCTGGGCCACACTGCCGCCGCCGGCCGTGGCGAAGGCCTCAAGGGCTTCGGGATCGTTCTCGGCCGTCTTGAAGCGCACGACCTCGACGCGCGTGCGAGCCGCGGTGAGCGCGGCGACCGCCGTCGCCAATCCCGAGTCGCGTGGTCCGACCGTGTTGGCGCCATCGCTGAGCAGGACGAGGCTGCGCTCCCCCGTCGGACCGAGCATCGCCACGCCTGCGGCGACCCCGTCGAAAAGGGCTGTCTCACCGCGGGATTGGAGCCGATCCACCACAGCCTGGACAGCCGCACGGTCCAGGGTCGGCTCGATTTCGGCTCCCGCGGTGGAGCTGAAGGAGACGACCCCGACTTCGACGTCCGGGGGCACTGAGCTCAAGAAGTCCTTGACTGCGGCCCGCACGGTGGCCATCCCCTCCGCCCCCATCGATCCACTGGTGTCGATGAGGAGAACCGCCCGACGCGTCGTCGAGGGCGCCTGCCCGAGCTGGACGTCGGCGGTTCGGCCCCCCATGGTCGCCGTCAGCGAGCCGGGGTCGATGCGTGCCGAGTCAGGCCCGGGTCGCACCGTGAGCTGGCCGGACACCGTGGTGCCGTTGACGGCCACCCCACTGATGCTCGCTGGGAGGGGGTCGGCCGCGGAAGCCAGCGACCCGGCATACCCACTCATGACCAAGAGGGTGGCGACGATGGCCAGCCGCACCCACGACCTGCCCCGGCGGAAGGCGGTCATCGCGGCGGAGGAATGAAGAGCGTGAGCGGAAGGGCCACGCCCAGGTCAGCCAGGTCCTGGGTGAAGGCGGGACGAATGCCGGTCGGGACCAACTCCCCCAGGAAACGGCCCTGTGCGTCACGACCGGCCGCCCAGTCGAAGACGAAAAGATCCTGCAAGGTGATGACGTCGCCCTCCATGCCCACCACCTCGGTGATCTGCACGATCCGTCGACTGCCGTCCTTGAGGCGAGCCTGTTGCACGATGAGGTCGAGGGCGCCCGCCACCTGCTCGCGGATGGCCCGCACCGGCAACTCCATGCCCGCCATGAGGACCATGGTCTCGAGTCGTGACAGGGAATCACGCGGACTGTTGGCGTGGATGGTCGTGATCGAACCCTCGTGACCGGTGTTCATCGCCTGGAGCATGTCGAGGGCCGCACCGTCTCGGACTTCACCCACGACGATCCGGTCGGGCCGCATGCGCAGCGCGTTCCGGACGAGGTCACGGATGGAGATGTGGCCCTTGCCCTCGATGTTGGCCGGGCGCGACTCCATGCGGAGCACGTGGCGCTGGTGGAGTTGGAGCTCAGCGGCGTCCTCGATGGTCACGATCCGCTCGTCCTCCGGGAGGAAGGACGAGATGACGTTGAGGGTGGTGGTCTTGCCCGAGCCGGTGCCCCCGCTGATGATCAGGTTGCGGCGACCGACGACGCAGGCGTGGAGGAAGTCTCGGACGGCCGGCGAGAAGGTCCCGAAGGTGATGAGGTCCTTGTCGCTGAAGGGGTCCGGGGAGAACTTGCGGATCGTGAGCAAGGAGCCGTCGAGCGCCACGGGTGCGATGACGGCGTTGACGCGCGACCCGTCGGGGAGACGAGCATCGACCAACGGGCTGGACTCATCGATGCGACGGCCGATGCGACCGACGATCTTGTCGATGATCCGCCGGAGGTGGGCCTCGCCGCTGAAGTGCACGGCGGTGGGGTGGATTCGACCGCCGCGCTCAACGAAGATCCGGTCGGGTCCGTTGACCATGATCTCGGTGACATCGGCATCGCGTAGGAGCGGTTCGAGGGGACCGTGGCCGAGGATCTCGTCGGACACCTCTTGGGCGATGCGGGTGCGATCCGCGAGGGAGAGGGGAGTCTGCTCGGCGTCGATGACCGTCTGCAGGGTCTGCCGAACCTGCACCGCGAGTTCGGATTCCTTGAGATGCGGGTCATAGAGCCGGGGGCCGAGGTCCTCGATGAGGCTCTGGTGGACGCGTTCCTTGACGGCGACCATGGGGTCCCCTGTGCGAGCTGTCGACGGCTGGGACTGGCGCGTGGCGGCACCGTCGGCCCCCGCTGACGGCGCAGACTCCTGGAGTCGGCGCGCGGAGTCCAGGCGATCGGCGAGGCTCATCGCCGGCTCCGGAAGAGTCGCCGGCGTCGCTCGGCTGCGACTTCGTGCCCGAAGCGCTGACGGATGTGGACGTCTCCCAACTCGCGGAGTGCGACGCTCACTGGGTTCTGGGGCTCGTCGAGCACGATCGGGACCCCACGGTTGGTTGCCGCCGGCACATCCGAACTCGCGGGCACGGAGGCCGCGATCGGGGCGCGGAGGGCCGTGACGACCTCTTCCGATCGCAGCCCCACCTTGGCATCGGCCCGATTGAGCACCACGACCCGAGCATCCTTCGGGGTGCCGAGTTGGTCGAGTGTGTCGAGCGCGATCCGCAGGTTCTTCACCGCCGGGATGTCGAGAGTGGCGATCAAGACCATCAAAGCGCTCGCATCGCAAGCAGCCAAGACGTGCTCGGTGAAGGACGGCGGGGTGTCGACAACGACGAATTCATAGCTCGCCGCACAGACCTGGAGCAGCTCCACGACCGTGCTCGCGGGGATCCGGTCGGCCAGTGCCGGGTCAGAGGGTGCACAGATCACGTCGAGGCCACTGGACTCGTGCCGCGTGACGATCGAGGCCAGACCCTGCTCATCGAGGTGCCCCGTCATCGCGACCGCGTCATGGACGGACCGGTCCGGGAGCAGGTGCAGGCTGATAGCGACGTCTCCGAAGGAGAGGTCGAGGTCGACCAGCACGGTGGAGTGCCCGCTCGCGGCCAGGTGACAGGCCAAGTTGGTCGACAGGGTGGTCTTGCCGACACCGCCCTTGGCCGAGAAAACGGTGACGACGTGTCCCTCACGTCGGTTGGCTGACGCCCCGCCGTGGCCCACGAGCCGGGCCGTGAGTTCGCGGCTTCGACGCACGGCATCGGCAATTGCCGTGCCATCGTCGGCCGGGACGACTTCGCGGAATCCACTGCGCAGGGCCTGACTGAGGGTCGTCACGTCCAGCCGATGGCGGAGCAGGACGAAGCCCACCTCTGGGAGGTGTGCCCGAGTGCTCTCGACGAGTGCGCAGGCCTCGTCGAAGTCGACCTCGGGCCCGATGACGACCTGGGCTGATGCGCCCACCTCCTCCACGGCACGTCGGATCAGCGCCGCAGTGGGATGGACCTGGACATCGGTGCCCAAGGACATGCGGTAACGGTCGGGTGTGGACGCTCCGTCCCAGAGCAGCGTCATGGCAGCGGACCCGTGTGTCGATCGAGCGCATCCCAAACCAGGCCGGGGTCAACGGTCACGTCGGCGCCGTGGAGACCGAAGTAGATGTGCTTCGCCGGGTTGTTCTGTGGAAGGGCGGCCTGAATTGCGCCCACCAACTTGATCGAGTCCTCAGGGGTCACCGCCACGGTCAGGAGAGTGCTGACCGTGGCCCGCTGGGTCGAGTCCTTGCTCGCACTCGGGGACGGCTCAGGTCCCGGGGGCAATCCTGAGGTGCCCACGCCAATGACAAGGACCTTGGGCAGGAGAACACTCGTCCCACCAAGCTCGAGTTCGTTGAATTGTTTGGTTGCATCATCCGTGCCCAACTTCTTCAGCACGTACGAGTCGTAGATCGTGACGTAGCTGCCACGAGTCACGAACTGCCCCACGCGATTGGGATCTTCGAGGCTGACGGAGATCGCGATCTGTCCAGCAGGGATGTCGATGGCCTTCGCGCTCGGTGCGCGTTCGCCGAAGGCCGCTTCGAGCAGGTACTGGCCCGGTCCAATGTCCGCGAGCGCCACCAAACCGTCATTCGAGCTGTCGATCTTCAGCAGCGATCCCGCAGGAACACCCTTGGCAGCCAGTTGGACCGCCTTGATCTTGTTGCCGCGTAGGCCGTCCTTCAACGTGGTTCCGACCGGCAGGGTCTCCTCGGTGATGTAGACCTTGGTCGGCTTCTGCCCCTCCATGGCGCGCGAGTCAGCTCCTCGCGCGTAGAGGAGCACGAGAAGCGCCCCGAGGAGGGCCAGCACGACGGCCACGACGATGGCGATGACTCTCTTGACCATGAGGCGGGAATCCTAGGGATGAGATGGTGAGACGGCGGACGTGGGACGCTCAGCCAGCCACTTTCACGACCTGCGCCCCGAAGTCTTCAGCGGTGGGGTCAGGATCGATCTCGGCCTCCTGGACAAGGGCTTTGACGAATTTTCCGAACAGGCAGTGTTTTCCGTTGGCGAAGTCAGAGCTGCATCGGCTCATGGCCGTTGAACCGACACCGGAGGTCTCCGTCTTCGACGGCAACTTGTACCCAGTAATCGTGAAGGCCCCATAGGCCTTGATGTGATACACGCCATGCGGCTTGTCGCTCGTGACGCACGGCAACACCTTGGTCTGGCTGTAGCAGTCGAAGATGGGGATGAGGATCGTGGCTCCCACGGGCAGCAGGTGCATGCAGTCCGTGCCCTTGCCCATGCCTTGGTCGCCTTCGACCCAACTGTTCTTGTCGACCTCGACCTCGCACATCCCGGACCCGTGAAGAAGCCAACCGAAGCCGCCGTCGTAGTCTCGACCGACCACGCCGCCGCAGTAGGTCTTGTCCTTGTACTTCAGGGGCAGTGCCGTCTCCACGCCATAAACCGTCCCGGAGTTCGTTGCGTCATCCCACTCGCAGTCACTGAGAGTGAACGGCAACACCGCAGCGTTCGTCGGAACCCCCCACGCAGCTCTGGCACACGAGTGGACCGCCGTTTGCCCGTCCGCAAAGAGGAAGCGGACGAAGGGCCCGTCCGCCGACTCAGAGCGGGTGTAGGTCTCGACGTACTTGATCGCATTGCCCTGCAGCCAAGTTGGTTGTGGGGGGCACTGCCGCAGATCTGCGATGTCCGCAGCCGGCATCGACGGGTTACCGCTGTCGCAGAGGGGCATGTTGGGGGCGCCGGGCACTCGCCCGCACTGGCCCAAGACCGTGTCCGAGCGGCCCGCTCCGTCCAGAGCCTGGCTTGCGTCATTGGCGTTCAGGTCCCCCAGCGCCTCCAAGGAGGCCGCAGCCGCGCCAGCATCACAATCGCTGAGCTTGAGGGCGCAGGTCTGAGCCAATTTGAGGCTCGTCGCGTCAGCACTGTTCTGGAGCTGGCGACGCTCCCACACCAAGTTGCCTGTTGTGCTCCCGAGAGCCAGGAGGCCGACCATCACGCCCGAGAGGAGGAGCGCCACAAGAACGGTCGTGGCGCCTTGGTCATCCCTGCGAGATACGGTCATCATCACCCTCCACACTGCATGGTCGCCGATGCGGTCAACTGATCGGGAAGCAGTTCCGGGCCCGGGATCAGCGAGAGCGCTGGCCCCAGAAGGATCCAATCGAACGGGGTCACGACCGTGACGGTCACCTGAGCGCTGCCGGTGCTTGGGCAGGATCCCGCGGTCACGGCCGGTGCGGAGGGGAGTCCACTGGCAGCCGCTGCAGCACGCGCTGATGCGTCGGCCCCGACCACAGCGGCCCTGGCCCCCTCACGGGCTGCATTCGTGATGACCACCTGGGCGAAGAAGGCCCGCCCGAAGTCGACGATGCCCCCGATGAGCACCAGCAAAATCGGCAAGATGAGCGCGAACTCAACTGCGGCAGCACCTCGTTCGCGAGTTCTCCGGATCATCAGAACTTGCCGTCGATGGTCATGAACAGTGCGAGCACCTCAGTGCCAAGACTGACGACTGCAACGACGATCACGGCAGCGATGAGCGCCGCGATCAGGGAATACTCGACCGCAGTCGCTCCGAGTTCAGTGCGTACGCGAACCATCTTCTCGATGTCCCATCGACAGGCAAGACGACGACCAACCAGCAGGCTGGGCCAGCCCCCGAGGAGGCCGGCCCACCAACCGGATCAGGTGAGTGCGTCAACGACGTCCTGGAATGCGGCCTGAATGGTCGTGCCAAGAGTGGCGACCACGCCGACGATGATTGCGGCAATCAGGGCCACCAGAAGGCCGTACTCGACGGCGGTGGCGCCGCGCTCGTTGTTGGCCTTGGCGAGGCGGGTGTGGAACTTGATGAGGGCGTTGGTCATGATGGGGGTCCTTCCGGGGTCAGCCTGGCAGGCGTCGTCTGGATGCCTGGCAGGGCATGAGTGGGTGACGACCATCAGAGTTTCGGGCCCACGCCTACCCCGGGGTAATCCTCTGATGGGCCCAACAAGTCCACCCGTTCGGCCGATACCCACCCAGCCTCTCGATGGGGCAGGGAGAAAGGGTATGCCGTCCGCTCGGGTGAGCGGACGGCATACCCAATCATTGAACTCCCTGACGGGAGAACGGACTGACCAACGTCAGTAGCGGTAGTGCTCCGGCTTGTACGGGCCCGCAACATCGACACCGAGGTACTCGGCCTGCTCCTTGGTCAGCTCGGTGAGCTCGACACCGAGCGCCTCGAGGTGGGCGCGCGCCACCTTCTCGTCGAGGTGCTTGGGGAGGGTCTTGACCTCCGGCTTGCCCTCCTCGTCGACGTATTCGTCGGTCTTGGTGAAGAGCTCGATCTGGGCGATCGTCTGGTTGGAGAACGAGTTCGACATCACGAAGCTCGGGTGACCGGTCGCGTTGCCGAGGTTCATGAGACGACCCTCCGACAGCACGATGATGGAGTGTCCATCAGCGAAGGTCCACTCGTGCACCTGCGGCTTGATCTCGACCTTCTCGATGCCCTCGATCTTGGCCAGGCCGGCCATGTCGATCTCGTTGTCGAAGTGGCCGATGTTGGAGACGATCGCCTTGTTCTTCATCTTGGACATGTGCTCCGCGGTGATGACGTCATAGCACCCGGTCGTCGTCACGAAGATGTCGCCGAACTCCGCGGCCTTGTCCATCGTCACGACCTGGAAACCCTCCATCGCGGCCTGCAGCGCGCAGATGGGGTCGACCTCCGTGATGACGACGCGCGCGCCCTGACCTGCGAGCGCCGCGGCGCAGCCCTTGCCCACGTCGCCATAACCCGCGACAACGGCGGTCTTGCCCGCGATCAGCACGTCGGTCGCGCGGTTGAGGCCGTCGACGACGGAGTGGCGGCAGCCGTACTTGTTGTCGAACTTGGACTTGGTGACCGAGTCATTGACGTTGATCGCCGGGAAGAGGAGCTCGCCGGCCTCGGCGAGCTGGTAGAGGCGGTGGACACCCGTCGTGGTCTCCTCAGTGACGCCCTTGATCTGCTCGGCGACCTTGGTCCACTTCTGCGGGTCCTCGGCCATCGTGCGACGCACGAGTGCCTTGAAGACACCGAACTCCTCCGAGTCCTCGTCGGTGGTGGGGGGCACCTGCCCGGCGGCCTCCCACTCCTTGCCCTTGTGGACGAGCATCGTGGCGTCGCCGCCGTCGTCGAGGATCATGTTGGCGCCAGCCTCAGCACCACCGGGCCAGGTGAGGATCTGCTCGGTGCAGTCCCAGTACTCGGGCAGCGTCTCGCCCTTCCAGGCGAAGACGGGCACGCCCTGTGGGTCCTCTGGCGTCCCGTTGGAGCCCACGACGACCGCAGCAGCAGCCTCGTCCTGGGTCGAGTAGATGTTGCAGGACGCCCAGCGGACGTCAGCACCGAGCGCGGTCAGCGTCTCGATGAGAACGGCGGTCTGGACGGTCATGTGCAGCGAGCCGGCGATGCGAGCGCCCTTGAGCGGCTTGCTCTCACCGAATTCGGCGCGCAGGCCCATGAGGCCGGGCATCTCGTGCTCGGCGAGGCGGATCTGGTGACGTCCGGCCTCGGCGAGGCTGAGGTCGCGCACCTGGTGGTCAACGGACATGCGGAACTCCAATGCAGGTTTCGAGTTGACCCGGCGCCGCCCTTCTGGGCCGTCAGGTGGGGCATCTCCCACGCCGGCAGTTGAGCCATTCTACGCAATCCACGACCCCCGCGTTGCCCAACCGCGACCGGCCGGCCGCGGCCACGAGACTGGGCCACCACGGCATACATGGCTGGGTAGCCTGTGCGACATGACTAGCCCGCGGACCGCCCGATGAGCGGCGGCCTCTTCGCCCTCCTCGACGACATCGCCGTCCTTGCCAAGGCGGCGGCTGCCTCGATCGACGATGTCGGCATGGCCGCTGGACGCGCCAGCGCCAAGGCGGCCGGCGTCATCGTCGATGACACCGCAGTGACTCCGCGCTACGTCCAGGGCCTCGCGCCCAAGCGCGAGTTGCCGATCATCAAGACGATCGCCATCGGCTCGCTCCGCAACAAGCTGCTCTTCATCCTGCCCGCAGCGCTCCTGCTGTCCCAGTTCCTGCCCGTCGCCCTCACTCCCCTGCTCATGCTCGGAGGCACCTACCTGTGTTTCGAGGGCGTCGAGAAGATC